>Ga0164242_10004756_pt1 | contig 15210 bp, 17 predicted proteins | sample OricomgcompostMG_FD_108783 | JGI IMG/M metagenome (GOLD analysis project Ga0164242, IMG submission 108783) | Miracle-Growth compost microbial communities from Emeryville, California, USA - Original compost - Miracle growth compost (MG) ... | reverse complement strand
GGCTTCTAGGAAGGAAGCACCACAATGGCCAAGGCAGTGATTCGCAAGCCGAAGAAGAAGGTTTGCCAGTTCTGCAAGGAGAAGGCGACCGGTGTCGACTACAAGGACACCGCCCTGCTCCGTAAGTTCATCTCGGATCGCGGCAAGATCCGCGCCCGTCGGGTGACCGGCAACTGCGTCCAGCATCAGCGCGACGTGGCCATCGCGGTCAAGAACGCTCGTGAGGTAGCTCTGCTGCCCTACACGTCCACCGGTCGCTGAGAGGAGACAACACCATGGCGAAGATCATCCTGACCCAGGAAGTCTCCGGTCTCGGCTCGGCGGGCGACGTCGTCGAGGTCAAGGACGGCTACGCGCGCAACTACCTGCTCCCGCAGGGCGTGGCGATCCGTTGGAGCCGTGGCGGCGAGAAGCAGGTCGAGTCCATCCGTGCCGCTCGCGCCAAGCGTGCCGCTCGCGACCTCGACCACGCCGCCCAGATCAAGGGCAAGCTCGAGTCCGCTGCTGTCAGCGTCAAGGTCCGTGCCGGCCAGGACGGTCGCCTCTTTGGCGCCGTCACCGTCGCCGACATCGCGGGCGCCCTCGAGGCCACCACCGGCGAGTCGATCGACAAGCGCTCCATCGCGGTGGGCAAGCCGATCAAGAGCCTCGGCAGCCACTCGGTTGCCGTGCGGCTGCACGACGACGTCACCGCTGCGGTGGCGCTCAACGTCGTCTCGGCCTGATTCATCGACAGCGGCCGGCCCCTTCGGGGCCGGCCGCTGTTGTGATTTCGGGGGTGACCTCGGGGCCGGTCGGGCGACGGGGGCGGGGCGGTGGCGGGGGTAACACGTCGTTCACTTCGGTAGACGGTCGATGCAGCGACCTTCTACCGGGTGTAACAGCGTGTTACCCCTCAGGCGAAGCGATCGGCGTTCGCGGTGAGCCTGGCGACGTACGCCGGCCAGTCGTAGTCGTCCGGCAGGTTGGGGCGGGCGGCGTTGTGCCCAGCAGAGCTGTCGAGCTGCTCGCGCAGGATGTCGGCGTGTCCGGCGTGGCGGGCGAGGTCTTGCAGCACGTGCACGACGATCCGCTGCAGGGTCACCTCTCGGAGATCCTCGGGCCACCACGGGACGAGGCCGACCGTGTCGAAGGGCAGCTCAGCGAGGGTGTCGTCGACGTACTGACCCACGCGTCGATAGAGGTCGACCAGGACCGCGGCGGTCTCGGTCTCGGTGGCGTAGAAGTCGACCTGCGGGTCGACGTCGTACGCATCGAGCGGAATGAGCTCATCGGCCATCGGCAGGGCGCGACCGAAAGTGGGTCCGAAGTAGCCGGCCTCGACGTTGAGGCAGTGCTTCACGATGCCGAGCAGGTTGGTGCCGGTGGCGGTCCGCGGCAGCCGCAGCTCACGCTCGGAGACGCCCTCGATCTTCCACAGCAGTGCCTCGCGCGAGCTCCGTAGATACTGTCGCAGAACCTGCTCGTCAGCCTGGGATTGAGCCGTCATGAGCCCACGTTAGGCCGCGGCTCCGGTCACCAGCCAGCGGCTACCGCGTGCGCGCAGCGTCAGCACCACGAAGCGCGCCCCCATGAAGACCGTCGAGAAGACGACCCATACCCATGCGAGGCCGCCGCCAAGGGCGACGGCCAGCCCCAGCATGGGGAGGTAGACCGCGAAGACCACGAGGCCGCCCCACGCCAGGTAGCGCCCGTCGCCGGCGCCGATCAGGACCCCGTCGAGGACGAAGACGACGCCGCAGACGGGTTCGGCGACGGCTGCGATGAGCAGCACTGCGATAAGACGGTGGCGGACGTCGGGATCGTCGGTGAAGAGCGCGCCCAGGAGGGGCGAGCCCGCTGCCAGGAGGACGCCACTGATGACACCGACGATGACGCCCCAGCGGACCATGCGGGTCGTCGCAGCCCGGACGGCCTTGCTGTCACCGGCTCCGAGGGCACGGCCGGTGATGGCCTGGGCGGCGATCGCGAGTGCGTCCAGGACGAACGCCAGGAGTGTCCAGAGGGTGAAGGCGACCTGGTGGGCGGCCAGCGCGGTGGCCTGGGCGTGTCCGCTGCCGGTCCGAGTGACGGCGAAGGTGGTGACCAGCAAAGCGGCCCGCAGCGTCAGTGTCCGCACGACCAGTGCGGCGCCGGCGCGGGCGGCCTGGCGGATGCCGGCCAGGTCGGGTCTCAGCGAGACCGGCTGCGGACCGCGTTGTGACCCGCGCACGACCACGACGACCAGGGCAACGGCGGCAAGGAGCTGCGCGCAGACCGAGCCGATCGCGGAGCCGCGGAGGCCGAGGCCCGCGGCGTACACGAGGAGGACGTTGAGGACGATGTTGAGCAGGTTGCCGGTGATCGCCACGACCATCGGCGTGCGAGTGTCCTGAAGGCCGCGGAGTACGCCGGTGGCAGCCATCATCAGCAGCAGTGGTGTGATGCCGACGGCGGCGATGCGCAGGTAGGTCGCGCCTTGGTCCGCGACCGCGCTGCCGGCGCCCGCAACACGGACCAGGGGATGGGCGAGCAGCGCGCACGGCACTGTCACGAGTACGCCGATCAGCGCTGCCAGCCATAGTCCGTCGATGCCCTGCGTGAGAGCACCGCGGGTATCTCCTGCGCCGATCCTGCGGGCGACAGCGGCGGTGGTGCCGTAGGCGAGGAAGACGCACAGCCCGGTGATCGTCTGCAGCACCACGCCGGCCACGCCGAGGCCGGCGAGCTGGCGGGTGCCGAGGTGGCCGACGACGGCGGAGTCGGCGATGAGGAAGAGGGGCTCGGCGACGAGCGCGAGGAAGGCCGGCACGGCGAGTCGAACGATCTCGCGGTCTGCCTGATGATCGCGGTCCCGCACCGGCACACGCTAACGGTTCGTGTGCTCGAAGGGGGAACCGTCCCCGGGCGGTACCGTCAGTTTGACGAACAGTGGATAACTTGTGCATAGCGCTGCCGAGAGCGGCTTTGTCGACAATCGAGCCGGCCACGGGCGGGTGACGGGCGGATGAACAGAATTTCCTTCAGGCAAATTCTGCTCCACACATCCACAAGAGCGTTTCCGCAGGTCAGAGGGGTGTTCCAAAAGATCGTCGGAGTGTCGTGCACAGTGCTCTCCCCAGGCTGTGCACCTCCATCCACGGGTCTTCCACGGATATGTGGCAGTTATCCCCAAGGCCTGTGGATAAGCAGGTGTTCATCGACCGTCGCCGCCACGTAAGGTCACGCAGACCGCAGCCGTGGGGACGCCGCAGACACGCTCGGGCAGGTCTGGACCAGAACTGTCGGGGGTGTCGGTTACGGTCGCAGAAAGTCGCAACTGGGGGAGGTCGGAGTGAGCGTCACGGAGCGGGACGAGCGCAGCGCGCCGGAGCCGCCGTTCGACGAGTGGGGGGATGGGCCGGCCGCCTTCGAGCCCGGTGAGCAGAAGCGAGCGCCCAACGACCGCACGCCGCCGCAAGACATGGCTGCCGAGCAGTCGGTGCTCGGCGCGATGCTTATCTCCAAGGACGCGATCGCCGACGTCTCGGAGTCTGTGCGAGGGGTCGACTTCTACCGCCCCAGCCACGAGACGATCTTCGACGCGATCATCGATCTTTACGGGCGCGGCGAGCCGGCCGACATGATCACCGTCGCCGGCGAGCTGCAGCGGCGCGCCCAGCTCGAGCGGATCGGCGGTGCTCCTTATCTCCACACGCTGGCCGCCAATGTCCCGATCGCCTCCAATGCCGGCTATTACGCCGAGATCGTCAAGGAGAAGGCGACCCTGCGCCGCCTCGTCGATGCCGGCACCAAGATCGTCCAGATGGGCTATGCCGGTGAGGGCGAGGTCGACGACATCGTCGATACGGCCCAAGCGGAGGTCTTCAAGCTCACCGAGAAGCGGTCCACCGAGGACTATGCGCCGCTGTCGGACATCATGGACTCGGTGCTCGATGAGATCGAGACGATCTCCAATCGCGACGCGGGCCTGTACGGCGTACCGACCGGCTTCGCTGACCTCGACGACCTGACCAATGGGTTCCAGGGCGGCCAGATGATCATCGTCGCCGCCCGTCCCGCGATGGGTAAGTCGACGTTGGCGCTCGACTTCTGTCGTGCGGCGTCGATCCACAACAACCTCACCAGCGTCTTCTTCAGCCTGGAGATGAGCCGCGCTGAGATCACCATGCGTCTGCTCTCGGCCGAGGCGAAGGTGCCGCTCAACCACATCCGCAACGGCAACATGACCGACGACGACTGGAACAAGCTGGCCCGTCACATGCCGGCGGTCTCGGCGGCGCCGATGTTCATCGACGACAGCCCCAACATGACGATGATGGAGATCCGCTCGAAGGCCCGGCGGCTCAAGCAGCGTCACGACCTCAAGCTGATCGTGCTCGACTATCTCCAGCTGATGAGCTCGGGCAAGAAGGTGGAGAGCCGACAGCTTGAGGTCTCGGAGTTCTCTCGCCAGATCAAGCTGCTGGCCAAGGAGCTCGAGGTCCCGATCGTCACGCTCTCTCAGCTCAACCGTGGCTCCGAGCAGCGTGCCGACAAGCGCCCGATGGTCTCCGACCTGCGTGAGTCCGGCTCGCTGGAGCAGGATGCGGACATGGTCGTCCTCCTCCACCGCGAGGACGTCTACGAGAAGGAGTCGACCCGCCCCGGCGAAGCCGACATCATCGTCGCCAAGCACCGCAACGGCCCCACCCGCGACCTGGTCGTGGCCTTCCAGGGCCACTACTCACGCTTCGTGGACATGGCCCACTGACACCGGACCTTTGTTGTAGAGATGCAGAGAAGATTTCATTTTGGCCGTGAAATGAAATGTTCGAAAGTCTCCTCGGAGATCGCCCACGTCACGAAGCCGTCACACGCCGAGGTGACGCTGTTCGACGAGTCTCGGTGACCTCTCCGGCTACGGTCGCGCTTCTCTGGCCGCTGTCGATAGTTCCGAACGGACCGAAGGTCAGGCGACATGATCGTCGCTGCGGGCAATAGCTCGCAGAAGTGGTGAGTTTGGGAAGTCTCGGAGACGTAAGAACCTGGTGATGGACAGTCTCGACAGTTGAGGTGCTTCAACCTCAGACCAAAGGCTTGTAGCCTTGCTGGCCCGCCAAGATGCGATGTTCGGGCACTGGGTTGTCTTAGTGCCAGGGACTCACGCGAAGGTCCTGACGCAGAACGGAACCGCCCTCTGCACCGGCTTCCCCGACCCTGCACTCGGCGCGAGTCGACGTCTTCGAACAGCGGGGACGAACCGCAAACGCTGGATGCCCGGATCTGTCGAGTTGCGCACGTCTTAGATGCGCGCCGCGCCGTAAGCGGCTATCGCTCTGCGTCGCTTGCGTCGTCGGTGGCTCTGGCGAGAACTGCTCGTCCGACCTGGGTCGCCCGCACCCAGGTTCTGCCGTCGTCGCTGTCGACCTGGTTCACAAGGTCTTGCTTCTCCATCCAGGCCAACTGCCGCGTCAGCTGAGGGTTGGTGAGGCCGCATGTCCCTACCAGGTGGGCGCCTGTGGCTTCGCCTCCGCTCGTCACAATGGTCTCCAAGATCTCGAGGACCTTCGGCGTGACATCAGGAAGGAAGGCACGCCCATCGTCGATCACCAAGCTGCTGACCGCAACCCGCTGCCGACGAAGAGCGCGAGCAGTCGAACGGATCTGCCGCGTCAAAGTTGCTCATCTGCCAGTCGTCAGGCGATCCAGGTTCGGAGTCGCCGGCCAGACCCGCCATGTCGCAGTGCGTGGAGCAGTCGTCCGGCCCGTGAGCGTGGCATGTATCGCCCGGCGGCGTCGCGATCGCGCCCCCAGTTCTGACCGCCGGAGTTGTCAGTCGCGAGGTGTTGGCGCGCTCGGTCGGGATCGGCGTCGAGAAGGCTCGTGTCGAGACCGAAGCCGTCATCACCTCGACGAAAGCCGGCAATCTCGAAGATCGGGGCCGCCTCGGCGCAGTACAGCCGCGCGATCCCGTGGCGTGCTGCGGCGTGGCCGCCGTGGTAGGCGAGATTGATTCGCAAGAAGTCAGGAGTACCTGGGATCGTCCCGATTGAGAGGTCCGCTTCGGCATTGTTTCGTCGTGCGATCACGGCCTGCCCGACCCAGGGCTCGCCGGTCGCGTTGTTCTCGTAGGCCACGATCCACTCGACGAGGCGGCCTTCGGATGCCGCCGTTGACGCGGCGGACGGATCCAATCCGTCACTACGCAAGTGATCAGCGAGAGCCGCCACCCGGGAGCCCTCTGGCTTCTCGAACTGGAAATAGAACCGCTCATCGCTCGGCCATCCCCCTGCCGGCCGCAGCTCAATATAGTCATCGATCAGACGTCGTCGAGCCCGTGACCGAAAGCCGGTGTCAAGCATCACCATGAAGCCCAAACCGACCGAGTCCAGCCACTCCTCGTCGGTGTCGACGGGGATTGCGTAGTAGTAGTCGCGCCGTGTGGCAGCCAGATCGACGGGGATGGCGTAGAGCCGCGGGTCGCGCGGCCATCTGATCATCACCAGGACCTCGTTGCCGACGAGCCGTGTTTCGACGACTGATCCCTTCGTCGAGCCGGGGAGGAGGCTGCCTTCCGCGAACATGTCGCTGATCCGGCGTGCGAGGTACGACTGATCCGGGGTGGGCACCGGAGGAGTCTGTCAGCCGGAAGCTCCGCCTCGCCCGAGGATTTGGCGGTGGACACCGCCGCCGACCGTCGAAAGCACCTGACCGGCCCCGCCGGGCGTTGCCGCACGTGATCTACCGGATGTGCCGAAAGTAGGTCTCTGACGTTGGTGGCCAGAGAGAATGCCTGTATGTCGATCCAGGAGACGTACGGGGCCGCTGCACGGCGCGCAGTCCCTCGGGTCGCTGTGCTGGCTGCCGACTCCCTCGCAGCTGCTCTTGGGCATGGCCTCGTGCAGATCGTTGGAGGCTTACTCCTTCATCGCTGCCGTCGTGCCGGGCTGGCGGGGCTGGTACCGGTACGTGATCAAGGGTGACAAGGACCTGCCAGGCGTGTCGGCGGCTGAGTTCTGGACCCCGGGCACTGCCCAGGTCGGGCTGGTATCGGTAGGAGCTCGGCGTATTGAGGTCATCAAGGCCTTACGCGAGGCAACGCATCACGGGTTCGGCGAGAGCGAGCGCCACGTGGACTCTGTGCCATCGATCGTGGCGAGCGGGCTGAGTGACGAGAGGGCCCAACTCGTTAGCACGCACCTTCAGTGCAGCGGTGCTGGCACCACAATCGAGGTAGTGCACTGATCTGCCGCGACACGTGCGGCGATCTGTCGATGGACGATCGGCGCAGCAGTCCGATGCCAGTGGAATACCATCCGCGTGTGATGGAACTCGCCGACGTTGCCAGCGAGGTCGTCGCGCCAGCGCTGCGTGCCGTCTTCAAGGAAGGCGAGGTCTCCGGATTCGCTTTGAGAGTCATGGACGAGTCACAAGGCTCCGTGGCGCTGACTCTCACGGTCGATGGCGAGACGTTCGAGTATCCGGTCATCCAAGGCGACGTTTCGGACATGACCGCCAAGAAGTGGAGCGAGAACCTGCGTTCGCTCCTGGTCGACTTCGTCGCAGAGAGTCGGTTCGGCTGGGGAGAGAACAGAGACGCTCGCTGAACGATTGAGTGCCCGGATCTGCCGCGTTGCGGGTGTGCTATGTCGCCGCGAGGGCAGCGAGGTCGGCGGCCGGGCCGATCAACACGAACGCCGAGTCGTCATAGCGGCCCGGTCCCGGACGCCACAGCGTGACCCCGGCCAAGGCCTCTCCAGCGTCCATGCGATTCGCCAGCGAGGCGGCCCGGCCGCGCTGCACATAGGCGAATGGCTTCCTCGCGCCGGGCGCGTGCGTCGCTGAGCGGCGTCACCATCGCTGACCTGGCGGCTCATGTCGCCGAGACGACCTCGGCCGACCGGGCGGCTGCGGTCGCGGCCTGGCTCCAGCGCTGACGGATCATGAAGGAGCGACCAGTCCGGCCTGGCGCATCCTGCTGACGACCAGGATTCTGAGTCACCCTCGCCGGAGACGAGCGCCTGCTCGACCTCGTTCCAACGCCGACATGACGGACCTCCCGTTCGCCGACGACTCCTTCGACTTCGACGTGATGACCAGTGCACTCGCCATCCACGACGTCCGCTCGCCGAAGGGGCGTCTGGAGGCGTTGGACGAGGCCATGCGCGTGCTCCGACCTGGCGGCCGACGATCATCGCCGATCTCACCCACATGACCCAGCAGTACGCCGCCCATTTCGGCCGCGGCGACCTGCGACGGCTGCGCCCGGGCTACTGGTACGGCGGGCCATGCTTCGGCGTCTCGCTGCTGAGCTCGACCAAGGAGTGACGCATCGGGTTATCGCCGCGGCGACCCCGAGCGAGCGTCACTCGGTGGGTTGCGCATGCGCCGGACCCGCCACGCCGCGTAGCTCAGAAGCGCTCGGGCTGCTGCGGGAGCAGCTCGCAGAGCGCGTTGACGCACTCGCTGGTGCTACTGCCGACCCACATCGTGACGATGCGGTCGGTGGTGGGCTCCTCGGGGATCCACTCCGAGGCCCAGGAGGCGATCGCCTCGGCAAGCAGCGTGCCGTTCGTGGTGAGCACGGCGTCGAAGGTGCGGCGGGAGTGCTCAGGCCGGGACAGCCGGGTCACGGTGATCCGGGCAGGGGCTGCCAGCGAGGACAGGTCGATGTCGGCGTCGGCCTCGACGTACACCTGCCCGTAGGTGCCGGGTGCCAACAGAGCGAGCAGTGCCCGCATCGACTCGAGATCCTCGATGCCACCGGCGACCAGGACGTGGTCGATGGGCATGCGACGGCGGTGGGACCTCATGCTTCAAGTATAGGTAAGGCTGGCCTAAATGAGAAGAGGTTTGCCTAACCTGCACGAGACCCACCGCCTCAGCCGCGGCTGGCCGATCAGGAAGCGAGGTGCGCCTCGAGCAGCCAGCGGTCCTTGGTCAGGCCGCGCTCGATCTCGATCGCGACGTCCTGGCTGCTGAGGTCGATGTCGTCCAGGCCGGCGACGGCAGCGCGAACGGTGACCAAGGCGGCGTCGATCTGACCCACGACCTGCGTCACGGTGTCCTCCCAGGGCTGGAAGCCGTCGGGGAGCGCCGGCAGGGTGGTCTTCTCGGCCACGGTGGCGATCCGGGAGTCGAGCGGAAGACCGAGAGCGACGACGCGCTCGGCGGCGAGGTCGGCGTAGGCCTGCGCGTTGCTGACCACTTGGTCCAGCAGCTCATGGATGCCGATGAAGCTGCCACCGCGGACGTGCCAGTGGGCCTGCTTGCCGTTGACGACGAGCGCCTCGAGGTCGATCACCGTGGGAGTGAGGAACTGCGCGGCACCAGCGGCGATCTCGGGCGTAGTGGAAAGGACCTGCGGGGTGGTGGTCTTGGTGTCGGTGCTCATCGGGCTCTCCTCGTGTTGGTGGCGCTTCTTCGAGATCAGACGATTCCTGTAACGATGCATTTCTTCAACGAAGCCGAGGCTCTCCTTCATCCCGCTCTGAGCGTCGGCAGGAGCCAATCGGGGCGGAGATGTAGGCGATGCCACAGTCCGCGGAGATCAGGCCGCCTTGCGCAGGTGCTTCTCCAGCTTCTTCTTGGAGACCTTGCCGCCATCGAGCCGGACCAGCTTGCGCCGCTTGACGGTGTACCCCTCGGGCAGGGCGCCCTCCTTGAGGAGCCGGAGCGGGCAGCGCCCGCAGCGCTTCTTCGACTCGCAGCACTTCGTCTTCGGGATGACCTGCCGACTGGACATGCCATGAAAGTAGCACAGCATTAGGCATGCCTTACCAAAGTTTTCTGGTCATTCCCAGGTGAAGAGGCGCACCGCGAGTCGCGAAGTGACCACGCCCCACACGGCGAGTACGACGAGGTGCAGGGCGGTGGGCCAGCTCCCGAGCGCCGAGTCGGTCAGGCTTTGTACCGCGGCGCCGCTCGGCGTGAGGTCGGAGACGTGCCGCAGCCAGTCGGGCATGTTCGGGCGCTGCCACCACAGCCCGGCGAAGAACTGCAGCACGAAGAAGAGGAACGACCCGAAGCCGGAGGCGACCTTGGCGCTGTGGAAAAGGCTGGCGATAACCATCCCGAGCCCGAACATCGCCCAAGCCCCCAGCGCGTAGGCCACCACGAAGCCACCGACGTTCTGCGGCCACGGCGCGCCGACCAGCGCCGGCACGATCACCATCAGCAGCATGCACACCACCGAGACCGACAGCATGAGCGTCAGCTGGGCGAGCAGCAGCAGGGCGGGGGAGACGGGCGTGGTGCGCAGCCGCTTGAGCACACCCATCTCGCGGTACCGCGTGAGCACGTCGGGCAACGCCTGCATCGCTAGGAGCGTGATCGCGAAGAAGATCAGGATGGGCTGATAGACCTGGAAGAAGCTGATGCCGCCGAGATCCGTGGACGGCGCGCGTACGCCGGGGATGGCACCGAGGACGATCGACGCGGCGACCGGGAGCAGCGCGGTCCAGATCACCACTGCCGGGTTGCGGGTCAGCAGCCGGGCCTCGCTGAGCAGCATGGCGCGGGCGGCCACCCAGTTGATGCGGGGTTGCGCCGCAGCGGCGGCGTACTTCTTCGGCGTCAGATCACTCATCGGGACGCCTCCCCCGTCGCGGACCGTGCGCTCTCGCCGGTCAGCGCGACGAAGGCGTCGTCCAGGCTCGGCTGGTCCACACGCAGCCGGCCCACGGCGATGCCGCGCTCATGCAGGGCGATGATGACGGCGCTGGCGACGTTGTCTGTCCCGGTGACGGTGATCCGCTGGCCGGTCGCCGTCGCCGCGTGTACGTCGGGCAGCGCCTGCAGCACTGCCAGGTCGACGGGCCCGGAGGGGTTGAAGCTCATCCGCTGGTCGGCCTGCACGCTGCCGGCCAGGCCCTCGGGGGTGTCGGCCGCGATGACGTGGCCGTGGTCGATCACTATCACCCGGTCGCAGAGCCGCTCGGCCTCTTCCATGAAGTGGGAGACGAGCAGCAGCGTCACGCCGGTGATCCGCAGGTCTTCCAGTAGGTCCCAGACCTCACGCCGCGCGACCGGGTCGAGTCCGGTGGTCAGCTCGTCGAGGATCGCGACCCGTGGATTTCCCACCAGTGCGAGCGCGACCGATAGCCGCTGCTTCTGGCCGCCGGAGAGCTTGGCGAAGTACGTCGAGCGTTGCTCGATCAGGCCGAGGCGCTCCAGTAGGTCGTCCGGGTCGTGCGGCCGCGGGTAGAGGCTGGCGTAGAGCGTGAGGGCCTCACGCACGCTCATCTTGTCCGGCAGCCGTGACTCCTGCAGTTGGATGCCGAGCGCGGTCCGGAAGGCGATGCCCTCATCGGCGGGATCCAACCCGGCCACCCTGATCGTGCCGGCGTCGCGGTGCCGCAGGCCGCCGACGCACTCGACCGTCGTCGTCTTGCCGGCGCCGTTGGGCCCCAGGATCCCGAAGATCTCGCCCTGCTCGACGCTGAAGCTCACGTCGTCGACCACGACGCGCTCACCGTACGCCTTGCGGAGGCCGGCGACCTCGATCACTGACATGTTCGTATCGTGGTCGATCGGCTTGACCGATACCACCGAGATCGACTGAAAGCGCTCTGAAAGCGGCGTGAAGGCGCGGGCCCGCACAGTTGTGTCGACACCGATCGACCTCTGGGAGAGACCCGCTGTGAACCCGACCGCCGAAGCCGCACCGGCTCGCACTCGCACCTATCCGACGCTGAAGGCGGCATGGATCCCGCTCTTCGCGCTGTGCTTGGCGTTCTTCGTCGAGATGGTCGACAACACCCTGCTGACGATCGCGCTCCCGACCATCGGTCGCGACCTCGGCAGCGGTACGACGGCGCTCCAGTGGGTCACCGGCGCCTACTCGCTCACCTTCGGCGGCCTGCTGCTGACCGCGGGCTCGGCGGCCGACCGGCTCGGACGGCGGCGTGTTCTGCTGGTCGGACTCGGCGCCTTCGGCCTGATCAGCCTGCTCGTCATCGCGGTGAATTCCGCAGGGGAGCTGATCGCGCTGCGCGCCGCCCTCGGTGTCGCGGCCGCGGCGATGGCACCGATCACGAACTCGCTCGTCTTCCGGCTCTTCGACGACCAGGCGCTCCGGATGCGAGCGATGACGTTGATGATCATCGTCGGCATGGGCGGCTTCGTGCTGGGGCCGCTCCTCGGCGGCACGGCGTTGGCCCACGTCCGTTGGGAGTGGCTGCTCGTCGTCAACGCGCCGATCGCGCTGATCGCCTGGATCGGTGTCCGCCTCGGCGTCCCGGCCGACCGGCACGAGGACCTCACCCGTGACCGGCTGGATCTCCCGGGTGCCGTCCTCTGCATCGCCACGATCGGCCTCGGCTCCTACACGCTGACCAGCGGCGTCGAGAACGGCTGGGTCTCTTTCGCGACGATCGGCTCGGCCGTCGGCGCCGTACTCGCGCTGGTGGCGTTCGTCTGGCACGAGCGACGTACGGCGGAGCCCATGCTCGACCTCAAGGTGTTCGGCAGTGGCACCGTGCGTGGGGCCAGCCTCGCCCAGATCGGCACGGCGATCGCGATGGCCGGCGTGATGTTCGGCCTCATCCTGCACTTCCAGTACGCCTACGGCTGGAGTCCCGTCCGTGCTGGCCTGGCCAACCTCCCGCTGATCCTCACCATGATCGCTGCGACCCCGCTGTCCGAGGCGCTCGCACACCGGTTCGGCCACCGCATCGCCTGCCTGATCGGGGCCGTCTTCCTGACCGGGTCACTTGCGCTGATGGCGTGGGGCGTCGACCACGGGTATCTGGTGATCGCCGTCGCCATGGTCCTGATGACCATCGGCTTGAGGACCGTGATGACCATCTGTGCTGTCGCGCTCGTCGACGCGATGCCGGAGAACCGCACCTCGATCGCCGCGGCCCTCAACGACACGGCGCAGGAGGTCGGCACCAGCATCGGCACCGCCGTGGTCGGCACCATGATCGCCGCGCTCGTCACCGTGCGGCTGCCCGCCGGGACGTGGAGCAGCGACCTGGTCGCGTCGTTCTTCCACGGCGAGCGTGTCACCTACGCCGTACTCGCCCTGATCGTGGGACTTGTCGCCGGCTGGGGCGCATTGACGCTCACCGACTCGCGCTCGACCGACGAGCACTGACCTTACCGCCGCCGCAGGGCGACGTAGCCCTCCAGGAAGCCGGTCAGCATCCGCTCCAGGCGTGGCTCGAGGTCGACGATGGCGTGTCCGAGTCGTGGGTCGCTTCGGTAGAGCTCCGTCAGTTCGGGCCCTGGGGTGGCGATCTGCCACATCGCACCCCCGAGCGACGTGGCGGCGGCGATCAGGTCCACGCCGTCCCGCTCGGTGAGGTCGGGCAGGAGGCGGCGTACGGCGGCGACGATGGCGTCCACTTCGGCGTGGGTGCCGAGCTTGAACTCCCTGACCGCCTGCACCGAGACGTTGCGCTCGAGGTTCATCGGCGCTTGGGCCAGCAGGTCGCAGAACATCCCGCGGGCGGCGAGCGTATGCGCGAACGCAGCTGCCACCACCGCGGGGCCAGGGGAGTCGAGCGCATCGAGTTCGGCACGCAGTGCGGCCGACCACTCGTGCCAGGCCTCCGCAGTCAGGCGCAGGAAGATCTGCTCTCGCGTCTCGAAGTAGCGCAGCAGCGCCGACTTGTGCATCCCGACCTCGGCCGCGATGTCGGTGAGGGTGACGCGCCGGATCTCGCCCGCCGTACCGAGCCGACGGGCGGCGTCGAGGATCGCCCTCTCCCGCGCCTTCTTGGCGTCACTGCTCCGCGCGCGCTGGAACTCGGTGGTCATGCCCGCACCTTAGCGCAACGGGGTTGTCTTAATAACGAAACGGTGTTTTACTAAATCCATGACACAGACCTGGTTCGTCACCGGCTCCTCCCGCGGCCTCGGCCGCGCCCTCGTCACCGCTGCCCTCGCTGCCGGAGACAACGTGGTGGCCACCGCACGGCGCCCCGAGCAGCTCGCCGCCCTCGTCGAGGAGTACGGCGACCGCGTGCTTCCCCTCGCCCTCGACGTCACGGATCCGACCGCCGCATCGACCGCGCTCAAGGCCGCCACGGACGGCTTCGGTCGGGTCGACGTGATCGTCAACAACGCCGGCTACGCCAACGTCGCGCCGATCGAGACCGGCGACGAGGGGGACTTCCGGGCCCAGTTCGAGACCAACTTCTGGGGCGTCTACCACGTCTCCAAGGCGGCGATCCCCGTGCTGCGAGCACAGGGTGGAGGACTGGTCGTGCAGATCTCCTCGATGGGCGGCCGGGTCGGCGGCTCACCGGGCATCGCGTCGTACCAGGCGGCGAAGTTCGCCATCGACGGGTTCAGCCGGACGCTGCGAGCGGAGACCGCGCCCTTCGGGATCAAGGTGCTCGTCGTCGAGCCGAGCGGCTTCCGCACCGACTGGGCTGGCGCTTCGATGACGGTCCACGAGGTTCCCGAGGGCTATGCGGAGACGGTCGGCTGGATGGCGGGCCTGCGGGAGGCGGGTGCACCCGCAGGTGACCCGCTCCGCGCGGCCGAGATTCTTGTCCAGGTCGCCAAGCGGCGGGACATCCCCGAGCACCTGCCACTGGGCGTGAACGCGGCCGAGGGCTCGATCGCGCTGGACCGCCGGCTGCTGGCAGAGGACGAGAGGTGGCAGGCAGTCTCGCGGTCAGCTGACTTCGCCGAGCGCTATCCGGTCGCCCTCCCGGCCGACGTCTGACGGGTGTCCTGCAGGGCGGGCGGGTCTGATCGATCCGGCCGCCTAGAGGGCCACCGGCTCCGCTGCCACGAACCCGGCCGCCTCGATCCGGCGCCAGGCCTCGGCGGCAACGTCGGCCGGCAGTGGCCCGCGCCGTACCGCCGCGGCGTTGGTGCGGATGTGGTCGGGGTTGGCGGAGCCGGCGATCACCGTGGTGATGCTCGGGTTGGCGAGTTGCAGCCGCAGCAGCAGGCCGGGCACGGTGTCGCCGTCGGTGAGGTCGCGCAGGTCGACGTCGGCGGGGGAGGCCTCACCGCCGTCGGCGGGCTTCGGCCGGGTCAGGCCCTGGGCGACGCCACCGCGGACGATCACGCCGGCGCCCTGGGCGGCCGCCTCGGCGAGATAGTGCTCCAGCGCCCGCTCGAAAGGCGAGTAGGGCAGCTGGAAGGCCTGGAACACGCCGCTGGCCAGGTGTGCGGGAAGGTGCGGGAGTGTGGAGGAGATGCCGATCGCGCGCACCTTTCCCTCCGCGCGCAGCGCGAGGAGGGTCTCGATGCTGCGCTCGGCCTCCAGCACTTCCGGCGAGGGGC
>Ga0164242_10004755_pt1 | contig 15211 bp, 13 predicted proteins | sample OricomgcompostMG_FD_108783 | JGI IMG/M metagenome (GOLD analysis project Ga0164242, IMG submission 108783) | Miracle-Growth compost microbial communities from Emeryville, California, USA - Original compost - Miracle growth compost (MG) ... | reverse complement strand
TCGCGGATCGCCTGGATCGTCGTGCGCGTGGTGCCGATCAGCTTGCCGATCGCGCCATCGGAAATCTCTGGGTGGTTGCGGATGATCCAGGCGATGCCGTCAGGCTTGTCCTGGCGCTTCGAGACCGGCGTGTAGCGCGGCCCCTTGGTGCGGCGGACCTGCTCCGGGCCCTTCGTCATCTTGAGCCGATAGTTGGGATCGGCTTGGCCCTTGTCGATCTCTTCTTGCGTCAGCTCGTGCGCGCGGACGGGATCTCGCCCGGTCAGCTTAGTTGCGGCGGTGTCGTCGGCGATCGCCTGCACCTCGAGGATGTGAAGGCCGCAGAATTCGGCGATCTGCTCGAAGCTGAGCGCGGTATTGTCGACCAGCCAAGAGGCGGTCGCGTGGGGCATGAGCGGTTGGGCCATCCCGAGAATTCTCCGAAAACAATAAGGGCCGCCCCTCGCGGAGCGGCCTGCTACAGGCTCGCCTTAATGCGACGCGCCCGGCGGCGCAAGGTTCATGCGGCGGCGCGTTCCGCCCCGATCGGCGCCAGCGCGTCGAGGAACTGCGCGGCAGACGCAGCCCAGGTGAAACCACGGCCGAATTCGGCGCAGCGCTGGCGGTCGCGAGTCAACGCCACCGTGATCGCCGCCTCTAGGTCGTCGGCCATCGCACCGGTCTCGGGCGTCAGAACGTCGACCGGGCCGGGCACCGGAAACGCCGCCACTGGCGTGCCGCAGGCGAGAGCCTCGACCATGACCAGGCCGAAGGTGTCGGTGCGGCTTGGGAAGACGAACACGTCGGCGGCAGTATAAAGGCTGGCAAGATCATTACCGAACCGGGCGCCCATGAAAATCGCACCGGGATAGCGCCGCTCGAGCGCGGCGCGCGCCGGTCCGTCGCCGACCACCAGCTTGGTGCCTGGATGACCGTTCGCCAAATATGCCTCGATGTTCTTCTCGACCGCGACGCGCCCGACATAGAGCTGGATCGGTCGCGGAAGATGCGTGACCGCCGGATGCGGCGCGACATCGGCACGGAAATGACCAAGGTTCACCCCCCTGCCCCAGTGCCGCACCTGCGCGATGCCGTGCGCTGCCAATGCGGCCCGAATCGTCGGCGTCGATGCAAGGACCGCCTGCGCCGGCGCGTGGAACCAGCGAATATAGCGCCAAACCCACTCGGGGTTCACCCCCGTTCGCGCGGCGACGTAATCGGGAAATTGCGTGTGATATGCGGTGGTGAAGGGGAAGCGCCGCGCGAGGCACCAGCGCCGGGCGGCGAGGCACACCGGCCCTTCGGTGGCGAGATGCACCGCATCGGGAGCAAAATCGGCGAGGAGCCGGCCAACCGCCGCCGAATTGGTCAGTGCAAGCCGAATCTCGGGATAGGTCGGACATGGCACGGATGCGAAGCGATCGGGCGCAACGACGAACACCGCATGTCCCTGCCCCTCAAGTTCGGCCTTGACCGCCTCGAGCGTGCGCACAACGCCATTTACCTGCGGCGCCCAGGCGTCGGTGGCGATCGCGATACGCATTCCCGGTCAGGCCGCCAGCGGCGCGATTGTCGCGTGCTTAGCCGCGCGCCGCGCGGCGATCTCGTCGGCCCAATGGATCAACTCCATCCGGCCGTCATCATGCTCGACAAGCGCGGTGCAGCCTTCGACCCAATCGCCGTCGTTGTAATAGGCAACCCCGACGATATCGCGGATTTCGGCGGTGTGAATGTGCCCGCACACTACCCCGTCGACCCCGCGCGAGCCCGCGGCGTGTGCCACGACCTCCTCGTAATGCGAGATGAACTCGACGGCATTCTTGACCCGCGCCTTGGCATGCTTTGACAATGACCAATAGGGCAGGTCGAGCAGCCGCCGCGCGGCGTTGATCGCGACGTTGAGCCGCATCAGCAGCCCGTAAGCTGCATCCCCGACATGCGCGAGCCAGCGGTGCGCCAGCGTGATGACATCGAACTCGTCGCCGTGCAGCACCAGCAGGCGCCGGCCGTCGGCGGTTTCGTGGATCGCCTTGCGCCTGATCTCGACGCCGCCGAAATCCAGCCCGGTGAACTGGCGAAACATCTCGTCATGGTTTCCGGGTATGTAGACGATCCGGGTGCCGCGCCGCGCGCGCTTCAGAATGCGCCAGATCACATCGTTATGCGCCGCCGGCCAATAGAAGCGCTTCTTCAGCCGCCAGCCGTCGATGATGTCGCCGACAAGGTACATTGTGTCGCTGTCGACATGATCGAGGAAGTCGATCAGCATCTCGGCGTTGCACCCGCGCGTGCCGAGATGGACGTCGGAAATCCAGATCGTGCGATAGTGGCGCCGTTCGACGATTTTCTCAGGATAAACCGGCGTCGACTGGGCGAAATCGGCAATGTCGGCGATCGTCGCGGTGGCGATACTGGCGTCCATGGCTCCAGTCCCCGTTACTATTGGTGACTTGAGCCGCGCCTATGCCGATCAATTGTGACAGTTCGAATCGTTGCGCCGTCTTCGATTCGTCACAATCGATTGCGGCAGCTGCGCTTGCCTGCCCGACTCCTCGCCCCCTATACATTCGTCATGTCCGACGATCTGTTCGCGTCCTCCGCCAAAGCCACGCCCGAATACGATGCCGCCTCGATCGAGGTGCTCGAGGGGCTCGAACCCGTTCGCCGCCGCCCCGGCATGTACGTCGGCGGTACCGACGAGCGGGCAATGCACCATCTCGCCGCCGAGGTGCTCGACAATGCGATGGACGAGGCGGTGGCCGGCCACGCCAGCCGCATCGAGGTAACCCTGGAGGTCGGCAACCGGCTGACGATCGTCGATAACGGCCGCGGGATGCCGGTGGATCCGCATCCCAAGTTTCCCGACAAGTCGGCTCTCGAGGTGATCTTGTCGATGCTACATTCGGGCGGCAAGTTCAACGGCAAGGCATACAATACCTCGGGAGGCCTGCACGGCGTCGGCGTTAGCGTCGTCAATGCGCTGTCGTCGGAAACGACCGTCGAGGTGGCTCGCAACCGCGAGCTGTATCGGCAGCGTTTCTCGCGGGGGCACACCCTCGGGCCGATCGAAAAACTTGGGGCGACGCCCAACCGGCGTGGCACCTCGGTCAGCTTCGTCCCAGACACCGAGATCTTCGGGCCCGAGATGCACTTCAAGCCGGCGCGGCTTTATAAGCTCACGCGTTCCAAGGCTTATCTGTTCGCCGGCGTCGAAATCCGCTGGAAATGCGCGCCCGAGCTGGTCGTGGACGACATTCCGGCGGAAGCGGTGTTCCAATTTCCCGGTGGGCTCGCCGATCATCTCAAGGAACAGATTGCCGGCCGCGAGTGCGCCACCGCCGACTTTTTTTCCGGGAGCCAGGACTTCCCCGACGCGCAAGGCCGCGTGGAATGGGCGGTGGCCTGGCCGCTTTGGTCCGACGGCAGCTACAGCTGGTACTGCAATACCATCCCTACGCCAGACGGCGGCACCCATGAAGCGGGCCTGCGGGCCGCCCTCGTCCGGGCGCTGCGGGCCTTTGGCGAGCTGGTCGGGCAGAAGAAGGCAAAGGACCTCACCGCCGACGACGTGATGACCGGCAGCGAGCTGATGCTGTCGGTCTTTATTCGCGATCCGCAATTCCAGAGCCAGACCAAGGACCGACTCACCTCGCCCGAGGCGGCGGGACTGGTCGAAAAGGCGATGCGCGACCATTTCGACCATTTTCTCACCGACAACATGGAACGCGGCAAGGCGCTGCTCGGCTATGTGCTGGAGCGGATGGACGAGCGCCTGCGCCGCAAGCAGGAACGCGAAGTCAAGCGCAAGACCGCCACTTCCGCGCGCAAGCTGCGCCTGCCGGGCAAACTCACCGATTGCTCGGCAGACGACCCCGCGGGTACCGAAATCTTCATCGTCGAAGGCGACAGCGCGGGTGGTTCCGCCAAGCAGGCGCGCGACCGAAAGACCCAGGCAATCCTGCCGATCCGCGGCAAGATCCTGAACGTCGCCAGCGCGACTTCTGCCAAGATCCTCGCCAACCAGGAAATCGCCGATCTTGTCCAGGCGCTGGGCTGCGGCACGCGCAAGGACTGCCGGCCGGACAATCTGCGCTACGAACGCATCGTCATCATGACCGACGCCGATGTCGACGGCGCACACATCGCGACGCTGCTGATGACCTTTTTCTTTCAGGAAATGCCGGACGTGGTACGGCAGGGGCACCTTTACCTTGCCCAGCCGCCGCTCTACCGCCTCACCGCCGGCGGCAAGAGCCTTTACGCGCGCGACGATGCCCACCGTGCCGAAATCGAGGCCGGGCCGTTCAAGGGCAAGAAGGTCGAGGTCGCCCGCTTCAAGGGTCTTGGCGAGATGAACCCTGGCCAACTCAAGGAAACGACCATGGACCCGGCGAGCCGCTCGCTGATCCGGATCACGCTGCCCCAGGAGTATGAGGAGCGCGCCGGGGTCAAGGACCTGGTCGATCGCCTGATGGGCAACAACCCCGCCCACCGCTTCGCGTTCATCCAGGAGAATGCCGCGCGGCTCGACGAAGAGGCGATCGACGCCTGACCGCGTCCTTTTTTCGCGCGGCCGGTAAGAAACGGTTCCGACCGGCGACTAAAGGAGAATGAGCAGGGACAATCCGCCGCCTGAGACACCACGCGACCGGCTCTACAGGCAAGCCGCCGACGCGTTCGGGCCGGCGCTTGCACGCCTCGCCCGCGCGGTCGAGCGCGATCCCGAACGAGCGCGCGATCTGGAGCAGGACATTCACCTCGCCTTGTGGCAAAGCCTCGACGGGTTCGCCGGGGATTGTGCGCTTGCGACCTGGACCTATCGCGTTGCGCACAATGTCGCGGCGAGTCATGCCGCGAAAGGCGCTCGCGCCGCACCGCTCGTCGGACTTGATGCGCTCGCCGAGTTAGCCGCGCCCGACGATCCCGAACGCGCTGCCGGCGCCGCGTGGGCGCTCGACCGATTACAAGCGCTGATTGCTCGGCTGGTCCCCGCCGATCGCAGCCTGATCCTGCTCTACCTCGAAGGACTCGACGCCCGCCAGATCGGCGAAATCGTCGGCCTCACGGCCAACCACGTCGGCGTCAAGGTGCATCGCATCAAGGCGCTGCTTGCGCGCCGTTTAACGCCCGGAGATCAGCCATGACCGATCCAGTCTGCAATCTGTGGACCAGCCAACCGATCGCCCCCCTAAGCCCGTCGCTCGAAGAACTCAGCCGCCGGGCACACCGGCTCGATCGCCGGGTGCGGCTGCGTAACGCGCTTGAATATGCCGGCGGCGCAATACCGATCCTGGTTTTCGGCGCTATGGCAATCGCCCCTGTCGACCCGCTGATGCGTATCGCCAGCGCGATCATCGTCGTCGGCGTTGTTGTCGTGATGTGGGGGCTTCACCGCCGCGCCGCGGCCTCACGCGCCGAAGACTGGGGGGCGCCGATCCTCGACCATCATCGCGCGCAACTCGTGCGCCAGCGCGATGCGCTCGCTGGCGTCTGGCGCTGGTACCTGGCGCCGCTGGTGCCGGGGCTTGTGCTGCTTTTTGCGAGCATTTGGCAAGCTCGCTTGGCGATCGTCGGCCCCGAGGCTGCAACGCTCGCGATCCTGCCGCCAGTGCTGATTGCAATCGTCGTTTTCACGGGCATTCACTGGCTCAATTGCGCCACGGCGCGGCGGCTGACTCGCGTCATCGCTACTCTCGACCGTCAGGCCTAATCCAAGCTACGGAGATTGGCATGAAGTTGATCCTCACGCTTGGCACGATGCTGCTTGCTGCGCAGCCGAGCCCTACCCGGCCGCGGCCGCGGCCGCAAACGGTGCCGGCCTCGACGGTCGCACCGGCACCGGCTTTCAAGGCGCGGATCGACCAGCTCCTCGCGCTGCTCAACGGCGGCGCCAACTACGATGCCCTGTTCTCGCCCGCCTTTCGGCAGGCGATCCCGCAAGCGCAGTTCCAAGTTTACGTCGATCAATTGAAGGCGAAGGGGGGTTCAGCCACCCATGTCGAGTCGATCAGCGCTACGACGCCGTGGCAGGCGACGGTGACGATCGGGTATCAGCGGATCGTCGCGACGATGCTGGTCGCAGTGGATCCCGAGACGCCGCACGCCATCATCGGCCTCAGAATTACCACTGCCGAGCCGCGCAACGACAGCCTCGCCAAGCTCCAGGCCGATTTTGCCAAGCTGCATGGCAGCGCCGGCTTCGGCATCTACGCGCTCTCCGACGACGGCATGACGCCGGTTGCAGAATCGAATGGCAAGGGTGCGGCCCCGCTCGGCTCGGCATTCAAGCTATGGGTGCTGGCGGAGGCGGCCCGCGAAGTCGACGCAGGCGAGCGGCATTGGACCGACGTGGTTCGCGTCGGGCGCCATTCGCTACCCTCCGGAATCCTCCAGGAATGGCCCGAAAACGCGCCGGTCACCCTGCAGACGCTGGCAACGTTGATGATCTCGATCAGCGACAATACCGCCGCCGATAGCTTGCTCAACATCTTGGGACAGGCCAAGGTTGGCACGATGGTGCGCACGATCGGCATCGCCGATCCCGATCGCACCCTGCCGGTGCTGACGACGATGCAGGCATTCGAACTGAAGGCGCCGACGCACGCCGCGCTAGCCGATACCTGGGCGAAGGAAAGCCCGCAGGCGCGCGCCAAGTTGCTCGCCGACAACGCCGCGGCTTTCGACAGCTTCCGTATTGATCCGCAGATGTTTGCCGGCAAGCCACTTCGGACCGACGGCATCGAGTGGTTCGCTAGCCCCGAGGACATGGCAAAGACGCTGAACTGGCTGCGCCTTCGTGGCGACGATACAGTGCGCGCCATTCTCGCGGTCAACCACGGTACCGATCCCGCTACCGCCGGCCATTTCGCCTATGTCGGCTTCAAGGGCGGATCGGAGCCGGGGGTGATCACGCTCAACTATCTCGTGCAGAGCAAAGCCGGCCAGTGGTACGCCGTCACGGGCAACTGGCATGATCCCGACGCAAGCGTCAGCGCGCCAGAGTTCGCCGGCCTGATGAATCGCGCGCTCAGGTTTGTGCCACGGTAGTCCCCCCTTCGTGACCTCAGATCACCTTCCCACTCGGCTCAACCTCGCGAGGCCCTTCCCTCTCCCGTGGGAGGGAAAACGCGAAGCGCCACAAGGGCGAGGGCACTAGATTGCGTCGACGCAAATTGAGAGCACGTCTCGCCGCTCGCCACGCCTGGCATCGCTCTTCCTGGCTGCCCGCGCTTCTCGCCGGGCTCGCCTGGATGCTGCGTTATGCCCATGACGTCGGCTTCCGCCGCGCGCCCGAATGGGTCGGGTGGTTCGACCAAAGCCGCTACATCGCCTCGGCGCGCGCGCTTGCCCGGTTCAATCTCGACGCTGGTCAACATTGGTATCCACCCGCTTACGCGCTAATCGCGGCACCGTTCAGCTGGATAACCCCCTCGCAGCCGTTCCTGGTCGCCGATCTCATCCTCTTTACGCTTGCCGCCGCCGCCTTCGCTCGCGCGGTGCGGCCGTTTGCAATTGGGCCATGGTGCGCCGCTGCGATCTTCGCGCTGTCGACACTGGCTATCCCGCTCGCGGCAAATCTGTGGATCGAGCCTTGGACGACGACGTTATCCGCCGCGCTGCTGTGGGGGCTCTTCGCCGTCATGGCGATGCTGTTCGATTGTGACGGGCCTCCGCCCTCAAGCTTGCTGATTGCCGCCGGGGTGCTGGCCGCCGCACCACCGCTCGCTCGTCCCGCAGACGCGCCCCCCGGCCTCGCCGCGCTCGCGGTCGCGTCGCTGGTCGCTTACCGGCGCCGCTTGCTGACGCGCCGCGTAATCGGCCTCGTCCTCACAGGCGGGCTGATCATCACTTTACCTTATGCGTTGCTCTATTTGGCGATCTACGGGCCGGCGCTCAGCGGCTATATTATTTCCGGCAAGAACCAGGGCTTTGCGTTCGGCGATTTGCCGTGGAAGGCCTATGTCCTGCTCGTCGCGGCGCGGCCATGGTTTCCCAACGCGCGCGCGCTGATCGAAGTCGTGCCTTTCCTGCTTCCCGGCCTTGCCGGGCTCGTCGCGCTGGCGATCACCGGCACAGCGGCGCAGCGGCGGATGCTGGCGTTGATCGCCGCGGTCGGGCTGCCGCTCCTCGCCATCCAGCTCACCTACACCGATTTCCAGCCGCCCGGCATGTGGCTCTATCATAATGCTCACTATCTCAAGTGGCTGTTCCCGCTGGGCGGCGCCGGCCTATGGCTGTGGCTGCGCGCGTTCGGCCGGTGGCGCGAATGGGCGGTGACGATGGCGGCGACGCTGGCGCTGCTAGCGCTCGTCTGCATCCGGCCGCTACCAAGGGCCGTCGCCGACGACCAGCCGGCGCGGATGTTGCTGTTCCAAGGCAATGTGCTGCGTTTTCCGGGCGAGGCTCTTTTTGCCTCGGTGGTGGTGCACGACGCGCTGGGCACGATGCGCAACATCCACGGCTTCCACCAGGTGCCCGACGACCGTGGCGAGCGCGAAATTACCATCGATCGCCTGTTCACCGGCCCCGCCGAACGTTTCGATCCCGGCGAGCCACCGCCCTACAACGTCTGGCAGAAGCCCTACGCCCGCTACGCGGTGCGCCTCTCATTTGGCTGGCCATGCTGGGGCGCGCGGCTCGCCTGTCAAATCCCGCGCTGAGCTCCCGGCGCAACGCCACCTCGCGGATCGACAAGCAATCCGCAAGATGGCCGCCTTGAATCTATTGCCGAACGGGCAAGCCGCTCACGTCCGCCTGGGCATAGGCGTGTCTCTGGGGAATCGCGGCAATCTGCTGGTCGGCGCCGTGAATCGCTTGAGCTCGGCAGCGCGCGTTGGCCATCATGTCCCCCATGTCGCCGGACAGAGGGAACGGGCAGACCGTATTGACGGCCATCGCCACGCGATGACGTAGTATTTTCATGCCGCTTTGCTGCGACAGGTCGAGATCGGCATAGTGGACGCGTACCGTCGGGGCGTCATCGACGATTGTCTGCGCCGATACGGTGGACGAAGCGGCAACGCCGGCGAGTACCGCGGCCGTGAGAGTGCTTCTGAACATCGTCAAATTCCTTTCCAATGACGCCGAGCGCGAACCGCGCCGGCCCCGGCAGGATCCTGCTGGCCGTGGTCCGCCGACAGGACGAGGAGCTGATGATTTGCCGATGATCGCCTGATTGAAGGCCGATTCGGACCGTGATGCCATGCACTGCCGGCTTCGCTGGCGACGGTTCGCCGAATGCGGTAAAAGGGGCACCGCTACATCTCGATGGAACAGCGATGGAGATGATGTCGTCCGGTCCCGCCGCTGCCGACGATCAAAGCGGTCGTTCGGCGCGGATCGACCTCGCGCATTGCTCGCCTTTCGAGATCGGACAGGTAACGGTACGGCCCGCGACGCGCGAGATTGTCGGCGAGCGGGGAACCTGCGTCATCGAGCCGCGCGTGATGCAGGTGCTCGTCGCGCTTGCTCGCGCCGGCGGCGCCATCCTGTCGCGCGACGATCTCACGCAAAGCTGCTGGGACGACCGCGTCGTCGGCGAAGACGCAATCAATCGAGTCGTCTCCCGGTTGCGCCGGCTGGCCGAAGAGTGCGACGGCGCCTTCAGGATCGAAACAATCACAAAGGTCGGTTATCGCCTGATCACGACAAAAGCAGCGACCGACCGACCCCGAACCGATGTCGCGGAAAGCGACTCGTCGAGGCGGCGGCGCATGTTTCGGTGGCCGGCGGCGTTGGCGGCCTGCGCCGCCCTCGGCGCGGCGACTGCCACGACCTTCTACAAGTTGCACGCGGGCAACGACGCCGATCCGCTCGTACTTGTCCAACCGATCGCAGCCGCGCGCGGCGATCAGGGCGCCCATATCCTCGGCGCGGGTTTTTCCGCCGCGGTCGCGCGGGATCTCGTCGGCACGAACACGCCGTTGCAGGTCGTCGACGGTCTCTCGGGCAACGCCGCGCACCCCGCGCTCGTTCTTCGAAGCAATGCAACCACCAGCGGCGGCATCATCAGGGCGAACGTGGAGCTGACCCAGGGTGGGGGCGACGCGGTCCTCTGGTCGGACGAGTTTGATCGGCCCGATGCCGAGATCGACCAGATGGTCGAGCAAGTCAGCCTCCAGGTCGCGCGCGAGCTGCATTGCGCCTACCAGGATAACCGGGCGCGGATGTGGCAGCACGATCCCGACACCGCTCGCCTCCTGCTCGCTACCTGCGATTCCGTCGGCACCGATTTTTCCGAGGCCAAGCGCTACGCCGCGCAGGTCGTCGCGCGGGCGCCTGGTTTCGCTCGCGGCTGGTCCGAATATGCCGCGAGCACAGTCGCGAGCGAGGATACCGCGCCAGGCCCCGCTCGCAACATCGCAGATGCCGATGCGCGGGCCTACGCTCGCCGCGCGGTCGCCCTCGATCCGCACCAGGGCCTTGCTTACGCGGCCTTTGCCTGGTCTCTCCACGGCTTCGACCATTGGTTCGAGCGCTATGCTGTCGAGGCGAAGGGGCTGGCTTTCGATCCGAACGAGCCCGAAATCAACGCCGCGCGCGCTGGAGAACTGATGGACATCGGCCGTCTTCAGGATGCGCTCGGGTTTATGCGGCGGTCGTACGCGGCCGATCATTTCCTGCCAGGCAAGGTCCAAATGCTGGTCGACCTCGATGCAGATTCAGGACAGCTGGAAGGCGCCAGGATCATGCTCAAGCGAGGCGAGATGATGTGGCCACATCATCCCTGGTTCGACGCGTTGGGCTACCAGCTTGCGCTGCACTGGGGACGGCCGGCCGACGCCCTGCACTTGCTGAACGAAGGCGCCGTTGACGAATCCGCGCCGGAAGAGGCCGCCGATCGCGCGTTCATCGCCTGGCGCGCGGCGCCCTCTCCCATGACCAAGGCCGTCGCTATTCGCGCGACCGACGCGGCGGTTGCGCAAGACGGAGCGAACGTCAACGCGGTGCAAACGCTGGCGGCGCTGGGCGCTATCGACGCGGCCTACGAGCTTGCCGATCGCCTGCCGCGCTTCACCGACGCTGGCGGCAGCTGGTACCGAGATTACCTCGCGCCGTTCCGCGCCGACCCGCGTTTCATGCCGCTCGCAGCTCGCCTGGGTCTTGCGCAGATCTGGCGACGCTCGGGATTATGGCCCGACTTCTGCGCCGCCCCGGGGCTTCACTATGACTGCAAGAGCGCTGCCGACCGGGCGCTGTCTACGGCGTGAAGGCCCTCAGCTCCGTCGCCACTCGTCTTTCATAAGACCTAAAATGACGCTATCGCGCACGCCGATGTGCGTCTCCCATTCGCCGCGCAGCAACCCTTCGCGGCGAAATCCGAGCCGTTCGAGCAGCGCGAGTGACGGCGTATTCTCGGGATCGGTATCCGCGAACACGCGACGCTGGCCCTCGGCAAAAAGGCGATCGATCACCGCCGACACCGCCTCGGTGGCGACGCCGCTGCCCCAATGTCGGCGCGCGAGCAAATAACCGATCTCGGTGACGCCGCCTTGTCGCTTCTCACCGGCCGCGACCCAGCCGATCGCAGTGTCATCGTCGCCGAGCGTGATGGCCCAACAGCGCCACGTCGGATCGCGCTCGATCCGCGCCGCGAAATAGGCGCGGGTCTCCACGACGCTCGAATGCGGCGCGCTCGACCACCAGGTCATTAGTGCTGCGTCGGCAAGCGCCGGGTGGAGCGCCTCGGCATCATCGACCCGGAGCGGCCGCAACCGCAGCCGCTCGGTGGCGAGGACCGGCGTCATGACACCAGCGCGTCGACGAGCGCCTTTACCTTTTTCTGCCGCCATTGCGGCAGCGGCGCGACCAGCCAATAACCGAGCTTCGACGGCTTCGGCTCGCCGATCACGATAACCCGCCCGGCCGCGATATCGTGCGCGGCGAGCAACTCGGGCACGGTCGCCTGGCCGAGGCCCTGCGCGGCAGCGTCGATTGCCAACCCGGCATCGCCGACATGAACCGGAGCGCCGCCGTCCTCGCCAGGGCAACCCGTCCAGGCGATCTTCGTATCCAACCCGCCGTCGGGATGCCCCACGGTCACCAGCCCCTCGGATTCGAGCGCTTCGCCCTCGTGCTCGCCCGGCCCCTCTCCCCAGCGGATCGCTAGGTCCAGATTGGCCTCGGTGAAATCGACCGGCCCGTCGGCGGCGACCAGTACGAAGCGCAGCTCACCATCGGTCGCGGCGATTTCGGCGAGCCGCGGCATCAGCCACTTGGTGGTGAGATCGCGCGGCGCGGCGATCGTCAGCGACTTGGAGGACTGCCCTGCCTGCATCGCGCGAACGGCTTCCTCGAACTGCAGGAAGCCCTGGCGCAGGGCGTCGAGTCCAGCCTCTCCCTCGGGCGTGAGCTCCAGGCCGCGGGTGGTACGGCGGAACAACACGACCCCCAGCGTGTCCTCGAGCGCCCGGATTTGCTGGCCGACGGCGGCGGGCGTCACTGCTAGTTCATCGGCCGCGCGGGTGAACGACAGGTGCCGCGCCGCTGCATCGAGGACGCGCAGGCCGTTCAGCGGAAGATGCGTACGTTTCATTGGCGGCTCCGCCCTAGCCTTCCCAAGCGAAAGCTGGGGTGTCATTGTTGCGAGCGTCACGCCCGGTCCCGACAGATTTTGGCGCTCTTGTGGAAGATGTATTGGAAGACCTCGTCACTGCGCCACCGCCGGCGCAATCAGCGTGAACTTGGGAATCTCCACGTCGAATCCCGACCCGTTCTCGCCCATCATATGGTAATTGCCCTGCATCGATCCCGTCGGCGTCGGTAGCGGACAACCGGAAACATAGTCATAGCTGGCGCCCGGCTCGATCACTGGCTGCTCGCCGACTACCCCCTCGCCCTCGACCGAGTGGCGCGCGCCGCGCCCATCGGTGATGATCCAGTGCCGTGTCAGGAGCTGCACCGTCTGCGCCCCCTCGTTCTCGATGCGGATATGATAAGCCCAGAACCAGCGGCCCCGCGCCGGTTCCGACTGTTCGGGCAGGTAGCTGACCGACACTCGCACGACGACCCCACGCGTCTCGGCGACGTTGGGGAATAGCGCTTTCACAGCCCCGCGACCTTCAGCGCCTGGTCGAGATCGTCGATCACGTCTTCAGGATCCTCGAGGCCGACGTTGAAACGAAGCATTCCTTCGTCGATCCCCATCTCGCGCCGCACTTCCTCCGACACGCCGGCGTGCGTGGTCGAGGCGGGATGAGTCATCAGCGAACGAGAATCACCGATATTGTTGGAGATATCCACCAGCTGGAGCGCATCGAGCAGCGCGTGCGCTTGCTTTCGACCGCCATCGACATGGAAGGCGAAGATGGGTCCGCTGCCATTCGGCATCTGCTTCACTGCGAGTGCGTGCTGCGGGTGGCTCGGCAATCCCGGATAGAGAATCCGCGGCACCCGCTTTTCCAGGAATCGTGCTACCGCCATCGCGTTGTCGCTCTGACGCCGCGCGCGTAGGTCGAGAGTCTCCAGCCCCTTGAGCACGACCCAGGCGTTGAACGCCGAGAGCGTCGGCCCGGTGTTGCGGGTGAAGGAGAGCAGGGTTTCCTCGATGAACTGGCGGCTGCCGGCCACCGCGCCCGCCAGCACGCGGCCCTGCCCGTCCATCAATTTGGTCGCCGAGTAAGCGACAACGTCGGCGCCGAACTGGAGGGGCCGCTGCAAGGTCGGTCCGGCAAAAGCATTGTCAACGACGCTGACGATGCCGTTCTCGCGGGCGATCCCGCAAGCCGCCTCCAAATCGACTATGTCCATCGTCGGATTGGCAGGGGTTTCGAAGAAGAACACCTTGGTGTTGGGCCTGACTGCATCGGCGAACGCCTGCGGATCGCGTGCGTCGACTGTCGTGGTCTCCACCCCGAAGCGCGGCAGCAGCGTATCGACCAGCCAGCGGCATGAGCCGAACGCGGCGCGCCCGGCAACGACATGGTCGCCCTGCGCAAGCTGGCACAGCAGCACCGCAGTCATCGCCGCCATGCCCGAGGCCATCGTCCGGCACGCCTCGGCGCCTTCGAGCAGCGCGAGCCGCTCCTCGAGCATCTGCACTGTCGGGTTTTGAAGCCGCGAGTAGGTCATGCCCTGCTGCTCGCCGCGGAACCGCGCCGCGGCCTGCTCGGCACAGTCATAGGCATAGCCGGAGGTGAGGAAGATCGCTTCCGAGGTCTCCCCCCACTCGGAACGCGCGGTGCCGCCGCGGATCGCCTGCGTCGCCGGGCGCCATTGCTGGGTTGTTGAACGGTCTTGTCCGGTGCGTTTCTTCATGCCCCGCTCCATGCCGGGCACGGCTTAAGAACGCAATGGCTGACCCCGTCGAGGCGGGCGCTCATTACCGCGCTCCCCTGCCGCCACGCAGAATTTATTCCCCGGCGCGATGGGCCCACAACGCGCCCGCGGATGCTAGGCAAGACCCGCATGACGGAGAGTCTTCCTCCCGGCGCGATCCCACGCTAAGCCCCGCACCAATGACCACGGCCGCCTCGAAGCCCCGCCCGCTATTGGCCGCCGTTTTACTCGGGCTCGCCGCCGAGGCCCTCTTCCTGTTCCGGCTCGGCTGCCCGCACAAGTTGATGTTCGACGAAGTCTATTACGTGCCCGCCGCGCGGACGCTGTGGGCGCTCGATCATCCGGTTAACATCGAGCATCCCCTTCTCGGCAAGGAGTTGATCGGACTCGGCATCCAGCTGTTCGGCGACAACAGCTTCGGCTGGCGATTTTTCTCGAGCATCGCGGCCAGCGCGGTGGTGATGGGAGTATTCGCGATCCTGTGGTTGCTGTTCGGGCGGCTCCGCCCGGCGGTGATCGGCGCGGTACTGACGATCGTCGATATGACAGTGTTCGTCCAGGCGCGCATCGCGATGCTCGATGGCTTCATGGCGGCATTGCTCGTGCTGGCGATCGCAGCGATGCTGTGGTCGATGCGCGGACCACGTTGGGTGCGGGCAAAGCTGGCGCTCGCCGCGGTGCTGCTCGGGCTTGCTGCCGGCGCCAAATGGACCGCGGTGCCGTTCTTCGGCTTCGCTGCCGTCGCCCTTTTGCTGATCCGCGCGCACGACACCCGCGCGGCGGGACGCGATCTCGAGTCGATGCTCTATGCGCGGGGACAAGCGCACTGGCCCGGCCTGGCGACGCTACCGGCGCTGCTGATCCTCGGCGTGCTCAGCATTGCCGCCTATTTCGCCACGTTCCTCCCCGCGTTCTTTTACGCGCACGACGCATTGACCTTGCACACGTTACTGCC
>Ga0164242_10004753_pt1 | contig 15214 bp, 11 predicted proteins | sample OricomgcompostMG_FD_108783 | JGI IMG/M metagenome (GOLD analysis project Ga0164242, IMG submission 108783) | Miracle-Growth compost microbial communities from Emeryville, California, USA - Original compost - Miracle growth compost (MG) ... | reverse complement strand
CTGCGCTCCCGTTTCGGCGTTTCCTTCGAGCAGGCGGCGAACCGGTTGACCACCCTCCAGCGGCCGGGAGCCGCTGCAATCCCTTTCTTTTTCATGGAGATCGACCAGTCCGGGCGTCAGCTCCGCCGCGCTGGCGCGCATGGCTTTCCCTCCCCCCGTTTCGGTGGGGGCTGTCCCCGCCTGCCCATATACGCCGCCTTCGCCGAACCCGGCCGGATATTGGTGGAGGCTGTCGAAACGCCGGACGAAACCGCTTATCTATGCCTGGCGCGCACGCTTGAGGGTCCGCAGGGTCGGTTTGACGAAAGGGTGCGCCGCACGTCCATCCTGCTCGCCTGCGAGATCGGTTTCCAGGAAGGGATTGTCTATGGGGATTGCCTCGCACCGCTGGCCGGCGGCAATGGCGGGGTAAAACCCGACGTCAGGCGGACGCCCATCGGACCCGCCTGCCGGCTGTGCGAACGTGTGGGATGTCTGTCGCGAGCCGAGCCCCCGCTTACCCGGCCATTGGGTTTGGACGAGATGGTAACGGGCCTTTCCGCCTTCGACTTTCAATAGGCGACCCTCGGAGGCTGTGCGCGGATTGCCTTCCGCGGGCTGGCGCTTTAAGTCCAGCGGCTCCGAACGCATCGAGGTCGGGTCCGATGAGAATTTTTGCCTATAAACCCGGCCATGACGGCCATGTCGCCCTGCTGGATGATGGGAAGCTGGCCTTCTCGCTGGAGGCGGAAAAGGATTCAGGCGCTCGCTATGCGCCGATTACTCCCGAACTTCTGATGCATGGCCTCTCGCTTTGCCCGGATATTCCCGATGCGATCGCCGTCTCGGGCTGGATGAATTCCTTCCGCCCGATGGCGGACCCGATCGGCGCCGGCTATTTCGGCGTCGGCCGCGCAGCGGTCCGCCTCGAAACCGGATCGTTCCTGGCCCGGCAGGTCAGGCTGTTTTCGTCTTCCCATGAGCGCTCGCATCTCATGGGAAGCTACGCCATGTCGCCCTTCCCGCAGGGTACGCCCTGCTACGCGCTCGTCTGGGAAGGCGTCATCGGCGCTTTCTACCGCATCGGCGCGGACCTCACGATAGCCAGGCTTGGCACGCCTGTAACGGGTCCGGGTCACAAATATGGCTTCCTCTATGGGCTCGCCGACCCCTCCTATCCCGCCGATGCGCGAAAATCGCGCCGGGAGGATGCGGGCAAGCTGATGGCGCTCTCGGCCTATGGGCGCGCCAGCGCGGAAACGCCGGAGGAGAGGCAGCTGATCGAACGCCTGATCAAACATGACGCAACCGAAGCCGCGCTGAGGAAAGCCGATTACCGCGACACGCCCTTCTTCGATGTCGGCCTCGACGATTCGTCCTTTCGCGATCTGGCGCGCCGTTTCCAGTTGGCGATCTTCGAGCGTTTCCATGAATTTGCAAGGGATCATTTGAAGGAGGGACTGCCGCTTCTGATTTCCGGCGGCTGCGGCCTGAATTGCGACTGGAACAGTCTCTGGCGCGAGAGCGGCCTCTTCGCCGACACCTTCGTGCAGCCCTGCGCGAACGATTCCGGTTCGGCGATCGGCACGGCGGCGGACGCCCAGTTTCATCTGACGGGAAACGCAAAGGTCGAATGGACTGTCTATGCGGGCGAAGATTTCGTCCACGACGAGGCCGACCTTACGGGTTTCGAGGCGAGGCCTTTTGACCTAGCCGAAGTCGCGGCCGAACTGGCCGAAGGCGCGGTGCTGGCCTGGGTGCAGGGGCGCTACGAGATCGGCCCGCGCGCGCTTGGCAACCGTTCTCTCATTGCCGCTCCCTTCACGAAAGAAACGCATGCCCGGCTGAACCGTATCAAGAAAAGGGAAGGATTCCGGCCGATCGCGCCGATCCTGATGGAGGAGGAACTCGACCGTCTCTACCACCATAATGGGCCGAGCCCGCATATGCTTTATTTTCAGAGAGCCAAAACGGACGCGCTCCAGGCGGTGACGCATGTGGACGGAACCGCGCGCGTGCAAACGGTGAGGCGCGATCAGAACGCGCCGATGTACGATCTGCTCGATGCCTTTCGCGCGCGGACGGGCTTCGGCGTGCTATGCAACACCTCGCTGAACTTCAACGGAAAAGGCTTTATCAACCGGATAAGCGACCTCGTGCGCTATGCCCGTGAAACGGGCCTCGACGGGTTCGTTGTCGGCGAGACGTTCTATCGAAGACGATAATGGGGCCAGCCATTGCCTATCCGCCGCGCTGCAGGATGACGTTTTCCTTCGTCGTCGCCTTTTGCTGGTAGCCTCTGTCCTTCAGAAACGAGAGGCAGTCCGTGCTCCACCGCTCCTTGAGCACCGTTTCGATCATCACGGTCGCGGGCCATGAGGCAGGCTCCGTTTTCTGGTAATACGGAAGCAGTCCCCGGTCCTCGAAGCCCTCGACATCGATCTTGATGACATCGGGCCTCGTCACGCCGGCATTTTCAAGGAGGGATTTGAGAGGCCGGATGGTGATGGGAACCGTGATCTCCGGCGCTCCTTGCCGGACCTGCAGAAGCGAGGCGCCGCCGATATTGCCGCCGCCGTCGAAGCGAAGCAGCGCCGTTCCCTCTTCGTCGCCTGCCGCGACATTGAGCAAGACGACGTTGCCCGCCTCATTTGCCAGAATGTTGAATCTGAGCTTTGCAAAGGTGCGCGGATGCGGCTCGAGCGCGACGACCCTGCCTGTCGGCCCTACGAGACGTGAAGCCCATAGCGTATAGGTCCCGATATTCGCGCCGATATCGACGAATGTGCCTCCTTTCCGCACGAAAGGGGCGAGCAGAGCGCGTTCGCTCCTTTCGGGCAAGTGGCGCCGACCTGTGATCACGCGATCGCATCGGTTTTCGGTGGGGTAGGCGCGGAAACGGATGCCCTCCGCCAGCATGTCGAACGGACCCGCTCGGGAGCCCCCCAGCTTTTTCCTTATCGCCTTTCTGAGCCGGGAAGAGAGAAAGCCCGTGGTGGCCGAAGACCAGACGATGCGGTCGACCATGCCCGGCAGCCGCTCGCTAAAGCGGGTTTCGACGTCGAGATCCGGCTGCGCTCGCCTGGCGATCTCGATGCCGGAGTCCGATGGGGTGTTCATGAGACCGGTCAAAGCGCGTTCGCGGGGGTTTGCGACGGGTCGGCCGATTGAGCACGTGCCTCCTCGTCGAGCACGGCCCGCACGGAGCCCGCGACGGCTTCGCGCTCGGCCGGCGACAGGTTCTCCACCTTTTCTCCGTCGGCAAGCCGCACCGTCACCTCCCTGTGGGCGAAATGGATGCCTTCCTTCCGAAAGGTTTCCTGGATCAGCGAGTAAATGGCCTTGCGGGTAACGAACTGGTCTCCCGGCCGCGTCATATATTTGACGCGCACGATCATGGCGGAATCTTCCATCGAGTAGACGCCTTGCGATTTCAACGGCTGAATGAACAACGGTCCGAGGACGGCGTCTTCGAGCAATTGCTGGCCGATTTTCTTGATCAGGCGGCGCACCTTGTCCACATCGGTATCGTATGTCAGCCTGAGCGGCAGCTTCATGATCACCCAATCGCGGGAATAGTTGGTCAGGTGATGGATCTCGCCGAAGGGGACGGTATGAAGCGCGCCGCGATGATGCCGCAGTTGGAAGGACCGCATCGATATCTTCTCGACCACGCCCTTGACCTTGTCGAGCTCGATATATTCGCCTTTGCGGAAGGCGTCGTCTATGAGGAAGAAGGCGCCGGAGAAAATGTCCCGGATGAGCGTCTGCGCGCCGAAGCCTATGGCGATGCCGACCACGCCGGCGCCGGCGAACAGCGGCGCCACGTTCACCCCCAGATTTGACAGGATGAGCGTGAAGGCGAAGATGATGATCGCGAAGATGATGGCGTTGCGGAAAACGGGCAGCAGGGTGGCGAGCCGCGACTGACCCTTGCCCATCCCTCCCTCGTCGGCGGTGCTGTTTTCCGGGTCGTCCTGGCTTCCGCCTTCCTCGATGATCTTGTCGTCGATATAATTGTTTACCGCCTTGTAGCCGGACGCGGCGAGAAAGATAACCAGCAATATGTCGAGAGACGACGACAGGATTTCGCCCGTCTCGCTCTCCCCCCGTACGCCCCAGATGCGGGCAAGCGCTGCCGCCGACAGGACGAGGACGGTGGCGAGAATGGCGTTCTCGAAAAAGCTCTTGAAGGCGGGCTTGAACTCCCTGGAGCGCATCTTGGGCTTTTCCAGAGGATGGTGGATCGTCATCTCCTCGCCTTCTTCGAGCGCGTCGCGCTCGTCCTCGCTCAGGCTTTCGGCCATTTCCCTGGCCGCAACGGCCCTGCGCCAGGCACGGTTCTCCGCGAGAGCCTTGAGGATCTGGCTGCGCCGGAAGCTGGCGGCGCGCGTCTCATAAGCGATCTCGAGCACGAAAGCGGCAAGCGCGTAAACCAGGAGCGCGCCGATGAAGACGATGATCGGCGCGCCGACCAGGATATAGCCGCCCGGCAGCCCGAGCGTCAGGCGCACGGAACTCATGAACCAGGCGAAAGCCAGATAAACGACGATGAGCGGCAGTCCGGCGGAAGCGACCAATCGCCTCCAGCCAGGCTTCCTGTCCGGATCGCCGGGTCCGAGCAGGATGTCGTGAAGCTCGTGGCGATGAACGATTGCGAGCCCGGCGAACAATATGGCGCTGATCAGTGCGCTGACGATGAAGCCGAGCCTTTCGGCATCGAGGTTGAGATCGAGTTCCTGCATCCAGCGCACAATGCCGATGAAGAACGCGGTGACGGCGAGGACGAGCGTGGTGTGGCGATAGAAACGTATTGCCGCCCCGTCGGAGAGGTTGATCAGCCGGTGGTTCGGCACGTCCGGTGCGAAGAAGTTGAAGAAGATGACGGACCGCAGGATCTTGTAGCCGACATAGGTCGAGATGATGACCAGGATCGTCTTGCGGGAGGGGATGTGGCCATAATCGAAGATCACCTCGACCAGGACCGCGGTGGCGAACATGATGCCCGTCGCAACGAGAATCCAGCCCGCACGGCCCAGTAAATATCCCAGTTTCCGCGATCGCCGCGTCTCGTCGGGGTTGAAACGATAGCGGAAATGGTCCCGGCCCCATCGTGCCGTCGCCCTGAAGAGCAAGGTCCCGAGCATCAGCCCACCGACGGCGGTGACGACGGCGCGCGCGAGCCATTGCATCGAATCGCTCATGCCCGTGGATTTGAGGACGGCGGGAAGACCTTTCAAAAACAGCCGGGTGTTATGGATGAGGTCAGCGAGCTTGTGGCGGGCGCGAAGCAGATTGTCGCTCGTCATGGCCATGCCCATCGGCACATCCGAAGCGATTGGCTTCGCGTCCGCATTGGGCTGGACGACAATGACGGTGGCGCCGCTCTTGCGTGCGTCGTCGAGGAATGAATTGAGCGAGGAGGACTTGCCGGCCGGCGCGGAAAAGGAGGGCGAGGGCAGGCCCGCGGCGATCGCGCTTGGTCCGGGCGCGAGCGCCAGGACGAGCGCCAGCAAGCTCAGGATAGCTAGGATCCCGTGACAGGCGAATGCCTGTTTCGCATGTTCCGTCCTTTGTGCCAAAACTGACCGTTCCGCCACGGGATGACCTATCGGTGCCTCTGTTTCCTTCACCCTTTTACGCCATGCGCCACGGCGAAACCAGTTGGAACGCCAGGGGCTTCTTTCAGGGGCATTCGGACATTCCGCTTTCTTGGGAGGGCGTGCGGCAGGTGACGGAAAACGGGCACCGTTTCAAGACGCATCTCGAGGCGATCGGCGTCAGCCCTTCCTCTATCGGCATAATCTCGTCGCCGCTGTCACGCGCGGTGCATTCCTCGCGGATAATATGCGCGCAACTCGGCATACCGGAAAGCCGGTTGGTTATCGATGGACGGTTGAAAGAAGCATCGTTCGGGCATTGGGAGGGGCTGACGACATATGATGTCAAGGAACGGTATCGGGAGGAACGCCGCTTGCGGAAGCAGGATCGCTGGAATTTCGCGCCAGCCGGAGGGCAAAGTTACGCCGATATTTCAGCCGCGATGAGCGATTTTCTCGGCGGCATCGCCGGCAACCCTTCGTTGATTGTGACCCATACCGGTAATATCCGGGTCGCGCTTCGATTGCTGCAGCGCCTCGATCGTGAAACGGCGGCGGCCACGCGAATACCTCAGGACCGCCTTCTCTATTGGAACGGGAAAGCCGCTGGCTGGATTTGATTGCGTTAAATCGACTACGGCCTGGATCAAGAATTTGCCCAAACGGGCGAGTAATCGTAGCATCCTGGGACGGCAATGCCCGCTTGCTGCGGCCGTGCAGAAGAAGAAAAGAAGAACGCAGGCGATGGGGAACGGATTTGCGTGAAGAGCTTGACCTGCTCCGCGTCGAGGATTTGCGTATTTCAATCGCGTTGCAGCGCGCCGGACTAGAAGTCGTCAAGGGCGTAAGCTTTCGCGTGCCCGTCGGCAAAACCGTGGCCTTGGTTGGCGAATCCGGCTCGGGGAAATCGATCATCGCGCAAGCGATCCTGGGGATTCTGCCGCGCGTTGCGAGGATAACGGCAGGGCACATCAATTTCAGGGACAAGAAATGCGCCCATGGGGCGATCGACATAGCCGCTCTTGATCCTGACAGCAGCGAAATGCAGGCTTTGCGCGGCGGCCGCATCGCCATGATTTTTCAGGAGCCGATGACGTCGCTCTCGCCGCTCCACCGCATCGGCAACCAGGTCGAGGAAGCGCTCATCCTCCATCGGGAACTTAAAGGACGGAAGGCGCGCAGCATGACCGAAGATATGCTGAGGCTTGTCGGCTTCCCCGATCCGGCGCGCGCCTACGACATGTATCCGATGGAGCTCTCGGGCGGCATGCGCCAGCGCGCCATGATCGCCATGGCGCTCATCTGCCATCCCGCTCTTCTGATCGCCGACGAACCCACCACCGCGCTCGACGTGACGGTGCAGGCACAGGTGCTCGGCTTGCTCAAGGACCTCCAGCAGCGGCTCGGCATGTCCATGCTCCTGATAACGCATGACCTTGGCGTCGTAGCGAACATGGCCGACGAGGTGGTCGTCATCTATCATGGCGAGGTGATGGAAGCGGGCAGCATCAGCGACATCTTCCGACGACCCGGGCACGCCTACACCCGCGGCCTGATGCGCGCCGTCCCCGATCTCGATACGCCGCGGGATGCGAAGCTCGAGGCCTTGCGGGAGCTGGAGCAGGATATTCCCGACACCATGGTGAAGGGCAGGCGCGACCATGCGAAAACAGGCGTGCCGCTCGTCTCCGTACGCAATCTCACCAAATCCTTCTCGATTCGCAAGGGCAATTGGTGGGGGATCGGCGAGGCAAAGAAAGTGCTCGCCGTGAACGATGTGAGCTTCGACGTGCGGCGCGGCGAATGCTTCGGCATCGTCGGGGAAAGCGGCAGCGGCAAATCGACCGTCAGCAAGCTTTTGATGCGCGCCATTCCCGCCGACCAGGGCGCTATGCGCTTTGATAATGGCCAGCTGAAATGCAACATCGAGGCACTGGAGGGGGCCGCTCTCAAGGAGTTCCGCAAGCATATCCAGATCGTTTTCCAGGATCCCTTTTCCTCGCTCAGCCCGCGTTCCACGGTGCTTAATATCCTGCGCGAGCCGCTCGAGATCCACCGCATCGGCTCGGCCAGGCAAATCACCCAGATCGCAAGGGAATTGATGGGTCTGGTCGGCTTGCCGCCGACCTACCTCAATCGCTATCCCCATAGCTTTTCGGGCGGCCAGCGGCAGCGCATCGGCATCGCGCGCGCTCTCGCCCTCTCTCCCGATCTGCTGATCTGCGACGAGCCCGTTTCGGCTCTCGATGTTTCCGTCCAGGCGCAGATCGTCAATCTCTTGAAGCGCTTCCAGAGCGAACTCGGCCTCACCCTGATCTTCATCTCCCACAACATGGCGGTCGTGAAATACATCGCCGACCGCATCGCCGTGATGCGCAAGGGCCGCATTGTCGAGATCGCGCCTTGCGAGGCGCTCTTTTCCGATCCTGTCCATCCCTACACGCAGAAGCTCTTGACCGCCGTGCCGCAGGCCAATCTCGATCATCCTCTCGACTTCTCTATTCAGTCTGACGAGACCGGCGATGAAACGGTTGATTGGGACGAGGTTTTCCGGGATGACGGAACATTGAAGCTCATGCCGGTGGGCGAGGGCCATTATGTCCTGGCTCGCCCCGGCTTCGCGGGTGTCGAGAGGCTTTCGGCGTGAAGGAGCCTCTGTCGTTTTCCAGACGCGATATGCTTCTGCTCGCGGGAGCCGTTTGTCTCCTGCCGGCCGTCACGACGCCTGCCCTCGCCGCGGAGGAACCGGCCGACATCGCCGAGGCCGTCGCAGGCGGCAAGGTGCCGCCGCTAACCCAGCGCATCCCGCAGAACCCGCGCATCGTCGATATGGTCCCGCTTGGGAAGAGCGAAGGGCAATATGGCGGCGCGATGCGGATGATCATGGCGAGCGCCGACGATATCCGCATGATGACGGTCTACAGCTATGCGAGGCTCGTCGTCTTCGACAAGGATCTGAACCTCGTTCCCGATATTCTCGATCATTTCGACGTCGAGCAAGGGCGGCGGTTTACGCTGCATCTGAGGCGCGGCCACAAATGGTCGGATGGCCATCCCTTCACATCGGAGGACTTCCGCTATTTCTGGGAAGACGTCGCAATGAACAGGAAGCTGTCGCGCGGCGGTCCCGTACAAGCGATGCTGGCCGACGGCAAGCCTCCGAAGTTCGAGGTCGTCGACGAACTGACGGTACGCTACACATGGGAGAAGCCCAATCCGAGCTTTCTGCCCTCGCTTGCCGGTGCCAACCCGAACTACATCTTTATGCCGGCGCATTATCTGAAGCAGTTCCACAAGAGCTATGTGGATCCCGAGAAGCTGAAGGAACTGGTGAAGGCGCAGAAGGCGCGCAATTGGGCCGCCTTGCATACGATCAAGGCACGGCAATACAAGGCGGAAAATCCAGACCTGCCGACGCTGGAGCCCTGGAGCAACACGATCGCGCCGCCGGCCGAGCGCTTCATCTTCAAGCGCAACCCCTATTTCCACCGCGTCGACAAGAGCGGGCGGCAATTGCCCTATATCGGCACGGTCTTTGTCGATGTCAGCTCGGCTGACATCATTCCGGCAAAGACCGGCAGCGGGGAAAGCGATCTCCAGGCGCGTTATCTTCGCTTCGACAACTACACGTTCCTGAAACAGGCGGAGAAGAAACACCCCATCGCAATCGATCTGTGGCGGGAAGGGACAGGGTCGCAGGTGGCCTTTCTCCCCAATCTCAACGTCAACGACGCCGTCTGGCGCAAGGTTCTGCGCGATGTCCGTTTCCGCCGTGCGCTCTCGCTCGCCATCTACCGCCACGAACTCAACCAGCAATTCTATTTCGGACTCGCGCACGAAGCGGCCAACACGGTGCTCGACAGCTCGCCGCTTTACAAGAAGAGCTATGACGAGGCGTGGTCCGCCTACGATCCGGACAAGGCGAATGCGCTTCTTGACGAAATGGGGCTGAAGCGCGCCGCTGATGGCATGCGCCGTCTTCCCGACGGACGGCTTGCGGAAGTCATTGTCGAACTCCGCGCCAACAGCCAGGAAGAAGAAGACGTGATGGAGCTCGTGCAGGATTACTGGCACGAGATCGGCTTGAAAGCCTATCCGCGCACGCTTCAGCTCGATGTCCTCCGCCGCCGCTTCCTCGCCGGCGATACGCTGATTTCGATGTGGTCGGGTTTGACGGTGGGAGAAGCGACGGCCGACATGTCGCCCCAAGAACTTGCGCCTGTTTCGTCCGCCCAGGGAAACTGGCCGAAATGGGGCGAGCATACGGAAACCGGCGGCAAGGCCGGCGAGCCGGTCGATCTGCCGGAGGCGAAGCAGTTGCTCGACCTCTACGAAGCCTGGAGAGTTTCTGAAACGACCGATCAGCGCCGCAAGATATGGGAGCGGATGCTTCAGATATTCACCGATCAGGTGTTCACGATCGGCACGGTCAACGGCGTCCTCCAGCCCGTCGTCTACAACAAGAAGCTCCGCAATCTGCCCAAAAAGGGCGTCTATGCCTTTTCGCCCGGCGCCTATTTCGGCGTCTATATGATGGATACTTTCTGGTACGATAGCGGGAAGGACTCGAAGTGATCCGCTACATCGCTTTCCGGCTGCTCGCTGCCGTGCCGACCCTTATCCTGATCAGCGCGCTGGTCTTTTTCATCATCCAGCTACCGCCCGGAAACTATTTCGACACCTATGTCGCCGAATTGCAGGCGCAGGGCGAAACCGTCGATCCCAACAAGATCGAATACCTCAAGCACGAATATGGTTTCGACAAGCCGGTGGTCGAGCAATACGCCATCTGGGTCTGGGATATGCTGCATGGCGATTTCGGCTATTCCTTCGAATATGAGATGCCGGTAACGCAGGTCGTGGGCAGCCGCCTTTACATGACCATCCTCGTTTCTATGGTGACGATCATCTTCACCTGGCTGATCGCCTTTCCAATCGGCATCTATTCCGCCACGCACCAATATTCCTGGGGCGATTACGGGCTGACATTCCTCGGCCTTCTCGGTCTTGCGGTCCCCAATTTCCTCCTGGCGCTCATCCTCATGTATCTCTCCAATATCTGGTTCGGCACATCGATCGGCCATCTGATGGATGCGAAATATCTGGGACAGCCGATGAGTTGGGACAAATTCAAGTCGATCGTGGAGCACATGATCATTCCGGTAGTCGTCATCGGCACGTCGGGAACCGCGGGCATGATCCGACGCTTGCGCGCCAACCTGCTCGATGAGTTGCAGAAGCAATATGTCGTGACCGCCCGCGCCAAAGGCGTCCCGCCGCTTCGCGCTTTGCTGAAATACCCGCTGCGCATGTCGCTTAATTTCTTCATCGCCGATATTGGCGGCATCCTGCCCTCCGTGATTTCGGGGGCGGAGGTGGTGGCGATCGTGCTGTCCCTGGAAACCACAGGGCCGCTCCTGATCCGCGCATTGCAAAGTCAGGACATGTATCTGGCAGGTTCGTTCCTGATGTTCCTCGCCACGCTGACTATCATCGGCGTGCTGATCTCGGATATTTCGCTGGCGCTGCTTGATCCGCGGATCAGGCTCCAGGTGAGGCAGACGCGCTGATGGACGCCAGCCCCGGACCCCTGCCGCCCGATGGCGCCCCGATCGCCCATTTCGTCTCGCCGAAGCCGTTCGACCCGCAGGCAATCGAAAAGCTGTCGCCCATCCAGGAGCGCGTCTATCTGGCGTCGCAGCTTCGCTTGATGTGGTGGAAATTCAAGAAGCACCGCGCGGCGGTCTATTCCGGCCTTTTCTTGCTTCTGCTTTACGCCTCGATCCTGATCAGCGAGTTTCTTGCGCCCTATAATCTGAGCCATCGCCATGTGGACAATATCTACATGCCGCCGCAAGCCGTCCACCTGTTTCACGACGGGAAGTTCGTCGGGCCGTTCGTCTATGGGACGCGCTATCATTTGAACATGGAGATGCTGAAGCGAGAATATCCCGTCGACCGTTCCGAGATCCACCGGCTGCGTTTCTTTTGCGATGGCGATCCCTACCGCTTCTGGGGCCTTTTCGAGGCGCGCCTTCATCTTTTCTGCGGCCCGAAGGACAATGACGCCGTCTTTCTGTTGGGGACGGACCGGCTCGGGCGCGACATGCTCTCGCGCATCATTTACGGCACGCGCATTTCGCTGACGATCGGCCTCATCGGCATCACCGTCAGCTTCCTGCTTGGCATCTCGATCGGCGGGCTTGCCGGCTACTATGGCGGCTGGATCGACATCGTCGTCCAGCGCATCATCGAGGTGCTGCAGAGCCTCCCGTCGATCCCGCTCTGGCTGGCGCTGGCGGCGATCATGCCCGTCGATTGGAGTCCCATCATCGTCTATTTCGGCATTACTATAATTCTCGGCCTGATCGACTGGACGGGGCTGGCGCGGGCCGTTCGCTCGAAGCTTCTGTCGCTGCGTGAAGAGGATTACGTCATGGCGGCGGAGCTGATGGGAGCGAGCCCGAGGCGCATCATCTTCCGGCACCTCATCCCCGGCTTCCTCAGCCACCTGATCGCCTCGGCGACGATCACCATTCCGTCCATGATCCTCGGGGAGACGGCGCTTTCCTTCCTCGGCCTCGGCTTAAGGCCGCCAGTGACAAGCTGGGGCGTGCTTTTGAACGAGGCGCAGAACATCAATGTCGTGGCGCTCTATCCCTGGCTGATCCTGCCGGTCGTGCCGGTCATCCTCGTCATTCTCGCGTTCAACTTCCTCGGCGACGGATTGCGGGACGCGGCCGATCCCTACCACACGGCATGGTGAGTCGGGCCCGGAAAAGAATCACCAAACGACGGGTTGGCGTCCGCCTTTGAATCAGCCCTGCAAGGGCTTGATGCGGGAAGCGAGGAGATCGTCCGCCGCTTCGAAGGCAAAGCCCTTCCTCACCTTGAGGTAAAGGATGAGGTCTCGCAACGTCTGCCATGCCCGGTCGTCCAGCACCAGGTGATGGGTCAGGATGCCGAGCGGCGCGCCGCCTCTCGCGCGCGCCTGCCGAAGCCGGCGAAGCAGCTCGCCGATGGTCCATTCGAGGCTGTGCCCTTTTCGGCCGTTCGCCCAGTCGACGATGTCGATCTGCGTGTTGAGTTCGGGCAGAATTGTGCCGTTCACATGCCAGGAGTTGGTCGAAAGGCCGGTGAAGCCGCATTCATGAATGCGGGCCGCCACTTGCCGCCCGATCCGGTTCCAGGGCGGCACGAGAATGCCGGAAAGCCTGTCGCCGAAGAGTCGCCGCAGCCTGTCGCGGCCTGCCGAAAGCTCCGCCAGAACCACGTCAGCCGACCGGTCTCCGCCGAGTTCGATCGCGGGGACAGGCTCGGCATTGTGACGCTTATGTGCGTAGCCGTGCACGCATGGGGTGATGAGCGGTTCCGTGCGGAGCCGTTCCGCGAGACCGGCATCCGCTTGCACAGGAATGACCGCGAGAAGAAGCGGCACGTCAAATTCGCGCAGGATCGCAATCAGCTTGTCCAGTTCAGCGCTCGGCCGCGCCGCGTCGTCGTCGCGCAGCCAGAAGCGCGGCGTGAGCCCGTGCCCGCGCCATGTCTCTAGTTCAGCCTCCACCTCGGAGAAGCCGTTCATGATCGGAAAGCCTCGCCGCCAAGGCGTGTCTCGTACCCGAGCAGGGGATCGATCGCCCGCTTCAGCGTTGCGGCCGCGCTTGCGAGATCGTGTCCTACGATGGAAGCCGGACCCTCTGCGGACAATCGCCGCCGATCGTCCTCGGAACTGAGCAACGCCGCAAGCATATCGCGAAAGGCGGAGACTCCAGCCTCGGTTGCAAGCAGGCCCGCCACGCCGTTTTCCACCACATTGGCGACGCCCGCCGTATCGCAGCCCACGATCGGAAGCCCGAGCGCCTGCGCCTCGAGATAGACCATGCCGATCGCTTCGCCTATCCCGGGCCACGCCAGGAGGTCGCCGGCCTTCATCCAGCCGAGAACTTCGGCATGGGAGAGTGCGCCGGTGAAATGCACCCGCTCCCGCGCGAAGCCGTACATGGCTTCGACATGCTCCCGTTCCGGCCCGTCGCCGACGACCACCAGGTTCCATGGCAGGTCCACGATGGCGGAAAGCGATTCCGCCAGAAGGCGATACGAGGCTGCCTTTGCGCCCGGTCGCATCATGCCGACCGAAATGATGGTGGGTCCAGCGCGGGTGAAAAGCGCCACGGGGCCTGCGCGCGGTTCCTTGATCTCCCACGCCGTCGGATCGATAAACGGCCTGAGCGGCACGACGCTCCGCATGTCCGCCAGAAAGGACCGGAGATAGGTTTCGTCCGAAGGCTTGAGGCAGAAGTTGACGCCTGCCATCTTCACGGCGGCCTGCACCGCGGCACGGCTCTCCAGCCAATCAGCGTCGCTCCCTTGAAAGGTGCGGCACGCCTCCGCCGTCACATAAGGAATGGAAAGCTCTGTCGCGACGATTGGGCCAAGCCAGTCAGGCGCTTTGCAGTAGGGATGATAGGTGAACCACAATTGCGGCCGCCGGTCGCTTTTCCGCCAGGAGCGGATCAGCCGTGCGGCTTCGTTTTCTCCGGCGTTCCGGCGCTCACGGAAGATCTGCGCGTCGGCCCTCTTCTGATAGGAGATGAAGCGCGAGGCGAGTTCGACGTCATAATCGCCAGCCGAAAGGGCGGCCGTCATCAGCCGTGCGATTTCGCGGTCGCCGGACGGGGTCGGGTCATCCGGCGGCTTGAGCGGCGCATAAAAGGCAATCCTGGGTTTGGCGGCCATGGTCGAAAACAAGCGCCTCGCGCTATCCCGCGCTCGAGACGCGCTCACCCGCAACCAGCCTGGAGAGGATCACGGCGCTATTCGCAGCGCCTTCGAGATCGATCGCCGTCCGGTCGGGCGCGGGTGCGGCCATCACCCGGTCGATCGCCGCCGCGACCGCCTCCGGCGTCTGTTCGTCATGTCCGACCGTCTCGGCCAGACCGCGCTTTTTCAGCAGTGCGGCGCGCGTGATCTGCTCCGTCTCGATCCCGTCGAAGAAAGGCACGACGATTGCCCGGCATCCCGCGCGGTAGACATCGGCAACTGTATTGTAGCCGACGCGGGAGATCGAAAGCCGCGCGCGGGCGAGCATGGAACGGAGGTCCGGCATGAAGTCGCGCACCGTAATGCCGTCGTCCAGATGGGCTGCCAGTTCGGCCCGATGTTCGGCAGAGAATTTCAGGCCGGTGATGAGCAGCCATCTCGCGTCGCTCAGGCAGGAACGCCGTTTCGCCTGGGCAGCCGCCATTAACAGCCTGTGGCCGAGCGCGCCGCCGCCGACCGACACGACGACGTCGAAGCGTTCGCCTTTCTTATCGATAGGCTTCGGCCGCGGCGAAACGATGCCGGTGTAGAGCAGCATGTCCGAAATCTCGGAGGTCAGCGGGAAGGAATCTTCGAGCCGGACGAGATTCGGATCGGCATGGACCAGCACATGGTCGAAATGCGCCTTGAGGATATCGACCGTCTCGCGGTCCTTGAACGGTTTGGCATTGTGCTGGAGGATGTCGCGGATGGATGAGACGAGGAGCGGCGGCTTGGCCCTTGCCTTTGCCCGTTCGAGAAGCGGCATCAGTTCGAACCGCATCTGCCGGCGCCCGAACGGAAACGCCTCCGTCACAACGACATCAGGCGCGGTT
>Ga0164242_10004752_pt1 | contig 15214 bp, 10 predicted proteins | sample OricomgcompostMG_FD_108783 | JGI IMG/M metagenome (GOLD analysis project Ga0164242, IMG submission 108783) | Miracle-Growth compost microbial communities from Emeryville, California, USA - Original compost - Miracle growth compost (MG) ... | reverse complement strand
TTCGGCGACGGCGGCACGGATCGCCTCGAGGTCGGCCTCGCCGCCGACGACCAGCCGCCCGCTCGCCAGGTCGACCTCGACCCGCTCGACGCCGGGCACCGCGCCGACCTCCTGCGTCACCGCGCGCACGCAGTGGTCGCAGGTCATTCCCTCGACATGAAGAAGCTGTTCCGGCATAGCTGCGATGATACCCCTACTGGGTATCCAGACCGGTCGCGGCCGGCGGCCCGGCCGCCTCGCGCACCGCAGCCGCCACCGCGGTCGGGACGGCCGGGTCGAACACCGACGGCACGATGTAGGCCGTGTTGAGCTGCTCGTCCGACACGCACGCCGACAGCGCCTCGGCCGCGCTGATCAACATCGGCAGCGTCACCGTGTTCGCGCGCGCGTCGAGCAGTCCGCGGAACACTCCGGGGAACGCCAGCACGTTGTTGATCTGGTTCGGGTAGTCGCTGCGCCCGGTAGCCAGCACGGCCACGTGCTCGCGGGCGGCGTCGACGTCCACCTCGGGATCCGGGTTCGCCAGCGCGAACACGATCGACTGCTTGGCCATGTCCGGCAGCCACTCGGCGGGCAGGACGTTCGGCGCGCTGACGCCGATGAACACGTCCGCCCCGCGCAGCGCGTCGTGCAGGTCGCCGCGCACACCCGCGGGGTTGGTCTGCTCAGCCAGGCTGTGCTTTGCGTCCGACAGGGACGGGTCGTCCGGTGACAGGATGCCCTCACGGTCCCACACGAGGACGTGCCCGGCGCCGGCGGCCAGCAGCAACGTCACGATCGCGGTTCCCGCCGCGCCACCGCCGGCGACGACGATCCGCACGTCCGTCAGGTTCTTCTCGACGCAGCGCAGCGCGTTCGTCAGCGCGGCGAGCACCACGATCGCCGTGCCGTGCTGGTCGTCGTGGAAGACCGGAATGTCCAGCTCGGCCCGCAGCCGCCGCTCGATCTCGAAGCACCGCGGCGCAGAGATGTCCTCGAGGTTGATCCCGCCGAAGCCGGGCGAGATGCCCTTGACGATGCGGACGATCTCGTCGGTGTCCTGGGTGTCGAGGCAGATCGGCCACGCGTCGATGTCGGCGAAGCGCTTGAACAGCGCGGCCTTGCCCTCCATCACCGGCAGCGCCGCGCCCGGCCCGATGTTGCCGAGACCGAGCACCGCCGATCCGTCCGTCACCACCGCCACCGAGTTGCCCTTGATCGTCAGCTTGCTGACGTCCTCGGGATGCGCGGCCAGCGCGAGCGACACCCGCCCGACGCCCGGGGTGTACGCCATCGACAGGTCGTCGCGCGTGCGCAGCGGCACCTTGGACTCGACGCTGATCTTGCCGCCGAGATGCAGCAGGAACGTCCGGTCCGACACGCGGTGGACGGTCACTCCCTCGACCACGCGCAGCGCCTCGACGATCTCGGCCGCGTGCTCGCCGTTGGCCGCCGAGCAGGTGACGTCGATCGTGATCCGGTCGGTGCGCGACTCGGTCACGTCGATCGCGGTCACCAGGCCGCCCGCGTGGCCGACCGCGGTGGCGAGCTCACCCACCACCGACGAGGACGGCACGGCGTAGAGCCGGACGGTGATGCCGTAGGACGCACTGGTCGGGAGGGGTCTCGGCCGGGCCGAGTCGGGCAGACTCACGCGCCCAATCTTGCTCCCCCTGCCCGGACGGGTGTCCGCGTGCCCAGTTCTGCATGATCACGCCCGAGTCGGGGCAGGGTGGAGGACGTGGGAGACGACGTCGAACAGACCCGGTTCACCGGAGCGGACCGCCAGCGCTACCGGGCCAAGGTGCGCCGCTGCCTGGACGTGTTCGCGCGCATGCTCGGCGAGTCCCGGTTCGAGTTCGACCGGCCGATGACCGGCCTCGAGGTGGAGCTGAACCTGGTCAACACCGACTGCGATCCGGCGATGCGCAACGGTGCGGTGCTGAGCGCGATCGCGAACGACCAGTTCCAGACCGAACTCGGCCAGTTCAACATCGAGATCAACGTGCCGCCGCGCGAGATCGGCGGCGACAACGCCGCCCGGCTCGAGGACGAGCTGCGCGCCGGTCTGAACGACGCCGAGAAGCGCGCGGCGGACATCGGCGCGCACATCGTCATGATCGGCATGCTGCCGACGCTCACCCCGGACGACCTGACCCGCGACGCGATCAGCGGCAACCCGCGCTACGCGCTGCTCAACGAGCAGATCTTCGAGGCGCGCGGCGAGGACCTGCACATCGCGATCGACGGCGTCGAGCGCCTCGCCACGACGGCAGACACGATCGCGCCCGAGGCCGCCTGCACGAGCGTCCAGTACCACCTGCAGGTCAGCCCGGCCCAGTACGCGTCCACCTGGAACGCGGCGCAGGCGATCGCCGGCGTCCAGCTCGCCGTGGGCGCCAACTCGCCGTTCTTCTTCGGCAAGCAGCTGTGGCGCGAGACCCGGGTGCCGTTGTTCGAGCAGGCGACCGACACCCGCCCGGACGAGCTGAAGGCTCAGGGCGTCCGCCCCCGCGTCTGGTTCGGCGACGGCTGGATCACCTCGATCTTCGACCAGTTCGAGGAGAACGTCCGCTACTTCCCCGCGCTGCTGCCCGTCGTCGAGGACGAGGACCCGGTCGAGGTCCTCGAGCGCGGCGACACCCCGTCACTTGCCGAGCTGCGCATGCACAACGGGACGATCTATCGCTGGAACCGGCCCGTCTACGACGTCTACCGCGGCGCTCCGCACCTGCGCGTCGAGAACCGCGTGCTGCCCGCAGGGCCGACGGTCATCGACGTCCTCGCCAACGGCGCGCTGTACTACGGCCTGCTGCGCACCCTCACCACCGAGGACCGCCCGATCTGGACGCGCCTGTCGTTCACGGCGGCACAGGACAACTTCGAGACCGCCGCGCGCCACGGCATCGACGCCCAGCTCTACTGGCCCGGCCTCGGCGAAGTGCCCGCCACCGAGCTCGTCCTGCGCAAGCTGCTGCCGATGGCGCACGAGGGGCTCGCGTCGTGGGGCGTCGACGCCGCGGTCCGCGACCGGCTGCTCGGCGTCATCGAGGCGCGCTGCCTGGCCCACACCAACGGTGCCGAGTGGCAGGCGCGCATGTTCGAGCGCATCGACGCCTCGACCCGTCCCCTCGACCGCCGCGATGCGCTGCGCGAGATGCTGCGCCGCTACATCGAGAACATGCACACCAACGAGCCCGTCCACACGTGGGCACTCTGATCGGAGCTCTGCTCGCAACTCTGCTCGGAACTCTGATCGGCAGGCCTGCCCGCGCGCTCAGCCGGGCAGTGCCAGGATGGGCAGCGGGCGTGGTCCAACGGCGGGCCGCACCCGATTGTCCCGACCCGACGACCCACTTTCATATCGTCACGATGAGGTGACCGCAGGATGTCCGCAGGGATGGTCCCGGCGAGCGACGCTGCTTCCACAACGGGCAACACCGTCGACTACGACGTGTTCGAGCGAAGGTTCCTCGCGCACGCGGCGAGCCAGCTCCCCGGCAAGGACGACGAGACGCTCGCCCGCCTCGCGCGTGACGAACTGGCCTTCGGCCAGACGCGCACGGACGGCGAACTCCTGCTGCGCGTGGTCGACCTGGACGCCGACACCACCGGCATCGACATCGTCACCCAGGACGTCCCGTACCTCATCGACTCGATCCAGGCCGAGCTCGCACGCTGCGGCAACCCGGCCGAGCGGGTCCTGCACCCGCAGCTGGTCGTCAGCCGCGATCCGGACGGGCGACTCGCCCGCGTCCACGACGTCGACGACAACGCCGGTGTGCCCGAGGGCGCGATCGTCGAGTCGTGGACGCACGTCGAGGTCGACCGCATCCCGGCGGCCGAGCGCGATCAGATCGCCGAGGACCTGCGCCGCGTGCTCGCCGACGTGCACCACGCCGTGCAGGACGCCCCGGCGATGTACGCGCTCATCCGCGACCTCGCCGGCGCGCTCGCCGACGACCCGGGCGAGTTCGACCGCGAGGCGAGCGAGGAGGCCGGCGACCTGCTGCGCTGGCTCGCCGACGGCAACTACATGATCCTCGGCCACGCCGCGTACTCCGCGAACGAGCTGGCCGACCCGCGTGCCCGCACCGACGACGAGGACGCCCTGGGCGTGCTGCGCGGCCGCACCCGCATCTCACCGATGGAGCTGCTGCCCGCGTTCCGCAGCGGCGCGCCGCTGGTGATCTTCAAGTCACCGCTCGTGTCGACGGTGCACCGTTCGGCCCGCTACGACTGCGTCACTGTGCTCAGCACCGACCCCAGGACGCACCAGCAGACGATCCACGTCTTCCTCGGGCTCATCCTCAACGCCGAGGACGGCACGGTCGGCCGCGTTCCGGTCGTGCGCCGCCGCATCGCCGAGATCCTGCTCCGCTCGGGCGTGCGCGCCGACAGCCACACCGGCCGCCAGCTGCTCGCCGCCCTGCGCACGCTGCCCCGCGACGAGCTGCTCGAAGCGCCGACCGCCGACCTGCTGCGGCTGTCCCAGCTGGTCGTCGACCGCGCCGAGCGGGGTGCGGTCGGCGTGTTCGCGCGCATCCACCTCAACCGCGACTTCGTGACCGTCCTGGTCTACTTCCCGGCCGAGCGGTTCGGTCCCGAGACGCGGCGCCGGGTCTCGTCGGTCATCCGGCGCAACTGGCCCGGCGAGGTCATCGGCCGCGACGACCGCCTGGTCGAGCTGAACCTCGTCCGCATGCAGTTCCTGATCGAGGTGCGCCGCGGCACCGCGCCGCCGTCCCCGGACCGCCCGCGCATCGAGGCCGAGGTCACCAAGGTCATCCGGCGCTGGACCGACGACCTGTCCGACCTGCTCGTCGCGCGCCACGGCGAGGACGAGGGCGAACGGCTGCTGCGCGTCTACGAGCAGTCCTTCCCCGAGGCGTACAAGGAGGACTTCCCCGCCTCGGTCGCGGCCGACGACCTGCTCGTCCTGGACGGGCTGCCCGCCGACGACGGGCTCGGCTTCCGGCTCTACGAGCCCGACGACGAGGACGACGAGGCGGACCTGCGGTTGAAGGTCTTCCGCACCGGGCACGCCGTCACGCTGGCCCGCGCGCTGCCGATCTTCGGCAGGATGGGCATCGAGGTGCTGGACGAGCGCCCCTACGAGTTCGACCTGGCCGGCCGCGACGACGTCTGGATCTACGACTTCGGCCTGCGCATGCCCGCCGGCGTCACCTTGGACGCGCAGCGCTCGTCGAACGTCGTCGAGGCGCTGCGCCTGCTGTGGCGCGGCCAGCTCGAGCAGGACGGTTTCAACGCGCTCGTCGTGCGCACCGACCTGTCGTGGTGGCAGGCGAACGTGCTGCGCGCGTACGCGAAGTACCTCCGCCAGGCCGGGACGACCTACAGCCAGGGCTACATAGAACAGGCGTTGATCGACCACTGCGACATCGCGGTGCAGCTCGTCGCCCTGTTCGAGGCGCGCTTCGACCCGAACCGGGCCGCGACCGACGACGACGACGTCGCGGCCGAGACGCAGCGGCGCACGGCCGAGATCGAGCAGGCGCTGGTCGACGTCTCGAGCCTCGACCAGGATTCGATCCTGCGCTCGCTGCTCGCGCTGATCATGGCGACGCTGCGCACGAATGCCTACCGCACCGACGCCGATGGGCACCGCCGCAGCGCGTTCGCCGTCAAGCTCGACCCGCGCGAGCTGGACGTCCTGCCCGAGCCGCGGCCGCGCTTCGAGGTGTGGGTGTACTCGCCGCGCGTCGAGGGCGTGCACCTGCGCTTCGGCCCCGTCGCACGCGGTGGCCTGCGCTGGTCGGACCGGCGTGAGGACTTCCGTACCGAGATCCTCGGCCTGGTCAAGGCGCAGATGGTGAAGAACGCGGTCATCGTGCCGACCGGCGCCAAGGGCGGCTTCGTCGCCAAGCACCTGCCCGACCCGGCCGTCGACCGCGACGCGTGGCTGGCCGAGGGCATCGCCTGCTATCGCATCTTCATCGCCAGCCTGCTGGACGTCACCGACAACTACGTCACCGACGACTCGGGGGCGCAGCGGGTCGTCGCGCCCCCGCAGGTGCGCCGTTACGACGCGGACGACCCGTACCTCGTCGTCGCCGCGGACAAGGGCACCGCGACGTTCTCCGACATCGCGAACGGCATCGCCGAGGACTACGGCTTCTGGCTCGGCGACGCGTTCGCGTCCGGTGGTTCGGTGGGCTACGACCACAAGGCGATGGGCATCACGGCGCGGGGTGCCTGGGAGTCGGTGAAGTACCACTTCCGCGAGCTCGGCACGAACGTCCAGGAAGAGGACTTCACGGTCGTCGGCATCGGTGACATGTCCGGCGACGTGTTCGGCAACGGCATGCTGCTGTCCGAGCACATCCGGCTGGTCGCGGCGTTCGACCACCGCCACGTGTTCCTCGACCCCGATCCGGACGCCGCGCGCTCGTTCGCCGAACGGCGCCGGCTGTTCGACCTGCCTCGCTCGTCGTGGGCCGACTACGACCCGGAGCTGATCTCCGAGGGCGGCGGCGTCTTCCCGCGCACGCTGAAGTCGATCCCCATCAGCCCGCAGGTCGCCCGTTCGCTCGGCATCACGCCCGGGACGTCCCGGCTGACGCCGACCGAGCTGATGCACGCGATCCTGCTCGCGCCGGTCGATCTGCTGTGGAACGGCGGCATCGGCACGTACGTCAAGGCGTCGACCGAGCCGCAGTCGGCCGCCGGGGACAAGGCGAACGACGCGCTGCGCGCCGACGGCAACCAGCTGCGCGCGCGCGTCGTCGGCGAAGGCGGCAACCTCGGGTTCACCCAGCTCGGCCGCGTCGAGTACGCCCGAAACGGCGGGCGCATCAACACCGACGCGATCGACAACTCGGCCGGGGTCGACACGTCCGACCACGAGGTGAACCTGAAGATCCTTCTCGACCGCGCGGTCTCATCGGGACGGATCACCCGCGACGAGCGCAACCAACTGCTCGCCGACGCCACCGACGACGTGGCCGCGCACGTGCTGCGCGACAACTACGAGCAGAACGTCCTGCTCGGCATGGCCCGGCTGCTCAGTCCCGCGCTGTCGAGCGTCCACGTGCGGCTGATGCAGTCGCTCGAGGAGTCCGGCGAGCTCGACCGGGCGATCGAGTTCCTGCCGAGCGATCGGGAGCTGGCCGCACGCGAGTCCGAGGGCATCGGGCTCGTCTCCCCCGAGAACGCCGTGCTCACCGCGTACTCGAAGATCACGCTGATGCGCCACCTCGAGTCCACCACGCTGCCGGACGAGTCGTGGTACCGCGGCGCGCTCGCGAACTACTTCCCGAAGGCGATCGCCGAGCGCTTCGCCGACGACCTGCAGAACCATCCGCTGCACCGCGAGATCATCACCACCGTCGTCGTCAACGACATGATCAACCGCTGCGGCACGACGTTCGTCCACCGCGCGGTCGAGGAGACCGGCGCCGAGATCGCGCAGATCACCCGCGCCTACAGCGTCGTCCGCGAGGTGTTCGGGCTCGAGAAGCTGTGGGACGCGATCGAGGCTCTCGACAACGCCGTGCCGACCGCCGCACAGCACGCGGCCTACAGCGAGATCCGCCGCCTGATCGACCGGGCGACGCGATGGTTCGTCGACGTCCGGTTCCCCATCGGCGACGTGGCCTCCGAGGTCGAGCGCTTCGGCGCGACCCTCGCGGAGCTGCGCCCGCGCATCCCGTCACTCATCCGCGGCGCCGAGCTCGCCGACATCACCGACGTCGCCGAGCGGCTCACGTCCCAAGGCCTGCCGAAGCAGCTCGCGACCGAGCTCGCCGAACTGCTGAGCGCGTTCCTGCTGCTCGACGTCGTCGAGATCGCGAACGCGAGCCAGCACTCTGCCGCCGACATCGCCGAGCTGCACTTCGCGCTGTCGGACCTGTTCCACGTGGACGAGATGCTGACCTGCGTCACGAAGCTGCCCCGCGACGACCGGTGGACGACCCTGGCGCGCGCGGCGATCCGCCACGACGTCTACGCGGCGCTGTCGTCGATCACCGGTGCGGTGCTGCGGGCGACCAGCGACTCGGCCGGCGCGGACGAGCGGGTGCAGGCGTGGTGCGATGACAACGCCGAACGCGTCGAGCGTGCGCGCACCACGGTGCGTGCCGCCCTCGACCGCGACGTCGTGGATCTCGCCACGCTGTCGGTCGCACTGCGGGTCATGCGCAGCCTGCCCACCTGAGCGGCGACGCCCGACCGGCTTCAGTGCAGTACGGGGACGCTCGCCCAGACGCGCTTGCCGTGCGGGATCGGGTCGACGCCCCACTCGTCGGCGAGGGCCGCGACGATCGTCAACCCGCGCCCGGACGGCTCGGTCGCGGCGACGACCCGGGCCGCCGGCGCGGTCGTGCTGCCGTCGCAGACGGCGACGAGCACGTGGTCGTCGTGCAGGTCCCAGCTGACGTCGAGCTCGGCATGATCCGGGCTGCCCGCGTGGCGCACCGCGTTGCCGACCAGCTCGCTGGCGACGAGGGTCACCTCGTCGATGCTGTCCGGCGGAACGCCTTCGAGACCGAGATCGTCGGCGATCCGGTGTCGGACGGTCGCGGCGCTGGTCGGCTCCTGCCTGACGAGCATGCCGCCCATCGGTAGCCACCTCCCACGCCGCCGGAAACCGTTTCCATTCTGCAGTGGGGTTCCCCGCGTGGCGGGATCCGAAACGTCAGGACGGGCGGCGGCCGCGTCGCACCGCGGTCGCCGGCACGCGGCGCTCGGTGCTGTCGATCTGCGCGGCGACCTCGGCCGGGCGGTTCGTGATGATCGTGTCGACGCCCAGATCGCGGACGAACTCGACGTCGTCGGGCTGGTCGACGGTCCACACGAACACCCGGTAGCCACGCAGGTGCGCGCGCTCGACGAAGCCGGGGTCACTGCGCAGCAGGTGCAGTCCGGGGCCGGCGATCGGCACCCCGGTCGGCAGCAGCCGTTCGCGCTGCAGCGGCAAGCCGCGTTCGAGCAGCAGCACGGTCGGCACGTCCGGCGCGAGCAGCCGCACCCGCCGGATCGCCGTTGCGGCGAAGCTCATGACGATCACCGGGTTGGTCAGGTCGGCGTCTCGGCGCAGGCTCGGGTCCTCGCCGAGCGTCCCCGCCCAGCCGAAGCGGTCGAGCAGTTCGACCAGCTTCGCCTCGACCAGCCCGCCGTACCGGGTCGGGTGCTTGGTCTCGATCAACAGCCGCACCGGGCGTTCGCTGTCGGCCACGAGTTCGAGCAGGCGCTCGAGCGTCAGCACACCGCCGCCCTCGACCCGGTCCGGCTCGACGCCGGCGAGGTACGGGCCGTCCGGCAGCAACTCGTCGGCGCTGCCGAGTTCGGTGCGGTGCCAGGACGAGAAGTCGAGCGCGTCCAGGGCGGCGAGGTCGAACTCGCTGACCACGCCTCGTCCGTCGGACGTGCGGTTGACGGTGCGGTCGTGGACGCACACCAGGTGGCCGTCGCGGGTCAGCCGGACGTCACACTCCAGCCCGTCCGCGCCGACGGCGAGCGCGGCGGTGTACGCGGCGAGGGTGTGCTCCGGGACGGCCGACGAGGCTCCGCGGTGAGCGACGACCATCGGCCGGTCCGGGGCCGTGACGGCGTGACGGCGCGAGCGCGGAGGCACGTATCCAGGATGCCCCGTACGGGTGAACCACCGGTGACGGCGTGCCGTACGGGGGACGTGGCGGGTGCGTTCAGGCGACGTACGGCGGGTTCCCGGACTCGCTGGTCATCGGTCGTCCGGCCGTCGCCCAGGCGAGCATGCCGCCCTCGACGTTGACCGCGTCGTAGCCGTTCGCGACCAGCCACGCGGTGACCTGCGCGGACCGCCCGCCGCCCTTGCACATCACGTACGTCGTGGCGGACGGGTCGGGCGCGTCCTCGCCGTAGGACACCCAGTTGGGCACCTGGTTCATCGGGACGTGCCGGGCACCGTCGACGTGGCCGGCGTTCCACTCCTCGTCCTCGCGGACGTCGAGGATCGTCGCGTCCGCGGGCAGTTCGTCGAGGGAGACCGTAGGGACCTGAGCGGGATGCATGACCCCAGCCTAGGTGCCGGCCTATTTCAGCAGTTTCGACAGCCGACGGTCGGCGAGCTCGCGACCGTCGGTCTGGCAGGTGGGGCAGTACTCGAAGTGCCGGTCGGCGAACGAGATCGTGCGAACCGTGTCGCCGCAGACCGGGCAGGGCAGACCGGCCCGCGCGTGCACTCGCAGGCCGCTGCGCTTCTCGCCCTTCAGCGTGGCCGCCTGCTGCCCGACCGAGCGCTCTACAGCATCGCTGAGTGTCGTGATCGTCGCTTCGTGCAGGCGGGTGAGTTCGTCGTCGGTGAGCTTGGACGTGTTCTTGAACGGCGACATCCGGGCGACGTGCAGGATCTCGTCGGAGTACGCGTTGCCGATGCCGGCCAGGACGCTCTGATCGGTGAGTGCACCCTTCACCTGTGCCTTCTGGGCGTGCAGTATCTCGGCGAACTCGTCGCGAGAGACCGTGAGCGCGTCCGGCCCGAGCCGGGCGATGCCTGGGACCTCCTGCGGGTCGCGGACGAGGTAGACCGCGAGCCGCTTCTGCGTGCCCATCTCGGTCAGGTCGAAGCCGGACTCCGGCCCGCCCGGTAGCTCGGGCGACAGGTGCAGCCGGAACGCGAGCGGGCCGCGTCCGGGCTTGGGCGGCGCGGGCGGCAGCGAGTCGCGCCACTGCAGCCACCCGCCGCGGGCCAGATGCGTGATCAGGTGCAGGCCGTCGAAGTCCAGGGACAGGAACTTGCCGTAGCGCGACGCCCCGGTGACCACCGCACCCTGCAGCGCCGACAGTGGCGGGTCGAACGTCTTCACCGCGCTGATCGCGGCGACGTCCGTGCGCGTGACCGCTCGTCCTACAGCACGCTCGCGCAGGAACGAGGCGAGCGCCTCGACCTCCGGAAGTTCGGGCATGCATCGAGCGTACGGAACCGACCACGATCACAGCGAAGTCAGAACAAGACGTAACCTGGACGCATGACGCAGTGGGGTCTGGACACCCTCTTCAATCCGGCCAAGCGGCACATGGATGAGGAGAAACGGCGTCTGCAGAGCACCCGCGAGCAGCTGGGCGACTCCTCCGGCGGCAAGCGCATCGACCTCGAATCCGGCCGCGTGAAGATCAACCGCGCCGAGGGCGACGACGAGGCGGACGAGGCGAAGGACGAAGCGGCGCGCAAGGCGGCCGAGAAGAAGGCCGAGCGCGAGTCGACGATGACGGATGCCCAGAAGCGGGCGCAGCAGCGGGCGGCCGCACGGCGCCAGGCCCAGCGCGACAAGAACTCCTGATAGCCGGGACACGGCCCGGAGACCGTGCCCCGCCGGTGCCCGGACAGTGCCTCGACAGTGCCCGGACATGAGGAGACCCCCGGCAGGCGGGGGTTCTGCCGGGGGTCCCACTCGGTCGTCTCGGTTCCGGTGAGCGGGGGTTTCACCGGGGCAGAGACGATCCTCGTCGAACGCTCCCGGCAAGCGGGGGTTTCACCGGCAGTGCCCGACGAAGTTATCCAGTTGTCTGAGCCGCGAGTGATCATCAGAGTCGCCCCGAAGGCCGCATCTAAAGTCTCTGTTAGCTCGTTGGAACTATCTTGGCGTGTGGTCTTCGTAAAGTCAACCGCTGAACCAGATTTATTTCCCGCCTGAACTATCGGCGCGGCCCCCCTCGACTTGAACCGCGCCTGAACGATCGTTCCTACGGCGGACGGGCCGGGGTGCGGGCGTTCACCAGCAGGTGCAGCGCCCACACTCCCGACCCGTCGGTGGGGTCATCCGGGCGAGCGGCCTACGGCGTCACGTCCACGACCTGCGGGTCGTGATCGCTCACCTGGTCGGCGTACTCCGAGTTCACGTGCACGACCTGGTAGTTCACCTTCGACAGGTGCTTGGTGACCAGGATGTGGTCGAGCACCTCGGAGATCCCGTCGTAGTCGTAGGTGTACTGCTGGTCGGTCGGCAGCGTGGTGATCAGGTCTGTCAGGATCGGCTTGGCCGTGCCGGCCGCCTTCCCGGTCTTGAGCACGTTCAATGCCGGGCTGAACTGGTAGTCGTTCAGGTCGCCGACCACCACGACGTCCGCGTTGTTGTCGGCGTTGAGCAGCTCCTGCACGAAGTTGTGCTCGACCAGCGCCTGGCCGGCCCGCTGGGTCGCCGACGACTGCGCCGGGTACTGGAACCGGCCGTCCGCGTTCTGGTCACCGAGCTTGGCGTCGAAGTGGTTCGCGATGACGAACACCTTCTTGCCGTTGAACTTGAACTCACCGACCAGCGGCTTGCGGCTGGAGTTCCACACCGGGTTCGTCGGGTCGATGCGGCCCGGCGACAGCGTGAGGCTCGGCCCACCGAGCAGGCCGCCCACGCCACCGCCGAGGATGCCGCCGAGCGGCGCCTTGACCTCGGTGCCGGTCGTCGAGCGGTTGACGTTCGAGCCCCCGGCGCTCACGAACGAGACGGCCTTCGGGTTGTAGAGGAACACCGTGCGGATGTTGCCGCCCGGCTGGCCGCCGTCCTGGTCGTTCACCGGGTTGATCCCCTGCCACTGGTAGGACGGTCCGCCCGCGGCGGTGATCGCCTGGGTCAGCTTGGTCAGCGTCTGCGTCGCGTCCACGACGCCGTCGTCGCTCGCACCGTCGTTGTCCTGGATCTCCTCGACGGCGACGATGTCCGGCGATGCGAGGTTGGTGACGACGCCCTTGCCCAGCGCCGCGAACTTCGAGTCCGGGTCGGTCGGGGCGAGGTTCTCGACGTTGTACGTCGCGACGGACAGCTGCCCCTTCGCCGGTGCGGTCGCGACGACCGGCGCCAGGTTGTTGTGCTGGACGGTGCCCTGCGTGCTGTCGGCGATCGTGTAGCCGCCGAACTCGGAGTAGTCGATCGTTCCCGTCCAGGCGCCCTTCAGGACGTCCCCGACGTTGACGTCGGGGTTGGCGGCGCCCGAGGTGACCAGCTCGAGCCGCCCGGACGGCGTCTGGTTCTCGCCGAGCAGCTCGGTGCCGCCGCGGTAGGTGGCGTCCTGGCCGGGCTTGGTGGTGATGTACTGCTCGGCGTCCGCGCTCGAGCCGCTGCCGAACACTGCGGACGGGCCGACGACGCGCGCGTTGTCGATCTCGACGAGCATCCCCTCGATGGACTCGTAGTAGTCGAGCGCGGAGCGGGCCGGGTCGATCGGCGTGTTCTCGATGTTGCCGCCGCCGAGGTCGGGTGCGTACGTGTCCGGGACGGTCGTCGGCGTGAGCACGATCGGCGCCGGGAGCGGGTTGCCCGACGAGACGACGGCCGGCGTGCCGGCCTGGTCGATCTCGGTGACTGACAGCTGCGAGGTCGATGACGTCGACTCGCCGCTGGCCAGCTGGTAGTAGTCGGCGACCTTGCCGCTGACGAGCACGGAGTCGCCGACCGCCACGGTCGGTGTCGAGCCGGTGTAGACGAAGATGCCCTCGCTGGTGGCCGGGTCGTCGTCGGGTGTCGGATCCTGGATCCAGTAGCCCTTGCTCGATCCGTACGTGCGCGTCGCGGTCACGATGCCGGGGACGTTCGTGACGGTGTCGCCGGCGTGCGGGGAGACGAAGCTGTCGCCCTGGATGTCGTGGATGCGCAGCGGCCCGGGCGTCGCACCACCGCCGCCCGTCGTCGTGCCGGTCGTCGGGGTGGGCGGGTTCGCGACGGTGAAGTCGGCGGAGTTGCTGTCGGTGTCCGCGCCGGAGGTCCGGGTGATGGACGTCGTGTTGGACGGTGCCGGGGCGGGCGCGGTCTCGGAGATGTTCGCGGTCGAGCCGAAGCCGACGAGGTCCTGCGCACCGGCGGCGACGCACGCGGCGTCCGTGCTGCAGTTCAGCGCGGTCGTGCCGTTGACCAGCGCGACGACGCCGGCGGTCGCGCTGAGATTGACCGAGCCGGTGACGTCCGGGGTGACGGGCAGGGCGGCGCCGGTCGAGCCGCCGGAGGCCTCCTGGATCAGGAACGTCTTGCCGGGCGCGATCGAGCCGGTGAGCGAGGTGACGCCCGAGAACGCGGCCGTACTCGTGGCCGACTTGTACTGCACCGACCAGCCGGCCAGGTTCACCGCGGTGGTGCCGGAGTTGTACAGCTCGATGAAGTCGTTGGTGAGGACGGCACCGGAGTTGCCGCCACCGCCGTAGACCTCGTTGATGACGACACCGGTGGACGAGGTGGCCGCGGCCGGGCCGGCGGCGACGGCGACGCCGAGCGCGGTGGCGCCGGCGGCCGCAAGGACGGTGGCGGCGCGACCGGCGCGCGAGCGGGGCACCGCGGGGCGGCGCCGCCCGGGCGGCATCGGGGTACGCGAGGGAGTCATGGACGCGTCTTCTCCTTGGCTGCTGCAGGACCGACCGCCGGGACGGCGATCGCGTCTCGATCGTCGGGAGCACAGCTGCCCCTCAGATGAAGGGGAGATGAACGTAACGCGCATACGGGACGAAGCGACATACCGAATCGCCCACCGGCTGCGGCATCGGGCGGACCCGGGCCCGTGCGCCCGCCCGCCGCGCGGGCATGCGAGGGTAGACGCCATGAAGGTGCTGCTCGTCGGCCCGCCGGGTTCCGGCAAGGGGACGCAGGGCACCCGGCTCGCGGAGCGTCTCGGCATCGAGCACATCGCCTCGGGTGACCTGCTGCGCGCCGAGGTCGACGCCGGCACGCCGCTCGGCGCCGAGGTCGCGGACCTGCTCCGCCGGGGGGAACTCGTCCCGGACGAGACGATCATCGCGCTGCTGCGCCCGCGCATCGCCGCGGCCGCCGCGGCGGGTGGTTACCTGCTGGACGGCTTCCCCCGCACGGTCGCACAGGCCGTCGAGGCCCGCCGGATGGCTGACGACATCGACGCCGCCGCGGACGCGGTGATCTACCTGGACGTCCCGCGCGACCAGCTGATCACCCGCATCCTCGAGCGCGCCAAGGAGCAGGGCCGCGCCGACGACAACGCCGAGACCGTCGACACCCGACTGCACGTGTTCGACGAGGTGACCCGACCGCTCGTCGACTACTACCGCGAGCGCGGCATCCTGCACGTCATCGACGCCACCGGTAAGCCGGACGACGTCACCGAGGCGATCCTGCGCGAGCTCACCGCATGATCACGATCGGCGTGGTGGTCTGATGACCACGATCGGCGTGGTGGTCTGATGACCACGATCGGCGTCGTGGTGCTGAGCCAGGGCACCCGCCCGGTCGAACTCGGCCACTGCCTGGACTCGCTGCGCGCGCAGACCGGCGTCGAGCTCGACATCCTC
>Ga0164242_10004751_pt1 | contig 15215 bp, 9 predicted proteins | sample OricomgcompostMG_FD_108783 | JGI IMG/M metagenome (GOLD analysis project Ga0164242, IMG submission 108783) | Miracle-Growth compost microbial communities from Emeryville, California, USA - Original compost - Miracle growth compost (MG) ... | reverse complement strand
GCGGGCTGGTCAGGAACTGCGCGGAGCAGGGATCCTGCAAGGTCGGGTTGAACGTCGACAAGGCGCCAAATGCCTCGCCGATCGACGGCGCGCGGAAGCCCTCGGCCCAGGTGCCACGGAGGACCAGGTCGTCATAGACCTGCCAGCGCAGACCGAACTTGCTGTTCGTGGTGCTGCCGAACGTCGAGTAGTTGGAGTAGCGCGTCGCCGCGGAGAGGTTCAACGACTTCACGCCCGGCAGGTTCGCCAGCAGCGGCGCATTGACCTCGAGGTAGGCCTCGTTCACCGAGTACTGGCCGCTCGCCGGAAGCGCGATGCCACCGGTTGCCAGACCAATCGCATCCGGGGTGTACGAGGCAAACAGGTGGCGATGCTCGACGCCGGTGGCCACGCCCAGCGGGCCCGCCGGCAGGTTGAACAGATTGTCGGTGGAGAGGTTCGCCGTCCAGTCGGTGAGCTGATTCTGGCTGCGATCGACCGAGATGTACTCCAGGTAATTGAGCATGTCCTGGGTGATCGCCCCGGGCGGCCCGAACAGGTTGAGCGGCACGCATCCCGGGATCGCCGCGCAAGACTCTGCCGAACCCAGGGCGTTCTTCACGTTCAGGGTATTGAAGATGCCTTGGCCGGTCTGGGTCGCGCGGTTGCTGCCGCGGGCGAAATTGACGTCCCAGGAAAAGTCATGGTCGCCCCAACCGAACTGGCCTTGCAGGCCGGCATCCAACTGTGCCGTATCCACGGTCTGGTTGTACACGCGCTTGCCGGCTTCGACAATGCGCTTGCTGATGTTGACCAGGTTGCTCTGCGGATCCAAGTCGAAGCCGAACGGGTTGTATGGATTGTCCTTGGATATCACGGACGCCAAAGAGAACGGGTTGGTCGAAGCCGCGCCGTAGGAGAACGAGTTCGGTGCCGCATCCGTCATCGAGCGGCGATTGTTGTACAAGCCACGTACGTACCCGGTGACCGACGGGGTCAGGTCGTAGCGCAGGCTGGTGAACAGGGCATAGCGGTCGTTCGGCGTCAGCAAGGCGTTGACCGGGCCGTAGTTGTACCGGTCGGCATTGCCGAAGGTGTGGAAGTCATCCGGATAGCTGGCGACGTCGCCGGTGAAATTCTGGTTGATGGCCAGGTCGTGCCGGACTCCCGAAGGGTCGGTGAAGGTGTAGCGACCCCAAGGCTGGGTCGAACTACAGTTGGCCGTCCCCGTACCGGCTACGCATTCGTTGCGGGTACGCGCCCAGTCCGATCCTTCGATCTGGCTTTGCGTGACGTAGCTCAGGTCGGTGAAGAACTGGTAGCGCTCGCCGGTGTGGCCAAACGACAGATCCGATTGCGTGGCCTGCCCATCGATGCTGGGATAAGTGCCGTAGTAGGCGCTTGCCGAGGCTCCGTTCTGGGTGCGCTTGGTGATGATGTTGACCACGCCGGAGATCGCGTCGGAACCGTACAGCGAGGATGCGCCATCCTGCAGGATGTCGATGCGGTCGATGATGCTGGCCGGGATGGTATTCAGGTCTACCGAGCCGGACATGCCCGTGCCCGAGGTCTCGTTGACCCAGCGCAGACCGTCGACCAGGACCAGGATGCGCCCTGAACCCAGGTTGCGCAGATCCATTGCCGCCGAACCCGCGCCGGCGCCACCACCATTCGGGTTGGTGCCAAAGTTGCCGGGCGCGCTGAACTTGGTGTTCAGCGCCGCGCCGGCCGAGGTGACCTGCTGCAGGATGTCGCCGACGCTGGTCAGGCCGGTCTTCTGCAAGGTATCGGAGGTAATCGTGAGCACCGGCACCTGGGTCGCCATGTCGGCGCCCTTGATGCGCGTGCCGGTGACTTGTACGGCCTGCAGGTTGACGGTTTGCGACGATTGCGCCTGCGTGTCGGCGGGGGGAGGTGGGGGAGGTGGCGCAGCCTGCGCATGCAGCAACGGGCTCTGGGCAAACCCACCAGCAGCCAGCGCAAGCGAAAGGGAAAAAGCCAGTTTGCCGCGTCGCAAAGTCATCGTCATAGATAGATCCCCGTCAACGTAATGTGTGCTCGCCGTAAAAAAGCCAGACGCGCGCCATGCAGCCGCATGGCGCCGCAGCGCTTCCAGATCCGCTTCCCGCGGAATCCGCTTCCCGCAGATGCTTGCGGCATCGGCTCGCAAGCTCGTCCTTTACCCCTCCCCGTTTCCCACGACCCCGCATTCCGGCTCCGATGCGCGAGCCGGGACGCCCAACGATGTCTCAACCACGTCGACCCCTGGCCAGGCGCCCCACGTGATGTACTTGGCCGTTCCTCTTCTGCCGGGGCTCGCCCACCCCCGCCAGCGCGTTTCAATGCCGACGACGCCCGATATCAACAGGACGTTGCAACATCGTTATCCCCGCGATAACTCGAGGAACGTTTGCATTTCGTTATCGTTCTACGCGGTTCCGTGCACAAATTCAAGGAAAGTCTGCGATACGCCCTGCAAATGGAGTTCCACGAAGCCTCGAAGCAGCCCGGCGCCACCCGGCGGCGGAAGCCCCCGATCCATTTCCGGGGATAGCGGCCCGGGCGCCCATCGACCGGGGCTTGCGCGATGGCGACACCGGATCCGGGTCGCCTCCCTGCATGCAACGACCGTAAGCTATGCCACTTCGCATCGCGGCCATGCTGGTGCCGCACCCACCCGAACCGGACATCCCATGACCGATCCGCTCCACGTCGTTCTGCTCGGCATCATCGAAGGCATCACCGAATTCCTGCCGATTTCCAGCACCGGGCACCTGCTGATCGCCGAGCGCCTGGGTCTCGGCGCGCGCTCGGACCTGTTCAACGTCGGCATCCAGGCCGGCGCGATCCTGGCGGTGACGCTGATCTACTGGAAGCGCATCTGGCAGTTGCTGACGCGCTGGCGCGAGCCGGCCAACCGGGACTACCTGCTGAAATTGATCGTGGCCTTCCTGATCACCGCCGTGCTCGGCCTGGTCGCGGTGAAAATGGGCTTCGCGCTGCCGACGACAGTCACGCCCATTGCCTGGGCCCTGATCATCGGCGGCTTCTGGATGCTGGGCGCGGAGTTCGTGGCGGCCCGCCAGCCGGATCGCACCGAGGTGACCTGGCGCGTCGCCATCCTGGTCGGCATCGCGCAGATGCTGGCCGGCATCTTTCCGGGCACGTCGCGCTCGGCGGCGACGATCTTCGCGGCCATGCTGTTCGGTACCAGCAACCGCACTGCCGCGACCGAGTTCGCGTTCCTGGTCGGCATCCCGACCATGTATGCCGCGACCGCCTATGAACTGCTGAAGGCGATCCACCACGGCCCCGCCGTGCACGAAGACTGGGCCGCACTCGGCGTCGGCTTCGTGGTGTCGCTGGTGGTGGCGTTCATCGCCGTCAAATGGCTGCTCGGCTACATCGTCAGGCACCGCTTCACGCCGTTCGCGCTGTACCGCATCGCCCTGGGCGTGGCGCTGCTGCTGTGGCTGCCCGCCGGCGGCTGAGCGGCGTCAGCGCCCCACGATCACCGCGAACCAGGTCCAGCCGCGCACGCGTTCGCAAATCAGCTTGGCGCAGGTCAGCATGGGCACGGCCAGCAGGGCGCCGGGAATGCCCCACAGCCATCCCCACAACAACAGCCAGAGCAGGATGGCGATCGGGCTGAGGCGCATGCTGCGGCCCTGGATCAACGGGGTGATCACGTTGCCTTCCAGGGCGGTGACGACGGCGAAGGTGAGCGCCGGCAGGAACACGCCGAAATTGATGTCCTTGGCGTACAGCATGCCCACCACCGCGAGGACGATCGTGGTGAACATGGCGCCGACGTAGGGGATGAAATTGGCGAACATGGCCACGGTGCCCCACAGCAGCGCATCGGCCATCCCGTAGGACTTGAGGATGATCACGGTCACCGTGCCCAGCGCGGCGTTGATCAGCAGCGCGGTGAGGAGGTAGCGCGACATTTCCACTTGAATGCCGCGGGCAATCTCCACCGCATGACGCTTGTAGGCAAAACTCGGCGTGATCTCCACCAGCCTGCGCAGCATCGTGTCGCCGTAGGTCAGGAAGAAAAAGACCAGCAGCACCACGCCCAGCAGGGCCGCCAGTACCTTGGGGGCGCGGGAAACGACATCCCAGGGCGTGATCGAAAGGGCGGGAGGCGCCGCCGTGGTGGCCCGGCTGGTACCGCTCACCAGCGTCTGCGTGGCCCGGTTCGCCGCCTCCAGCGGCTTGGTCACGCGACGGAGTTTCGGCACGAAACTGCGGATGGCGGCGGGAGCGCCCTGGAACCAGCCGAGCGCCGGCTGCGCCAGCATGCTCGTGCCCACGCCGATCCCGACCAGCAGGCCGAGCATCAGCACGCTGGCGGTGAGCCAGCGTGGCAGGTGCAGGCGCATGCCGCCGGCCACGATGGGATTGAGCGCCAGGGCGATGAACGCAGCCAGCACCAGCGGAATGAGCAAGACCTTGGCGATCGTCACCGTGTACAGCAGCGCCAGCAGCAGCATGGCGTTCAGCACCAGGCGAATGGCCCGGGTGTGGCGACGCAAGCTGCGTATGGTCCGCTCGCGCTCGGCGCGCGGAGGTTCCTGCGGGCGCAGCGCGATGCCGACCGCGGACGGGCCGGCGGGCGCACCACCCGCGTCCAACAGCTCGGACTCGATGGCCCCGGCCGGAACGTCAGCTTGTCCGCTTGTCCCCATCAGCCCAGCCCCCATCACCTCGGTCCTCGGGAGCGTCGCGGGTTTGCGGACGTCCGGTCAGGCCAAACTCCCCAAGCAGGCGCACGGCAAGCGCCACACCTTCGGCCACGCCGCCGCCGAGTGCTGCGCCAAACCCGGGGATACGCCAGGGACGCACGTCGCAGCGGCCCATCAGCAGGCCGACGCCTGCGGCCGCTCCGAGCATCGCGACCGGATGCGCGCGACCGTGCACCAACAAGCCATCTGCCGCAGTATGCCACTGTACGCGTGCCGATTCCGCACGCGCCCTCGCCCTGCGCACGGCGGCCATCCGGTGGAATAGATTCATGGACGCTCGGCCTCTTCGGCGGTACCGGCCTCATCGGGTGCGGACGAGTGCACCCCGCTTCCCGGGGCGGGATGCAACGCGTCGCGGACCAGGGTAGCCCAGTGGCCGCGGCTGCGGGGCAGCGTCAGCCAATGCAGGCAACGCCGGAACACCAGGATCGCGCCAAGCAGGAACAGCAACTGCATGACGGCCAGCGCGAACAACGCCCACAGCCACGAACCCCACCACTTCGCCAGCGCCACGCCGACCAGGGCCAGCATGCTCAGGCCGAGGCCCACGCCGGCCACGGTCGCGGCCAGTCCCGCGACCAGCAGCCACCAGACGGCGCTTCGCGCCAAGCCAAATTCGGCCAGCAGCAGTTCCCATTGCGCGCCCAACAACTGCTTGGACGCGCGGCCGAACTGGCTCAGCTCGGCCAGCAGCCCGGGCCGTTCCGGTGGCGCGGGCGCTTCCTCGTCTCTCCCCATGGCCGGCCCGATCCTGCGCCGTCAGCGGCGCAGGATGCGTCCCAGCAGCCAACCTGCTCCCAGTGCGATCGCCACCGACTGCACCGGTTTTTCGCGCACGTATTCGCGTGCCGCTTCCAGCCAGGCCTCCGCCTGGTCGGCGGTCCGCTCGCAGGCCTCGCGCCCGCGCGCGTTGAGGTCCGCCGCCTTGTCGCTGGCCCGGTGGGCGGCGCTGGCCGCCTTGTCGGTGGTGCGGTGCAGACCTTCCTCGACCCGGTCCGCCACGTGGTCGACGGCTTCCTTGGTGCTGGCGACCGCATGGGACGTGGCCTGCTTGACCCGTTCCGCGCGCTCGTCGATGCGCGACGCGGCGGCGTTCGGTTCAGTAGGAGAATCTTGATTGTTCATGAGTGCTCCGAATGAGTGAAAGCGACGCTGCCGTGCGTGCGGATCAGGTCGCGCGGCGGAAGAACGCAATGATCGCCAGGATCAGGAAGATGATGAACAGGATCTTGGCAATGCCGGCAGCGGCGCCGGCGATGCCGCCGAAGCCGAGTACCGCGGCGATGATGGCGATGATCAGGAATACCAGGGCGTAATAGAGCATGACAATGTCCTCGGGTAATGCAGCATGGCATCAAGTCGCGCTTGGCGCGGTCGCCCGACCGCCCCACCGCATTCAGCCATAACATTTGCCATGCGTACGTGAAGATCATCCGCCGCGGCCATGAAGCCCGCCTGACCTCCGCTTTACCCGGAGGCAGTGCCGCCCGCGCCTATTGAAGCATGTCGGCGGCACCGTCGCAGGCGCTGCAGCGGCCGATATGCCCGCCGGCCGCATCCCGCGGGGTTCACGTCACCGGGGCCAGCGAGTGCCTGGTCCTCCGGGGAACACATAAATAATCCCGGGGACACACGTAGATAAATGGAGTAGAGGGGTACGTGGCTTTCCATGCCGGGGCGATGGCGCCCGGCCGGCAAGCCTGGCCACGGCATGCGTGCCCAGGCGTCGTCATGGCTGCTGCCGGGCCCGGGTTCGACCGCACCGTGTCGAGACACGGCCGTTCCAGGCGGAAGCAATACCACCGATTTTGCCTGCGTGCATGCAGGCGCCGCGCATTCGCGACCGGCGACGCGGCCCCGACTTCAAGGAACCGCGCTCAAAGCCGCAGGCGTCACCGCGGATCGAGGCAGGCTCCCGATCTTGCGGAACGTCCCTGGCCACGCGCGCGGACACCGCACGACGGCGCATGCATGCGCGCTCGATAAAAGCCGAACGGCGCGCATGGGCGGTCTTCCCAGGCTCCGACGCCCTCGAAGATACGACCCATACGCGCCGTTCCTGCCGTCCCAGGCAACGTGCATCCTGCATGCCCAGGGGCTGCGGTTCCCGCGAATCCCCGAGGTCCCTTGCGGCCGCCTGCGCTCAGCGCGACGCCGGGCTGGTCGACTCGATGAACTGCGCGACGTCGCCGTGCAGTTTCTCCAGCGACGGCACGTGGGCATAGACCATGTGCCCCGACGGATACATCTTGTAGCTGATGTTCTTGCGCAGGGAATCCTGGATGGGCAGGTGCTCGAGTTCGTAGATCGCCGTGTAGAACGGCGTGGCGATGTCGTAGTAGCCGCCCATCAGCATGACCTTGAGGTTGGGATTGAACTTCATCGCCCGCGCGAGATCGGGCAGGACATTCAACGCCATGGTCCGCGAACCGCCGCCGCCCTGGCCGGGTGACGGGGCGCGGTTGTAGTCCCAGCGGAAATTGGGCGCGACGTGGGCCGACGGCCGGTACACCCAGCCATCGCCGAACTTCAGGTCATTACGCATGTAGGCGTTCAACGCGGCGACGTAGGCCGGGCTCAGCGCCGCCGACTGCGGGTCGTAGGAGCGCGACTTGGCCAGCGGGTCGATGCTAGGACCGGTGAAGCGCGAGTCGAGGCGCCCGGCGGTGGTGTCCGTATCGTTCAGCAGCTGCTCCTCGAACATGCCCCCGTCCACCCGCAGGTTGGCCTTCATCAGGTAGGGCACGGGCAGGCCGATCAGGTCGCTGAGCTTCTGCGCGATCTCCTGCTTCTGGGCCTGGTCCAGGGTGATGCCGGCCAACAGGGCCTGCTGGAATTCGCCGCGGGCGAACTTGATGGCGTCGTCGACCACCGCCTCCACCGTGGCATTGGCGTACTTGGGCAGCTTGTGGTGGTACCAGGCGGTCGCCGCGTAGGTCGGCAGGCCGACCACGTAGGGCAGGTCCACGCCCGGGTTGGCGCCGGCGCCATCCACGCTCAGCGAGAAGTTGAGGATCGACGACAGCAGCATGACGCCGTTGAGCTCGACGTTGTATTGCGTCGTCAGCACATTGGCGAGGACCGCGGAGCGCGGCGTGCCATAGCTTTCCCCGAACAGGTACTTCGGCGAATTCCAGCGGTTGTGCGTGGACAGGAACTGGGTGACGAAGCGCGCGAACGCCTGGGCATCCTGGTCCACGCCCCAGTATTTCTGGGCCAGCTTCTTCTGGCTCTCCGCTCGCGCCTTCTCGTCGGCGCCCTGCGGCAACAGCCGTCCGAAGCCGGTGCCGGGCATGTCGATGAACACCAGGTCACTGGCGTCGAGCAGGCTGTACTGGTTCTCGACGATCTGGTACGGCGCGGCCGGCGTGTGCGTGTCGTCGTTGGTCACGACGCGCTTCGGGCCGAACGAACCCATGTGCAGCCACATGGTGGCCGAGCCCGGGCCGCCGTTGTAGATGAAGGTGATGGGCCGGTTCGCCGGCGCCGCGCCCTGGCGGAAATACGCGGTGTAGCCGATGGCGACCTCGGGAACGCTTTCGTTGACGCCGGTGCCGTCGAGCACCAGGGTGCCGGCTTCGGCCTGGTAGTCGATGGCCTTGCCGTTGACCGTCACGCGCCCTCGGGTGATCGACGACTGCGGCTTCATCAGTTTCTGTATCAGCTGTGTCGCGGGCATCGCCGCGCTGTCTGCCGGCTTGGTGGTCGCGTTGTTGTCATTCGGCGCGGCGGCAAACGCGGGAGCGAAGCCAAGCAGGGCTACCGAGAGCGCAACGGCGAGTCGATTCGTTTTCATGACGAGGTCCTGGCGAGTAGTGAAAAAAAGATGGGCCCGCTTGCATGCATGGCGGATGGGCACAACCTGGTACTGCCGTCGGGCGAGGCACAACCTCGCTGCCCCGCCCGGCAGCATGCGATCACATGAGCTTCTGTACGTAGCCGACGAACCAGAACCGGTCGATGTCGTACGCGGGGTTGATCGGCGGGCTGCCCGTGGGCACCTGGTACTGGATCGGCGGCGCGCGGTTGAACAGGTTCTTGACGCCTACCGTGAAGCGCCCGTCCCAGGGCGCCTTCCACCCCACGCTCAAGTCATTGAACGCCACCGCGCCAATCCGGTTGGTCGGGAACACGCCGTGGTACGGGTCGATATGGTTCGGATTGTTGCATTCGGTCGTCTTGCCCCAGAAGCAGCCCTCGGTGAGGCTGGAGAAGTAGCGGATGCTCCAGGTGGCATTGAACGCGCCGAGACTCCAGTCGAGCGAAGTCGTGCCGCGCAGCCTCCAGTAGTAGCCACTGGTCGTCGCCCATCCCACCCGCTGCTCGACCTTCGCCGTCGTGCTCTGCTGCTGTTCCCACTTGGTCATGTAGGACATGTCCGTACGCACCCGGAAATCGCCGATCGGGGTGGTCGGCAGCTGGTACGTGGCGGTGAAGTCGTAACCCTCGGCAGTGGCGCGACCGCGATTCGCCTGCCCGGTGAACAATCCCAGAACCTGGCCGTCCGCATCGCGGCTGAAGCGGCTGCAGTACGCGGCCAGCCCCTGGTAGCAGCTCTGCAGCACGTCGTTGGCGGTGACGTTGCTGATGATGTTCTCGAGCTTGATCTGGTACCAGTCGAGGGTGAGGCCGAGCCCGGGCACATAGCTCGGGCTGTACACGATCCCGAGCGTCTTGTCCCGCGCGGTTTCCGGCATAAGGCCCGGCGTCGCGCCGCTGAAGAACGGGTTCTTCGTGGGCGTGTTGGGTGCGTTGGTGACGCCCCCGGTCGACAGCGACTGCCGGAAATCGGCCGCATTCGCGTATCCGCTCTGGGCCAGGTTCGCCACGCACGCGTTATGCACCGCCGCGCCGTAGATCTGGGTGCCGAAGCGGGCGTCGCAAGGATCGGTATAGGATCCGTAGCCTTCCGAGATACCGGCGGAAATGTCGTTGATCGACGGTGCGCGGAAGGCCTCGGCGTAGTTGCCGCGTATCATCAGGTCGTCGGTCGGCCGCAGCTCGAAGCCGTACTTGTTGTTCGTGGTGCTGCCGAAGTTGCTGTAGTGCGAGTAGCGGCTGGCGATGTCGAACGTCAGCGACTTCAGGAACAACTGGTCCTTCAGCACCGGGATGTTGGCCTCGACGTACGCCGCGTTCACGATGTACTGGCCTACCGTGCCAGCCGACGCGTTGTTCGAGGAAAGCCCCGATTGGGTGAACGCGTCCGGACTCGACGTGCCGCGCAATTTGCGGTGGTCGACGCCCGCCGCGAACCCGACCTCGCCCGCGGGAAGGTCGAACAGGCCGCCACTGACGCTGGCCTCGTATCCCATGTCGGTGTTGACCAGGTCGGTACGCGAGTCGACGAAGACCTTGTCCGCCTGTCCCGGCACCAGGGCCGCGGGTCCGCCGAGGATGTTCAGCGGAATGCAGTCCGCCACCACCGCACCGGGTGTCCCGCAGGTCGGGACGCCGTTGTTGAGGAACGACGGGCCAATCGCGTTCTGCACGTAAAACAGGTTGATGTTGTTGTGGACGACGATGCTGCCGGAGGTCTTGCCGTAGTTGAGGCTGACATCCCAGTCCCAGGCATGCCCGCCGAGTTCGAGATCGCCGCGCAACCCGGACACGATCTGCGTCGAGGTATATAGCGTCCGCATGGATCGCGGGTGATCTTCATAATCGATGCCGAATTTCACGTCCTGGTCCGTCGGGTTGTACAGGCTGTCCTTGGAAATCAAGCCATTGGACAGACGGAACGTCGACGACTGCAGCGGATATCCACCCGCCTGATTGAACGCCCGCCGCTCCGAGAAAATCGTGTCCGCATAAAAGGAGACGTGGTCGTTGAAGTCATACCGGCCCTGGCCATAGGCGGACTTGCCTTCGATCGGTATGCGGAATGGCTTGTCCAGGAAGTAGTTGTACTGGTCGCCGACGGGTACCTGCGACGGGTTGATCTGGTGGTAATTGGCCGGATCGGTGGTATCCAGCCCAACTTCGTTGAGGCGATAGGTGCCGGTGCTGTCGGTGTACTGGCCGCGGGAATTGAACAGGTACGCGATCGCGTTGGGGTGCCGCGGCCCATCGCCGTAGCTGGTCAGCTCGCGCGTCTTGTTCCACATGATGCCGTCCTTCCGGTAGGAAAGATCGAACATCACGGAACCCTTGTCGCCGGTCATGCCCAGCGTGACGCCGTAGCTCTGCTGGATCCCGTCACCTTCTTCGTTCGCCCCGGTCTTGCCGTGCACTTCGAGGCCCTGGAAATTCTTCTTGGTGATGAAGTTGATGACGCCGGTCACCGCATCCGAGCCGTAGATCGCCGAAGCGCCGTCCTTCAGCACCTCGATGTGGTCGATGGCGCTGGTCGGGATCGTGGACAGGTCGGTCTGGCCCGAGCTGTTGGAAGTCCAGCGATGGCCATTGACCAGCACAAGGACGCGCTGCGGCCCCAGGCCGCGCATGTCGGCAAACGAAGCCCCCGGGTTCAGGCCCTGCGTCGTCTGCTGGTTCGAACTGTAGGAGGTCTGGATCTGCGGCATCTCGCGCACGATGTCGGCCGCATTCACCAGGCCGCTGGCCTGGATTTCCTGCGAGCTGATGGTAAAGATGGGTTGTTGGTTCTCGACGTTGACCTGCCGGATTCGCGATCCGGTGACAACCACCGTTTGCATGGTCTTCGCTTCATTTGCCTGCCCGTCCGCATTGGCGTCCTGGGCGACACCCACCGAAGCCGCGGAACCCAGCGTCACCGCCAGCGCCATGCGGATGGCCAGCGACAATTTCCTCGTATTCACAGCACCCGTCTTCATCTCGTACCTCTCCCCAGGTCGAAAGCGCCCGCAGGCGCGTGTGATGAATCCGCGGCAACACCAGCCCGGCCTCGACCGGCATGGCACTGGGAGTCGCCGCGACCGTTGCCACGACCGCAGGCCGCGTCAATCAAACCGCCAACGAAAATTTCCTGACTCCAAACCCCATCGAGGCCTCCCGGTCGTTCATTCGGTTTTGCTGGCGCGCAAGAAGCCACCGCTCATCGCGGATCGCCGGACAAGCTTCATGAGTGGACGGGATCAGCGAACGGTCCCCTTCGCTGTTCGATCTGGAAGCTATCGTACGAAGTCTTCCGGTGTCAAGGATGCGCCGAACGGCGAAAACGCTGACGTCCGTGCAGACGTCTGGACGTCCAGATGGATGGAAAATCGGGTACTTCCGGGCATGCCGGAAAGGCCGCGGAACCGGCGTCACCGCCCACCGTGCGGGCATTCATGCGCAACCGCGCCGCCAGGCCGGCAGCCGTCGCCGCGCAGCCGCCGGGAGCGCCGGCGAGCGCAAACACGCCCGCCCGCGGAATGCAGACGCGACAATATGCCGCACCGGACAGGACGGCGCTTGGCCGGCCTTATGCGGTCCGCGCGATTCGCGAACGCCGGTGCGCCTGCGCCGCGTCTCTTCGGTCGACGACGCACGACTCGCGGCAGAACTCTTGGCGCCTCCCTCGATGAAACGTCGCCCGCGGGCGGCGTCCGCCCGGAGAGCCCGCATGCCCGCGGCAAAGCACGGATGCGCGGTCCGGCAGGGCGCCGGCATCGCGTGGTGACCCGTCCGCGGCAATCGCTTATATTCGGGACAGGGGTTCGCCGACACGCATCCGGTCCCATCGGGACATGGTTTGCATCCACAGCAAGGGGTAGCGCGCATGTACCGAGTTCCCGGCAGGGTTTTTGCTGTTTCCGCACTGGCCGTCGCCATCGCCGGCGGCCTGTTCCCGGCAGGCACGATGGCCGCCACCGCGCCGGGGACCGCGGCCGGTACCGCCAAGGCGGCGCAGGACGTGTTCGAACGCACGACGGCGCTGGACGGCCTGCTGCCGGTGCACGTGGACCAGCGCGGCGGGCGCATCCTGGTCACCCTGCCCGCCGTGGGGGCCGATGGCGTCTCTGGGCGCTTCCTCTACGCCACGTCGCTGCGCACCGGGCTGGGCTCGGCGCCGACCTTCCTGGACCGCGGCCGGGTCGGCCGCACGCAGCTGATCGCGTTCCGCCGCTACGGCAAGAAGATCGCCGCGGTGTTCGAGAATCCGCGCTTCCGCGCCGCCGGCGACGGCACCGCGCCGAGCCCGGATTTCGCCACCTCGATCGTCTGGATGGGCGACATCGCGGCCACCCTGCCCGACGGCCGCATCGTGGCGGACATCTCCGGCTTCCTTGCCGCCGACACGCTGGGCATTGCCCAGTCGCTGGACCAGAGCGGCGACCGCTTCGGCACCCTCGGTTCGCAGGGCGCCGGCAAGGGTTTCGCGCTCGACGCCAAGCTGAGCGCCGCCGATCCGGCCTCGGTCAAGGTGTTCCCGGACAACGTGGAAGCGGACGCGGTGCAGACCTTCGTCTCGAAGACGCCGGGCGCCGAGGTCGCGAACATCGCGCCCGACGCCCAGCAGGTCAGTTTCACCGTGCACCACAGCCTGGTGCGGCTGCCGGCGCCGGGCTTCAGGCCGCGCCAGTTCGACCCGCGCGTCGGTGGCTCCTCCACCCAGGTGGTGGACTTCGGCGCGCCGCTCGGCAGCGACGTGGTGCACGACTACGCCAATCACTTCCGGCTGGAGAAGCTCGACCCCGGGGCTGCCCGCTCGCGCGTGCGCAAGCCGATCGTGTACTACATCGACAGCCATGCACCCGAGCCGATCCGCCAGGCCCTGGTCGACGGCGTCAGCTGGTGGAGCAAGGCCTTCGACGCGGCCGGCTACATCGATGCGTTCCAGGTCAAGGTGCTGCCGCCCGACGTCGACCCGATGGACGTGCGCTACAACATCGTCAACTGGGTGGACCGGGCGACGCGCGGCTGGTCGTACGGCCAGCAGATCACCGACCCGCGCACCGGCGAGATCGTCAAGGGCATGGTGGTGATCGGCTCGCTGCGTGCGCGCCAGGACATCCAGATCCTGGAAGGCCTGGTCGGCGCCGGCGAACTCGGCAAGGGCGGCCCGAACGATCCGGTGCAGGTCGCGCTCGGGCGCATCCGCCAGCTCGGCGCGCACGAGGTTGGCCATACCCTGGGCTTCGCCCACAACTTCGCCGCGAGCACGCAGGACCGCGCCTCGGTAATGGATTACCCGCCGCCGCGCGTCAAGCTGGTCGACGGCCGCATCGACCTCAGCGACGCCTACGCCAGCGGCATCGGCCGCTGGGACATGGCCACGATCGACTGGCTGTACGGCCAGCCCGCGCCGGGCGCCGATCCGGACCGGGCGGCGTGGGACAAGGCCACGGCGATCGTGGCCTCGGGACTGCGCTTCATCGCCGACAACAACGCCCGCGCCGACGACACGGCCCAGCCCTGGGCGTCGCTGTGGGATGACGGCGCGGACGCCACCGCCGAGCTCACGCGCCTGATGGGCGTGCGCCGCCACGCCATCGACCACTTCGGCCTGGCCGAACTGGCGCCGGGCGAGCCGATGGCCAACCTGCAGCGGCGCTTCGTGCCGATCTGGCTGCTGCACCGGTACCAGATGGTCGCGGCGGCCAAGGCCATCGGCGGCGTGGAGATGACCTACGCCGTCAACGGCGGCGGCCGCGAGGTATCCGCGGCAGTCGCGCCGCAGGCCCAGCGCGCCGCGCTCGACGCGGTTCTGGGCACGCTCGCGGCCGACCAGCTGCGCGTTCCCGCGAAACTGGTGCCGCTGTTGTCGGCGGCGCGCAACGGCAGCCAGAACCGGCAGTACGCGATCGAGCTGTTCAGCGGTTCCGCCGGCAACGTCTTCGATCCGCTGGTCGCCACCGACACCGCCGCCGAGCTGACCCTGGACGCCCTGCTGGCGCCGCAGCGCCTGGCGCGAGTGGAGGCGCAGCACGCGGTGGATCCGAACGCGCTGGGCGTCACCGAACTGCTCGACCGCCTGCTGGCGGCCACGCTGCCGGAGCGGATCCCCGACGCACTGACCCAGCGCATCGCATACCGCACTCTCGTCGGCATGGCCCAGGTCGCGCACGATCCGAAAACCACGCCCGGCGTGGCCGCGCTGCTGGACCAGCGCGTGCACGACGCGGCCGTCGCGCTCGCCGCGCGCAAGGGCAGCGCCGAGGAACGGGCCTGGGGCGCGAGCCTGTCGCGCCAGCTGCTCGACCCGCAGCAGCTCGACAAGCTGCTGTCGAGCACACGCTCGCGCAGCGTCGGGGTGCCGCCCGGCGCCCCGATCGGCAGCAGCGAGACCGACTGGTTCCCGGACGGCGGCTGAGCAACGGGCGGTAGGGCGACCGGTGCTCCGTGACCTTCCAAGGAACGGCTGCATCGCGCGCGCTCATCCTACCGGCGGGAGGCCTCGGAAGGTCGCGGAAAATCGCGGAAAGCCATGGAAAGCCATAAATCGTCATCCCGGCGAAAGCCGGACAAGCGCACAGCGCGCAGAACGCCCGAAAAGGCGGCCCCGAAGGGGCAAGCGTAGCGAGTCATCCAGTGACCCGCCGACCTGCCCAGGCGCTGGATTCCAGCTTCCGCTGGAATGACGGT
>Ga0164242_10004750_pt1 | contig 15220 bp, 14 predicted proteins | sample OricomgcompostMG_FD_108783 | JGI IMG/M metagenome (GOLD analysis project Ga0164242, IMG submission 108783) | Miracle-Growth compost microbial communities from Emeryville, California, USA - Original compost - Miracle growth compost (MG) ... | reverse complement strand
TTGCCGCTCGGATGGCGTGCGTGGTCGTGGCGCAAGCATGTAAAACCTGGCCCATAGGGCGTCCCTCCGTGATGAAACCTCGTTTAACGCGATTCCATCACTCCTTGGGACTGAACAACTAGAAGGTGGAGTCGGTACGCAGAAAGCCCAGGTCATTGTCATCCTCATACCTGCAGGCGATGACGAAGACGCGCGCCTTCAGGATTGAGGCCAGGGAATGGGTGACAAACAGCGGATGCGGCGATCCGGTATTAGTCTCCAAAGCCGGTCGATGACCCCCATCCGGCGTTCCGCGGCAGACAAAAGCATGACACCGCCATCGCAACTGATGCGCCCGCCATCGAAAGCAACGGTGATTTTCTTGCGCGAGACGCTTGGCAAATCGAACGGAAGATCGATATCTTGGTCCACGACGGGGCGGTGGCGTCGCTTCGAATATGTTCGGTGTGGTAACCAGAATCTATTCCAAAACAACGCTTTAAGCTACACCTGCTACATCGCTTTGCCGCCGCCATGAATAAGCCCGGCTAAAGCCCACCGTTTCTGGCAAACGCGATTACTTTGATTACGAAAATTAGCCAAGCCGGTCAAGGTCATAGGCGTTATTCACGGTCGACGAACTCTACATTGAGAGCGCCCAGATAACAAATGCGCCGTTTCCGCACCTCGGCGGTACTTTGCCGCCGGAAAATGCCAGAATCTGCTCACGGTCGAGCGCCGTGAACAGATTCTGGTATCTCGGTCAGCAAATTGTCATGAAACTCGGCATGAGATAGCTTGGCAATATTTCTTTTGATCGGGCGATGATTATCTTTGCTTGGCTCTGTTGTTTCTGACACTTTCTGTATCAGAACGTCTAATGTTGCAGCGGCGGCGCCGTCTTGCCAGAACTTGGCTTTGACATATTCATAGATTGCAAAGTCGAACTTCACCCTGTCCCAAACCATACGTCGAAACTTTAGGACATCAAGATTTCGTCGTTCGATTGTCTCGACCGTTTCGTTTAGCCGATCGCGGCCGATGTTTAGCCACATACCGGTTACCCGGCTAATAATATTCAAGGAATCTTGAAGGGCTTCAGTTAAGCCAATGAAGGCGAAATCGCGATCGATATTCGCGCAGGCCTTCTCCATGTCACGGGCGGTCACACTACGATTCTCCGGCACTTCGCCACAAATTGCGCGACAGATATAGTTATCGAACGATACTATTCGACAATTTTCAATGACGTCATAAATATCTTTAAAATTGGCTATCAGATCACTACCTGTATGATATTTATGATAGAAGTACATGGATAAGAATAAATCGTAAGGATTTCTTACAATAGTTATGTATTTGTGCTTGCGCTTTTTACCTTTGTGGAGACCATGGAGAAAATGACCGTATACAATGTCAAGCGGTATGGTAGACGAGTCTTTTATGCTATAGAAATCTTTTGCGCATACGTATTCCGGCAAGTCCTCGTATACATATAGGCGTTTCTCGGCAGGAATATTGTCAATCGCCTTTTGGCGGACGGTCGAGCCGCCGGTCTTCGGCATATGCATGAAGTAGAAAAGCAGGTCGGTGCGCTCAACGGAAACGGTTGTCGGAAGACGCAGAAAGCGCTCCGCCATGCACATCTGGCCGACGAACAATCTCACGTTGACGGCGAGCTGACCCGCAGACATGAAATTGGCCAAATCCACCCATCGTGACCATCCACTGATGATTGGACCGTTTTCAGGAGAAACCAGCCCAGGTCTTTCAAACAGGCTTACATCCGAGACGGGCTGCCCATTTTTTCAAGGTGGAAGTGAGTGTTCGTCGAAGGTCTGCCAAGCCAGCCTTCAAGCCTGACGAAAGACGAGGAGAGATAGGACTCTAAGGGGCCGCCAATAAAGCCAGAATGCATCTCAAACATGAAGGAACCTTACGCACAGTTGCCAGTCGAGCGCTCCACCTTAATCTCTTGGGCAAAATATGCTACCCATTTCCGGTGATAAGTGGATCGCAAATGGGGATATCTGCGCACTGAAATTCCAGGCTACTTAAAACCGGGGGTTTCCGATTTAGCGTCCTCCGGGCGGACCAGGGTCAAGGAAAATTTTGCTATGAACCCACACCTATCCTCGGCGGCCAGGCAAGCGAAAAATCATCGTAGTCCAGTGTGAGATTTGGATTATAGGCGGGGTCGCGTTGTAAGCTATCCCCCCAACGGCCCATCATATAGTCGACTTCGCTCTTGAACCGCGCCTTTTGTTGCGGGGTCCTTTCACTACCGCGCGAAGCGGATTCGTGATGGATCATCTCCGCATAGGGAGTCCATACGTTGCGATAGCCCTTTTCCCTTACGCGAAGACAGAAATCGACGTCGTTAAAAGCGACGGGTAGATTTTCATCGAGCCCGCCGACTTGATCGAAGACGGCCTTCCGAACCATAAGGCAGGCCGCCGTAACAGCACTATAGCTTTGATGGTGGACCGCCCGGCAGAAGTAGCCGGTGGATGTCTTTTCAAGCTTTTTATGGGCATGACCGGCCACGCCGCCAATACCGAGGACGATTCCGCCGTGCTGCAGAGTCATATCAGGATACCACAGCCGTGCGCCGACGCAGCCGACGTCCGGCCGCTGGGCGAACGACAGCATCTCTTCTATCCAATTCGCACTGACGATTTCGATGTCGTTGTTCATCAGGCAAAGATAGCTGCCTTTAGCCTCGCGAGCGGCAATATTATTGAGTGCGGAGAAATTGAACGGATTGTCGTCGCGGATGATCCTGACCTGGTCCTGTGGAAGCGCGTCGAAAAAGGCCAGTGTCTCGGGCTCGACGCTGCCATTGTCGACGATGATGATCTCGAAGGACCGGTACTGGGTTCGCTCAAAGATTGAACGGATGCAAAGCCGGAGTATGTCTAGGCGATCTCTTGTCGGTATGATGATGCTGACCTTCACTTGAGGATCCGACAAGTCGTAACGCACGCGGTAATGACCGGTTCGCGGATCGGCAAACGTCACGAACGCTTTGACTTTAATGCGCTCCAGATGCTCTGTCACGGCCTTCAGGCCGGCCTTAGTCGCATAGGATTTTTCGCCCAGGGATAAAGCCGTACTGCCTGCGGTCGCGCGCCAATGATACAGGACGCGCGGTACGTGATGGATATTTCTAAAATGAGACTGCTCGAGTACACGAAACGCCAGATCGTAGTCCTGTGCGCCTTCCAGGCCCTCGCGGAAGCCTCCGGCGCGGCGAACGGCGGACATTCGGTAAACGCCGAAATGGCTGATCATGTTCTGCGCCAGAAACAGCTCGTAATTGAAATCCGGTTTAAAATAGGGATCGAATCGCTCGCCGCTATCGTTCAGCTTCTCTTCGTCAGAATAAAGCAGATCAGCTTCCGGATGCGCCTCTATGGCCAGGGCCATTTCTGAAAGCGCGTCAAAGGTGAGTTCGTCGTCGTGGTCCAGTAAGCCAATATACTCGCCCGTCGCTAAGGTTAGGGCTGAATTGGTCGCGGCTGAGATGTGGCCATTCTGCTCGCGCTCGACCAGTTTGATGCGTTCATCCTGCCTGGCATATGTACGCAGAAGCTTTTTGATGGCCGGATCGTCCGATGCGTCGTCGGCGATGCATAATTCCCAGTTGGAGTAGGATTGCATCAGGACGGAGTTCACCGCCGAAATTAAATGTTCGGGTTTTGGGTTATAGACCGCCAAAAGGATCGATATCAACGGGCCGGACACGGGCGCAATTTTTGCTGAAGTAGCGGCTTCATAGACTTTCAACCACTTCCCGTAATCATTGCGCTCATCCACAATCCCTTCGGGTTTGATCAAAACAAACCGCGCCTTCAGGCCTTGTTGCTTGCCATGTCGAAGATAGTGTTGAAGCGGCGATAAGGCAGCCGCCGCCGCGACATTAGGATATTTTTGATTATACCAGTGGCTGTCGAAGAATCTTGCTCGGCGGCCCTCTCGGAGGCCATAGGCTAGGTAATGAAGATGTGGCGACATATTGACGTCGGCGACGTCGGGATAGGTCCGCAGGTAGTCATCTCCGTCAAAGTCCTGCTTTCGGAAAGAGACCCTGGAGGTTCCCAAAGACTGTGCCAATGCGCTAAGATAAGCCCGCACGAAGATGGCTGATCGATGCATGACAAGCGACTTCAGCCAATTTAACAAGCGGTTCACCATGATCGGTCTCTAAATATCGCTGCTGACGAGCTGAGCTGTCAGCAAGGCTTCCAAACGTTCCGCCTCAATGGAAAAATCGTCAAATGGTGGCGACGGATTGATATGGGCGCGGTTCCCATAAAGGGCGGAATAGGTGTGCCCTAGAGCACTGGCTAGATCCCAATAAAAGGGTTCGATCCATCCATCTGGAGCCAGATAGACTAGATTGGTTCCTTTTTCTGCAAAGATGCTGTTGCACATGGCCGCGCACATCGTGCCGACGATCAACTTGGCCTGAGAAAAGATGGCGACCTGTTCTGCAAAACCATGGTCTTCAGGATCGACAATGCGAAAGCCCAGTCTGAAGAGGACGGCTTCGATCTCGGGCTGGTTGATCAGTCGGCGGCCACGGCTTTGTCGCCGATGGACGAAAAGCCGTTCATATTTGCGGCCGCGAGAAGGGACGACCCTTTCCCGCATCATGGCCCGCAGGCAATTCAGGGCAGCCGCGTTTTTCACGTAAGGATGAAAAGAGACCGGCGTGACGTAGGTCAGGCCGCGACAGGAGACTACATCTTGCGGCTTCAGCAGCACAAAGTTGACCTTTAGGCCTTTCAGAAAGATTTTCAATGTCTCGATGCGGATATTGTCCATGCCGGGATACGATTGCAACGCAATCGTGGTGGGACGAGGATCATCGAGAAGCCACTTGGCCCGGGCAAGATCATCCACCAACCAGTGACCGTAGTTGAAGCTGCCTGACGAACTCAGATAAAAGAATCGACGGCGGCGATCGTCAAAACGGCGGACAGCTTTGCCCTGCGAGGATTCCAGCGCACGCACATACGGCACGTCATTCGTACGATAGGTGGGATAGAAGGGCGAAGCCAAGGAGCCGTCGCTCAGGTAAATGACGCTGTCATGTATAATGCAGTCTTCAATGCGCAAAGCCAAGCTGGGGGCGCAATAGGTATATGCCTCATCAATGTGCGTATATATATTGGCCAAGTCCTGCATGAATTGCGTATTCGTCGTATTATGGCAATACGGCGCTCTTTTGCATTTTTGGCCACTGTATATCTCGGACAAGAGCGATACGACCTTGGCGCTCGAATTGTCAACGGGCCTTAGTTCCTCCTTGGAGAGGGTCGGCTCGTAAAATCCGCCCTTTCCATACAATTCTTCGCAAAATGCTATTTGATATCGCATGCGTTACATCCGCACCCGGATACTTCCTTCGGAGACGATTCCGATTTTCGCATCGTGACGAAATCAGGCCGCATTTTGATCCAAGGGGCGCATCTGGGAAAAATCCCAGTCCTTTGTATTTCCAAAATATATTTGTCGACCACCCTCCAGAACCAGGAGCTTATTGCAAATTTCCTGGATAAGGCCAAAGTTGTGACTGGCAAGAACGATGATGCGGGATTGGCGAAGAATACTATTAAGCCGATCGACGGCTTTCTGGAAAAAGCCGGCGTCCCCTGCACCGATCCATTCGTCCATAAGCAGGATATCAGGCTCCAGGCTAGTTGCCACGCCAAACACCAAGCGGGTTGTCATGCCCGCTGAGTAGGTTTTTATTGGCAGGTCGATAAACTGCCCCAATTCCGAAAACTCGATGATTTCCGGGATTTTGGCCAGAATTTCTTTGATGTTGAAGCCACGCATGCGCCCCATTGTAATGATGTTTTCTCGACCGGTCAGATCGAGGTCGAGGCCCAGATTAATGTCGATCATCGAGGAGATGCGGCCGTTGACCGCTATCCGGCCTTTGTCTGGCTCGTATACGCCTGCAAGGACTTTCAGCAACGTCGATTTTCCGGCACCGTTGTGGCCCACTAAGCCGAGGCGATCACCGTCAAAAAGTTTGAAGGTGATACTGTCCAGAGCGTTCACATGGATAATGTCATGCCCGTCCTTCAGTAATCTTCCCCCGACGGCCAAGTTGGCAATGGCATTGCGTAAGGACTTGGCGCGTGTGGAATAGATGGGATAGCTAAGCTCAACACCGTTGAGGTCGATCAGAGAAGACATTGAGGACACCCAAAAATAGATTTACACCCAAAAAGGGATTCGACGGCGGAACGATCCAAATACCACTAACCATAGAAGGAGGCCAAGACTAGTATAGGCGATAGCCGTGACCCATTCGGTTTGAGTAGCCATTTTACCAAGTAATGGCGATCGTACGATCTGGACCATGGCATTTATAGGATTCAAATTAACGAGAAGAAGCGCCGGTCCCTTCATTGTATCCGTTTTCCAGAAGATGGGCGTCAGCATGGAAAACAGTTGCCCGAGATACGGAAGCAAAAACCGCATATCGCGGAAGCGGGCGGCCAGCATTCCAGCCATCATTCCCCAGGTGAACATAAAAACGAGAAGGACGGGAAGCGCCAGGAGAATCGACCAATGCGGGAAGCAGAGCGCGCCTACAAGCGCGGCTACGGCCCAATACACGATTAAGTTATGCAAAAACATAAAAAATGATTTGCACACCGTGTGGAAGGCAAAAAACGAGTAGGGGTAAGCGTGATTCTTTATGATGCCGGCAGATGACATAAACACCTCGGCTCCATCAAAGAATACATAGGATGCCATGCCGAATACCAGCATTCCGGCTACAATGTACGGCAGAATCTCATGGAGCGACTGGTGGAAAAGCGCTCCAAAAATGATGGCCATCGAGACAGAAGTAATAAGCATGCTGCCAGCAATCCAGAAACTACCCAGAACTGTGCGTTTATACTTAGCAGTTATGTCGTGATATGCTTGATAAATCCATACATAGTACAGATCTATGCCACCCTTTAGATCTTTAAAAAGTTTAGATTTCATTCGGATTTTCTCAAAATCTATTTAAGGATGGTCGCGATGCGGCATTCAACGCGGGGCTACGACAACAAAGGATTAATACAATGACATCTCTTGCATCATTCCAGCACATGGAATTATGGCCTTATTGGGCCGTCCAATCGTCAACCGCCTACTGAACGGTTAAACATTTCCGCAAATAGTTGGCATAGTCGCTTTTGCCTAGTCGGTCTGCTAAGGCGCTGAGTTGCCGACCATCGATCAGGCCGCGGCGCCAGGCTATTTCCTCCGGGCATGCGATCTTGAACCCTTGGCGTTTTTCAAGCACGCGGACATATTCGGCGGCGTCGAGCAGGCTGTCGGGCGTACCTGTATCCAACCAAGCGTAACCTCGGCCAATCGGCTGCACGGTCAATTGCTTCCGCTCGAGGTAGATGCGGTTGACGTCGGTTATTTCATATTCGCCACGTACCGAAGGCTTGAGGTTGGTAGCGATATCGACGACCTGATGGTCGTAGAAATACAGACCCGTAATGGCCCAGTTGGACCGGGGCCGCAGAGGCTTTTCTTCGACGGATAGTGCCTTCATTTCACCATCGAACTCAACGACCCCATAGCGTTCAGGATCGGAGACATGATAGGCAAAAATGCATGCTCCGGATGTGATTTGAGCGGCGTCTTCAAGAAAGGAAGATAGGGACGGTCCATAATAGATGTTGTCGCCGAGTATCAGGCATGATGGCTCGCTTCCTACAAAGTCGGCGCCTATTATGTAAGCCTGCGCCAGCCCATCAGGATTTGGCTGTGGCGCATAGCTAATGTCCAGCCCCCACTGCTCACCCGAGCCCAGAAGTTTTTGAAATAAAGGAAGGTCGTGTGGGGTCGAGATGACCAATATCTCGCGAATACCTGCCATCATCAGGGTCGACAGCGGGTAATAAACCATCGGCTTGTCGTAGACCGGCATCATTTGTTTCGACACCCCGATCGTCATAGGATGCAAACGGCTCCCGCTTCCTCCTGCGAGAATAATTCCCTTCATTTCACTCTCTTCTCCTTATATCCGACGAACCGCTGTTTATCAGCCGATCAAGACATAAGTCCAGCGAAACTCGCCACGGATTAAGCTTAAGACCATAAATTGCCTGCAATTTGGCACCGCTCAACCGCGAACTTGCGGGGCGTTTAGCGGGTGTTGGATATTGGTCGGTCGTGATTCGGTTGACCTTGACAGGCTTGCCGCCGCGCGCCTCGCGGCCAGCTAAGATGGCCACCGCAAATTCCGCCCAAGTTGTTTCACCCTGGCCGGTCAGATGAAAAACGCCGCGCAGGGCTGGATCGGGATCGGCAGCGACGCGCTGCGCCACTGTTACAAGAGCGTGTGCGATTTCAGGCGCATAGGTTGGACATCCATGCTGATCATCGACAACGTTGATCTCGTCGCGGTTTTCGGCTAGCCGCAGCATGGTCTTGACGAAATTGTCGCCGTAGGACGAGTAAGTCCATGCCGTGCGCAGGATGACATGGTTGTCGGTTGCCGCCGCGATCTGCCGTTCGCCTGACAACTTTGTCTTGCCATAAATGCTGACGGGCGCCGGCATATCAGTCTCGACATAAGGATCATCCTTGTCGCCGGAAAAAACATAGTCGGTCGACAGGTGCAGAATCGGAACATTAAGGCTTTTGGAGATGCGCGCCAACTCGCCCGGCCCGTTACCATTAACAGCCTGAGCCAGATTAGATTCGCTTTCGGCTTTGTCGACTGCCGTATAGGCCGCCGAAGAGATAATAACATCCGGCCGGGCAGCGCGGATTGGGGCTTGGAGCGTTTCCGGCTTAGATAAATCGATGTCGGGCCGACCAAGACGAACAATTTCGACGCCGGGCGCAACGTCGCCGAAGGCCTGCAACGCGGTATCGATCTGGCCGCCTTTACCAATAACGATGATGCGCATGTTCAGACCTTCAGAACGCCCAAACGCTCACCGGCATAGACGCCCCCCCGCAGAGGGCGCCACCAGGCTTCATTACCAAGATACCATTCAATGGTCTTGCGAATGCCGGTATCGAAGTTTTCCCGCGCTTTCCAGCCCAGCTCGGTTTCAAGCTTAGTGGCGTCGATGGCGTAACGATGGTCATGTCCTGGTCTGTCGGTGACGAAGCTGATCAGCCGGTCGTGCGACGCGCCCTGCGGCCGCAATTCGTCCATGATCGCGCATATACGGCGCACAACATCAATATTCTTGCGTTCGTTGCGACCGCCGACGTTATATGTCTCGCCCAAGCGGCCGTTCGAGCAGATCAGGTGCAGGGCGCGCGCGTGGTCGTCGACATAGAGCCAGTCGCGAATATTCGAGCCATCACCATAGACCGGCAGGGGCTTGCCTTCCAGAGCGTTGACAATATTGAGCGGGATAAGCTTTTCCGGGAAGTGGTAGGGCCCATAATTGTTCGAGCAGTTCGATACCACCACGGGCATGCCATATGTGCGATGCCAAGCCTTGGCCAGGTGATCGGACGCTGCTTTTGACGCCGAGTAGGGCGAGGATGGATCGTAGGGGGTCGTTTCCTCGAACAAGCCTGTCTCGCCAAGCGATCCATAGACCTCGTCGGTCGAGACATGCAGGAAGCGGAAATTGGTCTTAGTGTCGCCGTTCAATCCGTTCCAATAATGCCGCGCCGCCTCTAGCATGGTAAAGGTACCGACGACATTGGTCTGGACAAACTCACCGGCACCGGTGATTGACCGATCGACATGGCTCTCGGCGGCCAGATGCATGATATGGTCCGGTCGAAAACCTTCGATCGCCTCGACGACCGCCTGGCGGTCGCAGATATCAGCCTTGACGAAGTTATAGGTATTACGCCCCTCGATCGGTGCCAGGCTTTCGAGATTACCGGCGTAGGTCAATTTATCGAAATTCAGGACCTCGCAACTTTCTTCCGCCACCAGATACCGAACCAGGGCCGAACCGATAAAGCCAGCACCACCTGTCACCAAAACTCGCATAAAATATCCTCAAGTGTACTCGAATAATTTCGAGGGCTGCTCTTCTACCTTAACGCAGACTGGCAATCGGCGGTTGCGCCTTGTCCTTTTCGGAAAGAATAGCCATCGACAAATTGATCGGCCACTGAATTCCGATTTCCGGATCATCGAAAGCAACGCCAGCGTCATGCTCACGTGAATACGGATTGGTTACTTTGTAGAATACCTCGGTGTCGGGCTCCAGTGTGCAAAAACCGTGGGCAAAACCCTCGGGTATCCAAAGCTGTTCGCCCTTTTCGGCCGTCAAGGTTGCGCCGACCCACTGTCCGAAAGTCGAAGACGCCGACCGGATGTCCACGGCCACATCGAAGATTGCCCCCTTGAGGCAGCGTACCAATTTACCTTGGCCGACCGGTGCCTTCTGGTAATGCAAACCGCGGATAGTACCGATTTGACGGGAAAGCGACTGATTGTCCTGAACGAACGTTATGTCGTCGATATTTTCGCGGAACCATGCGCTCTTGAATGCCTCCATAAAAAAACCGCGCTCGTCACCGATCATTTTAGGCGTGATCAGCACGGGGCCTGTTAGGTCGAAACGCTTAAATTGCATGAGACATCCGTAGGCTTATTTTAGGCTGCATTAAGCCTATTGGGCGGTGGACGTCAACCTGCGCGGTCGCTAAATCTCATACTCCGGGGCGTTGAGATAGCCGCAGTCGAACAGGAAGCATACAATGTGTTCGGTCAGGAACTCAGGTGTCGTGCCTGTCGTGTCGACGCGGATATCCGGATTTTTCGCCGCCAGAGTCAGGTTCGACACGCGGTCGATGACGATGAAGGCGCCCATGGCGTGATTGTCGTTTAGGCGTCGAAGGCGATGGGCTCGGCGGTCGCGATGTTGACGACCGCGACCTCGTTGAGCACGAGCGTCCTGACCGGCAGCTCCTAGAAGTTATTGATATCGATCTCGTGCTGGATGGCGGCGACCGTGAACGTGTCCCTCCGCTACGCTCCGGGTCGGGCTTTCGTGCTCCGCACCGAACCGTGTGCCGCGTCTCGCCTCCTTCTGGCTTCAATTCCTCACTTTCCCATCCGGCGGCCGCTGGCTTGCGCGTTCCGCTTGTCCACACCGACTGTCCTTCGGTTCAGTGACGTTGAGGGATCATCCTTTGGTTTGACACTTGCTGCGGCGACGGCAGAGCTTTCTCACCCCAAGTCCAAGCCCTGTAGTCCTGATTATCCCGCTGTGCCTGATTTGAACTGAGAGCATTACGGAAACGATGCCATGCCTCCGACAGACGAAACCGGTGAAGGCTTGGAGAGGGGGTGAGAAGGTCCCAAGAAAGGGGCACACTACACACAGCTTGCGCTGTGAATCGCCGGAAGAAATGTGCTTTTATATTCAAGGTATAAATGATATATGGCATTACGCTACAAATTGTGGTGCGTTTTCATAAATTAATTTCAACAATGCGGCTATGACGCGGACAAGAAAATCAATGGCCGCAAACGTCACATTCTGACGGACATCCAAAGCTTTCTGGTCGGCATGGTGATCCACGCCGCAGACATTCAGGACCGAGACGGCGCACCCGATGTGCTCCTCTGTTCGGTATACCCCTGGCTCCGTCATGTTTTTGCCGATGATGGATATGCCGGGCAAAAGTGCAGGGCCGCTCTGGATAAAGCGGAGGCTGGACCCTTCAGATCGTAAAACGCTCCGATCTCGCCAAGGGCTTCGAAGCTCTGTCCCCGACGTTGGGTTGTCGAGCGGTGGGTTCTACCTGAAGTGCGACTTGTCGGTGTTGATGATACCATTTCAGTTTAACTGCCTCAAATGGCTCTCGAACGCCTCTTTCGGCGTCTGAAATCCGAGGCATTTGCGTGGGGTTGCGTTCATTGCGTCGGTGACCGCCATAAGATCCGTGCTCGATAGCTGAGCCAAGTCCGTTTCCAGCGGTAGGTATCGCCGCACTCGCCCATTGCTGTTTTCGACAGAGCCTTTCTGCCAGAGCGAAGCCGTGTCGCAGAAATAGCTCTTCATGCCGCTATTTTGATGGAGCATCCGCCAGGCCATGAACTCGGTTCCCCCGATCGAACGTCACGGTCTGCCGACCGTTGGCGGGAAGGGGGCCCAGGCGCTCGATGATCTTGGTCATGACATCGGCGGACTTGCGGTCCGCGTTGCTCAGGAGAACCTGGAAACGCGTTTTGCGCTCGACCAAGCTGGTGAGATTTCGCTTGCCGTGCTCACGCTTGAAGATGATTAAATCGCCTTCCCAATGGCCAAACGTTTCGCGATTAGCAATATCTTCAGGCCTCTGATTTATGTTGCAATACAATGGGATATGCGATCCCCGCGGCTTGCGGCCGCCACGTTTACGCCGTCGCTTTCTATGGCGATGCAAGGCTTTGTAGAGTCCGAGCTTCTGCCCGAAGCGAGAATAGATGAACTGATAAATAGCCTCGCAGCCGATAATGGGAAATGATGGCATTTCCAGTTTCAGTCGCCCAGCAATCTGCTCAGGGGACCAACCAAGCCTGAGACGGCTCAGCACGTAATCCCGCAAAGCCTTGTACCGGATCAATCTGGCAGTCCGGCGTCGACGTCGGCGCGCTTTCATGTCGGCGGTCGACGGAAACCACCCACGGAACTCGGCGTAGACGTCGTTGTGGTAGTTTCGGCTTATTTCACGGTAGATCGTCGAGCGATGACGACCCAGTATGCGCGCGATTTCGTCAATCGATAAAATACCGGCCTTGGCCAGATCGAACAGCTTCACGCGTTCCTTGAAGTCGATATGCGAATAACAGGCTCCCATAGCGCTTGTCCCTTGATGCCCCGTAGAGCATTGAAAACTAAGACAAGTCGCACTTCAAATTGGAATCCACCCAATAAGTTGTATAATAACGCCTAATAAACATTATGAGAAGTATGCTGTAGGCGAACCGAGGAGAACTCAATGACTTAATCTCCACGGGAAGCTGTTCAGGAGATGATGGTAGGCCCATCGGCATCGGCTTTCAGAGGCTGGTGTCAAACCGCCCCAGGCGGCTTTGGTCAAGAGCCATGGTCGTGAGCGCTGGGGTTAAATGTGCGGGTTCACCTGTGCAGGTATGTGTCAGAAAGACGAGCGAAAGCAAACCCTTTCGATGACGCGTCGTTACGTTAAACTGTTGTCAAAACCAGAGTCGTTCTCATTCTCTGGGACGAGCTTACCGGGCATCTGATTACTGGGTAAGCGGCAACCGGCGTATAGAGGGCGTGAGTCTGACACAGGCTTCTGAACGGAACTGCAGGAACCAGTCGTGCCAATGCTAAGGGAGACGCCATAGTGGTCACCACCATAAGGCCAGAGTACCGATGTGGCGCACTGGGACGGACCGGATCGTAGTAGTGTTGAAGGCGTTGTAATAACGCTGGAGCGAAGGGTTCGGATCAGGTGTTGAATTTGCTGAGCAACTGGCAACAGGAAGACCAAATGAATTCAACAAGAACAAAGGCTTACGACATTGACAAGATGTCGGTGTACAGGGCCTTCAAAGCCGTCGAGGCTAACGCGGGCGCTGCCGGCGTGGATGGTCAGACACTTGAACAGTTCGGCGCCGATCTGAAGGGTAACCTTTATCGGATTTGGAACCGAATGAGTTCAGGCAGCTACTTTCCGCCCCCAGTACGCGCTGTCCCCATTCCCAAAAAGAGCGGCGGACAACGCATCCTTGGCGTCCCCACAGTGGCCGATCGCGTGGCTCAGATGGTGGTCAAAACGGTCTTAGAACGTGCTGTAGAACCTATATTCCTGCCAGACTCTTATGGCTACCGGCCGAACAAATCGGCCCTGGACGCCATCGGGGTCACGCGTGAGCGGTGCTGGAAATATGACTGGGTTCTGGAGTTCGATATCCGGGGTCTTTTCGATAACATCGACCATGCGTTGCTCATGCGCGCCGTGCGCAAGCACGTAACGACAGGATGGGTTCTGCTATATATCGAACGATGGTTGACTGCCCCGATGCAGCTTGAGGATGGAACGATCGTCCACCGGACGCGCGGAACACCCCAAGGCGGTGTAATCAGCCCCGTTCTGGCAAACCTGTTCCTGCATTACGCCTTCGACGCATGGATGGCGCGAGAGCACCCTCACCTCAAATGGTGTCGGTATGCAGATGACGGGCTGATACACTGCCGGACCGAAGCGGAAGCGCTTGCCCTAAAGGCGGCGCTCCAAATAAGGCTGGCAGAGTGCTGCCTCGAAATGCATCCCGACAAGACCAAGATCATCTACTGCAAAGACGGCAAGCGAAAAGGGCAGTATCCAACGACGAAGTTCGACTTCCTCGGCTACTGCTTCCGCCCCTGCCCCGTGTACAACCCCAGGATCCAAACGGTTTTTACGGGTTTTGGACCGCGGGTCAGCCCGGCCTCGCTGAAATCAATGCGCCAGAAGATCAAAGATCTACATCTGAGACGTCACACGCATACAGAGCTTACGACGATGGCTCGTCTGGTAAATCCCACCCTGCAAGGGTGGCTGAACTACTATGGCGCTTACTATCCGTCGGCGCTCTTGCCATTCTGGCGCTATATGAACGCCACCTTGGTCGCGTGGGTCATGAGGAAGTACAAACGCTTCAAGGGACGGAAAATTAAAGCCCAACGCCTAATTGCAGCAATTGCTGTAAGACAGCCACGGCTCTTCGTCCATTGGGCGCAAACCTCTGCTGGATCGTTTGCCTGATGGGAGCCGTGTGACGGGAGACTGTCACGCACGGTTCTGAGAGAGGCCGAAGGTGAAACCCCTTCGGCCTACTCGCCATCAATATGAAGCGGCGGACCGTAGCGGCGTCTGTAAAATGAAATCGATCGTTCGACTATGCGGTTGATCGAATCCAGATTCCGACGATGGGTCCGAGATCGTCCGTGGCTATGCTGTGCAGGACGTAAAGCTCGGTCAAGGCGCAGAGCCTTACGTCGACTCCTCATCAACGATCTGGTCGAACGACTGAGCCGTCAAATGGCCTGTTCGACCGCTTCAAGCTTAATGTGAGGCACGTAAAACATCGTAAATTCAATTAGATAATAAACCTAACTGCAACCTGAAAAAAATTATGCGCACTTCATGTTTACAAAGTACACATTGATGTGTACGCTGTACACATGAGCCGTGATCGTATCTTTGACGCCGCCAAGGCGATTTTGCAGCAGGAGGGGCTGGCGGGCCTGACTATGCGTAAGGTGGCGGGGCGGTCGGGGTT
>Ga0164242_10004749_pt1 | contig 15222 bp, 16 predicted proteins | sample OricomgcompostMG_FD_108783 | JGI IMG/M metagenome (GOLD analysis project Ga0164242, IMG submission 108783) | Miracle-Growth compost microbial communities from Emeryville, California, USA - Original compost - Miracle growth compost (MG) ... | reverse complement strand
GATCTTACGAAGTGTGCAACCAAGCCTGAAACCGTCGTGGCATGTAACCTTGACACCTTCAAGATCGAAACCGTTGAGAAGAGCAAGGTTGATGACGTTCACTACACCACTGACCTCTCTAAGTGTCAGGAACAAGTCTGCCGCATCAGCGACAAGACTATCGTGAACATCAACAAAGCTGACTACGACAACAGCCTCTACACCACTGACCTTAGCCAGTGTGAAGAAACACCAACTACTCCTCCTGTTACTGAGCTCCCACACACGGGTCTGAGCGACGGTGTGATGAGTGTGATTGGGGCTGGATCACTCGTTGGTGTAACTGGTGCATATATCGCCAGCCGCCGAAACGCACGCTAGAACGAGCGTATTCCCTGAACAAAAAACACCCGACTCCAAGTGAGCCGGGTGTTTTATTATGCAGTAATGCTATTTAATGAACTTGCGGATTGCCGATGCGACTTGGTCGGGCGTTTCGTAATGTGTGAGATGGCCGACGTTGGGAATAATAACAAGCTCTGCCCCGTCGATCTTTGCGTGTAGTTCGCGTTGCTTGTTGAGCGCAGTGATGTCGTCTTTTTCACCAACGATCATGAGTGTCGGCATAGTAAGATGCTCGGCAACTTGGCTGACATCGTGGCTTACTGAGGTTTTGAAGCTTTCAGCGAGCTGGGTCGGGTTCGCAAACGTGCTGAAATGCGTATAGTGCTGCTTATCGATGAACTTGCGGATCTGGCGATCTTTGGTTTTGCGCATCGTGATGCTGGTGATTTTTGTAATGGGCTTAAGAGAGATCCATGCGCGTGCAGCCCGTGCGGGTAGCTTGCGACCAAGCCAATAGTAGAGAATGGCGAGCTGTGTTAGTAGTCGTTGTTCGCCTTCGAGCGCGGGCGCGCCAATCGGGTTAATGACGACGAGCTTTGCTACGGTAGACGGATGCAGGCTTGCAAAGTGGCTGACGACAATCGAGCCAAACGAATGACCGACGATGTATGATGCTGGGCTAGCGGGGTCGACAATCTGACGGAATTGGAATAGCCACTCGACGTAATCACCTATTCCATGACCCCCTGTGAGCGCGTCGCTAACGCCAAAGCCTGGCAAATCGGGAATGATGAGCCGGTAGTCTGGCAGGAGCTCGGCAATCTTGAGCAAGCCGTGATGGGTACCTCGAAAGCCGTGAATAAGAATGAGTGTCGTGGGTTTATCAGGGTTGTACTCCCAGTAGGCGGTGGTCGTACCGAGGATTTGGCAGGTATGTTTCATTATTTATTGATGACAATAACGATGTCGGCGTTGTTAGTAGGTACAGTAGCGGGCGCGGCGGTTTGTGCAACTGTCGCGTCTTTAAGTGTCTTTGTGAGGTAGCTTGCTGTTTTGGTGAATGAATCAGGCTTTGCTATGTAGATAGTATAGGTAGTTGCGCCAGTTGGGTCGGCGTTACCTGTGGCTACGACTGATAAGCCGCCCTCTGTGAGTTTTGTTTGTAATGTGGCTGCAGCGCCTGCTGTTTCACCGCCGTTATAGATGGCGATGGTAGCACCTTCAGCGATGGCTGGATTGGTTGAGAGCTGCTTGCCGATGAGGGTGATCATACTGGTGTAGTCGAGAATGCCGCTTGTGGCGAGGACGATACTTTGGCCTGCGTATGAGCCGGTCTTTACGACGGGTTCATCGCCGTTGAGATCAATGCTGGTGATGTCGGTGGGTTTCAGCTTTTGTAATGTTTCGAGGAAGGTTTTCATTTCGCCGGTACTGATGCTTGTGGTGATGTTATTTCCAAGTGCATTCAGCAAGTTAAATACTGCAACAGGGTTTGTTAAGACGCCAGCAGATTGAGCCTTTTCTTTGAGGGCTGTCATGATTTTTTGTTGATTGAGTTGGCGGTCGAAATCGCCGCGGGCAAGGCCGAAATCTTTGTAAGAATAGGCACCGGCGTCGGCGCGGGCGCGTGCGAGGTATAGCGCATGTAGGCCATCAAGCTCGTAGGTGCCATCTTTCGGGTAGTAGACGTTTTTACAGGTGTACGGCTGGCCGTTTGGACAGTTCCAGTCGAAGTTGGTGTCGTAAATACCGCTCGCGCCATCACCTTTAATGTCAACACTAATACCACCTACCGCATCTACTGCCTGCTTAAGCACGTTGTAATTAACATGGGCATAATATTGCGGAGTAATACCGGTAACTGTCGTAACAGTTTTCATTAGTGCCGTAGCGCCTTCTTTGTCTTTTTTAGTGTAGTCGGAGGGTGATGGGCCTTCACCTACAACTCCTGCTGCACACTCGTAAACGGCGTTAATTTTCCATTCACTTCCGACTGAACATTGCTCGTCGAGCTTTACCCATAAGTCGCGGGGGATGCTTACCATTTTAGCGGTATTTGCTTCTTTGTTGAGGCTTACGAGCATGATAGAGTCGGTAAGCCAGAGGCCTCCCCCGCCATCGGCATTTTGGTGGGCTGCATCGTCCTGAGAGGTGCCGAACACTAGAATATTAGTGCGGCCTTCGCTGTCGGTTTTAAGGGGCACACCTGGAGTCACGAGGTCGAGGATTGTGCCGCCATTTGTGACTTTTGACGCGGTGTAGTTAAGATATGCGAAGATACCCCCTGCGATAAGGAGGAGTAGAATAATGATTGAAATGATCACCCGTTTCTTAGTGAGTTTGATACGAAAACGGCGCTTACGCAGCTTTTTTTCTGGCAGTGGGTCGAGGTGCGTATCGAGAGCGTTGAGATCAACAGGTGGGAGTGATTCGCCTGGCTGCGATGCGGGTGTTGTAGCGACAGGAGCGGGCTGAGTGGGTCGTTCAGCAGGCTGCGGTTGCTTGGGAGCGATTTGTGGGCTTTGATGAGGCTGCTGGTACGCTGGTACCTGAGGCCGGTAGGCATCGGGATTTTGCGGCCGCACAAATTCACTAATTTTCCTAGACATGGTACTTATTTTAGCATGTGGATGCTTAAGAATACATTCCGCAATTACTCGGCAGCCATATTTGGCAAGGTGCTTGGAGAGGGCGAAATGGTGGCAACGCTTGGTGGCGCTGAAGGGTGGATTTTATCCTCTAAGGCCTTATTTGCAAGATTCTGAGCATCGATCTGGGCGTAAATGCCGTCGATTTCTGATAAGTATCGCTTAATTACCTTTTTATTATAGAGTTCGGCATTAGCTTGCTCGCTGGCATGCGCAACATCGAGCGAAATGACCTCGAATGGAATATTACTTTTTTCGGCATCGGCGGCGTATTTTTCGATTGCCTGTTTATCGTCGACGATAGTATCTTTGGTGGTTTCTATGTAGAGGATTGAAGTGCGGCCTTTGCCGTCTTCATTCTTGAGGGCGTCGATATTGCGGCCGGCTGAGAGAGTGCGTGTCCATTCGACCTGCCATTCCAGCAGTTCGGTTGATGAGGCTGATGAGGTGAGCTTGCCGTGGGCGACCTGCTTGGCGGTTTCGTAGCATTCTTTAAAGAAAATATTGTCGTCATCCCAGCAATGTTCGCGCTTGTTCCACATTTCTCCGAAGAAGCGTGTGATGGGGCCTCCCCGGAGGTTGAGCTCGGCGGATACGTCAGCGATGATTGGCAGTACATTGTTGGAACCGCGTAGTTGATAGGCCGAATCTTGATTATACGGCGAGCTGCTCAATATGATAGAAATATCGGTTTTTGGATATTTTTCGCGAATGTGTGCAGCAAGATCGAGTGCTTCTTTGCCGCCAGCGCTCATGCCCTCAAAGATAACACGGTCGGGTGGGTTCTCTTTGCTAATTGTGCGATCAAGTGCATCGTGAGTATCGTTAATTTGTGGGTGAGCGCCTTCTTTGAGCGACATGTATTTGACATTAGGAATGGATGAGAACGATGGCATAAGTGGTGTCGCGACGCGTGGAGTGGCGTCTTTAATGCCAGTTCCGGGAATCACGTAAACGTAGGTCTCTGGGGTGATGTCACCGTCAGAGTGTTCGTAGAGGGTGTGAAAATCGGCTTTGTCACTTCCCCATACCATGTTAGCCAGGGTGGTTTGATCAAACATGAAGCCTTCATAGGTGGCGCCAAATGTTGTCACAAGGCAGACTGCAGCCATGCCGAGCCTACGACGTTTATAGCCTGGTGTGCCGCGTTTTTCGCGACGTTCTTCTCGCCTGCGCTGTCGCTGCTCTTTGCGAGTTAAGAGTTCGCTGAGCGGCACGGGTGACATTGATGAAATTGGTTGCGTAGCATCACGCTCGCGCTCAAAAGTTTGCGCCGCGTGTGTACGCTCTTGGTGGTCGTCTGCATTGTCTGGGCTTGGCGGTCGATACAGCACCTCAGTCATGTACATATGGTACCGTGTGTTGATAGATGAGGCAACTCTTGATTAACGGTCGGGCTGCACGTGAAAGACGGTGGTGTCGCGAATCTCAGCGCCACGCGCGAGGTAGAAGTCGTGGGCGGCTTTGCGGCTTGGATTGGAGGTGAACTCAAGATCTATCTGGCGTTCGACGCACCAACGTAGTGCTTCATCCCAGATTTTGCTACCAATTCCTTGGCCACGAACTTCAGGATCGGTGACAAAGCTTTCGAGGCGCGCTTGCCTGCCTACAGCTGGCCCCATAATAATGCTGAGCGTGGCAGCACCAACAATTTTACCGTCGAGACGAGCGACGAGCTGCTCATGGTATGGTGACTCGATGATTTGTGTTAAGAGTTCTTCGGGTATAGGTTTATTGCTTAACTTTTGTGACAAAAATGGCATCAGGCGGCCTATGGCGGCGGCGTCTTCGGGAGTGTATTCGATCAGGTACTCGATCTGGACATTGTGGCTACTCATGCAATTATGATACCTTGCTTCATGATGATTTGGCGATAAACGAGTTTTTTGCGCGTCGCTCTCGTGTCTTGATGTGTATTGACGGATACTACTAAAGACTGCCGCCAAACGCGATAGCGCCCACGAGGACTATGCTGTCGATAACAAGGAAGAGGCCCTGGTAGATTAGGACGATTTTTTCGCGGTTGGCGATTGCGTACCATACCCAGATCGCTCCCATTACAACGAATCCGAGCCATGAAAGAATTGATACGCTACCGGCGGAGCGGGTACTCCAGACGGCATAGGCTTGTGGCAATGAACACAGTGGTTCAACGATCGCTGCAACGTAGACGAGTCTATCGATGAATTTCGGCTTTTGTTGCTTTTTAACGGCAAGGGTTTTCTGTGCTTTTTGATGCTTATGTCGATTAAAGCGTGTCATTACGCTTAGCATAAGCTTTTATGCGTGAAAAGCCAAGTATGGTTAATGGAATTTTTCGTGATTTTCAAGGGTTGTGATGATTCTAGCGATGCGCGCAGCTCGGGTTTCGGGTTTGCGCGCGGTCGCTACACGCCAGATTGCAGCATAGCGGTTGGTTTTGTTGAGAGTTTCAAAGAATTCTTTTGCAGCCGGGTTCGCATCGAGTGCTACCTGCAGTTCTGGCGGTACGGTGGCGTTTGATGATGATTCGTAGGCTTGGTCCCAGCGGCCGTCTGCCTTGGCTGCCTCTACTGCGGCCAGGCCAGGTGCTTTCATCTTGCCAAGCTTGGTGAGCTCTTCGACTTTAGCTACATTGCGCTTTGACCAGATGCTGCGGGTGCGGCGCGGCGTGAATTTTTGTGCGTAGAACGTCTCGTCGATAGCGCTCGATTGGCCATCAATCCAGCCATAGCATAGGGCGATGTCAAGCGCGCCGGCATAATTGAGAGATTTAATACCGGAATCCTTTTTAGCGAACTTGAGCAATACACCTTCTTCAAGCTGATAGTTTTTTGCAAGCCAAGCCTCCCATTCTTCGGGAGATTCAAAAAAGAGTGTTTGTGGAGCTGGTTTCATACTTTTACTACTATACCAAAACGAGCGCCTATATGGGGCGCCCGCTGCTTGGTAGACTTACACTTTAGGCTTTGCCGCCTTTGGCGCGGATTTCTTTGCCAATTATGGTACCGTCTTCAGAGATCTCGTAGACGAGTAGCTCGCCTGTGCCGATTTCAAGCTCATGGACTTTGTCTTCTGGGTGATCTTCTAAGTGTTTCATGAGCGCACGCAGAGAGTTGCCGTGTGCTGCAACGATTACATTCTTGCCTTCTTTGAGATCTTGCAAGATTTCTTGTTCGTAGTAGGGTACTACGCGGCTATGAACGTCTTTGAGGGTTTCGCCACCTGGCACAGGATGATCCCAGTTGCGGCGGAGTTTAGTGAACTCTTCTTCGCCAAGTTGCTCGGCGATTTCCCATTTGTTTTTGGCAGTGTAGTCGCCGTAATCACGTTCGTTGAGTGCTTCGTGCTCGACAGTTTCGAGTTCGGTATGCTCAAGTGCTTGTTTGATTTCTTCGAGTGTCTGCTTGGCACGGGTGAGCTTAGACGTGTGAGCTTTATGGAGTGGAATATCTTTGAGATGCTCAACGGCACGACGAGCTTCTGCCCTGCCTTGATCAGTGAGTTCAACGTCACGTTGGCCCGTCCAAAGTCCGAGCGCGTTCCACTCAGACTGGCCATGGCGAACAAGCACAAGGTATGCCATTAGTTTTTCTCCACGGCGCTGCGGCCGGCAAAGGTGGCGCTGTCGCCAAGTTGCTCTTCGATGCGCGTGAGCTCGTTGTACTTTGCGACGCGGTCGGTGCGTGAGAGGCTGCCGGTTTTGATTTGGCCAGTGCCAAGGCCGACGGCAAGATGGGCAATGGTTGTGTCTTCGGTTTCGCCAGAACGGTGTGAAATGACCGCTTTCCAGCCAGCATCGTGCGCCATGTTGACGGCACGGATGGTTTCGGTGAGCGTGCCAATTTGATTTACCTTGATGAGAATAGCGTTGCCCGCTTTTTCGGCGATACCGCGCTTTAAGAACTCAGTGTTCGTTACGAGCAGATCGTCGCCCACGAGCTGAATGTGATCGCCAAGCTTTTCGGTAAGCTGCTTCCAGCCATCCCAGTCATCTTCGCCGAGGCCGTCTTCGATTGATACGATTGGGAAGCGATTTACCAGGTCTTCGTAGAACGCGACCATCTCTTCGCTTGTAAGCTGTTTGCTTTCAGTCGCGAGCGCGTATTTGCCATCTTGCATGAGTTCGCTACTCGCTACGTCGAGTGCGAGGACGACGTCTTCGCCAAGTTTGTAGCCTGCACTCGCAACAGCTTCGCTAATAAGCTCGAGTGCTTCGGCGTTACCGTTTTTCACTGCTGGTGCGTAGCCACCTTCATCGCCCACGGTTGTTGCGTAACCTTTGCTTTTTAGGACTTTACCAAGTGCTTGGAAGATTTCAGCGCCCATACGGATACAATCGCTGAAGTTCGCGGCGCCAACTGGCATAATCATAAATTCCTGAATGTCGGTGCTACCAGCTGCGTGTTTGCCACCGTTGATGATGTTCATCATTGGCAGTGGAAGCACGAGGTTGCTATTGCCGGCAAGCGTTGCGATATATGCATAAAGCGGTTTGCCTTTTGCAAGTGCTGCAGCCTTGGCGCATGCAAGCGAAACGGCAAGGATGGCGTTTGCGCCGAGACGGCTTTTGTTGTCGGTCCCGTCGAGATCAATCATCTTTTGGTCGATCTCAGTCTGGCTTGTTACATCCATACCGATGAGGGCTTCGCTGATTTCGCCGTTCACGTTTGCAACAGCGTTAAGCACGGACTTGCCGCCGTATAAATCGCCGCCATCGCGAAGTTCGATTGCCTCGTGGGAGCCGGTGCTTGCGCCTGATGGAACGGCTGCGCGGCCTATAATGCCGCTTTCAAGAATAACGTCAGCTTCAATAGTTGGGTTGCCGCGACTGTCTAAAATCTGTCGAGCGTGGATAGATGAAATTTTCATGTTATATATACCTCCAACCTATTATGCTACTCGTCATTGAAGGGATATACAATACATGCCTTTACGTATTGTTTATTGTTTTGTTGGACGGGAGAGTTTCCAATAATTCCAGAAAATCGAACGCATCATTTCTGCATATTCACGATTGATAATTTCAACACCAACCTTTTGGTTCTCGCGCCAGTGATATATTGCGACGGTATCATTATAGATAACGGTTTGGCGTGCCATAGGGAGAATATCGTCGTCGAGGAGACGGCATTCGTATTGTTTCATGAAGCCTTCGTTCTCGGTGAATGTCACATTTACTGCATCGGACGCGTTGACGATTTCGAGTACTCGGTAGCCAGATTCGACGCTGAGAGCGCGGTGTTTTTCCGCCCAGTAATGGTTTGGAATGAGATCCTCGATGGAGCCACTGCCGAGCGTGAGGGTCATGTCGCGTGCTTTGAGTTCGTGCCAGCACATTTGTTTTAGCCCTTCGACGCCTTCGTAGGTACGTACGGTCATGAGGCCGTCGTTTGATTGATTCAGGCTTTGTAATTCGGGTAGGATTTGTTCGAGATTTTTACGGGCATCTTTGAGCTTCGCTTCTTTTGCGGTGAGATTAAGCGTAAGGATCTCGGGATCGCAGGCGTTAAGAAATGTTCCCCTGTCGTCTGTTTGCCGTGAAACAAGCCCCATTTCCTCGAGGTCTTGTATGAGTCGGTATACTGTGGTGCGATTGATACCCGTTTTACGGCTGATGTGCAGATGGGTGGCACTTTCCCTGCACAGGAATACATACACCTCGGCGGCTTGCTTAGATAACCCTGCTTGTGTGAGCGCGTCGAGTATTTCTTGCGTGATGTTCGGCATTGTGAACATTTTAAGCCTTTACAGAGTAGAAGTACATAGCGCTGTTAGCTTTGGGTAGTAAATCCTAGTGCTAGGAGTGTGCCGTCGTAGTCTGGTCGCATTTGAGTCATTGGGCTTTTGTAGAGCTCGATACCTGTATCTTTGTACTGTTGTGCGTACCACGAGTGGCTTGTTTTGAGGCTTGGAAATTTTGCCATGTCGACGCTACCCTGTTTTGTGCTCCAGTCTGGGTACGGGCCGGAATTAAGCGTATGCATGGCCGCGTACAATGACCCAGGCTTTACTGAGCTAAGCACAATTTGCATGAACTTCGCTGTTTCGTCATGATCATCTGAGTTTGATCCAGCGCAAAAGCCCATAGTGAGCGCGCCGTATTTTTCTTTCTCGAGTATGTCCTGTGCAAAGTTAGGATATACCGTCGCACGTTCCATAAGCAGCTCGGCGACGTTGCCGTAGATATCGCTATCGAATTCTTGGAGACACTGAATGGTTAGCTTCCAGTCATCCTCCATCTTTTTTCGATCTTTAAGTGTGGCTTTTAGGTACTCAACGTTTTGTTTACCGGGTTCAATTAAGTCAAGTTGCTTGACGTATGGGGCGATGGCGAGTGGAAGTACGAGACTCGGCCCAGTTCCAACATCTACTGCATGCTCTATGCTATCGGGCGTAAGCTGTTCCTTTAGGCGCGTGGCGAGTGCAAGCATCGACCATTTGTCTTCCGCTTCTAGCCTGCCGCCAAAATAATGTTTTTGGTAAGCGTCGGCATCAAAATTGTCCCACTGTATACTCCGATTATTACTGTCCCAATCGTCTTGCTGGCCTGTCATATACCAACGCTACAGCTAAAAGAGGTCGAACAGTAAACTGTTCACCATCGTGAACAACAGATTTTAAGAGAGTGAGACTATATAGCTAGCTGGATCAATGCGACGAGCGCGATTACTGCCCAGACGAAATTGAGAAGCGCTGGCTGACGAGCATGCTTCATGTATGAAATAATTAGCACACCAACAGCCCCAGTAAAGTTGAGTAGCTGGTAGATCCACCCGTGTGGAGAGATGGCATTAAAGCTAACGAGCGCATAGGCTAGTAATACTGCCGCCGCGCCGTACCAGCCGCCAGCTTCGATGAGATCCGCGCGTAAGCTTCGTTGCTTAGACTTACCAGGCACAGTATTGGTTCTAGAAGTTAGCGTCTTTTGTGGTTGCTGGGCGCGCCATGCTCGGTTTTCTTCTTCGGTGAATTCCCTGGTCATGGAGTTAGTATAGCAAGTTTCGTCTGAGTTAGTTTAACTGCAATGATTCTATTTGTGGCTACTTGAGACTATTTGCGAGCTAGAAGTGCCATCATTCCCGCGTCGTCAGTTGATTTGCCGCTGCGGACATAGTAAATTTCTCGGTCGTCTTCATTGTAGATGACCGGTTTATCTGGCTTGGCAATCGGTATTTTTATTCGGATAATCGTCTTCCCTTCGTACCGAAGCGCGTCCATTGATAACTGAGCGAGCACATCGGAGCCAAGCTTATTTTTAATCTCGTTTCTTATCTCTCTATCTATTCTGTCGGCTATTTTGAGATAATTTCCATTTTCGTAGAGAAGAAAGTCCGTTTGTTCTAGACCGCAAATAGTGCGATCATCTTCCACGCCTATCAAAAGAACGCCTCCTCGTTTATTTGCTAAGCCGGCAATATTTTTTACGACTTCCCATTTCATGGCTTTATCTTCGGTGAGCTCCTGTGTAACTCGGTATCTATTAACATTAAACTTCCAACTTGACTTATACTCGATTGTCTCGCTTTCTCCGCTGAGGTATTGCTTGATTTCGCTCGCATCCTTATCTACAAGCATCTTGTCTTCTATCTGAAGATCATCTGTTGCAATGCTTTGGTTCTCGTCGCTTGAGATATAGTTTTTGAATAGAGCAAAGACATGATCGGGCTCGAGTAGTTTTTCATCGTATAAGGTGGCTATTGACTTGATTATGGTACTATCAATAGAATCCTTTGCATGGTTCCTCTTAAGTATATCCCCAATTAAAGCAAATGAGTCTTGAAGCAAGCTTCTTTTTAGAATGATATCTTGCCGTTGGGCTGCCAGATAGGCCTCATCAACATCCACGTAGGCTCTAGATTTTGAATTTCGCAGAATGAGATGAAGACGGGAAAGGCTGCTAGGATCATTCGAGTAGGCGGTTGCTAGTAAGGCTTGAACGAATGTGAACCAATCTTTATAGACTCGATACCTTTGTGCGTTTTTTTCAAAACCACGTCCGGCATTTTCATAATCTTCTACAATGCGTCCAGCAATGGACAATTTGTCTTCTATAGTGACAGCAAGAGTTAGGGCGTGAGCAAGGCTTGAGGCGGAGGTGAGATAATATTTACGCGCTCCAATCCAGGATCTTCTCTCACGATGTGTGATATCTTTGTATATCCGCGCCGCGAGACTAAAGTTATCGTATGTAGTCCAAAACTTAGAAAGTGTTTTTTGAGATAGCATTTTATTATAGAGAGAGTCGATGAAAGGGTCATAATACTCTAGCCCATATTCATCCTTGCTCTTGCCGGTGACGGCGTTGTTTGCTTTTAGCAGGTATAATTTTGCCTTTTCTGCCGGTGGCGTCTCTGGGTCTCGGATTACTGATTCTATGTAATTTGACATATAACGCGTTAATGTATCCGGTGGGAGTGAGATATCTTTTTTGTTAAGAAAGTCGTAATATGACTCAAGGCTTATATCGTGGAGTCCTCTTCTATAGACGTAGGCGATTCCTCGATCGATGATTTCTTTAAAGGACTCCTTGCTAACATGGGCGGGCTTAAGCTCTTTTTGTATATATCGAGAGAGTTTATCGGAGTGCATAAATTTACTGTAAAGTTTATCGTCTAGAATAATTGAGGAGACGTAATACTGTAATCGTGCTTTATAGTAAGAGGATAGACCTCTTAGTTTTATTTTTCGTTTTTCTTCATCTTGAAAGCCAAGAATAAATTTATAATTTTCTTCGGTTGTTTCTAAAGCTTTTTTGAAGTTCTTCCTTGCCGCACCGTATTGTAGATCTCGCATGTTCGCCTGTCCACTCAGCATGTAATATTTCGCCTCTTCGATCATGTAGCGCGGGTCATCATTTGATTTTAGTATAGTTAACTGCCGGTGGGCAGCGTGAATTCTTTCTTCGAGTGACGATTCGTCGTATTTCTTGGCTGTTTCAGTTTTAAGCGATGCAATAACTTCATTACGGATTTGCTTTCCTACTTGTGATTTTATCAACAGACCTTCAGCGAGAGCCTCTATATCAGACGATGTGACGCCGGCCGCTCTTTCGGCATAGTCTAAAATGCGAACTAAATATAACCATCTTTCGACTACATCCATTGTTTCAAGCTCGGAAATTGAATACTTATCGAACTCATGTTTTACGTCGTCAAAATTGATCTCATAGGTAAAATCTAGTGACTTCATAATTGCATTTATGACGCCCGATTCACTCATTTCATTAAGTGCATCTGCCCAATATTTACCTGCCAAGAGTTTCTTTAGCTCTTGGCCAATGCGTTCAGATGTGATAATTTGCAAATTATCTTTATTTCGAGCTAAAGCTTCTAATGTATGCGCTTCTATTTCGTAACCAAGGGTGGAAACGAATCGGAAGGCGCGTACCATACGTAACGGATCCTCTTTGAACTTAACATCTGGGTTCCCGATAGCTCGTATGATGCCTTGCTTTATGTCACTAATCCCATCGTAAGGGTCTACCAAGTCAGATCTTGAGAGAGCGACTGCATTTATTGTAAAATCTCGACGAGAAAGGTCACTATCTATGTCTGCAGCTTTAATGATCCTGGGGTTGCGAGATCCAGGTTTGTACTCTTCAGTACGATAGGAGGTTACTTGGATATCGTACTCACCGAGATGAGCTGATATGGTTCCATAAGCAGCACCTTCATTATGGATACGTAAAGCTTTATTAGCTAGCAGTACTTTTTCTATATCTTCTGTAACGCTTGGAGTTATGAAATCAAGGTCTTTTGTGCTTTTGCCGAGGATCGTATCACGAACTGCTCCACCTACCAGATAAAGCTCATCAAACATGACATCAAACATGGCTGCAATTGATCTTATTTCGTCTGGTAGATCGGTGTAATCTTTTGGTATTAACATATTCCCCTTTATTTTTTTGACATGCACGTTCAGATGTTTTGTTATCGTTTAATATGATTATACTCTGCAGTCAGCTCTATCTATAAACTTAATCTGATTAGTTAAGAAGTTGAAAATCTCGGTGAAAGTTATCATGGTATGCTTTTCTTTATCCCCACATTCGAGGCAGGCCTCTATTACATGGCAAAAAGAACGGTTCTCATACTTTTATCGAAGCCAAAATTAAAGAGACCAAACAAAAGCTTGGTCTCTTTAATTTTGGCAGGGGCTCAAGGATGATTACCGAACCTATTGTGGTCTAATAAGTTTTTCTGAGGAGGTCTAATCATGGCGCTATTCTCACGAACCTCAACGACCGCAGATGCAGGCCTTGCGACATCTCAATTATACGATCAGGACACATTCTATGATGCACTCGATCGTGACCTACGACACGCAAAATCATTGGTTGTTATTGAGAGCCCATTCATCACCAGAAAGCGTATTGCTCGGCTACTCCCCACTTTGCAGCGATTGCAAAGATGTGGAGTGAAAGTAATTGTAAATACCAAACCATTCAGTGAGCACGAGGGCGAAATGGTTAATCACTCTATCGACGGAGTTGCTGCATTGCAAGATGCTGGCGTTACGGTACTAATGACCGGCGGACACCACCGCAAGATAGCGATAATTGACGACATTCTCTATGAGGGTAGTCTCAATATCCTGTCTCAGAATGACAGTTGCGAGTTTATGCGACGAATTCGATCAAGTGTACTTGCCGAACAGATGCTAAAGTTTATTGGCATCAGGAAGTGGTTATAAGTGATATGATTGAACTAATGATGTTAGTTGCACTGGCTGTAGGATTATTGTTTAGCTTCTTGATGTTCAGGCGATATATAGGAGTCTACATGTCGGTGTTTTCGTTCATGGCTGACTCATCAAAAGAGCGATTCATGGTGATCTATGATCTCATGGACGACGAAACTAGTTATAAGTTTATGATGATGAAATCAGTTAAGTCATATGCCGACTATCTGCGACTTCACAAGAAGGCTCGAAAGAATATATACAAAGACTTCAGGTACTACTACGGAAATGTGCGGAAACAATTGCTAACTCGCAATCTTCCTATCCTCGTTCTACCGGCTGTAATCTTCTGGTCGAACTGGTACTGGTATCTACTAGGTGCATTATTGGGCGTACTGGCACTAATTTCCTATGAGTATATTGTGCGCAATCACCGAACGGGATTTTATCAGCGCGTGATGCTCAATACTCTGCTAGAGAAGCATCTCAAAGACGATCAATAACATCTAGCAACTGATCGGGGTCTTTTGTAAGGTCGATCATAAAGAAATTATCTTGAGCTTCATGCTTTTCAAGCTGGTCTAGCTCTTCCGGCCATAAGTCATCATCGACCCACATAAAAGGCTCTGAGAAGTCGATACCTTCTGTCTTGAGATCTTTCCAGACCGTCGGCTTTACCTTGTCGAGCAGTGTTACTGTCTCAGGCTTGAGGTGTGGCGTGAGTACCTCTTTAGCACGATTCTCGCCGTTCCAGTTGTGTGTCGTCAGCCAATAGGTCGAGTCAGGATACTTTGTGAGAACAGCTTGCAACAGTTCGTCTGCATGATTAGCAGCATTACTCTCGTTTGCTAGGAGTACCCCATCGATATCGAGGTAAATATTCACTTCTTGCCGTCCCTTATTGCTTGAAGTAGTTCTCGGTGTTGAAGATTCTCTCGTTTACGTTTGCGCGAGCCGCGTGTCCATAGCCGGAACGGAATAACAAAGATACCGAATAAGCCAAAAATGACGACGTACCATACGGCGACAAACGACCAAGCAAACATAACGAGTAGCAGGGCTAGCGGCACGAACAGTAGCCATTTCAACAAAGTGTTATCGGTGTTAGTTATTTTCCAAATGCGCTGAGCGGAGCCCGCAAATGAAAATGGCGCAGATATAACTACTTTTTCAGAACCTAATTTATCGCTCATATTGTGTTTATTATAACGCGTATTGATGTAATGCGTTGACAAATGGTTTCATGGTGCTATTCTAGGAAAATCCTTTGCGAGTAAAAACACGCAAAAACACTCGCAATATTGCTCTTCAGGTAAAAATCTGTTGTAGAATATTCCACAAAATTGACAGATAACGAAAATTCTTATGTTTTCGTTGAAAATGCTTATGGCGCGACAGGGGTCGCATGTTTTGTGGTATGTTCTAGCTACAAACCAAACTATTTTTACGGAGGGTCAAAAAACGTGATCAGAAGTTCCACACAATTAAAAATAGTAGGTCTCATCGTTGCGATGGGGATGCCGATTATATTGTCGTCACCCGTCTTCGCGGCGACGGGTGACGTTGCGCAGGTTGAATCATTCATCCG
>Ga0164242_10004748_pt1 | contig 15223 bp, 12 predicted proteins | sample OricomgcompostMG_FD_108783 | JGI IMG/M metagenome (GOLD analysis project Ga0164242, IMG submission 108783) | Miracle-Growth compost microbial communities from Emeryville, California, USA - Original compost - Miracle growth compost (MG) ... | reverse complement strand
CCTAAAATATGGGAATAATAGGCTTGTTCAAAAAGTTCATTTAATGATTTTAACTGGTGCTGACGCTGGCATATATTGAAAACTTCATTGATATGAATTTCATTGGTATTGCTGTATAAAAAAATCCGGTACTGTTGTTTAAGTGTGCGCAGTATAGTCAAACGTTCGCCGGGTAAATCTAATAGTAATGCGTTCCAGGCGTTATCCAGTACTTGATCAGATACCGTTAACTTCAGGCATTCACGCAAAGAATTGCGAAATTGCGCAGCCGTGATTTTACCAATTTCAAAATCAATGAAAAAAGCATGCTCAGGATTTTTAGTAAAATCCTGCACGAAATGCGTGGCGCCCAGCTGATGAAAAGCCTGAATGGTTAATTGATAGTTAATATTTAAAATAACGCCGCCTAAATCAAAAATAATATTTTTAATAGCCATCTTATTTCATTCCCAATACTGCACGCTGTTTTAAAAATAATTGTTTTATCCCCACTTCTGCCAATGAGAGTAATTGTTGTAAATGTTCGGCATGAAAAGGTTCACGTTCTGCAGTGCCTTGTAATTCGATAAAGCCGCCAGATTCTGTCATCACCACATTCATATCGGTTTCAGCGCCAGAATCTTCCAGATAATCTAAATCTAACACCGGTGTGCCTTGAAAAATGCCAACTGAAATAGCGGCCACTAAAAAACGTAAGGGATTTTGCGTGATTAAGCCTTTATTTTGCATAAAACCTAAAGCATCTACCAATGCTACACAACTACCGGTAATAGCCGCTGTGCGTGTACCGCCATCAGCTTGAATAACATCACAATCGATCGTAATGGTGTTTTCACCCAATAATTTTAAATCAACCGCACTGCGTAAGGCACGCCCAATCAAACGTTGGATTTCTAATGTGCGCCCACCTTGCTTGCCGCGGCTTGCTTCGCGATCGGTGCGATCATGGGTAGCACGCGGTAACATGCCGTATTCTGCCGTAATCCAGCCTTGCCCACTGTCTTTAAGAAAACGCGGCACACCCGCTATTACACTGGCATTACATAATACTTTGGTATCACCAAATTCAACTAACACTGAACCTTCTGCATGTTTAGTATATCGCCGTGTGATAGTAACAGGGCGTAATTGATGAGCACTTCGGCCGCTTGGACGCATAACATAACCTCACAGTTAATTAAATCTTTAAAAACTATTTATACAGCAATAAGGTTAAATTACAATAAGCCACTTTTTTGGGGAATAAACTATATGATCTGCAGTATGACCGCTTTTGCTCGCCGCGAGTTGCAAACCAACTGGGGCAATGCTACCTGGGAAATCCGCTCCGTTAATCATCGTTATCTGGAGGTCGGTTTTCGCTTACCAGAAATTTTTACACATCTAGAGCCTACTTTGCGTGAACAATTAAAGGTACGTTTGCAACGTGGCAAAATTGATATTTCACTGCGTTATCAACCCACCAGCAATACCGATCATCAAATTAATATTAATAAAGAATTAGCCAATCAACTTATGCAAGCACGCACGGAAATTGCAGGTTTAATTACCCAAGCACCACCATTAAATCCAACGGATATTTTGCGCTGGCCAGGGGTATTACAGATTAAAGAATTAGACACTGCCAGCATTCGCCAGAATTTACTAGAACTATTTATTCAAACCTTAGATGATTTAATGGCAATGCGTAAACGTGAAGGTGCGGCATTGGCTGCTATTTTAGAAACCAGGCTTACTGCTATGACGCAGGAAATTACCAAAGTCAAACAGTGTCTGCCGCAAATCAGTGTAACCCAACGTGAAAAAATTATTGCACGTTTAACAGAAGCAAAAGTGACTTTTGATCCCGCTCGTCTTGAACAGGAATTAATTTTTTACGCGCAGAAAATGGATGTAACGGAAGAAATTGATCGCTTAGCCACGCATATGAGTGAAGTGCGTAAAACATTAACGCAGGGCAGCGCTATCGGCCGTCGTTTAGATTTTTTAATGCAGGAATTAAACCGGGAAGCCAATACATTAGGCGCTAAATCAGTTGCCTTAGAAACTTCGCAAGCCTCGATAGAACTTAAAATTTTGATTGAGCAAATGCGCGAACAAGTGCAGAATATTGAATAAATATTAAATCACCCCTCATCCTAACCTTCTCCCCTCAAGGGGAGAAGGGATTTTTATAAGGGCATCATGAATACTACAGTCGGTACTTTATATATTATTTCTGCACCTTCCGGCGGCGGAAAAACCAGTTTGGTAAATGCCTTGCTCGCCGCTACACCTAATCTGGAAGTTTCGGTTTCGCACACCACGCGCCCACCACGCCCTGGCGAGAACAACGCTGTTAATTATCATTTCGTGGATGAAGCCACTTTTGTGGCATTAATCGCGCAGCAGGCCTTTTTAGAACATGCCAACGTATTTGGTAATTACTATGGCACTTCGCGTCAATGGGTGATGGATAAATTGCGTGCCGGCATCGATATCATTCTGGAAATTGACTGGCAGGGCGCCCAGCAAATCCGTCAATTGTTACCCGACAGTATTAGTATTTTTCTGCTGCCGCCCTCCTGGCAGGCCATTCAGACCCGTTTACGCGAGCGCGGCCAGGATAATCAAGCGGTCATCGCACGCCGCATGGCGGCCGCACGCACTGAACTTTCGCATTATCATGAGTATAACTATCTCGTGATTAACGATGATTTTAACACCGCGCTTAGCGATTTGAAGGCCGTCATCCAGACCCGCCGTCTGCGCTGCCAAGCACAACAGCAAAAATATGCAGATTTAATCGCAAAATTGTTGGCCTAATGGCAGATACAGGGTAATATCTTTATTTATAGTAATAAAATCCCTTTTTGATAACCGATTCGGAGAAAACCATGGCACGTATTACCGTAGAAGATTGTCTGCAATATGTTGGCAACCGCTTTGAACTTGTTTTATTGGCTGCTAAACGCGCCAGACAAATCGCTAAAGGCAGCGTACAGCCCTGCGTTCCTGAAGAAAATGATAAACCTACCGTAGTAGCTCTACGCGAATTTGCTGCTGGACATGTCAATTTTGCTGAAAATCCTGTAGTTAGTGACGAAAACGAAGCCGGTCATTAAAAATCCCAGGGGGGCTTGAGTGTCATTTTTTAGTGAGCTGCGGCGTGAGCTGGAAAATTATCTTAATGAAGAAGCCATTGAACAGATTCATAAAGCTTATCTATTTGCCGCACAAGCCCATCAAGGACAACAACGTTATAGCGGCGACCCTTATATCATCCACCCGCTTGCAGTCGCCCACACATTAGCTGAAATGCACATGGATGCGCAAACCATTATGGCCGCTATCTTGCATGATGTGATTGAAGATACCGCTACTGAAAAAACCGTGCTGGCTGCGCAATTCGGCAATGATGTTGCTGAATTAGTCGATGGCGTCAGCAAACTGGTACAAATTCAATTTAACAGCCGTGCCGAAGCCCAGGCTGAGAATTTCCGTAAAATGTTATTAGCGATGGCCAAAGACATCCGCGTTATTATTATTAAATTAGCGGATCGCTTGCATAATATGCGCACACTCGATGTGTTGCCCACTGAAAAGCGTCAGCGTATCGCCAGGGAAACCCTGGATATTTACGCGCCTATTGCTAATCGTTTAGGTATGCACGCGTTCCATGTTGAATTTGAAGATTTAGCGTTTGCTGCTTTACATCCTTATCGTTTCCGGGTGTTACAAGAAGGCATGCGTAAAACCAAACGCAAACGTAAAAAAGTCATCAGTAATATTGAAACGGCGTTAAAAGAATGCCTGGAAAAAGCCAATTTACCGCCCAGTTTAGTATGGGGACGCCAAAAACATCTTTATAGCGTTTACAAAGAGATGCATGAAAAACATGTCTCTTTCGCCGAACTCATGGATGTTTATACTTTTTGTATTGTAGTGGATACGCTGGATACCTGTTATCGCGCATTAGGCGCCGTGCATAATCTTTATAAGCCTTTACCTGAACGTTTCCGGGATTATATTGCTTTACCTAAAGCCAATGGTTATCAAGCTTTACACACCACGCTTTTTGGACCATCAGGAACACCAATTGAAATTCAAATCCGTACCGTGGAAATGGATAATCGTGCCGATAGTGGTATTGCCAGCCATTGGTTAAGTCATACGGGTGAACCCCCGCTGGATGCCGCCGCCCATGTACGCGCTAATGAATGGTTAAAACGTTTATTAGATATTCAACAAAATACCGGCAATCCCATCGAATTTATTCAAAACGTTAAATCTGATTTATTTCCTGAAGAAGTTTATGTTTTCACACCCAATGGCGATATTATGGAATTACCGCGTGGCGCTACCCCGGTAGATTTTGCTTATGCGGTACACTCTGATATTGGTAATAGCTGTGTAGCAGCACGTGTTGATAGACGGCTTGCGCCTTTAAGCACACAATTAGCTAACGGGCAAACAGTAGAAATTATTACGGCTGAAGGGGCGCAACCTAATCTAGCCTGGCTGAATTTTGTAGTGACCGGCAAAGCCCACAGTAATATCCGTCATTTCCTTAAAATGCAGCGACGTACCGAAGCGGTCACTTTTGGCCGCCGTTTATTAGATAACGCCTTAAGCCACTTAGGTACGGCCTGGAAAAAAATTCCTACCCGTAATCGCAGTGCTGTTTTGCAACAACATCATTATAAAACCGAAGAAGATTTAATTGAAATGATTGGTTTAGGCAACCAAAATCCTAATATTATTGCTGAAGAATTATTAGAAATTAAATCTGACTACACCAATAACATCACAGGTTCGAGTATTGTTAATCAACCTAAACAAAAACCGCTGGCGATTAAAGGTACTGAAGGAAAAATACTAAGCTTTGCCGTGTGCTGCCACCCTATCCCGGGCGATCTTATTTTAGGGGTGATTAAAAGCGGCCATGGTATTATTATTCATGCTGAACACTGTAAACAGATCACGAAAATACGGCATCGCCCTGAGCATTTAATTCCTGTTTATTGGGATGAAAACATTAAAAGTAATTTTAAGGTTGAAATTCGGTTAGAGGCTAAAAATCAACCCGGTGTCTTGGCGCAGCTGGCCAGTGCTATTGCGCATACCAAAGCGAATATTGATAATGTCCAGATAACCGATAGAGACGGCGATTATTGCAATGTACTGATTGCACTTTCGGTACAAAACCGCGTGCATTTAGCCCAAGTCATGCGGCGCTTACGTAATATTAAGGCCGTCATGAAAATCACACGCAGCAAATAATTCACGTTTTCCCTCTCCCTTTGAAGGGAGAGGGAAACATAATTTAGCGAGGAACTTATAATGAATAAAAAACAAGTCATTCAAACTCACACTGCTCCTCAGGCAATCGGCGCTTATTCACAAGCTATTTTAGTTGGTAACACAGTATATTTATCTGGACAAATTCCGCTGGTTCCACAAACGATGGAATTAATTTCCAGCAGTATCGAAGCGCAAACCGATCAGGTATTTAAAAATTTAGCGGCTGTAGCAGAAGCCGCCGGTGGCAGCTTAGATCACATCGTAAAATTAACGGTATTTTTAATGGACTTGACTCACTTCCCTATTGTTAATGCGAGCATGGCTAAGTTTTTTCATGAGCCTTATCCAGCACGCAGTACTATTGGCGTAGCGGCATTACCTAAAGGCGCTGCAATCGAAGTTGAGGCTATTATGGTTTTACCCAGCCAATAAGGAAACTTATGCGCACGTTATTTCGCTGTTTAGGAATATTATTGGCCTGTTCATTATTAGCAGGCTGTTTTACCTGGGGGCCCACTACTAAAACTAAACCTGCCACCACTGCAGGTGCAACAACAGCATTCGCGCCTACCACAGTGAAAAACGTGGCGCTATTACTACCGCTGGAAGGCCCCTTAGGGAATGCAGGCCAGGCAATACGTGATGGCTTTGTTACCGCCTATAACAGCGATTCCAGCAGTAATAAACCTGCTCATATCACTATCATTGATACTTATAATCAATCGATTCTGGAAGCTTATAACAAAGCAATAAAAGCCGATGCCGATATGATTGTAGGACCATTAGCAAAAAATAATGTACAAGCATTAGTGCAGGCAAACGCTATTTCTGTACCAACACTTGCCTTGAATTATTTAGACTCTAATGTCAGTGCGCCAGCAAAGCTGTATCAATTTGGTTTATCTCCCTTAGATGAAGCACGCCAGGCAGCAGCATTAGCCCATCAAAACGGCGGTAAAAATGCTGTCATTATTGCGCCCCATAATAGCTGGGGCCAAACATTGGCGCAAACCTATGAAAATGAATGGCAGGCATTAGGCGGCAATGTAGTAGCTAAATTATATTTTAGCGAGGATAGCACCGAACTTAATAATCAGATTAAAAATTTAGTTAATGCGCACAAACAAAAATTTGATGTTATTTTATTAGCGGCATCGCCACAGATGGCCAGACAAATAAAACCCTTACTTAAATTTTATTATGCCGGCGATGTACCTGTGTATGCAACTTCACTGGTTTACACCGGCACACCACAACCGGCTTATGATACCGATTTAAATGGCATTACTTTTTGCGATATGCCCTGGATCTTAACCACAGACAGCGCCGCTCTTAAATTACGTCAGCAGATCGCTTTGTTCTGGGCAGTGAATTTTAAACAAAATGCCAGATTATATGCTTTAGGTATCGATGCTTATCAATTAGTAGAAAAATTACCGCAGCTCATCAACAATCAGCAAACTATTACCGGCACTACCGGTAATCTATTTTTAAATAATCAGCATCTTATTGTGCGGCAATTAACCTGTGCGCAATTTAATCGGGGCGTGCCTGAAGTATTAACCAGCAATACGGTAGCTAATAATCCTCCTGCTAAAACTGAAGCTACTGCAGCCAGCCATGATGATGGTGATGATGATAGCGATGACAATGCCAATCTTGCTAGCGCTATGAATGTTATTGACAATGCTGCTGACCAAACTGATGAACAGAATTAATACTCAGCTCATCGGCCAAGATGCTGAAACGCTTGCGTGTGATTATTTATTAAAAAACGGGTTAAATTTAATTACACGTAATTATCGCTGCAAAACAGGTGAAATTGATCTAATCATGCGCGATAAAGATGCTTTAGTATTCGTTGAAGTACGCTTTCGCCGCAACCAGAATTTTGGCAGTAGCAGCGAAACCGTCAATTATTTCAAACAGCAAAAACTATTGCGCACGGCACAGTTTTATTTGCTGCAACATCGCCTCACTGATAAAGTGCCGTGCCGCTTTGATGTCATCGCTATTACACAAGCCACGGCACAGCCCGCTATCGAATGGATTAAGAGCGCATTTACAGCCTAAGAATAGTTACTTAGCCATTGCGCAATGAAACTGAAATAACTGTTGTAGCAATTGCTGCGGCTGCTACTCCAGCGGTTAATATCTGCTTACAGGTTGGTCTCCGCCAAAAACCTGCATTAGATGCTTGCAATAGCGCTTTACACGCTGGATCAGTGGCCATCTCTACTGCGCAACGATCATTGTTATTTTTCAAATTAACATCTACCTTAGCTTTTAATAAAATATCTACCACAGCTGTATGGCCTTGCATACAAACATCAATTAATTCCTTGCCCGTCAAATTACGCTCTTGCTCTGCCAGATACTTAAAATCATTTTCTCTTTTCCATGAAGTCTCACATTGATTAATAATCTTTGTAAAATTTTTCCGATATTTCGCAAAGTTCTTTTTAGTCGCTAAAATTTCTTCATCATTTATTGCCAGCGGCACTTTTATTGAGTCAACAATACCATTACGCAGCGCCTTCTCATCTCTATCTGGACGAATTTCTATTGATTCCAGCAAAGCTCTTACGGTTCCTACTTTTGCGTTAGCATAATGTAATGGCGTGTTGCCGCTGGCGTCTTTTGCATTAATATCCGCTCCAGCAGCAAGTAATGCCTGTACCATTTCAACATCGCCGTAAGCACAGGCAAAGTGTAATGCCGTGCGATTTTTTGCATCAACAGCATTAACATCAATTTTATCTTTAAAAGCTTCCAAGAGTTTTTTTACAGCAAGACTTGAACGGATTTTGGCAGCCAGTAACAATACTGTTTTGCCCTCACCGTCTTTTAAATTACTGTCGAATTTATCTTTAATCAAATCAATATAATGTATCGCAACCTTAATATTTTCATTGGCCAGCACTACATGTAATGGCGTGCCTATAGGAGAAGCTGGAGTAAGAACACAAGCATTTACATCTGCGCCTTTTTCAATCAGGTATTGCAGCTTTTTCTTACGTTCAAATACACTTACAATCACTCCATGTAATGCCGTAAAACCTTGATAATTTAAATTAACATTAGCGCCTGCTTCTACCAGAACTGTTAAATTTTCATAAGATGTCTCTCTATTTAATACAACCAGCGCAGGATCTCCGCCAAGCTCCAACAATTTTTTTATTACGCGCACTTTGTCTTCTCTTTTCCAAGCAGTAGAGTCTACTATAGCAAAGTATATAATTATTTTTTTAACATCATCATCCATTTTATAGGATGGCTCTTCAACACTTGCAAAAAATTCTGCAAAATTGCCCAAGGATAAATTTCCAATAATTCCTTCGGGATCTTTGCCGAAAAATTCTTTGGTTATTCCTGGTATTGAAATGGGTATTTCCTTGTCATATTTTTTTTAATGAGATACTTTAACTGCATAAGAACTACCCTCTTTATGTTAAAAATACACTGGATTAGTTGGCTCAATAAACGCCAGTCGCCTGACTGGCTCGGAATTCGATAGTAACTTATAATCATACCCTGTGGTATGCCTCATCCGGCTTTCGGCCTTTTTGCCAGCCTGCTACCCTATTTAATGAAAATGGTAGTTGACTAATAGCAAACTTAAAATTATATTTAGTCTTACAAAATTTGATTGGAAATACCTATCCTGTAACATAAAGCCTTATGTTAGAATCCCCCAACACCTAGAATGATAATAAAAGAGGCAATATTGCATGAGCCAAAACATTCACACTGTTAGCGATGCCAGTTTTGAAACGGACGTTCTACAAGCTAATCTGCCGGTATTAGTGGATTTCTGGGCGGAATGGTGTGGGCCTTGCAAGATGATCGCGCCTACCCTGGATAAAATCGCTGGGGCGTATGCTGGAAAATTAAAAGTAACAAAATTAAATGTTGACGAAAACACTGGGATCCCGGCAAAATATGGTATCCGTGGTATCCCCACCTTAATGTTGTTTAAGAACGGCCAGGTACAGGCCACTAAAGTGGGTGCTTTAAGCGAATCACAACTAACTGCGTTCCTTGATAGCCACCTATAATCATGTTTTGCATTAGCCGCCTAGCAACAATCTGGATGAAATACCTTATAACTAAAAAATTTCATAGCTGATGAATACTTTATATTCGTATTTGTCTGTTTCTTATCACTTCCCTTAACTTTTATTAATCTTATAGAAAAAACTTATGCGTGGTACTAAAAACTTCCGTACAAAAAATCATAATACTACCAACGAAACAGCCAGCACTTCTACTCCTGCAAGTGCCAGTACATCTGAAATAATGCCTCCGGCAAACACTACTGCGACTGCAGCTACCGATGGTGATATCAACGGCGCTGCTAGTAGTAGTAGTAGTAGTAGTAGTAGTAGTAGCACTCCAGGCATGGGTATGCATGCTATTACTAAAATCAGTTCGCCCGTTAATTTGACTGATCTTAAAGCTAAATCACCCGCCGAATTACTGGAAATTGGCGAAGAACTGCAAATTGAAAATCTGGCACGCATGCGTGTTACCGACATGCGCTTTGCTATTTTAAAAGCCTTGGCCAGACGCGGCGTTGATATTTATGGCGAAGGTGTTTTAGAAATTCTACAAGATGGTTTCGGCTTTTTACGTTCCGCTGAAAGTTCTTATCTGGCAGGCCCGGATGATATTTATGTTTCACCGAGCCAGATCCGCCGTTTTAATTTACAAACCGGCGATACCACTTCCGGTAAAATAAGACCTCCTAAAGAAGGTGAGCGTTATTTTGCGCTGCTCAAAGTCAATGAAATTAATTTTGAATCGCCGGAAAATGCCAAGAATAAAGTATTATTCGAAAATTTAACCCCATTATTTGCTAATGAACGTTTAAAGCTGGAACGCGGCAATGGCAGTACGGAAGATATTACTGCACGCGTAATTGATTTAGTAGCGCCGATTGGTAAAGGTCAGCGTGGTTTGATTGTAGCGCCGCCTAAAGTCGGTAAAACCATTATGCTGCAAAATATCGCGCAATCGATTACTGCTAACCATCCTGAATGTTATTTGATGGTTTTATTGATTGACGAACGTCCTGAAGAAGTAACGGATATGGCGCGTTCCGTGCGTGGTGAAGTGATCGCCAGTACGTTCGATGAACCTGCTACACGTCACGTACAAGTGGCTGAAATGGTGATTGAAAAAGCCAAACGTTTGGTGGAGCACAAACGTGATGTAGTTATTTTATTAGATTCTATTACGCGTTTAGCGCGTGCTTATAATACGGTTATTCCTTCTTCGGGTAAGGTATTAACGGGTGGTGTCGATGCGAATGCACTGCAACGTCCTAAGCGTTTCTTTGGTGCTGCGCGTAATATTGAAGAAGGCGGCAGTTTAACCATTATCGCTACCGCGTTGATCGATACCGGTTCCAAGATGGATGAAGTTATTTATGAAGAATTTAAAGGTACTGGTAACTTAGAGTTGCACCTGGATCGCCGTATTGCGGAAAAACGCGTATATCCTGCAATTAATTTAAATCGTTCGGTACACGTCGTGAAGAGTTATTGGTTAAACCGGATGAATTACAGAAGATGTGGATTTTACGTAAGTTATTACATCCGATGGATGAAATCGCAGCGATGGAATTTTTAATTGAGCGGTTAAAGAATACGAAGACGAATGAAGATTTCTTTGATGCGATGAAGAGAGGGTAAAATAATTATTCTCACAATCTATTCCCCTCTCCCGCTGGCGGGAGAGGGTTAGGGTGAGGGTGGTTAATAATATCACCCCTCATCCTAACCTCTTTAATGCTGCGCAATCCTGCTCCGCATTAAAGCCCAGCCATTACATCCTGTAATGGCGTTCGCCGCATGCGGCGAACCCCCTCAAGGGGAGAAGGAACCTTCGCAAAATAAATAGTAGGACGACCATCATGCAATATAAAACCATTCTACAAACGATCGGCAATACCCCCTTAGTTAAATTACAAAAAATTTCGCCTAATCCACTGGTTACTATTTTAGCAAAATGTGAGTTTTTTAATCCCAGTGGCAGCGTTAAAGACCGTATTGTGGCTTATATCATTGAGGAAGCGGAAAAAAATGGTTTGTTGAAACCCGGTGGTACTATTATTGAAAATACTTCTGGTAATACGGGCGCGGCAGTGGCGATGATTAGTGCTATTAAAGGTTATAAAGCCATTTTGACGATGCCGGATAAGGTCAGTAAGGAAAAACAAAATGCGCTTAAGGCATTTGGTGCGGAAATTGTGGTAACCCCTACTTCAGCGGCACCGGATTCACCCGATCACTATGTTAATACCGCTAAACGTTTAGCAGAGCAAACACCCAATAGTTTTAGGATTAATCAGTACGATAATAAGAAAAATCCTGAAGCGCATTATCATTCAACCGGCCCCGAAATCTGGCAGCAAACCGGTGGTCATGTTGATATTTTCATAGCGTCTGGCAGCACTGGCGGCACTATTTCTGGCGCAGGCCGCTATCTGAAAGAGAAGCATCCTCAAGTGAAAATTGTGATGCCTGATCCAGTGGGTTCTATTTATTACGAATATTTTAAAACCAAACAGATTCCTGCGCATGGTAGTTGCAGTTATCAAGTCGAAGGTGTGGGTGAAGACCATTTAGCATTGGCAATGGATTTCTCTTTGGTAGATGATGTTATCCAATTTACCGATAAAGATGCGTTTGGTATGGCGCGCCGCCTGGCGCGCGAAGAAGGTATTTTAACCGGCGGTTCCGGCGGCGCTAATGTGTGGGCAGCCGTTAAGCTCGCTGAAAAATTAACTGAACCCACTATTATTGTTACTGTCCTGCCCGATAATGGAATCAAATACTTAAGTAAATTTTTTAATGATGAATGGATGCATTCGCAAGGACTACTTTAATCATTTAATTTAATTTTAATTCATTATTTATTTTATTATATAAGCATAAATTTTAATAAATTTGACAAAGCCTTAATCTTTTTATATAAAACTCCTAATAATATTAATAATAATGTACTGCCATGTTGCAAAGGGATTTTTCTAATTCAGCTGCTCTTCAGCTCATTCGCCTGTTCAGGCTCGCTACGTTTTGTAAAAAAATCCGCATAATTAAGGCTAGCACAATTATTACAGAAAGTAATATTTAAATAATTTGCCATTCTGTAAAAATGGTAAATAAATGTTTTGATTTTTAAACTTGAAACAAGGAGAAAAGCGATGCCACAGTCACCAAAAACTGAACATATTGATAAAACACCAGACAGAAAAAGCATTCTTGAGATAAAAGAAAATACCGTTACCCTACCACAAAAGAAAATTGAATTATTATTTGATTTAGCCGACAAATTGCAGCAATTATTTTCAAAAAAGCTTTTTGCCTCTACCTTCCAAGCAACAATTAATATCGATGAACTTTCACCTCCCAAAGAAAATTTGTTTATTGAAGTGAGCGAGAAAGAGAGAAAGAAAGCGATCGAGACTCAGTGGCTGCTTAAAAAAATATTCTCTCAATCATCTGTAAAAGAAAAACAAGCAGCATCAAAAGATCAACATCAAGAGCTGCTGAATCAGGAATTCATAGCTCACCTGGCTTACGGTTGTCAAGAAGTATATTCAATCGAAAATGCAATGGAATTAATAGCTAACCTTCCCAAATCAGAAAATACTACAGTAGAAATGCTAGCAAGACAAATTTGTTTTGTGATGAATTTAATATTATTTGATGTCCACAATCGTTTTATTTTATCTGACTTTTTTAGCATGTATTTCGCAAAATTTATTGACACAATAAGTCTAAAAAACGAATTCGGAGAATTCAAAAAATATCTTCAGATGTTATATGATGTCAAAAAGCAATGTAATTTGCGGAGCATGCTAGCAGACATCAAAAGTAGCTTTACAACAGAAACAGATAAGCTTGATGTAGATAATTTAGATTACAAAGCTGGGAATAAAAAATTACCAAAAGAAATAGCAAAGGCAGTAGATCAATTGTTTATTACAAAATTAGCGGTCATTTTACCAGAACATAATAAACCATTAATTACATCGGATAAAAAAAATTCTACTGAGCCTTATCTTTCTTCAAAAGACTGCCAGATAATGTTTTCAGAAATAAGCTTCAGGGTAAGCTTCCTAATTTTACGCCAACATAAAAAAGAAGAAATGGTCTTAGCAATTAATTTTTGGATCGAAGTTGCGCATTTATTGCTAAGAAAATATCTGAATGTTGAAGCTGCGTTTGCAATTTTAACAGGTATCCATGCAGAATCAGTAACCAGAATAAAAAATACAGAGCCGCTTAAAAATAAACGGCTTTTAGATGATATGCTTTCTATCATAAATCCCACCAATAATTTTGAAAGTGTCAGCGCTTATTCAAAAAAAAAGAGGGATGCTCATCTGCCAATAACCCGTTGGTCAAAGAGCAAAGACCAGAGACCTGAACAATTTTTGCATGCCTGGACAATTTTAGCAGGTCTGGGAAGACACAATGCTCAGCTTACCCGCATGCAGTATAGCCTTACAATGAATTATGCAGGAAAATATTATAAAAAAAAATGCTGTGAAACAAACTTAGAATCCTGGACTTTACCAATGTTTCCCAGTAGAAAAGTTGACACAAGAGATATACTTGAAAAAATAAGTTACGAATGGGAACCATTGATCTTTGAAATACTCAAACTAGATTTGGACACAGTATCCCTGCATTATGTAGGAGATCTAATAAAAACCTTAGAATGTATTGGCAAAGGTAAACTGCTTTTTAAAATAAAAATAGATGGTACAATAGTAGAGGGGCATCAGGCAGGATATCTCTTATTACAACACCTGCACACAACATACCTTTCTTGGCCAAAAGAAACAAAGATAGACATTATAAATAAACTTGATACCATATTTAATTTGGACATGCATAAAAACGACCCTAGAACTGATGTAGCTAACTATTCAGTAATGAGATCATATTTACTCAATAATCTTACTCCTCTATCTCAAGATACTACCTCAGACTCAAGCCATGTAGATGCTCCTAAGTTACTTCAAAATAACAATCCATCACAGAACCAGGAAAACCAATTTACCTCTCAGCAAACACCTATAAGTTATTTCTGGCAAAAGTTACCGCCTATTATAAAGCGCAAAGCTTTACATAACGAATCACAAGTTAAAGTATGGCTCAAACAACACTGTAATATTCCTGAAAACTTTCAGTTAGCAGCAGCTTTTTCGCAAGGGGATTGTTTCTTTGATTCGGTTGCACAAGGACTCAACCAGATTACAGGTGCAAATACGTACGATATAAAAATTCTACGGCAATCATGTCAGAATTATGCTAATCAATCCACTGATAACTGGGTAAAAAACGCTATTAATTTCGATGAGAGAGATAAAGATAATAAAATGAGGACCTATGAACAATATCTGGAGCATATTGTATTTACTGCTCAAGAAATGGAAGAACTTGAATCTAAAAGCACATTTGGTAAGTCAAAGATAGCCGTTTGGGGAAGGCCAAAGATTGAAGGACGCATGTTTTGTGATCAGCATGATATTCAGTTACATATAATTGAAATTCAGGAAGATGGAAAAACACTGGAATACTTAGTAGATAAAAACGGTGAAGGTGAAGAAATAGCAGGTCTAGAAATAGAAGGTCTAGAAATAAACACCCTAGAAGTTGATTATGCAAATCAGAGAATTATACATATCGTAAATTATCGTAATCACTATGTTCCACTGCTAAATAAGAACCTAAGCTTGACTTCAAAAGCAGAACATGACCCTATGGAGTTATCTTCAGATAATAACGTAAAATTAGGAGACATAACTGGTGAGTCATTGCCTGATATGCCATCTCCTATTCAAAATCCAGACAATAATAGAGCAGGATACATAACTGGTGTGTTATTTCCTAATGTGCCACGTCCTAATAACCCACCGTTG
>Ga0164242_10004747_pt1 | contig 15223 bp, 8 predicted proteins | sample OricomgcompostMG_FD_108783 | JGI IMG/M metagenome (GOLD analysis project Ga0164242, IMG submission 108783) | Miracle-Growth compost microbial communities from Emeryville, California, USA - Original compost - Miracle growth compost (MG) ... | reverse complement strand
TCCGGACATGGTGATGCCCTGGACGAAGTACTTCTGGGCGATCAGGAACAGCAGCAGCGGCGGGATGGTGGTGAGGGTCGCCGCGGCCATCATCAGGTTGGTCTGGGTGAAATACTCACCGCGGAAGAGCGTCAGGGCGATCGGCATGGTCTGCAGCCTTGTGGAGTTCAGGAAGATCAGCGGCCCGAAGAGGTCGTTCCAGGAGCCCATGAAGGTGAAGACTCCGACCGCTGCCAGTGCCGGTTTGACCTGCGGAAGCATGATCCGCCAGAAGATCGCGAACGTCGAGGCGCCGTCGATCTTGGCCGCCTCCTCCAGCTCCATCGGTATACCTCGGAAGGACTGCCGGAGCAGGAAGGTCCCGAACACCGGGGTCAGCACCTGCGGGACCCAGAGCGGGTAGTAGGTGTCGATCCAGTGGATCTCCCGGAACATCATGTACTGCGGGAGCAGGTACACCATGCTGGGGATCATCGCCGTCGAGAGCAGCAGCGCGAACGCCGCACGCTTGAAGGCGAATTCCAGCCGGCCGAACGCGTACCCCGCCAATGCGGCGAACAGCAGCAGAAACCCGACATTGAGGGCTGCCAGTCGGACGCTGTTGACGAAGTACGGCAACAGTGTCCGGGCCGCTTGCACGTAATTGCTCCACAACACCGACGAGCCGAACGGCCGGGGCGGCGTCTGCAGGACTTCACTCTCGGGCTTCAGCGAAGCACTGATCATCCACAGCAGCGGAGTCGCGAAGATCACCGCCAGGACGATCGACACCATCATGACGATGGCGCGTCGCGGGATGTGCCGCAGCTGCCGGCGATCCGGCACCGACTCGTCACTCTCCGTCCGCGACGCCGGCTGCTGCAGCGGCGGGGCAAGCTCAGACGTCATAGTGGACCCATCGCCCTTCCATGCGCCATTGCACCGCAGTGATGATTCCGATGATGGCGAACAGGACCCAGCCCATCGCCGCGGCATATCCCAACTGTCCCTGTGCGAATGCGGCGTTGTATATCTGATAGATGAATACGGTCGTCGCGTTGTTGGGACCGCCCGAGGTCATCACGTAGATGATCCCGAAGACCTGGAACGACGAGATGAACTGGGTGATCGTCAGGAAGAACAGGCTCGGAGTCAGGAGCGGGAAGGTGATCCGCCAGAATCTCCGCCACGGGCCGGCGCCATCCACCGTCGCAGCCTCGATCAAGGTCGGATCGATCGCCTGCAGTCCTGCCAGCAGGATCACCATCGGGTAGCCGATGCCCTGCCAGACGGCGACGATGATGACGGCCAGGAGTGCCGTACGGGAGTCCGACAGCCACGCCGGACCGTGGATGCCGACAAGTCCGAGGACCGAGTTGATCAAGCCGTGGTTCGGTTCGAACAGCCAGAACCAGACGAAGCCGATGGCGACCACATTGGTGACGACCGGCGCGTAGTAGAGGGTGCGGAAGATGCCCAGCCCCGCCATCTTCTGATTGCACAGGACGGCCAGCCCCAGCCCACCCATGATCGTGGCGACCACGACGACGACCGTGAAGACCGCGGTATGCAGAAGCGACCGGTAGAAAGTGTCGTCATCGGTGAACAACTTGATGAAGTTCCGCGCGCCGACGAAGTCGGGCCGGGTCAGACCGGTCCAGTTCGTCAGTGAGACACCGCCGGAAGCGACGACGGGTGCGAGTTGGAACGCCAGTACGCCGAAGATGACAGGGCCGACGAAGAGCCAGCCGGCGAGATGCTGCGGCTTCCTGCCGCCCCGGCCGCCGGGATCTGCACGGCGGGCGCGCCCGATCCGGGATACGGACGGTGTCACGGTCACAGTTCCTCAGCTCCCCTAGGTTTCCATCAGACCGACGCCTGTTCCGAGGCTCGCACCGGGCCGAGGAGATGAACATGGGATGTACCGGCATGCGGAACGGGACACGAGACCGTTATGAAAGTGCGGTTGTCGGGGCCGCGGAGCCGTACGGACTCGCCGGATCAGGAGCTGATCCGGGCCACCTCGTCCGGATCAAGATCAATTCCCAGTGCACCGGCGGCTTCGACGATCGCCTCTGCGCGCCGGGTGCCGACGATCGGTATCACCGGGTTGCCGACGGACCGCAGCCACGCCAGAGCCACCTGGACGGGCGTGGCGTCGTGTGCGTCGGCGACCGCACGGATCGACTCCGACGCCACCAGCTCACCGACCCGGCCACCGCCCAAGGGTGAATAGGCGAGGTAGGCGATCCCGGCCTCTGCGCAGGCGGCGAGCAACTCCGGATCCTCGTGGTGGAAGAGTGAGAACTGGTTCTGGACCGAGGCGATGCCGGCGACGGACTGCGCCCGGCGCAGCAACGTCAGTGAGACGTTCGAGACGCCGATCATGGCGATCTTGCCCTCATCCTGGAGTTCCCGCAGGGCCAGGACGCTCTCCTCGATCGGCACCTCCGGGTCGGGGTGGTGCAACTGGTAGAGCCCGATCCGCTCGACGCCGAGGTGCCTCAGGCTCGCCTCGCAGTGCTGCCGCAGGGTCGCCGGTCGGCCGTCGAACGGGAAGCTGTCGCGACCGGCGCGGTAATGACCACCCTTGGTCGCCACCAGGACCTCGTCACGCAATGGATGATCATGGAGGGCCAGGGCGATCAGGTCCTCGTTGTGGGATTCGTCGGTGACCGTCGTGTAGGCCCGGGCCGTGTCGATCGGCCGGATCCCGGCGGCCAGCGCCGCGTGGATGGTGGCGACCGATTGCGCCACATCGACCCGATCGCCCAACGACCAGCCGGCGCCGCCGAGACCGATCGCCGAGACCGGCCGATCCCCGATCATGATCATCCGGCTCGGCCCGTCGCCCACCGTCATCCGATTCCTTCGCTCCACTCGTTGTAGCCGGGACCCACCTGATGCCTGGCTCCGCTGGGCAGGACGACGTCCGCGGTCGCACCGTCCGGCACCAGCACCCGTACCGTGACCGTCCGGTCGCCGAGCTCCCAGCCGGCCTCGATCGGTCCGCGGTGACAACTGACGTGATCGAGTCCTTCGACGATGTGCGGGGCGACCTCGAACCGGGTCCAAGCGGGCGTCAGGCGGCGCAGTCCGACAAGATCATCCTCGACGAAGCGCAGCCCGGCCCCGTGGAAGTAGTGCGCCCGGGAACGCACCGGGTCGACCCACATCTCCAGCAGGGTCTGATGTTCGGCAAGTCGCCACGACTCCCAGCTCGGCCCGGTCGGGTTGCCGGCGACCCGGAGAGCAAGATCGCCATGACCGTTCCGGACCAGGACGCTGTAGAGCCTCGCCCCGCCCAGACATCCGACGTTGTGATGATCACCCCGGGCCTCGATGTCCGCGACCAGGCTCTCCAGGACCGCCACACGGTGTTCCTCCGGCACGATCCCCGCGTCCAGGGCCAACACGTTGGGCGTCTGCCGATACCCGATCTCCTGATCATCCGGCTGATCATCTGCTTGCCCGACGCGACTCCCGGCCAACGCCACCGGACTGTACGAGCCGTGATCCGCGTCGAACCAGGTGCGGTTGATCGCCTCGGCAAGATCGTCGCGGGCCGCCGCGAACTCGGTCTCCTCGGGCGAACCGGCAAGAGCCCGCGAGGTGACGTCCAGTGCGTGCCACAGCGCGATCGACGACTCCATGCGTACGTCCTCGGGTGGCGGTCCGCCGGTGCCCGGCGACAGGTAGTCGCCGAGGATGCCGACCGAGACGCCGTCCTCGTCGATCCGCCCCAACTCGTAGCGCAGGTAGGCGACCACCCCGTCGCGATGCACGGGCCACAGGTCCAGGCCGTACTCGTTGACCAGTGCGTCGACCAGAGTCGGGTAGTACGTCGTCCACTCCGGCGCCGGCGAACACGGGCTCCAACCGTAACCCCAGCCGGCCGACGGCACGATCACCGGCAACGAGCCGTCGTCGCGTTGGCTGTCGGCGAAGTCGTCCAGCCAGCCGGCCAGATAGCGGGACAGGTCGAAACGAGCCAGCATGGCCGGCAGCGCGACGTGGGCGTCGCCGGTCCAGCCGTTCTTCTCGTAGGTGGGAGTGTCGGTCGGGACCCAGTGCAGGTTGGCCTTGACGGTGTTGATGAAGGCGCGGTCGAGCCAGGCGAGGGTCGGGTCGGACGTCTCGATCCTGCCGGTCTCGGGGACGTCCGCGTGAGCGACCCGTGCCTCGACGCGGACGACATCCCCAAGCCCGGTCCCGATGCCGGTCCCGAGCGCGGCACCGGACACCTCGAGGTAGCGGAATCCCTTCCAGCTGTGCCGTGCCTCCCACGGCCTGCCGATCAGCACAAGATCATCTCGCTGGAACCGACCGGTCGGGATGAAGTTGTTCTCCGCGATCACACTCCCGTCCTCGGCGAGTTGCTCGCCGTACCGGATGCTCAGCTCGAGCCGTTCGTCGACCAGAGGCACGACTCGGGCCCAACCCGCGACCACCCGTCCGACATCGCCGACCACCCTGCCGTCGGCGAGAGTCGTCCAGGTCGGCTGGATCGTTTCCGTCACACGGATCGGCTCGGCGATCGCCTCACGCAACGGAAGCCCGCTGGTCGCGACCTCACGCGCGAACCGTCGATTCGTACGGCCGGCCATCGGGTGATCCGTCACCGGAGTGGCGTACGGCCAGGAACCGTCGTCGAATCCGGGTTCCCGCCATCCGGCGGGTTCGCGGCTCTCGTCCCAGGTCTCGCCCTCGTACAGGCTGTCGAAGAGCGAGCCCGCCGTGCCGGTTCGCCAGTTGCCGTCGGTGACCAGCACGTGGGTGCTGCCGTCGGCACACTCGACGTGCAGTTCCGCGGTCAGCCGAGGCGTGTCGCGCCAGGGCGCGGTCGACCACAACCACACCTCCGGTGTGTGCAGGTCGAAGAAGCCGCGGCCGAGGTCGACAGCCAGGACGACCTGCTCGGCGCCCTGCACCAGGGATGTCACGTCGGTCGTGGTTGCCCGTGCCGCCACCGAGTAGTTGCTCAGGCCGGGGCCGAGGTAGCTGTCATCGATCGGCCGGCCGTTGACCGTGGCATTCGCCGAGCCGAGACCGGCCAGATGCAGGGTCGCTGCCGTGACCGGCGCCGGAAGTGTCCACTCGCGGCGGAACACCGGAGCGGCGTGCGGTTGATCAGGTTTCGGCGCCGTGGTGATCCACGCTGCCTGCCAGGTTTCCGGTAGCCCGCTCACAGCTTGATCGCACTCTGCGAGAGACCGGAGACGAAGTAGCGCATCATGACGAAGACGAGGATTCCGATCGGGACCGAGGCGATGGTGAACGCCGCCAACTGGATGTTGTAACTGTTCAGACTCGGGGCGATGATCGGCGGCGTGAAGCCGGTGATCGCCACCGACACCGTGGCCAGATCGCCCTGCATGATCAAAGCCGGCAGCACGTAGTCTCCCCACAGTCCCACGACGTTGAGCAGGCCGAGTGCGATCACCAGCGGAGCCGCCAGCGGCACGGCGATGTAGCGGAACATCCACAAGTCATTCGCGCCGTCGAGCTTCGCGGCCTCGAACAGTTCCTCGGGGATCGATTCGATCGCGGTCCGCAGGACGACCGTCCCCAAGGCCTGGCCACCGGCCAGATACGGGAGGATCAGGCCCCAGCTCGAGCCGATCAGGTTCAGCTTGGTGATCTCCACGTACAACGGGATCAGCGTGATGAAGCCCGGGATCAGCAACAGCCCGAAGACGATGTAGAACAGCGCCTCCTTCTCGCGGAATTTGAAGCGGGCAAAGGCGTAGCCGGCCATCAGCGTCGTCAGCGCGATCCCGAGCACCGAGATCACCACGATGAACGCGGTCCGTGGATAGGCGAATCTGCTCGCCTCCCACGCATAGGCGAAGTTCTGCCAGATCGGTCTGGTCGGCAGCCCGAAGGGACTGGCGCCGATCGCGGCTCCGTCCCGCAGCGAGTTGGACAGCATGAAGTACGCCGGGATGTAACCCAGCACCGCCACGATCAGCAGCACGATCTGAGCCGGTATCGACAAGGACCGGATCTTTCGGCGGCGACGGTTCGCCAATGCCTCGGCAGAACGAGCCGCATCGGATCGGCTGCCCGATCCGGCGCCGTTCCCAACGGTGGCAACAGTCATGATCATCTCACCTCAGTCCTTGGCGCGCAGTACACGCATGTTGAGAATGGACAGCGCCAGGACCACGACGAACAGCATCGTGCCGATCGCCATGCCATAGCCGTACTCGCCGTAGTTGATCGCCCGCTGATACATGAACAGCACCGGCGTCAGGGTGCTGGTGCCCGGCCCGCCGTTGGTCAGCAGCAGCGGGATCATCAGGTTCTGTGAGACGCCGATGATGCTCAGCACCAGGAGCAGTTTCCATTGTCCGGAGGTGTGCGGCAGTTCCAGGTGCAGGATCTGCTTCCACCGGCCGGCACCGTCCAGGGCCGATGCCTCGACCTGCTCGGTGGGGATCGCCTTCAGCCCGGAGTAGAAGATCAACACGTTGAACGCGGTCACCCACGGGAAGCCCATGAAGATCAACGCCCACAGGGCGAACTGGGGCTCGGCGAGCCAGGAGTGCACCCAGCTGTCCTTGCCGACAGCTTTCAGGACGGTGTTGATCGGACCGTCGGCGCCGTAGAGATACTGCCAGATCAGGATGCTGACCACGGGCGGCAGGATCATCGGTGCGACGAACACCGCACGCCAGATGTATTGCGCCCGTTCCGACCGCAGCCGGAAGATCAACTCCGCGACGATGAAGGACGGGATCATCGCCAGTGGCACACCGATCAGCGTCCACAACCCGACGTGCCAGGCCGCCGCCCAGAACGCCGGATCGGAGAACGCCCGGGTGAAGTTGTCGACACCGATGAATTTCGGCGGATTGAAACCGTCCCACTGGGTGAATGCCGTCACCGCCGCCGAGATCGCGGGGTAGTAGCAGAACACGCCGATCAGGATGAAGGTCGGCAACAGGAATCCGTACGCCACCAGCCGCCCTCGGCTGCGACCGCGACGGCGAGCCGGTGGCGTGGTCGCAAGCGAGGGAAGGCCGGCTTCGGGCAGCCCGACGGACGCGCCCGACTCGATTGAGGATGTCATGGAGATCAACCCGCCGATCAGAACTTGGTGAAGTCGATCGGGTGCTCCTTGATGTAGTCGTTGAAGCCCTTCTCCACGATCTGCACGTATTTCGCCTGCACCTGGCCGAACTGCACCTGACCCAGGATGAACTGCTGGAACAAGGCGTCCAGGCTGTCGCCCGTCTCGGTGGTGAACTCCCAACCACCCTGGATCGCATACAACGGCTTCTCCAGCTGGTCGACGATCGCCTTCTGCGAATCGAGGGGCTTCGAGCCCTTGAGCGTCGGCACGAAGGACGCGTACTCGTTGACGATCTTGGTGTTCCACTCCGGCGTGGTGAAGAACTGCATCCAGGCGATCACCGCGTCCAGCTTGCCCTGCTCCTGCAGCGTGTGGTCCGACTTGGGGCTCGACACGAAGAACTGCCAGGCCGCGTTCGGACCACCCACCGAGTTGGCGGAGTCGTAGTCGGTCGCGTACTGGTCGATACCGGCCATGCTCGGCCAGTTGAAGGAGCCGACCTTGATCGACCCGCCGGCCGATTTGACCGAGGTCGGCAACCAGGTGCCGTCGTAGACCATCCCCAGCTTGCCGCCGGCGAACATCGTCTCGTAGTTCGGTGAACCCGCCGGCGGGGTCTTCGGCAGCTGGGTCACCGACTTGTCGAAGGTCTGATACAGATCCTTCGCGTGCGGCCACCACGCCAGGACGGCCGGATTCTTGCGCGGATCGATGATCCCCTGATGCCAGGCGACAGCGACGTCGGAGGTGCTGATCCCCTTGGCCTTGGAGAACGCGTCGATCTTCTTCAGGTTGTCCAGGCCGAGGAAGTTGGCCAGGAAGAGCCGGGAGAACCAGCTGTAGCCGGTCTGGAACACCGGCAACGCGGACGGTGTGATACCCGCAGCCTTCAACTTCTGTGCCGCGTCGAGCAGCTGGGGATAGGTGGTCGGCGCAGCCGTGATCCCGGCCTTGGTGAATGCGTCCTCGTTGTAGAAGAACGCCGTACCGACGAAGTCGCCGTTGTTGCAGTACTGCGTGTTGTCATCGACCTTCGTCATGTTGAAGATCTCGTCGCTGAAGACGTCTTGCCACTTGGTGTTGCCGGGAATGAACGGATTGGGCTTCTGCATGTAGGGCAGCAGATTCGTCGCCACCCCCTTGGGGAATGACGCGTTGACGATGTTGTACTGCTGCCACCAGATGTCAGGCAGCTGGCCGCCCGCGGCCTGGGTCGGCATCTGCGACGCGTCGTACTTGTAGTCCGAGCCGAGGAACTCGATCTTGATCCCGGGGTACATCGCGGTGAATGCGTCCGCTGCCTCACCGAAGGCGGTCAGCTTCGCTGTCCCAGGGGCCAGCTTCACGCCCTGGACCGCAGGTGTGTACGCCTGGACGCCCGTCTTGATGGTCCCCGTCCACTTCAGGTCGGGCGCGCCCGACGGACGGGGCGATGCGGGCTTGTTGGACGAAGATCCCGAAGTGCCGCTGCAAGCCGCGAGCGCGGCGGCCCCGGTGGCCCCGAGTGCCAGCGAGCCCAGTTGTCGGCGAGTGACCATGGCTTTTCACAACTCCTTTGATGCAAAGCTTGAATCGTTTCAGACGATCGGTGGGTGAGCTTATGGTCCGTTGACGCCTCCCGTCAACGGCGAATATTTACCGGACAGACGCAGGTCTGTTTATGGGCTGGTCGCGACGATCAACCGACGCAGCCGGTGCCAGCCGCACCGGCCCGAACAGTCCGCTGGGAAGCTGCTCCTCGAAGGCGAAGACAGTGGGTGTGCTTGCGCGCAGGAATGGCGCCAGCGTGTTGAAAACGGTGATCGACAGCTGGTGGGAGCCCGGTTGATCAACAGGCAGACCCACTCGGAACGGAGCACAGAACAGATCTCCGACCGCCCTGCCGTCGAGCTCGATGTGCACCGATCCACGGACATCGCCGAGTTGCAGTTCCCAGCTGCCTGCGGTGAGTTCGACCGATCGACGATAGGTCACGCCGCCACTCCAGCTGCCGAGCGCCAGCTCGTGCCACGGTTCGAGCGGGCAGTCGAAGGACCCGACCGTGGCGAAGACCGGCACGTCCACCAGTGATGCACTCCTTGGCGACGCGGCTCGGTCGAAGCGCAGTTCGTCAGCGGTGACCGCGCCCGGTGCCTGGCGCAGGGTGATCACTCCAGCATTCGGTGCCCCACCGCCCACCTCGTACTCCTCGCCATCGACCACGAGCGTGGCCGGGACGCGGGTGGGGACGTCGAGCCGAGTGGTGCCGGCCGGCAGCTCGATCCGCAGCGTTGTCGCTGCTGGTTCGACGGTCGTCGTGCAGTCGAACCCGAGCGGTGCGCGGCCAAGATCGGGCGCGCCTCGCAGCCACGCACCGGCGGGGAGCGGGTGTGGGCGGCGGACCGCCTGTGCCGTCTCCAGACCGCCCCAGACCGATCGGGTCGGCGTGGAGGTGTTGACCGAGTCACCGGAACTCGTCGTCCACCCGGCATCGCTCACGACGGCCTCGACATGATCGGCGTACGCGAGTCCGAGATCGATGTAGACCGGATCCTGCGGGTCCGTGGTCTCCAGAACGACCTCCAGCCGGTGGCGACCGGCGGCGAGATGGCCGGTGACGTCATGGCTGAAGAAATTCGGGCTCGGATGGCTGCCGTCGTAGTACTCCACCCGGGCCTGTTCGGCAACGACGGTCCCGTCGATGATCACCGTTGCCGCCGCGGCAGAACCGACGACCAGCCTGGCCTGCTGCAGCGCTGGGGCAACATCGACGTCTCGGCTGAAGGCGACGTGACCGTCCACCTCCGACAGTCCCGCTGCGTTGATGAACACCGGCAGCTCCGGCATCGCATCCGGCTCCGTGAGCGTGAACCAGGTGTCCACCGTCTTCGGCAGGTGTCCGGTCTGCAGCTCCGAGGGGCCGACCTGGTATTCCAGCACATGGGTCGTCGGGCCGGTCAGGGTGAGCGGGAATCGTCGGAGCGGGCCGACCTCCGCACCCGCCAGCGGCTGCCCGTCCCACCGGACCTCCAGCGGAGCCGGGGCCGCGATCACGAGCTCCGCCGCGCCCTGGTGGCTCGTCGTGATCAAGGTCCGAAGAGCCGTGTGCTCGCCGTGGGCGGGATTGGGCAGTTCCGCGAACTCATGTCGGATCTCACCCTTGTTGCCCAGTGATCCCGGCGTCCGTCGGACGCCTCTGCTCCGGGACCAGTTGATCACCGCTGCGTCGTCGGATTCGAGGGCTGCGCGGCCCTGGCGAAGGTCATCGATTCCCGCCTCGTCCAAGGGCGGCAATCCGGTCGACGAAGGGCCCAGGACGACAGCCTGTTCCCCGTATCCGGCGTCGACCGTCTCACCGCGATCGTCGGCCAGCTGCCACAGTTGCACCGACGTCAGGTGATCATCGCTCTCCCGCGAGAGATCGCCCCAGGTGTTGTCCATTGTCGGTACGAGTTCCCCGGTCCAGTCATCGGGCAGATCGATCGGTTCCGCACTGATCCCGGAGGTGATCTCTGAGGCCGTTCCCGTGACCCCGTCGGGGCTCAGTTCCTCACTGGTCCAGACCAGAATTCCTGCCGGTGCACCATCCAGCGGTACGGCGACCTGGGCGGATTCCCTGCTCCGCTTGACTTTCAGGGACCGGCGCTCTCCGGTCGACGGGATCCACCACTCCGCATTGGTCACCGGTGCGGCGATGGTCACATCCCGGCCAGTGGCGTAGCGCGAGCGGTCGAAGTCGATCCGGCTGCGGCCCGGACCTGGAATCTGCACCGTGGCCATCGGATGGCAGCCCACCACCAGGGCGACGCCGGTTGTCCCGTCGCTGCGCACCTGCAGGGGAGCGTCGGTGGTTGCCAGGTCACGATTCCGGCCGATCGCCACAACCGCCGCTTGTGGATCGGCGACCACGATGAGATCCGGATGCTCGGCCAGCCGCTTGACCAGATCGTCGTCCCCGCCGCGTCCAGCCGCCAGCGTCGGTCGGTCTCCCACGCACACGACCCGGCCACCACGGTCGAGCAGCTCCACCAGCGTCCGGGCAGTTGCAGTCTCGAGCACGCGGCAACCAGGCAGCACCACCGTGTCGTAGTGCTGGTAGGCCACCTCGGCCTCCCCCTGGGTGACCGCCGCGTGCTGAAGCGAATCGTCGTCGACGACGTCGAAGGCGATCCCGGCGCCGTCCAGAAGCCCCGGCAGTGGCTTGAACCAGTTCGTACTCCCGCACAGGGCCAGATACGCATCCTGGCTTGCGTCCGTGCGAGCAAGATCAGCGGGCAGCGCCGGCTCACCGCTCATATCGGTGAAGTACTTGATCGGCGTGCTGACCGGCACCTCGGCCTGTACGGTCGTTGTCGGGTGCAGCACGCCGACGCGGGCCTGGTACGCGCCCCAGCTCAGCACCGACGCCGTCCGGGCCACGGCCCGGGCGAACTCGCCGTACTGCCCCCAATACGGCTGCCGCCAATCGGTCGACGGCGGAGCCCATTCGAAGGTCCCGGCGACCGTGGAGTAGTAGCTGGCGTGCGGGTTGTAGATCGTTGCTCCCGCACGCAGGAAGGGCACCAGCCAGTCCCAGGTCTCTTCCAGCGTGCCGCCCCAGCCACTGGAGTGGAACGACTCGATCCAGACATGATCATGACCATGCAGCCGTGCCAGCGAAGCATGGGCGTGCGCATCACCCTCATGATCACTTCCGACCGCGTTGATCCAGCGATGAGTGCGGAAGTAGTCGGTGTAGATCTGGGTCGACTGGATCGGGTAGGCGGCGCGGGCGGGATTGCTCTGATCCGCCCCGTTGAGCAGACCATGCCGCTGATGGAAGGCGTACAGCGGTTTGAAGACGGCTTCCTCGGTGAGTTCGGTCCGTACGCCGTAGTAGTCGCCGCGCACCTTCTGTGCCTGCGCATCGGAGCCTTCGAACAGGCGGTAGAGGTCGGGCAGCAGGTCGTAGCCGCGCCGCGACCGGAAGGCTTCGGGGAAGGTCGGCGTCCAGGCATTGGTCGCCGGGAGCTCGTCCTGGAACGATCCCACGATGGTCCTGCCGAGATGCTGCGGCACCCGCCGCTCGAACTCGCCGTGCACCAGATCCTGCAGCAGTGCGAAGGCATCAACGCTGAGATAGTCGAAGGACGTCGGAACCGCACACACAGCCAGCACCTGTTGGCCCGGACGAAGATCAACTTCCCGATCGTCGTACGGACCGAGGTGCCGCCTCGCATGATCGAACGCCGCAACCAGACGCTGCCCGGCCGGGACGGTCAAGCAGCCGTCGTCGCCGACGACCAGCCAGTGGGCAGCCAGCTTCTCGCCTCGTGCCCAGGGGTTCGTCTGGGTGATGCGGCCCTGGAGATTCGCGCCGGAGAAGCCGATCTGGTCGTAGAACCACAGCTTCATCCCGAGCGGTTCCATGTGGTCACAAACGTCCTCCAGCAGTGTCCACCACTCGTCGGAGAACCACGCCGGATCGTCGGCGGGTGCACCGTAGGTCGGCCCGCTCGGCGCGAGATTGATCACGACGAGACTGTCGATGCCTCCTTCGTGGAAACGGTCGAGCTGCCAGCGCAACCGTTCCGACGTCACCTTCTCACCGCTCCACCACCACAACGGTGTCGGACCGAACACGGTGTCCGGATGCTCGAAGCGGTCGATCAGTTCCTGCAGGCCCATGTCAGTTCTTGCCAATCGTCACGTGGGTGTACGGAGCGCCGACAAGATCGGCAACCGCGCCGAATGCTGTTGCCCTCGAGCCCCGGCACAACGACCAGTGGTGGCCGATCCCGCTGGCGGCCCACTCGTCGACCCAGAGCCCGGGGTCGCAGTCGAAGTCGACCCGGGAGGTGGTGTTTCCGATCTGCAGAAGCGGACCCGGCACGACCGTGCCCTCGGCGGTGATGAACCTCAGGGTGCCGTGGCGATCTTGTCCGAGACCGAAGAGGGTGACCGGACCATGCGCGACGTCGAATTCGACGCTGACTCCCCAGCCGCGCTTGCCGTGGTACGTGCCCAGTCCGCGCACCAACGGCCGATCCGAACTCAGAGCCAGGTGGGCCGGTCCGTCGTGTCCCATCTCGACGACGCCGTCCTCGAAGTTGAGGGCCTGGATCTCGGTGAAGGAACCGCCACCAGCAACAGACTCGGCAATCAGCATCGCGACCGCGTTGCGCAGTTCGTACTCGCCGGCAAACGGGATTCCTCTGGCCGTGAGCATTGAGGCGCCGAGGATGATCCCGGCCGCCAGTCGCTCGTGGATCTCGCCGCCCAGACCACGGTGGTAGTAGGCCATCGCGTCGAGACGGAAATCGGCCACCAGTTGATCAAGGCCGACGGACACGGTGGCCGCCCACCGCACATCGTCGGGCTCCGCCGACTCGTCCAGGCGGAAGGTGTCGTGGATCTGGTCGATCCGCTCGGCGATCTGATGATCAGTCACGGCCTCGAGCCGGACCCGCAGATCGTCGAATTCCAGCACCTCTACGTGCGCGCCGAGTTGGGTCGAGATCAGCGTGAGATCGGTGGAGACGTCCAGCATTCCGGGATACAGGTGGCCCATCAGTCCGACCCGGCCACGGCGCAGCCGCGCCGTCGCGCGAGCTGCGTCCACCCAGACCCGGATCCGCCGCCAGGCTTCGTCGCTGTGCAGATGGCCGGTGACTGAACGGAAGGCGATGCCGGCACGTCGGAACACATTCCCCACCTCGGGGACCGAACACTGGCCGCAGTAGGCCAGCCAGCGCCCGGTGTCGAAGGTGGGGTGGTCCATCCGGGCGGAGGGCTGGAGATCGATGACGAGCGCCGGCGCGCCGACCCGCTGAGCGATCGGCAGCACCATCGACGAGGTCAGGTAGGTGCTGAGGGAGATCACCAGGAGGTCGACGTCGGCGGCGCGCAACCGATCGGCCGCACCCTGGGCCTCGACGGCGTCGCTGATGAATCCGGCATCGACCAGCTCGGCGTCCATCGCCGCAAGGCGCTGGTGGACGACGGCGGCGGCCCGCTGCAGCTCGGGCAGCAGATCGGGGAACTGGGGCCAATAGGCACCCAGGCCTCCCGAGACCAGTCCGATCTTCATCGATCGATCGCCACCCGCATGCAGCACCCACCCCAAGGATCAGGCTTGGCCCCGACGGCCAATGTCAACGTGAACCTAGAGGAACGATTGGAGCGCGTCAATAGGCCTGCAGGATTTGGCGACACGATTCACCTATCACCCCTTGTCATCGACCCTTGGAGCGGATCAATTGACAGAACCATTAACGTGATCATGTGCACGCAGATCCAGTCCGTCTGGCCGACGTGGCGACGGCTGCAGGCGTGTCGCGCGCGACGGTTTCGAATGTCCTCAACCACCCCGAGATCGTGAACGCCTCGACTCGCGAGCGGGTGCTCGAGACCGTCCAGCGGCTCGGCTACGTGCCGAACCGCGGTGCCCAGACGCTCGCGAGCGGGCGGAGTCGCGAGATCGCACTGGTGACAGGATCGCTGCGACATTCCTTCTCGGTCGACATCGCCCTCGGCGCCCAGGACGAAGCACTGAACCGGGGTCTGTATCTCCATCTGTCGACCCACGACGACAATCCCGATCTCTGCGCGGTGCACCTGCGGCACGTGGCCGAGTCCCGCGTCGGTGGCACCGCTGTCGTGGTGACCGAAGGCCCCAGGGCGATGATGGCGCTGGTCGAGAAGGTCCACGGCCCGTTCGTGCTGATCAACCACCGGCCGACGGCAGACACGGTCAGCTGGACCGCGGAGGACAACGACTGGGTCGGTGAGCTCGCCGTACGGCACATGATCGATCGCGGGCGCCGTCGCCTGTTGTATGTGTCGCTCGCCTCGGACCGGCAGTCGGTCGCCGAGCGGCTGCGTGCCGTACGCCGATGTGCTGCAGAGCAGCAGATCGATTTGGAGACGATCGACGTCGGGTGGGACGACCCGGAAGCCGGGCCGCGGGCAGCGGCCTACGTCCGTGACGGCGTGGACGGTGTCATCGCGGTCACCGACATGCTCGGCATGCAGATCATCCAGCACTTCGTCGAGCGGGGCATTGCGATCCCGAACGACGTCGCGGTGATGGGCTGCGACTACAACGCGTACGCCTGGGGCGGCCGGGTGCCGATGACCACGATCACCAACCAGGGCTACCAACTCGGCGTCGCGGCGATCCGGATGCTGGCCGATCAGATGGCTGCG
>Ga0164242_10004746_pt1 | contig 15224 bp, 16 predicted proteins | sample OricomgcompostMG_FD_108783 | JGI IMG/M metagenome (GOLD analysis project Ga0164242, IMG submission 108783) | Miracle-Growth compost microbial communities from Emeryville, California, USA - Original compost - Miracle growth compost (MG) ... | reverse complement strand
TATGGAATGAGGACACGTACCTGCGGGATTACCCGCAGGGACCGTTCGGGGAAATCCATTCGGTGATGCTTCGGTTCTCTGTCAAGCGCGTGCTGGAGCAGGAAGCCGAGGTGCGCGCGGTTGCCGAAGGGGCGCACCCGACGATCGACCAGCACGAGAATATCGATTACCCAGCATACAAGCTGCTCCCCGAAGCGCGCCCCATTGTCATGGGGCTCATGCACTACGTGGGCGGCGAGCGCCTGGGCCGCGTGATGATCAACCGCATTCGGCCAGGGGGCCGCATCTACCCGCATGCCGATACGCCGGCCCATGCCGAGTACTACTCGCGGTTCCACGTGGTTCTGCAGTCGCAGCCCGGGGTCGACTTCCGGTGCGCCGATGAGCACGTATACATGGCGACTGGCGAGACGTGGTGGTTCAACAACAAGCTGGAGCACGAAGTCGTCAACAACAGCGCGGACGACCGCATCCACATGATCGTGGACATTCGGACCAGCCGATGACCGTAACCTTCCACCACGAACCGTGGGGACTCTTTGCGCCGGACGCCGCCGCGCTGTGGCCGAAGCATTGGGAGGAAGTGGCGCGCGACCGCGAGTCCATCAAACTCAACCCGGACGTGCGCCAGTATGAGCAGCTGGAACGCGAGGGCGCGCTGCACATCGTGACGGCGCGCAAACTCGGGGCGGTGGTGGGCTACTGGATCGGCATTGTGCGTCCGCACCTGCACTACGCCGACAGCCTGACGGCCTTCACGGATATCTATTACCTCGACCTCGCGCAGCGGCGCAGCGGCACCGGCCGAGCGCTTTTTGCCGAAGTGGAACGGACGCTCAAGGCCCGGGGTGTCCAGCGCATTTTCACGGCTACGAAGGTGCACCTGGACCATTCCGCGCTTTTTGAATCCTTGGGGTACAATCGCGTCGAAATCGTCTTTTCCAAGCTTCTGGAGGGCTGAACCATGGTCGCCGCGGTGATGGGTACCGCCGCCGTCGTCGGCGGCATCATGCAAGCCAATGCAGCGTCCAACGCGGCCGGTCAAGAATCCGATGCGGCCAAGGCCGCTATGGGTATTCAGCAGGGGGCGTTCAACACGGTCGATCAGGCCATGTCGCCCTACATGCAAGAGGGGCAGACGGCACTTGGCAACGCGCAAAACCTGCTGACCAACAACGGCTACCTCAACGGCACGACGGCTTTCAACCCGGGCGCGGCAGGCATTCCCTACGCCTCCAGCACGGGGGCGTTCAACTTCAACGGCAACGACCTGGCCAACACGCCGGGCTACCAGTTCACGCTGCAGCAGGGCCAGAACGCCGTCAACAACGCGCAGGCGGCCAGCGGGCTTGGGGTGTCGGGTGCGCAGCAGAAGGCGCTCGCCAGCTACACCACGGGGCTGGCGGACTCGACCTACAACCAGCAGTTCGCCAACCAGCTGCAGGCGTACCAGCAGAGCTACGGCAACGCGCTCAACGCCTTCGACACCAACTACAACGTGGCCGCCGGCCAGTTCGGTCGCTACCAAGGCCTTGCGCAACTCGGCCAGCAGGCCGGCAATACTCTGGCCGGCGCGGCGACCGGCGTCGCCAACGCGCAGGGGCAGGCCGCACAAGGCATCGGCCAAGCGCAGGCCGCAGGTACCATGGGTGTGGCCAACGCGCTCGGGGGCGCTTTCCAGAACGCGGCTGGTGCCTACGCCTACGGCAACATGATGGGCGGCGCAAGCAGCGGCGCCCTCCCAGCCGTCGATACCTCGGGCACCTACAACCCGTACGCCAGCGCCGCTATCCAGCCGTCGTCGTTGCAGCTCAACCCGCTCTCCGGCTAAGGAGAAACCCATGGATTCCAGTTTCATCGCCAACCCGGCGCCCATCAATCCGCTCAGCAACATCTCGCAGATCGTGGGGATTGGCAACGCCTTGGCCGGACGCCAGCTCACGATGCAGGAAATCCAGCGTGTCCAGCTGGCCAACCAAGTGGCGAACAGGGACATTGCGGCCAACCTCGCGCAGTCGCAGGCGCGTGCGGCCAACGTCAACCCGGACGGGTCGATCAATCAAGCCGGCGTCCTGCAGGCCGAAGCGGCCGACCCGGACGCACAGTGGAACTTGGCGCAAGAGCAGCAAGCCGTCGGATCGACGGGCCAGTCGCTCACCGCGGCCAACCAAGCGCAGTTCAACCTGCGCCACGGCTTCCTCAACGCCGCGGCGGACGCCGTGGGCGCTTCCTTGCAAGACCCGGACAACACGCCGGCCAAGACCCGCGCCAACCTCGCGCAGGTGCTCATGGCCCAGGGCGTGCCGGAAGATTTCACGCTCAAGGCGATGGCGCAGTTCCCCGACTCGTTGAGCGGCCCCGCGCTCAATGAAAAGTTGCTGGCCCTGCGAAAGGACGTGCTCAACGTGTCCGAGCAGCACGCGGCCAACCACCCGGACTACGCGCAGACGATCCAGAACGGCCAGAACGTGGCCACCCAGACCAATCCCTTTTCGCAGGCGCCGGTCCCGTCGCAGTACGCCTACACGCTCACGCCGGAGCAGGCAGTGCAGCCGACCAGCGAAGTGGGCCCGCAGGGTCAGGCCATCGGCACGACGCTCGGCCAGTACGTCGGTGACGTGAACGCGGGCGGCGGCCACGTGCAGATGGGCCCGACTCCGCAGACCACGGCGCTGTGGGATGCCGCTGCTCAGCGCCAGATTGCGCGCAGCGGCGACGCACTCGCGCAGGCGCAGGCCCAGAAAGCCGCGGCCGAGGAAGCGTTGCAGATCCTCCCGCAGGCCATGAACACCGGTGCGGGTAGTCCCGAAATCCAGCGCCTCACGGGGATCTTCAACACGCTGCACATCCCCATTGACGCCGAGCACCTCAACAACACCGGCGTGCTCAACAAGCTGCTCCAGCAGTCGACCAACTCGGCCGCCCAGTCCATGGGCTTCAACGAGTCCGACGCGCGGCTCGGCGCGCTCACGCGGGGCATGCCCGATCCCGCGACCCAGCCCAAGGCCGCGTTGCAGTACGTGCTCGCTTACACCCGGGCGCAGTCGATCGGCCAGATCGAAATGAAAAACTGGATCGATCAGCACTCCAACCCTTACGACCGAGCGAGCATCTACCAAGCCGAAAAGGCTTGGCAGGCAAACTACGATCCGAATGCCATGTTCGTGGCTACGCTCCCGGTGGCCGAGCAGAAAGCGTTTCTGGAGAAGCAGTCGCCGACCGGGAAGTACCAAGATGCGCCGACGTACAAGGCCATGCAGCGCATGGGCATGCTCGGCGCGCAGCGCGATGCGCAGGGGAACTGGCGCGGGGGCATGCTGGACTTGGCGCATCAGCAGCCAGTCGCCGCGGGTAGCCTCTAATGGCCGCCATCGACCAGTACGATACGGATATCCAGACCGCGGCCGACAAGTACGGCGTGCCCGCGCCGATCCTGCGCAACCTGCTCATCCAAGAGAATGGCGGAAAGCCGCTCGGCACGTCGTCCAAGGGTGCGCAGGGCATCGCGCAGATGATGGGGCCGACGGCGAAAATGCTGGGGGTCAACCCCAACGATCCGCACCAAGCCATCCCGGGCGCCGCGCGGTATCTGTCGCAGCTACACGCGCGCTTCGGCAACTGGGACCAGACCTTGGCCGCCTACAATGCCGGGCCGGGCAACGTGCACGAGGCAATCCAAAAGGGCGGCCAGAACTGGCAGCAAGCGCTCCCGCAGCCGGCGCAAACCCTCCCTTACGTGCACAACATCACCAGCGGCATTGCGGGTTACAACCCCACGGCGGCCGACGCCGGCCTGTCCTACGACCCCATCGCGGCCGCAGCCGCCGCGCAGTCCGCAGGACAGGCCGACGCCGGTGGATATGACCCGGTGGCTGCGGCCGCGAGCATGCAGGCCGCGCAGGCCGCGCCGAAGGGCATGACCCGAGCGCAGATTGAGGCCGGCGCGGCGAAACTGACCGCGCAAGAGTACCAGTCGATGGACTTCCCTTCCCGCGTGTTCGTGAACGCGGGGAGCGCCATGACCAACACCGCGCGCGGTGTGGGCGGCCTCTTGGCCGATGCCGGCGCCGCCATGCACATTCCTGGCGCAGCCGAGTGGCGCCAGCACTTGCTGGAAAGTCAGGCCGAGAGCGACCGCGCCATGGCGCCGGCTACTTGGCACGATCCGGCCACGTGGGTGGGCAACGCGTTGCCCTTGGCGGCGACTGCGCCTCTTGGTGTTGCTGGGGCTGGCGCGCGCGGCCTCAGTGCGTTGGGGGTGGCGCGCGGGGCTTTGGGGGCGGCGGCCTTGAGTGGGCTGCAGGAAGGCTCGGGTGGTCCTACCCAGTCCATCCCCTCCGAGTTGGCGCAGCGCGGTGAGAATGCGCTGCTCGCCCTTCCCTTCGGCGCGGCCGGCAGTGCTCTGGGCGGCTTGGTGGGCCGCGGCGTCAACGCGCTGCAGGGCTCCGGCTCGCGCGGCGCGCAGCTGGCGCAGGAAGCGGCCCAGACCGGCATCGGCCGCGTCAACTCGCTGCTCCAGCCGGCGACCGTCCCCGAAGGGTACGCGCCGACCGCGGCCGAAGCCACCGGCAACGCGCAGCTCATCAAGCTCCAGCGCGCCGTGCAGGCCCAAGGATCGGATGCATTGGCCAACCGCTTGGCCGCCAACCAAGGCGCGCTGAACCAAGCTTGGCAGAAGCTCCGTGGCACGCCCCAGCAGGTGGCCGACGCGCAAAAGCAGCTGGAGGAAAACGCCGCCAAGTGGTATGGCGCGGCGCGCGACAGCCTCAACAACCCGACCGGCGCGGTCGACGGCCAAGCGCTGGCGAACGCCTACGACACCGTGCTCGGCAAGTACGCCAACGACAAGACCGTGCAGAGCGTGCTCAGCAAGTACGCGGAGCCTTCGCGCGGCTTGCCCGGCATCCGCAACAACCCGGCGCCGTCGTCGCCATTCGCCGCCGTGGGTGGCGCGCCGAGCACGGGGTACCCCACCGATCCGAACCAGCTCGTCCAGATGCGCAACAGCATCAATGCCGACCTGGACAAGCAGTTCACGACCGACGAGGCCGGGACTGTCGCGCGCCGCGCCGCGCCCGCGCTCATGCAGCTGCGGAGCGCCATCGACCAGCAGCTCGCCAACGCGTCGCCGGCCTACGCTCAGGCCAACCAGCTCTACGCGCAGGCCAAGGCGCCCATCAACCGGATGCGGCTGCTCCAGAACGTGTCGAACGCGATCGACCCGACGGGTGAAGGTGACGTGAAAACCACCACCCTGCGGCGCGCGCTGGCCACCGTGACCGGCGCGGCCAACGACGCCGGCTATTCGCTGGCGGATGACGTGGACCCGGCCTCCGCGCAGCAGTTGCAAGACCTCTACCTGACCGCTGCGCGCCGGGACGCGGTAATGCGCGGCGCCGAGACGGGCGCCACCTCCCCGGCGACGTACAACGCGCTCCAGCAGACCGGCATGCAGGGAGTCCAGCCGGGCGGCTCGGGAGCGCTTCCCTTCGCCGCGCGCGCCGCGGGATGGGCCACCGGCAATCCCATGGTCGGAGAGGGCGCGGCGCGCACGCTGGGGGGCATCTCCAACCTGCTCACCAACCCCGGGAGTCCCGCCCGGCTGGCCCAGCAGGATGCCTTGCGCGAGGCCATGACCAACTATCTGCTCAACAACCCGCAGGAAGCGGCGGGCCTCCTTTCCCAGCTGGCCAGCGGGCCGGCTGGTAATGCCCTGCTCACCGGCGGCCAAGCGGTGCAGCGCGGCGCGATGGGGGTTGCGCCTCCGATGGCCTACCAGTACAACCCACTCGCTCCCCAACCTTCGCAGCAGGCCGCCCAGTGACCGCACAAGCCTCCCTCCTCCCCAACGGGCGCCAGCAGCTTTTCGACGCCAATGGCGCGCCACTGGTAGGCGCATCGGTCTACTTCTACGAGCCGGGCACGTCCACGCCGTCGAATACCTGGCAAGACCCGGCGATGACCGTGCTCAACACGAATCCCGTTGTGCTGGATTCGCTCGGGAGCATGTCGGCCTACGGCATCGGCAGCTATCGCCAAGTGGTCAAGGACGCCGCGGGCAATCAGCTGTGGGACGAAGTGGTTGACTCGGGCGTCAACAGCAACAACCTCACCCCCGGCTCGGCCGGGCTGCTCTTTGTCGCCACCGGTGGCGCGGGCATCTCCGGACTCGGCTCGTCCGCCACCAGCCCCGGCAACGCCGGCACGTTCATCGTGGGATGCCAGCTCGGCGAGTCCCTGCCGGCCGGCGCTGCGGTGAGCCTGAGCAACACCGTGCCCCCCACGGCCGTCGGCGCAAACGCGTCCACCGGACTGGAGTGCCACGGCTTCCTGCCGGTGGCCGGCACGTCGGGGGACACCGTGGGCGTGCAAGTCGACGGGATCGTGGCCGGGCTGTCCGGTCTGGAGCCGGGCTTGACCTACTACCTGGGCACGTCCGACGGCGCAATCAGCGCGGCCGGCGCCACGGGCAGCGGCAACCTGTACCAGCCGGTTGGCATCGGGCTAACCACCAGCTCAATGGCCATTCGGCTCGGGCCGACCGTCCAACTGCCGACCTGACCGATGCTTGACCTTCACGTCATCATCCACCCCGACACGCCGGAAGCGTGGCAGCGGGAGTGCCTCTCCAGCGTGCGCGCCGCCATCGCTCGCGCCGGCTTCGACGTGGCGCTCCATTTCGTGGAAGGCGAGGATGGGCACATTGGCCGGGGGCGTGCGCGCGGATATGCCCTGGGCGGCTTCCCTTGGGCCACTTGCGTGGACGACGACGACTTGATCCTGCCCGACTCGCTGCGGGGCATGCGGCCCGGGCTGGAGTCGTCGGCCCTGGCCGTCAGCGTGCTGGAGATGGAGTCTCGTGGGGGTCTCGTGCGTCTCGGCGGCCGGCGCCATCACCTGTCGGCCTATCGCCGCATCGCTCTCATTGAGCATACGGGGTGGGCTTGCTGCGGGGACGTGGCACAGGCGCGCAGCATCCCCGACGGGGCATGGTTCGATTGCGACGTTGTGGGCTACGTCTGGAGGGTCTACCCTTCCAGCAAAGCCCGTGCGATGCGCCGCGCCAACTCTGCCGAACTGGAATTGGCCAATGCCCAACCTACTCTCTAACCCGAACCTGTGGGTCGATGATGCCGGCCACACGCCGCCGTCCTACTGGAACGGCACGTCCTACGATTTCAACTCCGGACCTAGCGGCGGCCCCGACCAGTTCATCGAGTTGATCGGCACGGCGTCAGCCGGCGATACCTGCGCCGCGACGATGGACAACCTCGCCGCGTGCCAGGGGTCCGGGCTCTCCACTACCATCGTGCAGATGCGCGACCTGAACGATTCGCCGATCCCCCCGTATTACCAGAACGGCGTGGACATGGAGAGCGTTGGTAGCTGGCCAATCACGACGGGCGAGCTGGCGGGAGGCGAGCAGATCCAGATCATCGGCAGGTCGCGATCGCTCGCGTTCTACGCCTACGATTTCACGCTCACGCCGCCGCCGGCACCAAAGCAGCTGCTCCGCATCTCGCCGAACCCGAATTTCACCAAAGCCCCCGTCGTGCTGGTGGGAACGTCCACCACGCCGCCCTCCATTTTGAGCATTCCGTCATGACGCATCCATTCACCGCCATCGCCACCACCACCACGAGCGCCGGTTCTGCGGATGCCGGCAAAGTGCCGTTGCTCAATGCCAGCGGCGTTCTGGACCCGACGCTACTCAACACGACCACGACCACCACCGGATCGGCCGATGCCTCCAAGATCCCGGAGCTCAACGCGGCCGGCGTGCTCGACGTGAGCCTGTTCAAGGGCGTCACCAGTAGCGCCGGATCGGCCAATGCCGGCGATGTTCCGGTGCTCAACTCGGAAGGCCAGATCGATTCCAGCTTTCTGGCCGCGGTGACGGGCGGCGGCGGCGCGGCCACTTATCTCGACGTGGGTGGCTGGCGATTCGTGCAGGGAACCGGCACCATCGCAGGGCAATCGGGCAACCGTTATGCCAACGGATCGGCCACTTTCCCGCTCGTGAATGGCGCCGCACCGTTCAACAACATCCCCACCGTGATCGCTCAGGTCGCCACGAACTTGGGCGGCGGTGCACGCGGTGACAACCCGATCCTCATCGTCAACGGCGTGACCGGGAGCGGGTTCAACGTGAACATCAACACGAACGACTCCAACGATTCGCAGACGTTCCCCACGGTGGACTTCACTTACCTGGCGGTGGGCACGCACGCATAGCGGTCATTTCTGGTATCGCTCGGCCATCCATCCGCCGGCCGCTTTGACCGGCCAGTGCGCCGCCCACGCCGGCATCGTCATCATGATGCTCTCCAACGCGGCCACGCTGTGCGTGTCGGCCAACGCCTCGGGCACTTCGGCCACGAGTTCATCGTGCACATGGGTGACGATCTTGAACCCGGCGTGCCAGACGTTGACCGCAGCGTGCGTGAGGATATCGCGGCACGCGGCCTGCACGAGGTTCTCAAAAAGGCGACCGCCGAATGTGCGCAGGCGCACCCAGCCGATCGGCCCCATTTTCGGGTTGGTGTTCCAACCCTCGAAACTCAGGTCAGGGCGCCCGAACGTGCCGGGCTCCATGCGCGGGCGGTGGTACGTGAGCAAGCGTCCACTCGGGAGACGCATCTGCATCACGTCACGGTCGCGCAGGTAGGCCAGTGCCACCCCGGGCACGCGGTCGCCCGTGGACTTGGTGGGTTCAATGGGAAAGGCCGGTTGGTTGAGCGCGGCGACCCAAGCGTCATGCAGGGCGTACCACGTGAGCGGAAATTGCGGGCTGGCATCGCGCCACGCGTACACTTGGGACTGCAGCTCGTCGTCGGTACCCTCCGCGCCGAAGTTGCGCCAGGCGCCCTTGCCGCCGCCGTAACCGCCCGCCAGCTCGCCCACCTTGCCTTTCTTGCGCAGGGGGTGATGGCGCCCATTCTGTACTTTGTAGTCCAGTATTTCTTGGAGCGGCACGCCAAAGGTCTTGCTGGCGCTCATCTCATAGATCTTGCCGTGTGTGCGGAACACTTCGATGCGCCACTGCTCGCCGGTGAGCATCGCCGCGCCGACCGCTTCGATGGCGTTGTAGTCGGAGCCCACCATCACGTGGCCGGGCGTCGCCTTGAACATGCCTCGCAGGCAACCGGCCAGCACCGGCATGGGACTGCCCCACACCTCGCGCAGCTGCGCCAGCGAGCCGGTCTTGACCGTGGCGATGGCGTCGCGCGCGGCCTCGGCACCCCATTCCTCGCGATCCAGGCCAAGAGTCGGGTTGCCGCACCACGGGCAGATGACGCGGTGCGCGCCCGAGCGACGCCCGCACTGGCCGCACACGCACACCTCGGGTCCGCTGTTGGGGAGGTTCTGGGGCTGCACGTCGGCGCCCGTCTCGCGCCCCGTGCGCGCCCCGTGGTACACGAACAGGTCGTGCAGGCGGTCGCCCGCGCACACCTGGCGCTCCACGGTGGCGTATTTGCGCACGCTGGCACTGGCCGCGCCGGAGCGTAGTTCCAGCACCTCGCGCACGTCGGCCGGCAAGTCGGTGCGCGCCAGTAGGCTGTCGACCGCTTCCTCGTCCAAGTTGGCCGAGTGCACGCCGCGGCCGGCCATCCATGCCAAGAGCTTGGCCACTTCGGTGGGCGACTCCACGGCGCCCCACGTAATCTGCTGGAGGCGCTGGCACGCTTCGGCCTGCACTTCCTCGTGGATGGCTACCGCAGCGCGCACCAGGGGCATGTCCACATGCACGCCGCGGCGATTGATCGCCTGCTCCACCTGCCACCATTCCAGCTCGGCCGGGCTCAGCTCAGGCACACGCTCCATGATCGCGCGTTCGGCGCGCACGTCCTGGCGGTTGTATTCGTAGAGCTCGGCCGCTTTCTCGGGATAGCGGCTGGGGTAGTTGCGCCGGCTCGCATCGGCCTTGGTAGGCTGGCGCGGTGTGCTGAAAAAGTCGAGCAGTTGGCCGCCGCGCTTGTCCTTTTGGACGTCCAAACCCAGCACCTCGCCGGCATTCCCCAGCGCGCCAGGCAAACTGTACGCGCGGGCTCGCGCCATCGCGTCACGCACGCGATAGATGGGCAGCGCGGGCCACCGCAGCTTGGGCACGCACAGGTAGCGCCACACGCCGACTTCAAACGCAACGTTCCACGCTTCGATTTCCGTGCCCGGGTAGGACAGCGCCGCAAAGAGCGCGCGCGGCTCGGGCATGCCGGGAACCCAAAGGCTCGGGTCGTCATCGCCTACCGCCCAGCTCACCGACAGAACCTCGGCGCTCGGGTCCTGTAGGTAGCGCGTCATGCCCACGACGGGCAACCCGTACTTGGAAGCGCCTTTGAGTCGTTGCCAGCCGCCCCCTTCCTTGGGGGCATAGCCGGCTTCGGAGTACGTCTCGAAATCGAGCGTGAGGACGGGCATTACTGCAGATACCCCGCCGTCCGCATCTGCTCATCCGTCCAGCCGGCCGCTCGGTAGGACTCGTACGGCACGCCGTTGGCCGCCGGCAACATCACCGGCCCCGCGTGCACGATGGGCGCAGCCGGCGGCGCGGGCGGCGGCGGCACACCGACCGGCGCGGCCAAGCCCTGCGGCGCGTAGGGCGCCGTGGGCGCGGTGGCCGGAGTGACGGCCGGGACGATCGGAGCCGGCGCGGCCCCCATGCCCGCACCACCCGGAAATGCCTGCACGGTGGACGGCGCCGCCGCGGCGCCGAAGCCGGCATTCTCGACGCGCGGGCCCGAGACGATGCGGCCGGCGGCGTCGTAGCCACGGAAGCAGACCATGGAGTGGTTCATGTAGATGCCCGGGTTCTGCAGGTTGCCGTTGCTGGCGAGGCTGGCGTACACCTCGATCCAGTCGCCCGGCTGGATCGCTTCCGGCTCGACGAACGGCTCGGGCTGGCCGTTGGCGCCGATGCGGTAGAGCCGCGGCGCGATGGCGCTGCTCAGCACGACAACCCAGTGGCCGGGCCATCCGGTGTTCTCGCATGGCTTGCGGCCGGACTTGCTGGGCACCGTGCTGTCGCCGTCCTTGATCTTCCACGCGAAGTCCTGGCGCTGGCCCTGGCCGCCGGGCCATTCGCGGTGGCCGAACTCCCACACCTGCTTGCCCCATTCCGTCTGGGCCCAGTGAGTCGTGCCGTTCTTGGGAATGGCGAGGCCGAAATCATAGGTGGACTTGGGCTTGCCGTCGCGCGTGGTGCGCAGGTTGCCCTGGCCATCCTTGTCGGATGCCGTGTACAGGTCGCCGAAAACCATGCGGCCGGGCGGCAGCAGCAGCGAAAGCGTTTCTTTGCTCATGACGTGAATACCTTTTTGGCGAGTGTGTGATCGACACGGGTGAGTTTGAGCGCGCCGGCCGGGCGCGTGGCGTAGGCGTCCAACAACTCGGGCGCCAAGAGTTTGCGGTCACGCGCTTGCGTGGGCGTGATGGGCTCGCGGGGTTTCCAGATGGCATCGCCCAGGTCGGCCAGCAGCTCGGGCGGCACGTTCCACTGCAGGACGGAGCGACCTGGCGCCATCGTGTAGCCCGGCACGGCCACGCCGTGACGCAGCGCACCTTCCGTTTCTTCCTCCAGCCCGGTGCGGTATGCCTTGAGCAACTGCTCCATGTCCTGGATGCGGCCCAGCTCGATGCCCAGCTCGTGCGGCTGGAGCTTCACGGCCTGCTTGGTCCGCGCGTAGTCCATCACCGCATAGGCCGCGTTGCGCAGCGCGACGCACTGCGGCCTGGCGCTGCAGTAGAGGCACGCATCGGGATGTGGCGTCGCTTTCACATCGGGATGCATCGCCTCGGCCAGCCAACCCTTGAGCAGGTTGATATAGGGGCGCAGCTCCCATGCCCACACGGTCCAGCGACGAATCGGGCCATCCGGGTGGAAGTTGCGCGGCTGCACGACGGTGAGCGTGACCCGGGTCGTCATCTCGTCGTCGGACGACAACGCTTCGACGAACTTCGACACGTAGCCGATCATCTGCCAGTTCTCAAAAGCGTCCACGTACATGTGGCCGAACTTGTAGTCCCAACAGTAGATGTACTTCGGGTAGACCGCCAAGGCATCGGGCGTGCCGAACGCTTCGGGATGCAGGTTGTCCAGGTCGACGCGTTGCTCCAAGCGCACATGGTCGCGCCACTGCGGTCCCAGCGTGCTGGCAATGTCGTCGGCGTAAAGCTGCGCGGCGTCTGCCATCTCTTGGGTGTACTCCAAACCCGTCTCGCTGTGGAGCGCGCCCACCGACGGCACGAACGCGCCCGTCATCAGCCCGTATGCGTAGGCATGCGCCGCCGTGCCTTCGCGCGATGCTTGCGTATCCTCGCCGGGATAGTCGTGCTCCATCGTGGGCGCCGCGCGGCAGTGCGCGAGACGCCCGTAGGACGATGGCGAAAGGAGGGAATGTTCGCCCATCACACCGCGTCCAGCAGCGCATTGAGCTGCGTGATCAGCTCGGGGCGGCCGTTGAGCTGCGGCAGCGTGGTCACGGACGGGTCGCCCAAGCTGCTAATCCACGCCTTGAGCTGGTCGTGCCCGTAGCGGCTTGCGCCCACGTCGGCCGCCACGCGGCGCATCAGCCCGACGAACGGATTGAGGCCGGGCGGCACGGGGGCGCCGGGATCGGGCTGCGGCGGCGCAGGCGGCGCGGCCACCGGCGGGGGGGGCACGATGGCCGCAGCGGCAGGTGCCGGCGCGGGAATGCCAGCCTTGATCTGGTCGCGGATCTGGAAGTACACCTCATCGGGCACATTGCGCCGCCGTGTCCAGATGCCGGCTTGCGTCTTGGACTTGGCGCCGCTGTGGATACGCTCGTCCCACGGGTAGCCCTCGCTATCCAGCTCCACACCGCCCGGCGCAACCGGTGCCGGCGCAGGGGCCGCGCTCGTCGGCGCCGGAGAAGAAACCGCGGGCGCCGCGGGGACAGGCGGCAACGGTGGCACAGCCGCAGTGGAGTGGGCAGCGAACACCTGCGGAGACCCCAAAGGGGCGGCAGGCACCTCGGGGGTGACGTCGAGTTGCGGACCGCGCAACGCTTTGCCGTAAGATTCGATGAGCGCCGTGAAAAATTCGGGCTCGTCATTGGTGGAGAATTGGATGGTAATGTTTGCCACGTTCAGACCCTCTTGTTTGGGTGGTTGGTATTGACAACGGTGTACACCTTACCTCAGACTTTCCCGGCCGTCAACTGCCCCAGAGACTCATGAGCACACTGCGCCCGTACCAAGCCGAGCTGTACGCCAAGATGCAAGCGGCGTGGAGCGAAGGCGACCGCGTGGTGATGCCCGTGGCGCCGACCGGCAGCGGCAAGACAGTCATCATATCCCAAGCCATGCAGGACGAGTCCGGGGCCAGCCTGCTCATTGCCCACCGCGGCGAACTGCTCGTGCAGACCAGTCTCGCCTTGGCGCGCAACGGTGTCCGTCACCGCGTGCTTGGCCCCAACTCACTCGCGCGGGCTTGCTCCCGTGCCCATGTCGAAGAACTCGGAGCGAACTATGTACATCCCCAAGGCCGAGCCGCGGTTGCGTCCGTTGACACTCTCGCGCGTATGCAAACGGACCCCTTTCTGCGTTCGATTCGGACGTGGGTCGTCGATGAGGGGCATCATCTTCTCCGTGAGAACAAATGGGGCCGAGCGGTTGGGCTACTGCCAGATGCCGCGCGAGGCTTGGCGCCGACGGCGTCACCTCAACGAACAGACAAGAAGGGACTCGGCCGTCACGCGGATGGTCTCGTTGATCGGTTGGTACTCGGCCCAACCATGCGATGGCTTATCGAGGCCGGATTCCTTTCCCCCTACCGAATTGTTGGCACGCCGCCGTCCCTTGACTTGGCGGGAATACCGCTCGCTGCAGACGGTGATTTCAGCCAACCGGCTCTCCGCGCACGCGTACACGGAAGCCGCATTGTGGGGGACGTCGTTTCCCATTATCTCAAGTGGGTACCTGGAAAGCGTGGCCTCACTTTTACCGTGGATGTTGAGTCAGCAACCGAGATTGCGGCCGCGTACCGTGCCGCGGGCGTTGCGGCCGAAGTGGTTTCTGCAAAAACCCCGGACCCGTTGCGCCGCCAACTGCTCCGTGACCTGAAAGAGGGCCGACTGCTCCAACTGGTCAACGTGGACCTCTTCGGCGAAGGGGTGGACATCCCAGCCATCGAGTGCGTGAGCTTTGCACGCCCTACGCTCAGTCTGGTGGTGTACCTGCAGCAGTTCGGCCGAGCGCTGCGCGTGGCGCCGGGCAAAGAACGCGCGTGGGTACTCGATCACGTGGGCAGCGTGCTCAACCCAAAGTTGGGCCTCCCCGACAAGCATCGCGAATGGACGCTCGACCGCGGCGAGCGCGCCAGCAACGGCAAGAGCGTGCAGACCGACCGGCTCTGCCCAGACTGCGCGCAGCCGAATCCGCGCTTTTTGAGCCGGTGCCAGTATTGCGGGTGGGTTTTCGAGTCTGTGCCTCGCGGCGGTCCCGAGCAGGTGGACGGCGACCTCATGCTTTTTGACGACGAGACGCTGGCCAAGCTGCGCGGCGAGCGCGACCGCATCGACCTGGCCCCACGCATGCCGGCCGGATTGCCGGAAGCGGCCTACCACCGTATCCAGTCAACCCATCTGGATCGCCAGAGGGCGCAGCGCGACTTGCGCGAGGCTGTCACGCGGTGGTGCGGATGGTATCGCGCACGCGGGGCCGACGACTCGGAACTCTACAAACGCTTCTATTTCACTTTTGGGTGTGATATGCTCACTGCGCAAACTTTTGGAACCCAAGAGGCAACCAACCTCATGCAACGGGTTCTTCACACACGATTGGAGGATTGACCATGTGGCGCCTCACCTCTTTCATCGTCGGCACGATGGCTTTCCTGCTGTCGTGCGTGGCGCTCGGTTGCGGTCTGTGGCTGGCCTTCAACCTGCTCCGGGGCGTGCAGTGATCGACACATTGCGCACGTGGGCGCAGGTATGGGGCGTCGGGCCGCATGCCCTGCAGGATCTTTACGGGCGGCTCACGGCGGACGCTTCCCTACCCGTTGCGCCCAGCCGACAAGCGCCGAAGTCCGAGGCCGACGTGCAGGCTGCACTACGCCGCGAAGCCGCCGACAAGGGGCTGCTTCTCTTGCGCAACAATGTCGGCGCGCTCATCGATGCGCGTGGCATCCCGGTGCGCTATGGCCTGGCCAACGACAGCAAGGCGATGAACGAGCGCATCAAGTCGGCCGACCTGGTGCTGCTGGT
>Ga0164242_10004745_pt1 | contig 15224 bp, 13 predicted proteins | sample OricomgcompostMG_FD_108783 | JGI IMG/M metagenome (GOLD analysis project Ga0164242, IMG submission 108783) | Miracle-Growth compost microbial communities from Emeryville, California, USA - Original compost - Miracle growth compost (MG) ... | reverse complement strand
ACGTCGACGATTTTGGCGCGGAAGATCTCGGCGAACTGGATGATCTCGGCGCGGTTCTCGACCGCGGCGGAGACCTTGAACAGCGCCATCTCGCGGGCGACCGTGTCCTCCGGCTCCATATCGCGGATCTTCAGCACGTTGACGAGCTTGTGCAGCTGCTTGGTCACCTGGTCGATCGGGTGGACGGCGCCGTCGAGGGTGAGCGTGATGCGCGAGACGCTCGGGTCGTCGGTCGGCCCGACCGAGAGGGTGTCGATGTTGAAGCCGCGGCGGGAGAAGAGCCCGGCGACGCGCGCCAGCACGCCGGGCTTGTTCTCGACCTGGATCGAGAGGACGTGCTTGCGGCCGCTCAGCTGCCCGGGGACCCGCAGGTCCTCCAGGCGCACCAGATCCGGAGTTCCGGCCTCCATCACGCCTCCTCTCGCTGGCCGTGCAGCCCGGGGGCCTCGACCATGTCGCGGGCGGCGTTGCCCGGCGCGATCATCGGATAGACGTTCTCCTCCTGGCTGACGCGGACGTCGACGAGGACCGGGCCCTCGGTCTCGATCGCCTTCGTCATCGTCTCCTCGAGGTCGGCGGAGTCCTCGACCCGCAGGCCGGTCGCGCCGAAGGCCTCGGCCAGCTTCACCCAGTCGGGGCTGGTGCCGTTGTCGACCGAGCTGTAGCGGCGGTCCCAGAAGAGCTGCTGCCACTGGCGGACCATGCCCATGTAGCCGTTGTTCATCAGGAAGACTTTGACCGGGATGTTCTCGGTCACCGCCGTGGCCAGCTCCTGGACGTTCATGATCAGGCTGCCGTCGCCGGAGACGCAGGTGACGAGCTCACCCGGCATCGCGACCTTGGCGCCGAGCGCCGCCGGCAGGCCGAAGCCCATCGTCCCGAGGCCGCCCGAGTTGAGCCAGCGGCGGGGCCGGTCGAAGCCGTAGTACTGCGCGGTCCACATCTGGTGCTGGCCGACGTCGGAGGCGACGATCGCTTCGCCGCCGGTCGCCTTCCAGAGCGTCTCGATCATCAGCTGCGGCTTGATCTCGCCGCCGGAGCCGGGCTCGTAGAAGAGCGGATGGTTCTCCAGCCAGGAGCGGATCTGCGTCCACCAGTTATCCATCCGCGCCGTGTCGGTCTGCAGTGCCCGGTACTCGCGGGTCAGCTTCGGCAGCACCTGCTTGACGTCGCCGACGATCGGGATGTGGGCGCCGACGTTCTTCGAGATCTCCGCCGGGTCGATGTCGATGTGGATGATTTTCGCGTGCGGCGCGAACTCGTCCAGCTTGCCGGTGATCCGGTCGTCGAAGCGGGCGCCGATCGCGACGATCAGGTCGGCGTTGTCCATCGCCTGGTTGGCGGTGTACGTGCCGTGCATGCCGAGCATGCCGAGGAAGCGGTCGTCGGAGGCGGGGAAGGCGCCGAGGCCCATCAGGGTCGAGGTGACCGGGAAGCGGTCCGCCGCGGCCAGCTCCCGCAGCTCCTCGGAGGCGTCGGCGAGGACGACCCCGCCGCCGGTGTAGAGGATCGGCCGGCGCGCGTTCGCCAGCGCTTTGGCGGCGATCCGGATCTGTTTGATGTTGCCCTCGACCGAGGGCTTGTAACCGGGCAGGTCGACCGGCTCGGTGCGCGGCTCGTAGTCGATGTCGGCGCTGAAGAGGTCGGACGGGACGTCGATCAGCACCGGGCCGGGACGGCCGGTGCGGGCGACGTGGAAGGCCTCGTGGACGTACTCGGGGATCTGCCGCGCGTCGGTCACCTGGAAGGAGTGCTTCACGAACGGCAGCGTGGCGCCGAGGATGTCGGCCTCCTGGAAGCCGTCGGTCCCGATCAGGTGGGTTTTGACCTGGCCGGTGATGAAGACGGTCGGCACCGAGTCGAGCATCGCGTCGGCGATCGCCGTGATCAGGTTGGTCGCGCCGGGGCCGGAGGTGGCGAAGGCGACGCCGACTTCCCCGCCCGCCTTGGCGTACCCCTCGGCGGCGTGGCCGGCGGCCTGCTCGTGACGCGTCTGGACGTGGCGGAACTCGGCGTCGACGACGGCGTCGTACATCGGCAGGTTCGCCCCACCGGGGATCCCGAAGACGTTCTTCACGCCCTCGGCCTTCAGCGATTTCATCAGTGCGTCGGCGGCTCTCATCGAACCGACGATGCTACCAGCGCGGGCGCGCCTGCCGCTATGCCTGAGCGGGCGTCGGGCGGGCGGGGTTCCAGCGGGTCTTCGGGTCGATCGCACCGGCGGCGGCGCGGGACTTGTAGCGCTCGAGGATGCCGAGGATCGACTCGACCAGCTCCTCTCCCAAGAGGCGCGGCCGCAGGCCCAGCTCCAGCAGGTTCGAGTTGACCGCGTTGTAGTAGTGCTCTTCCTTCTCGACCCGGGGATTGTCGTAGTGCTGGATCTCGACCTCGTAACCGAGGTGCGCCCCCGCCTCCTTCACCAGCTCGGCCAGCTGCATCACCGAGAACTGCTCGGTGAACTGGTTGAAGACGCGGAACTCGCCCGCCGCCGCCGAGTTCTTGACGGCGATCCCGACGCAGGCGAGCGTGTCCCGGATGTTGAGGAAGCTGCGCGTCTGGTTGCCTTCTCCGTAGACGGTCAGTGGATGACCGATCACAGCCTGCAAGCAGAAGCGATTCAGGACCGTGCCGAAGAGCTCGTCGTAGTCGAAGCGCGTGATCAGCCGCTCGTCGCGGACCGTCTCGTCGGTCTCGATCCCATAAACGACGCCCTGGTTGAGGTCGGTCGCGCGCAGGCCCCAGGTGCGGCAGGCGAAGTGGATGTTGGTCGAGTCGTGGACCTTGGAGCAGTGGTACAGCGAGCCCGGCAGCTTCGGGAACGGCAGCATGTCGCTGCGCCCCTTGTGCGAGATCTCGATGTAGCCCTCCTCGATGTCGATGTTGGGCTGGCCGTACTCGCCCATCGTCCCGAGCTTGACCAGGTGCGCCTCGGGCACGTGGTCGCGCATCGAGAAGAGCAGGTTGAGGTTGCCGATCGTGTTCGCGTACTGGGTCTCCACCGCGGTCTGACGGGAGATCATCGAGTACGGCGCCGAGGCCTGCTGGCCGTAGTGGACGATCGCCTCGGGGAGGAAGTCGGCGACGATGCCGTCGAGGAAGTCGCCGTCCTCGATCGGGCCGACGTGGGCCGGGATACGCACGCCGGAGATCTCCTCCCAGGCGTCGATCCGCGTCTCCAGGTCGGCGATCGGGGTCAGCGAGTTGGAGCCCGCGCCCTCGACCCAGCGCCGGCGATTGAAGTTGTCGACGACCACGACCTCGTCGCCTTCGGCGGAGAACTTGAGCGCCGTCGGCCAGCCGAGGTAGCCGTCGCCACCAAGAATGAGGATCCGCATAGACCGGCCAGCTTAGTTGAATCGTGCCGATGCCAAACGGTGTGACGGCGCGAAACGGCGGCCGATGGGGGATCGCGGCGCTGGTCGCGATCGTCCTCCTGGGCCTCGGCCTGCGGGTCGGCGAAGCCTGGGACGGCCGCGCCCCGGTCTACGACGCCGCCGCCTACGCGGCGATCGCCCGCAACCTCGACCAAGGCCGCGGCTTCACCGTCGGCGCCGGCGCGACCCAGCCCTCGAGCGACTACTCCCCCGGCCTGCCCCTGTTCGTCGCCGGGATCTACAAGGTGACGGGAGGCGTCGACGAACGCCTCGCCCGGATCGTCCTGGCGTTGATCGGGACCCTCGCGGTCGTCTTCACCTACCTGATCGCGCGGCGCCTCGCCCGAGGCCGCGCGCGGATCGTGGCGGCGCTGATCGCGGCGCTCGTGGTCGCGATCTACCCGGCGACGATCGAGTACACGGGGATGCTGATGACCGAGCCGCTGGCGGCGACGCTCCTCGTCGGGGCGATGCTCGGCATCTTCTGGGCCGGGGACGGCGTCGACCCGCGGCGCTGGGCGGTGCCCGGACTGACCCTCGGCACCCTCGCCCTCGTGCGCCCCGAGTACCTGGCGATCGGCCTGCTCCTCGCCGCCCTCGTCCTCCTCCGGGAGCGTTCGCACTTTGCCGTAATAGATACGGAGAACTGCGAACGCACCGGTGGGGGATGGCGGCGCGCCTTGGTCGCCGCCGCGATCGTCGCCCTCGGCATCGTCGTCGTGGTCGCCCCCTGGACCGCCCGCAACGCCTTCGCCCTCCACCGCTTCGTCTCGGTGTCGACCGGCGGCGGCCAGGTCCTCTACTCCGGCACCTACCTGCCCTCGGACGGGAACCCGGAAGCGGTCGGTGCCGGCGTGGTCGCCGAACACCCGGACCTCTTCGGCCCCCACGCGGTCGAGAACCTCCGCCTCGAGCAGATCCTCGCCCGCCTCGCCGAAGCCGAACACCCGGGGATGGAACCCGACCAGGCGCTCTCGAAGATGGGCAAGGAACAGCTCCGCGACGACGTCGAGCACCACACCGGCGAATACGTCGAATTCGTCGCCAAGAAGATCGGCCGCATCTGGTCCCACGGCCCCCGCGCGGTGATGCGGGAGCCGGTCTGGGAGGCCCTCCACTGGGCCCTGCTCGGCCTCGGCCTGCTCGGCCTCGCCCTGCTCGCCTACTACCGCCGCTGGGAGGCGCTGATGATCGGCGCCGTCTTCCTCGCGATCACCGCGATCAGCGCCCTCCTCGTCGCCAGCCCCCGCCGCGTCCTCGTCCTGATCCCGCTGCTGAGCGCCTGCGCGGGAGCAGCGGTGGCCTGGGCCTGTGCCCAGGTCCACCGCCGCGCACGGACCTAGTTGTTGGCGTAGGTGATCTTGAACTTGAGCTTGATTTCGGTGGCCGTGTCGGCGCCGCGGAAGAGGCCCGTGTACTTGATCGTCAGCGGGGTTTTGGAGACGACCGAGGGGGTGATGCGGAAGCCTTCGATCGGCTGCGGCTTCGCGAGTTCGTTCTTGACCACCGTGTTGAGGACGCGGTTGATGATCTTGCATTCGGCGAACTTCATCTGCGAGGGAGCGATGTTCTTGCCGGTGACCGTGGTGGTCAGCTTGCGCCCCGCCACGTGATTGTTGGTGATCGAGCATTCCGAGTTGACGATGCCTTCCGTCGGCATCGCCGCCGCGGTGCCGACCGAGGCCAGCGCGAGGCAGGCGAGGGCGCCCGCGAGGACCAGAGAGATGCGCTTCATAAGCTTCCTTTCCGAATGGTTGACCCGGCCCGCAGGGTGAGGACCGCGTCTATAGCGAAGGTAAATTCGACCGGCGCGGCGGGGTTTCCTGCCGGCCGCCGAGTAGCCTGACGCGCGCTCTTGAAGTCCCTACGACATTGGTTTACCTCGCTCCCCGCCCGCTACGGGCGGCGGACACTGATCGCGCTCGCCTGCATCGCGGCGCTCGGCCTCGTCTTCCGCGCGGTCGCCGTCGTCCACCCGGTCGCCGATCCGGCCGACGACTCGCACGCCTACTACGCCCTCGCCAAGTCGCTCTACGAGGAAGGCAGCTACGGCGGACCGGAATTCAAGAGCGAAGCGACCAGCGACTGGAGCCCCGGCGCGCCGTGGCTCTACGCCGGGCTCTTCGTCGTCACCGGCGGCCCGCGCGAAGGGACGATCCGCATCCTCGAGGCGCTGATGGGGGTCGGCACGATCCTCGTCGTCTTCTTCCTCGGCTGGCGCCTGGGCGGACGCTGGCCGGCGCTCCTCGGCGCGCTCGGCGTGGCGGTCTACCCGCCCTTCATCCACTCGGTCGGCGAGATCATGAGCGAGCCGCCGACGATGCTCTCCCTGCCCGCCGCGATCCTCGCTTTCTTATGGGCGTGGGACCGCACCGCGGAACGCCGCGGCTCACTCTGGATCTGGCTGCTGCCCGGCTTCCTCTTCGGCGCCACCGCGATGTTCCGGCCCGAGTACACGATCGTCGCCGCGGCCTTCGTCGTCTACGCCGCCGCCCGCTGGGCCTGGGAACACCAGTGGCGCCTCGGCGCCACCGCGGTCGGGCTGATGCTGGTCGCGCTGCTGCTGCCGGTCGTCCCCTGGACGGTCCGCAACGTCGTCGTCCTGCACAAGCTGGTGCCGATCTCCACCGGCGGCGGCAAGGCCCTCTACGTCGGCACCTTCTATCCCGCCGACGGCGAATACCAGCGGGTCAAGGCGATCCTCTACCGCGAACAGACGGGCAAAAGCCTGCCGCCCGACTCGCAGGCGCTGAACGAAGTGAACCCGACCAAGCTCTTCACCCACGTCTGGAAATCGACCTATCCCGAACTCGAACGCGACACGGCGCTGGGCAAGATCGGCAAGGAAAACTTCTCCAAGTACTTCGGCGAACACCCGGTCGGCTACGCCGCGATGACGGCGCGCAAGGTCGGCCGGATGTGGTCCAGCGGGCCCGGTGCGGCGATGTCCTCGGGTCTCGGCCGGGTCGTCCAGGTGCTCCTCGTCCTGCTCGGCGTCGCGGGGCTGATCCTGCTCGGCTTCCGCCGCCGCTGGTGGGAGACGCTCTGCCTGGCGACGCCGATCGTCCTCGTCACCGTCGTCGGCGCCGCCACCCTCGCCGCCCCTCGCCGCAACGAGATCCTGATGACGCTGATAATCCCGCTCGCCGCCCTCGCCCTCGCCGAGGCCGCTTCCGCCCTATCCTCCCGAGGCCGAAATGCTCCCGCTAGCAGGCATATTCCCTGAAGAACTGACCGCGCTGCGCGGCGTCGGCCTCGCCGTCGCGCTGATCCTCGTCGTCTACGCGATCGTCCGCCGCCACCAGCTGCGGAACGCCGACGTCCTGCTGCTGCTGCTCGCGGGCGTCGCCCTGGCGGTGGTCACCGGCACCGAAGTCGTCAACGGCCTGCTCTCCGCCTTCTCCTTCGAAAAAGGCAACGGCGGGCGGATCCTCGGCCTCGCCGTCTTCGCCATCTTCATCCTCTTCATCATCACCCTGCGGGCGCTCTCGGTCGGGGCGCGCAACTCGCGCCAGCTCTCGGCGGCGCTCGAGGGACTCGCCTGGGAGGAGTTCCGCCAGGCCGGCCTGCCCGCCCGCTTCAAGGGCAAGATCGCGATCCTGATCCCGGCCTACAACGAGGCGGAGAACATCGGCGTGGTGCTAAACCAGATGCCGAAGGAGGTGTGCGGGGTGGCGACCGAGGTGCTGGTCGTCGACGACGGCTCGCGCGACGGGACCGGCGACGTCGCCGCCGAGCACGGCGCCCCGGTGGCCCGCCACGTGACCAACCGCGGCGGCGGCGCGGCGCTGCGGACCGGCTACCGGCTGATGGTCGAATCGGGGGCGCTGATCTGCGTCACGCTGGACGCCGACGGCCAGCACCTGCCCTCGGAGATGCCGCGACTGGTCGAGCCGGTGCTCAGCGGCGAGGTCGACGTCGCCCACGGCTCCCGCGTGCTCGGCCACGCCGACAGCAACACCCGCGCCCGGGAGCTCGGGATCGTCTTCTTCAACCGCCTCGTCTCCTTCATCACCCGCACCCACGTGACCGACTGCTCGAACGGCTACCGCGCCGTCCGCACCACGGTCCTCCCCCAACTGGTCCTGCGCCAGGAGCAGTTCCATACCTCCGAGTTCATGATCGAGGCGATCAAGCGCGGCGTCCCCGCCAAGGAGATCCCGATCACGGTCGAACAGCGCCTCCACGGCCACTCGAAGAAGCCCGCGGTGATGCGCTATGGCCTCGGCTTCGCCAACGCCATCGTCCGCACCTGGCTGCGCTGACCGGCGCGTTCGCACTTTGCCGTAACTATTACGGCTAACTGCGAACGCGATCCTGGGGGACGCCGGGGTGGCGGACGGCGCGCGGGTCGGGCAGGTAGAGGTCCGCGCCGCAGCGCGGGCAGACCTGGACGTAGAGCTTCACCGCCTTCAGGCACCGCGGGCACTGCCGTTCCGGTTCGTCCTTCTCCCGCCGCGACATGATCACCGCGGCGAGCCCGATGAACAGCAGCACCAGCCCGACCAGGAACCAGATCCAGAAGGAGCTGCCCTTGGCCTTGCCGATGATCCCGGTGGCGAGCCCGAAGGCCGCGGCGATGATCAGGTACTCGAGTCCCATCGACCCTAATTGTGGCGGGTCGCGCCGTCGCCGGCGCGCCTGCCTCAGCCGAGGCGTTTGGGGCGGGTGACCGAGCCGAGCTCGGCGATGTCGCGCTTGAACGGCATGCTGGCGGTCCAGTCGAGCAGCGCGTGGGCCTTGCGGCCGTAGCCCGGGATCTGGCTCATGTGGTAGCTGCGGGCGAGGAACCAGGCGGGGAAGCCGCGGAACTTGCGGTCACCGACCCGCCCGACCGCCTTGTAGCGGCCGAGGTTGACGAACGACGCCTCGCTCTTGTAGGTGAAGGGCTCGGGATCGCCGATCCCCACCTGGGCGGCGATGTTGCGGGCGACGACGGGACCCTGGCGCACCGCGTGCTGGGCGGTCGGCGGGCAGGTGCCACCACGCGGGTCGGGGGCGGCGGCGCAATCGCCGATCGCCCAGACCGAGCTCAGCCCCTCCACCCGCAGGTGGCTGTCGACCGGCACCCGGCCGCGCTCGTCGAGCGGCACGTTGAGGTCTTTGAGGACCGGCGCCGGGCTCACGCCCGCGGTCCAGACGAGGGTGCGAGTCGGCACGATCTCCCCGGTCGAGAGCGTGATCGAGCTCGGCGTCACCTCTTTCAGCTGCGTCTCCAGCTTGATGTCGATGCCGCGGCCGCGCAGCTCGCGCAGGGCGTAGTCGGCGAGGTCCTGGTCGATCTCCGGCAGCACCCGCGGCGCCGCCTCGACCAGCATCCAGCGCATCCCGTGCAGGCGGGCGCGCGGGTAGCTGTCCATCGCGTCGGCGGCGAAGTCCTGGAGCTCGGCCAGCGCCTCGAGCCCGGCGTAGCCACCGCCGACGAAGACGAAGGTCAGCAGTTCCTCGCGCCGCAGGTGGTCGCTGGTCGCGTTGGCTTCCTCGAGGTTCTCGATCACCCGGTTGCGCAGGACGATCGCGTCGGCGAGCCCCTTGAAGCCCATCGCGTAGTCGGTCAGGCCGGGGATCGGCAGCGTCCGTGAGACCGAGCCCAGCGACAACAGCAACTGGTCGTAGGGGATCGTCTCTTTGTCGCCGCTCTTGGCGTGCAGCTCGATCGTCTTCGCCTCGGGGTCGTGGCCGGCGATCTCACCGAGGCGCAGGTAGGTGCGCTTGAGGATTTCGCGCAGCGGCGTGACCACGTGGCGCGGCTCCAGCGTCCCGGCTGCGGCCTCGGGCAGGAACGGCGAGTAGGTCGCGTAGTTGGTCTCGTTGATCAGCATCAGCCGCGCCGACTGCTTCGGCATGACCTTCTCCAGCTCGCGCGCGGCCGCGAGCCCCCCGAAACCACCTCCGGCGATGACGATGTTCCAAGCCATGGACCGAAGCTAGCAGCTTGTGACACCGTGTTACAAAGTGCGATCCGTCACTCGGACGGATCATCGACCCCGGCGGGGTCAGAGGCCGAGCTGCTCGCGGATCAGGCGGTTGACCTCGCCGCCGTCGGCGCGACCCTTCGTCTCCCGCATCACAACGCCGACTATCGCCCCGATCGCCTTGCCGTTACCGGAGCGGATCTGCTCCGCGGCGGCCGGATCGCCCTCGATCGCGGCGGCGACGATCCCCGCCAGCTCACCGTCATCTCCCCCCATCTGGGCGAGTCCTTCGCGCTCGATCACCTCGGCGACGTCGGCGTCGCGGTCGGCGACGAGGATCGCCAGCACCTGTTTGCCCCCCGCGTGGGACACCTGCTTGGCGACGACCGCGGCGATCAGGTCGGCGAGCGGCTGCGCCTCCGGGCGTTCGGCGTCGTCGGACGCGCGCAGGGCGGCGGTCAGGTCGCCGGTCACCCAGTTGGCGACGACGCGCGGCCCGGCGGCGTCGCCGACCGCGGCGACGACGGCCTCGAAGTACTCGGCGCCCTCCGGGTCCCCGGCGAGCAGGCGCGCCTGCGCCTCGTCCAGCCCCAGCTCGGATTCGTAGCGGGCCATGCGCTCCGCGGGCAGCTCCGGCAGCGACGCCCGCGCCTCCTCCAGCATCGTCTCCGTCGGCGCGATCGCGACCAGGTCGGGCTCGGGGAAGTAGCGGTAGTCATGAGCTTCCTCCTTCGAGCGCAGCGAGGTCAGGTCGCCGCTGGTCGGGTCGAAGTGGAGCGTCTCCTGTTCGACCGTCCCGCCCGCGCCGATGATGTCTCGCTGGCGTTCGAGCTCGGCCTCGATCCCGCGCTGCAGGAAGCGGAAGCTGTTCATGTTCTTCAGCTCGGTCTTGGTGCCGAGCTCGGTCGAGCCCGCCGGGCGCACCGACACGTTGGCGTCGACCCGCAGGCTGCCCTCCTCCATGTTGACGTCGGAGACGCCGAGCTGGCGCACCGTCTCACGCAGCAGGCGCGCCCACTCGGCCGCTTCGGCGGCGCCGCGCAGGTCGGGCTCGGTGACGATCTCCACCAGCGGCGTGCCCGCCCGGTTGAAGTCGACCAGCGAGGCGGAGGAGCCGGCGATCCGCCCCGAGGAGCCGACGTGGACCGTCTTCGCCGCGTCCTCCTCGAGGTGCGCGCGGGTGATCCGGATGTCGCCCAACTTCCCCTCGCCGCAGATCGGCACGTCGTACTGACTGATCTGGTAGGCCTTCGGGTTGTCGGGATAGAAGTAGTTCTTGCGGTGGAAGATCGAGCGCGGCGCGATCTCGCAGCCGAGCGCCATCCCGATCTTCAGCGCGAATCGGATCGCCTCCTCGTTCGGCACCGGCAAGACGCCCGGGTGGGCGAGGCAGATCGGGCAGGTGTGGACGTTCGGCTCGTCGCCGAAGGAGAGCTCGCAGCCGCAGAACATCTTCGTGCGGGTCGCCAGCTGGACATGGATCTCCAGCCCGATCACGGCCTCGAGCTCAGCCACGCGAGCCTCCCTTCCAGGGCGCGTCGTCGCCGACCGCGGCGGCAAAGCCGAGCGCGCCCTCCAGCGCGTGCGCGGCCTCGAGCAGCTTCTGCTCGGCGAAGGCCGGGGCGGCGATCTGGAAGCCGACCGGCAGCTTCGGCGCGTCGGCGCCGGCGCCCTCCGGCGCGGCGAGGCCCGCCGGGATCGCGATCGCCGGGATCCCGGCGAGGCTCATCGGCACGGTGAAGAAGTCGTTCAGATACATCGACATCGGATCGGCCGTCTTCTCGCCGAGGCCGAAGGCGACCGAGGGCGAGGTCGGGGTGATGACGAAGTCGACCTCGCCGAAGGCGGCGCCGAAGTCCTGCGAGATCCGCGTGCGGACCTTCTGCGCCTGGCCGTAGTAGGCGTCGTAGTAGCCCGAGGAGAGCGCGTAGGTGCCGAGCATGATCCGCCGCTTCACCTCGGCGCCGAAGTACTCCGAGCGGGTCGCCTCGTACATCTCGATCAGGTCACCGTCGCCGCCGGCGCGCTTGCCGTAGCGGACGCCGTCGTAGCGGGCGAGGTTCGAGGAGGCCTCGGCCGGGGCGATCACGTAGTAGGCGGAGATGCCGTGCTCGGCGTTCGGCAGCGCGATCTCGGCGATCTCGCCGCCGAGCTCCTCGATCCGCGCCACGGTCGCCTCGAAGACGGCGCGCACGCCGGGGTCGAGCGCCGCCTCGCCGAGCTCCCGCGGGACGCCGAAGCGCAGGCCCGCGAGATCCTCCCGCGAGGGTAGCTCGATCCCGCCCTCGATCCCGACCGAGGTCGAGTCGCGCGGGTCCTTGCCCTGCATCACGCCGAGCAGGAGCGCCGCGTCGGTGACGTCGCGGGTCAGCGGGCCGCACTGGTCGAGCGAGGAGGCGAAGGCGATCATGCCGAAGCGGGAGATCGCGCCGTAGGTCGGTTTGAGGCCGACGATGCCGCAGAGCGAGGCGGGCTGGCGGATCGAGCCGCCGGTGTCGGTACCGAGCGCGGCCGGGGCGAGGCCGCCCGCCACCGCCGCCGCCGAGCCGCCCGAGGAGCCGCCGGGGACGCGGCCGCGGTCCCATGGGTTGAGCACCGGGCCGTAGCCCGAGTTCTCGTTCGAGGAGCCCATCGCGAACTCGTCCATGTTGGTCTTGCCGAGCACGAGGGCACCGGCCGCGGTCAGCTTGTTCACGGCGGTCGCCGTGTAGGGCGGGCGGTAGCCCTCGAGGATCCGCGACCCGGCCGTGGTCGGGATGCCCTGCGTGGTGAAGATGTCCTTGATCGCGATCGGCACGCCGGCCAGCGGGCCGGAGTCGGCGGGCGCCGGCGGGTTGGCGCCGTAGGGGGTCGACTCGCCCTCGCCTTCGGGGGCGCTCTCCCCCGCGCCCGTCCAGTCGGGTTCGCCCTCGCCGCCGTGCTCGGCGGTCCACAGGTAGGCGTTCAGCTCGTCGGCCGCCGCGGCGGCGCGCCAGGCGTCGCCATACTCGTCGGCCGAGATCTCGCCCGCGGCGATCTTCGCCGCCGCCTCGGCGACGGTCAGGTCGGTCAGCTCGGCCATCAGTCGAGGTCGGCCTGCGGCGAGGGGGCGCGGAAGGCGCCGTCCTGAGGCTCGGGCGCGCTCGCGAGCGCCACCTCGGGCGGCAGGCTCGTCCAGGGCTCGTCGGCGCGCAGCACGTTCTCCAGCTGGACCACGTGCGAGGTCGGCTCGACCCCCTCGAGGTCGAGGTTGGCGATCCGGTCGACGTGCCCGAGGATCCCCGACAGCTCACCGGCCATCCTCTCCACCTCGGCCTCGTCGAGCCGCAGCCGCGCCAGCCGCGCGACGTGAAGTACCTGCTCGCGATCGATCACGGGAGCGATTCTAGGTGGGGCGGCGCGATCAGGACTTCGCGCGCCCGGAGGGCTTCGGTCCGGCGGCCGGTTTGGGGCGCGCCGGGCGCGACGACTCGAGGCGTTTGGCGATCGCGGCGAAGCTCGTCCCTTCCTGCCCCATCGCCCGCCGGCCGCCGTAGGCGATGCCGAGCGCGGCGGCGAGGGCGAGGAAGATCGGCAGCTTCAGCGTCGTTTCGTAGGCGAAGCCTTCGACTTCGGGACCGGCTCCCGGCGGCGAGATCATCCGGATCAGGATCAGCAGCGCGGCCAGCAGGCCGAGGACGCAGACCGCACCGGCGGGCGGGATCGCGGGCTTCCAGTCGGAGCCGGTGACCCGCAGCAGCGCCGCCCCGACCGCGACGACGATCGCCAGCATGAGGAAGAGCGGGATCACTTCGAGCGTCTGCCAGGCGTTGCCGCCGGTGCCGAACGGGCCGATCAGCTGCAGCGTCTGCGGCGCCTTTTCGAGGCTCGTCCCGAACCAGTCGAGGAAGGTCAGGACGAAGAGCAGGGCCGCCGCGACCAGCGCGATCGCCTCGCCGCTGCGCAGGCGGTCGAGCCGGACCTTCATCAGTGTCCCGAACGGGCGCGGGCGGCCTGCAGCGTGTTGTGGAGGAGCATCGCGATCGTCATCGGGCCGACTCCTCCCGGCACCGGGGTGATCGCCGCGGCGACCTCGGCGGCCGCGTCGTAGTCGACGTCGCCGACCAGGCCCTCCTCGGTGCGGTTGATGCCGACGTCGATCACGACCGCGCCCGGCTTGATCGCGGCGCTGCCGAGCACCTCCGGCACGCCGACCGCGGCGACCAGGATGTCGGCCCGCGCGCAGACGGCGTCGAGGTCCTTGGTCCGCGAGTGGCAGGTGGTAACGGTGGCGTTCGCCAGCAGCAGCAGGCGCGCGACCGGCACGCCGACCAGCTTCGAGCGTCCGACGACGACCGCCTCGAGCCCCTCCGGGTCGACGCCCTCGTGGGCGAGCAGTTCCATCACCCCGGCCGGCGTGCAGGGCACCAGCCCCGGCGTCCCGTGGGCGAGCAGCCCGGCGTTCACCGGGGTCAGCCCGTCGACGTCCTTGCCCGGGTCGATCGTCCCCACGATCCGGTCGGAGTCGAGGTGATCGGGCAGCGGCATCTGGACCAGGATCCCGTCGACCGCGTCGTCGGCGTTCAGCTCCTCGACCAGCGCCTCCAGCTCCTCCTGGCGGATCGCCGCGGGCGGCTGCCTGTGGATCGAAGTGATCCCGACCTCTTCGCAGGCCTTGATCTTGTTGCGGATGTAGATCTCCGAGGCCGGGTCCTCGCCGACCAGCACCGTCGCCAGCGCGGGCGTGCGCCCCGCCTCCTCCTCGTAGGCGGCGAGGTCGACCTTGACCCGCTCTTTGACCGCCGCCGCGACGGCTTTGCCGTCGATCCTCCGTGCCGCCATCGTCACCTCTTCTTGATCGGGGCGTAATCGGCCATCAGCTTGCGCTCCTTGCCGTCGGTGAAGCGGACGACGACCACGCCGCCCGGCTCGGTCCCGGTGACGACCCCGTCGCCGAAGCTGGCGTGGACGACGTCGTCCCCGGTCCGCATCTCGAGCGCCCCGGTCGGGTCGAGCGGCTGCGCCGGTTCGGGGGCGCCGAGGCCGGAGTCGCCGAAGAGGCCACCGCTGAACCCGCCGCCCCCGCTGCCCGCGCCGCCGCCGTAGGCGGTCGAGCCCCAGGTCATCCCGGCGCTCGCCGCGGTCGAGTTGCGCTCGGTCAGCTCGACCGGGATCTCGTCGATGAAGCGCGAGGGCAGGTTGCGCTCGGAGCGGCCGAAGAGCTGGCGTTCGCGCGCCCAGGTCAGGTAGAGGCGCTTTTCCGCCCGCGTGATGCCGACGTAACAGAGGCGCCGCTCCTCCTCTTCGCCGCCCTCCTCGAGCGCCCGCATGTGGGGGAAGGCGCCGTCCTCGCAGCCGATGATGAAGACCGTGTCGTACTCCAGCCCCTTCGCGTTGTGGAGCGTCATCAGCGTGACCTTTTCGCTTTCCTCGCCCTCCAGCGCGTCCTGCTCGGAGCGCAGCATGTTCGACTGCAGGTACTCCTCCAGCGCGGTCAGTTCGCTCTCCCCCTCGAACTCGCGCTCGCGGTCGAACTCGGCGGCGCCTTCGACCAGCGCCTCGAGGTTCTCCGCCCGCCCTTCGGCCTCGACGGTCCGTTCGTTCGAGAGCGCTTCCAGGTAGCCGGTCTCGTTCAGCACCCGCTCCAGCAGCGAGTGCATCGAGGAGCCCTCGACCCGATCTTTGAGCGCGTCCATCATCTCGTAGAAGCGGCCGACCGCCTTGATCGCCGCGGCGGAGAGGCCCGGCACCTCCTCGGCCCGTTCGATCACTTCCCAGATCGTCATCCCGCTGGTGTTCGCGTAGGCGAGCAGCCTTCCCTGGGAGGTGTCGCCGATCCCGCGCCGCGGGCTGTTGACGATCCGCCCGAAGGAGACCACGTCGGCGCCGTTGGCGAGGAAGCCGAGGTAGGCGAAGGCGTCTTTGATCTCCGCCCGGTCGTAGAACTTGGTGCCGCCGATCACCTGGTAGTTGACGT
>Ga0164242_10004744_pt1 | contig 15224 bp, 16 predicted proteins | sample OricomgcompostMG_FD_108783 | JGI IMG/M metagenome (GOLD analysis project Ga0164242, IMG submission 108783) | Miracle-Growth compost microbial communities from Emeryville, California, USA - Original compost - Miracle growth compost (MG) ... | reverse complement strand
GGCCGTCGCGACCCACAAGCCATGTTAGCTGGCAGTTGCCGCAGTAATGGAACCGAAGTTGTTCGGGAGTAGTCGGTGGCGGCGGATTGTCGTAATCCTTGTGAATCCCGATTGTGCTTGCCGGCCCCAGGACTTGCTCGTCCCACTGGGGAACGAACCGCGCGACTCCACCTGAGAGGATAAAAACCTGGTCGTCTTCTGTATCATCATCTACTTCGTCGTCCATCTCGTCCATCTCGCTGCCGGTCTCATCATCGGTTTCGTCGTCAATCTCGTCGTCCATCTCATCTGACCCTGCGGAGGACCCGTCTCTAAAATCGACACAGCAAATACCGCATATCCGGAGCCGATGTTGGAAGCAAACGGCCTGTCCCGACCGGTTGTAAGAGAGGAGCTCCTGATGCTCCGGCAACGCCTGCATTGTTACGGATCCTGCGATAAGAATAAATAGCCTTGTCCTAGCGAAATTGTGCGATGAGTGCGGTTTCTCCGAGTGGCAGGTTGCACCAAGGGCAGGTCGGTAGAGTGCAGAGTCATTTCCAGATTATTTCGTCATCGACTTCGCGAAGCTACTGTGGTACAATGGTAGGTCAAGTCCATAGGTTGGTCCGTGTTCCGGGAGAGGGTCCTCCCGTCCCGGTCCTTTTCCCGGCCCCACTTCACCCCCCGGGGGGCCGGATGTCATAATGGTACCACCGGCCTAGGACATACTCGCCAGGTGCCAAGGCAGTTGTCTTAGGTACACTTGCAGTGCGCGTTCCTCTACCCAGTCAGCCTTACTGATTTATGTTGGGCGCTGGGGCCACCAGTAGCTTACCTTAGTAGATCCTGGCCCTGCGCAGTGCCATATAGGCACGCTGGCAGGAGGTAGGAACGCCGGTAGGAGGAAAGTCACAAATTGCTCCTTCCTCCGCACAGGATCTCTTTTTGTTGTGTGTGTGCTTCCCTGAAGTTACTGCGTCGCTTGGACGAGCTAGGGAAGGCTCTAGAGCAAAGCGCGGTCAGACAAACTGGGAGCTGTCAGCCTACCGAAACGCGCAAGCATGAACTCCCAAGTCCTAAATGGTGGATGACCCGACACCCTGCCACCCCAGGCACTCCTGCTCAGTTCGCCATGTCCTTGTTCTCAAGGAACCAACTGGCTATCCTGCGTCTCCGAGCGCGCGAGACCCTAGAAGTAACTTACCATAACCCCGAAACCACTCTCACAAGCTTCTTTCGATCCGCCCAGCCATCAGCACTGCCTCGTCGTTTGCCACCGTGCACCAGAGCCAGAGGCGCCTGCCTGTAGGTTATCGTCCCATTGGTTTTGGCCAATACGGCGTTGTCTACGAGAGACGAGGAAGAAAATACGTCGCCGAGATTGCTAAGCCGACGTACAATTCCGCCCTCTGGGTCGACCTCCATGGCCAATTGATTCACAAGGGTGCAGGATATAATGTTTAGTCTCGAACCCTTGGTCTGCTTGACTCTCCGAAGTTGTTCTTTAAATGGAACTAGAAAAGTGGCGACCTCGGGGCGGAGATTCCTGGAGAGGTTCGGAAATGGCATCCCGAGCGTTGGCGGCAGCAAAAGACAACTAGCCAATGGACGATTTCAAGTGAAACACCGTATATATCTCCAGTTACCTCGTCGAGTATCCGTAGTCGTGGTTCGCAAAGCTACCACAGGACATGCATCAAACACGACGGGCGGAAAACACACTAATCGATTTCTAGACTGCCGGGCAACCATGGTAGGCAGATCATATAGGGGTAAGGGGCGTGTTATTGCAACTTCAACATATTCCCGCCCAACCAATCCAAGCAATTCTACGAGAACCAAACAACAATCAGCTAGCAAGGTGGCTCAACTAAACAAGGCCACTTTTTAGCGCCGTCGGACAAATCTGCGTTACAGATCTCCAACAGGCAGGGAACATCACTGCTGCGATCAACAACCTCGGAGTCGCGGATGGGTATGTCTCTGTGTACAATCGTGGTAGATATGGCTGGCTGTACCGTAGTTCTAAAGTTAGACACACAACCCCAGATTGATACGGAATTGAGAACGATTACATGTGTTACATCGTACGCACGCGCCTAGGGTCCCCAGTCATTACACAAGTGCCCGGGTCTTGCCTGCTTATTACCCTCAACCCACTCCGGTACTTGTAGAGTGGCAAGACAGAGCCGCGTATTAGGTTATACGGAGGCGATGCTGCAACACTGTCTAAAACAAAACACGTCTATATTTTGGAGGTGAGCCGCCAACTAGTACAGAGTGGTGAACACGTATCCCATCTCTATGCAGACACATTGGAGCCGCCGGAATATATCCTGTCGTTCTAAGTTGGCGATGTAGTTGTACACATGCCCGCTGCATTGGAGTCCGCTATGGAATGGTAGGCGCAACTCCAGGGTAATGGCAGGTAGAAATCAAGCCCGTTCGTGTTTGTGTGGATGTTGGTAAGAAACGGCAACATACTCTTCATCGACAGGCGTGGGCGAGTGAAGAGTGACCAGTTGTCACTTGGCCAAAATTAAACACATTTGCCGCTACAAGTACTCGAAAAGTTACATCTAATACGAAGTTCTTGGTTGGTGGTGTCGTGCGTGAGGGAAAAGGAGGAGACTCGAAATCAACGCGGGACTATTTACTCCCAAGCAACCCACCCAATAAGACACCCCTTGACCGGAATGAAAAATGCAGAAGCTCCGAACAGCCGGACCGCTTCCCTTCCCATCTGTCTGACCTCTCCTCCGGCCAACGCTTCTAGAAACCAAGATCGCCTCAAAGAGTAGAGACGAGTAACCTCAACACGCACAACCTTCCTTAGCATTTGGGTCGTGGGCCCCGCTCAGGTTTACCCTCTGGTCATCCCCTCCGCGGCTGACCGCATTGGCGGCACCGGGACCCCTCGCGCTCTTCAACGACGTCTCCGGGATGGCATTCGCGATGGCGGTGAATACCTCGGTAACGTTGTGACCCGTCTTGGCGCTGGTCTCGAGGAATAGCAGGCCTTCCTCCTCCGCGTACGCCTTGGCCTCTGCCGTAGGCACCTGGCGGGCGTCGCCGGAATCATCACCCCCACCTGCGCCCTCAGAGTCGTCGGCGGGGCTGTCTGCGGACGAACCAGTGCCGTCGTTAGTAAGATCGAGCTTGTTGCCGACTAGCGCGATGACAATCCCCGGTGATGCCTGGCGTTGAAGTTCGGCGACCCAGTGTTTCGCCTTGACGAGGGATGTCGGTTTCGTCAAGTCGTAGACAACCAGCGCTGCCTGCGCGTTCCTGTAGTACATCGGAGCAAGGGAAGCGAAGCGCTCCTGGCCTGCTGTATCCCATATCTCGAATTTTATAGTCCGGGTGGGTAGGTTGCACTTCTGTGTTAGGAAAGCAGCTGGAAGAGGGGTCGTATGCATCAGCAAAACCGATCTCGCGAGTCCTAGACGTCCGTACAAGAAGGCGCAAAACTTACCGCCTATTGTTGGCTCCTTATTCTCTTGGAAATCGTTGTTAACGAATCGAAGTACGAGGGATGACTAGAATGCATGGTTAGACCTCTAAGGTAGGCGAGGGCTTGGGAGTTACTGAATTGGGGTTATCCTTACCTTCCCGACAGCGGCTTCGCCGAGCAGCACCAGCTTGACGCTGCTGCTCGGTTTCGGGGTATTCGAGTCGGACATTCTGGATGGCGATGTTTCCTGATGATAGATCGTAAGAGCAACCTGCCCTGTCCGGAAGCAGTGTTGACCTTGATAGGTAAGGTAATGGAAGGCGTGATAGTAGGATAGTTTGGTTGGTTGACGGACCGGAGGTTGCCTGCTTTCCTGCCGACGCAACAAGTGACGTGAGAGGCCCAGTTATCTGGCCGACTGGTCTGTGCTCGGCAGCCAATTAATCGGCGAGATGTTCAAGGCCCTGCCAGGTACCAATGCGAAATTTAGCAGCCTGGCTTTTACGTGAACTGGCCTGTATTCAAGACAGAGAGAGCTTGGCTACCTTGGTCTGGTCTTGTTGTCTATGTCCATACTTTACAACCTTTGTCAGGTATGGAGGACTCTTGTTTGAGAGCATCATCATGGAAATTGTCCTATACGTAGTGTACTTGCCTTCGATAAGATAAACCCAAACGGCCGCTTAAAGAAGACTAGTGCGGGACAGTTTTGTAGAAGCGGGACCGTCTCCACGAAGAATTTCAATCCCCAAAAAAAGTTCCCATTCCAAAGAGAGTTTTCGTTCTCCACCACTTGGAGTAAGTCGTCCAAAAAAGAAAAGCTGTAGAAGTGTCGAAGCAACATGGCGTCTGCACCTACTCACGGTGCCGCCCATGGCAAGCCGATCCCTCCCAAGAAGAGCCTGTTCGATAACGAGGAATCGAGCAGCGATGACGACCAGGAGGATGGCGGTGCTGCCCTCGGATCTTCTACGCAGCTCAAGGTCAACGAGGAATATGCTCGCAGATTCGAACACAACAAGAAGCGGGAGGAGCTCCACAGACTGGAGGAGAAATACAAGTCGAAAAAACCCAACGGTGCTACTGACGGGGGTCTGGGCTCGGATTCTGATTCCTCCTCAGACGAGACGGAGGACGACGAGGGGTTCTTGATCACTGAGGACCTCGACGCAGAGATTTCGGCCACGCTCCAAGCCATTAAGAAGAAAGACCCGCGGATATACGACAAATCCGCGGTTTTCTACAAGCCGATCGAACCGGAAGACCCAACGGCCAACCCTTCTGCCGAGGAGAAGAAGGAGAAGCCCGTGTTCCTCCGAGACTACCACCGCGAGAGGTATATGCGGGGCGACGTCGGTGCAGAGGGCGAAGACGAAGCTGAGGCAGTGGAGCCCAAGAGCTATGCCCAAGAACAACAAGACATAAAGCAGGCCCTTCTTTCCGAGATTAACGCAGCTGCGGCTGCCGACGACGAGGAATGGAGCGGTGACGAGGCATTCATGAAACCAAAGGCACAAGAGAAACCAGACAATGACGGCATGCACCCCTCAAGAGCTCCGGTCCTCAAGCTTACGGAAGAGGACGTAGCGAATGCAGACAAGGACCCGGAGACCTACTTGACCAAGTTCATGGCCTCCAAGGCCTGGGCTGCCGGAGCAAGGGCGAGGTGGGATGCATTCGACTCAGACGAGGGCGAGGATGACGGCAATGATCTCGCCGAGGAGTTCGAACACGCATACAACATGAGATTCGAAGACCCCGACAAGAGCAACGAGGTCCTAAAGTCGTATTCCCGAAATGCTGCCGCCGCATATTCAGCGAGGAAGGAGGAGCTCACGGGCCGGAAAAAGCAGCGAAAGCTAGAGAAGGAGAAGAAGGACGCCGAGAAGCGCGAGCGAGACGAGGAGCGACGACGCCTCCGGCGCCTCAAGCTCGAAGAGGCCCAGGAGAAGCTGCAGAAGATCAAGGAGGCCGCCGGTATGAGCGGCAAGGCCCTAAAGGACGAGGACTGGATCAAGTTCCTCGACGACGCCTGGGAGGACGATAGGTGGGAGGAGGAGATGAAGCGGCGATTCGGGGAAGACTACTACGCCGAGGAAGAGGACATGTCCGAAGGCGACGAGGACGGTGAAGGCTCAACGAAGAAAAGGAAGAAGCCGAAGAAACCCAAGTGGGACGACGATATTGACGTCAAGGACATCCTCCCGGACTTTGACGGGGATACCCTACCGGCCGTCACCCTAACGGACTCGGAAGCTGAGCCCGCGGACGACCAAGCCGCCGCAGCCGACCCCCACTCGGACTCGGACTCGGACTCGGACTCGGAGCGTCCCGCCAAGAAGCGCAAGACAACCAAAGAGGCCAAAAAGGACCGTGCCGCCGCCCGGCGGCAAGCCCGCGCCGAACTAGCCCGCCTCGAAGCCCTCGTCGACACCAAGATGGAACTCGACGCCCCACGCGCCCTCGCCGGGCCCTCTTCCTCCTCGGGCCGCCCCGCGGCCCCGGCCTTCCGGTACCGCGAGACCTCGCCCAACTCGTTCGGCATGACCGCGCGCGACATCCTGCTCGCGCCCTCGGACGCAGCGCTCAACGACTTCGCGGGCCTCAAGAAGCTGGCCACCTTCCGCGACGCGGACAAGAAGCGCAAGGACCGGAAGCGGCTCGGCAAGAAGGCCCGCCTGCGCGAGTGGCGCAGGGAGGTGTTTGGCCGCGAGTACGAGCGCACGGGGCCGACGTATGGGTTTGGCGAGCGGGGGCAGCGCGGCGGGGGTAAGGGGAAGGATAAGGGTAAGGAGAAGGAGAAGGATCCGGAGAAGGAACCAGAGCAGGGAGAGAAGCAGCAGGAGGAGAACTTGGTTGATGGCGAGAGGAAGAAGAAGCGCAAGAGGTCTAAAGGCAAGAAGGCAGCCAAGGCGTAGATCCAGGTGTCGCAACTGTACATTCTGAGCATTAGCACGCAGCAAACCCATAATTTGGGGGGGGGGAAGGGAGCATCGTTAGCTATGAAACATTATTCGAGCACAAATTTGGTAGTTGGTATTCCCAGTTTCTACGCAAGATATAGGAATACGTATCGCACATTAACTGCTAATCTGTCCAGACCCATATACCCCTAGACACCTATGCAGAGAGTGTATGTACAACACATGGCCGGCCGGCCATAATATAACAAATCCGGCCTGCCCGCTAAAACCCTCCTCTTCCGGCCCCCCTACCCCCCCAGTTTCGAGTCCATGTCGTCCCAATGTTGCGGGTGGGTTTATCCAAGATAAGTTTCCATCAAATGGTTGGCAGCACAAATATCCGTTTCTGCGGGATATGCGCGCCTGTAACGTATAAATAAAAGGGGGGCCTCCTCGCCTCGGTGTCGCTGTCCGTCGCGTAAGTTGAAATATGCCTGTGGCAAAGGCAAATCAAGGCTCTCCCTGTTTAACACTGCTAGCCACAATCCCCTCCCTTACCAACGGCAAAGGACTCAGGGGGCCAGGACAATGATTAAACAACCCAACATTTCTCTCCTCTCTAAATCCACCCATTAAACTGGCTTCCTCGCTCCGGGCCCCAGGTGGACGCTGCCACGAGCCGAGGCCCGCCGATGTAGTCACCGGGCCCCGTGGTGCATACCGCCGCCCATGCCGCCGCTAAACATATCCACGAAGCCGTCAAGGTTGCCGACGCTGCCAACTCCAAGGTCCGCGCCGAGTTCGGGTGGCTCCATGTTGAAGGGCATGAACCAAGCCGAGCTCGCCTCGTTGCCAAATGCCGCGTGGAGGGCGGCATCGGCCGAATGACCATTGCTAACGCTGCCGCTTCGCCCCTCACCGCCCTGCCGATTGCTCTCGCCGCCGTCTTGCGCCCAGCCTGCCAGCGCGCCGATCCCATGATCCACACTGTTGCCGTAGGCTCCAAATACTAACTGCCGGTCGAGTTGGGGCAGCGCCATGCCGCCTTGGTGGGCAGAGAGGGGGATGGAGAAAGGCACCGGAGGGAAGAAGGACGCTTGGTGATGGTGGCGGTGACTGGAGAACTGGGACACAGGGCTAAGCGGCGAAAGGCCGTGGTATGAGTTGCCGTTCGGGTGGTGAGAGACGGTGAGCGGGTTAAATGAGGCCGACCCGCTTGTCTGGCCGCCTATTCCCCCGTTGGCGGTACCCGAATATGTTCGATGGTGTTGGACACGAGCTTGCATCTGGTCCGCGGCGTGCTGGGCGAAATCAGTCTGAAGCGGCTCCAATTGCTGGTGATCTCCCCGGGAGGCTCCGCTTCCACCTTTACGGCCCATGGACTTGCGCTTCAACTGTTGACCGGGTCTCCCCATACCACCACTGTTGGGAACCTCGGTGCCCCCGGGAGACAGGCTGGTAAAGTACTCTTCCACTGTGTGCAGCTCGGGCTTCTGCTCCAACACCGCGTCGTCCGCAGTTTCCTTCTTCTTGTAGGCTGCAGGGTCCATAAAGTCGGATCCAGACACGCCGTGAGGGTACCTATCGAACCAATCTCCGTACTGGAAGATGGGGGAGGCCGAACTCTCGTTCGCTGGGTTCCCCTGCCTGGCCGCATCTGCGCAGGTCCTGTACTGCTCCCGCAGATTCTCAGCCATCCAATGGAACATACCCCAGTAGCGTTTCATTTTAGACAAGTACTTGACGTTGGTAGCCAGGTTACGCTTCGAGGTCGCCTCCATGGTCGGATTCCCAGAGAAAATGCCAAAGATGTGAACGGTGCTGGACAAGAAAGCACAGTAACCTATAAATGGCGCGGTGACGAAGTGTGACTCGGCATCCTTGAGAAGCTCCGAGATTCGGTTTGCCGCTTGGAATGCCTTTGCGCCGGCTTTGGTCACGAAGGCCTTGGGTACGTCTTGTTGAGAGCTTCCACTCGGAGACGAGACGGCGAATCTGTTCATGAAGAGGATGTTCTGCTGGATGGCGATGTGGAAAAACAGGAAGTGATTCGCCATGTTCTCCGTGTCGTGCAGCTGGAGATTCTCCGGGGTGTAGGTAAGCGAATCCGGAAGGCCTACGGGGATATCCTCGGTCTGTTTGATGAGCTTCGAGTATTCTGATTCTGGGCTCCACATGGGGTGAGGGTCAAGCTCCTTCCCCCCTCGATTGAGGTAGGTGATAATCCTCCCCCAGAGGGCAACGATCCGGATCATGTATGCCGCGACGCCCATATTCTCCTTGGCGTCGGCGAGCTGTCCGTCGTCGGCAGACACGGGGTCGAGGACCTGGCCGTTCAATGTTTCAGTTGGCCCCGGCATGTCCAGCTGGAAGTACTTCTCCTTTATGGGGAGTGGAATCTTCAGGGTCTCGTCGCCAATGAATGTCGGTCGGTCGGTGCCCGAAGAATTGAAGCGATCCATCACAAAGCAGGCCCACATAGTTCTCCTCCGGATCTCCCGGTCGATGAAGCTTAGCTGGGTTCTCCCGTTTAGCCGCATCGGATCATACTCCAAGTCCTTGTGAAGCTGGAGAGCGAATGCCATCCGGATTCCCTGGCCGGCGAGGGACCAGCTCCGACCGCCATGGCAGGTGCCGAATTCATGCAAGCCCATGATCAGGAGGCATGTGAGGATAGTAATGTTGGGCCATTCGTATCGTTTGGTGAGGATATCGCGGGCGACGGAGCCCCATTCCTCCCCTCGAAGAAACTGTGGGCTTGTGTTGAGCTTTGGGTGGTTGGAAAAGCGCGCCGAGATGGAGCAGACGGAGAGCACTAGGACAGGTGGCAAGGTGCCGGCCCTACAGAATCACACACACACATTCTCAGTATAATAGACGGCGGAGAGGCGGTTCAGTCTAGAGTCAACATACCTGAGTTTCCTCATGTAGCTTGGCCTGTGGAGCAAATAATAAGCTTGTCCATAAATGTTTTCAAAGAAAACCTCGGCCAGGTGCTCCTGTATTTCCTTGGAAGGCAATGCTTCGGCCCCCTCTAACAGCAGCTTGCTTTCCTCCTCCTCTTGCACCATGAGGGACGATGGCCTGTCGGGCCCGCCAAGCCTCGACCTGGAAGGTGCGCGGGCCCAGTGGTCAAGGTCTGCACCGAAGGCGTCCTCTGCGCCACGCTTCTTGGTGGTCGCCTTGCTGCCGGTGAGGGTGCCGGGAATGGCGGGTTTGACGACTGCGCGGGTCACAGCCGATGCCATGGAGTCCTGTTCGGCCTTTGGGACAATCTTGATGATGCGCTCTTCCATGCGCTTCAGCCTCTTGTCCAACATAGCCATGTAATCTGTCCTAGGAGCAGCCTTCCGAGCGGTAACCTTGTACACGCAGGGGATTCGGGAGCGGAGGCAATGCTTGCAGGCGGGCTTTTCGCCGGAACAGCGGATCTTCTTCCTCCTGCATGCGATGCAAGCCAGCGGGAGCCGCTTGCGCTCCTTCCCGGCCTTCGTCTTCAATTCGCTCCATGCTGGGGCAGAATCGGTCTTGTCGGTCTTGATCTTGGTGCCCATGCCGGTGTCCCCGGGGCCACCGGTGACCAAGCCAAACTCGTCCGACATGGGATCCTCGAGAGAGTTTGCGGCAAAGTTGTTGCTGTCCGGGCTGCTGTCGTCGGAGACTTCCATGCTGACCTGCCTCCGGTGGTTGTGGGCGTTGTGGGCGTGACTAAAGCTTGATGTTCGGACGGTGATTGAGTTTATGGAGTTCCGGCGTTCGGTCAGGGAGGATAATTCGTCGGGTTGTGAGGAGGCGAAAACGTCAGCGCCATGGTCGTCAAAGCCGACCATGGATGTATGCTCTGGCAAATCTGGGTAGGGAAAATCGAAATCGGTAAGGTGAGCAGAGTCGAGGAGCGAGTGCGGGGCTGCACCAATGCTACTTAGTGCGTCATTGGATTGGTGGTGGCCGGGCGACTCAGACTGTGCCAGTTGACCTTCCCCATCACCGGCTGATTGCCCGAAATCGAGGTCAAGAGAAGGGAGGTGCTTGACCTCGACTTGTGAAAGGGTGGGGGACATCATTGAAGATGCTTCTGTTGGTGAAAGGGTCATGTAAGCTCGGTTGAGCCGCTCCCCGAGAAAAGCTGGGGAGGATTCAAATGGTATCCTCTAAAATGCCACACACGGTGCCAGGAAATGGACTCGAAGCTCTTTCTCGTTGCTCTTTCCCGTGTCCCTCTTCCTCGTCCCTCTTCCTCGTATTGCCTCTGTCTCTCCCTTTTTTCCGTCCCGATCTCGTCGTTGATCTCGATCTCTTGGTCTCTCGGCCCCTCTTGGGTGGGTTGGCTGGGCGGATTACGAGTGCGGAGAAGGTTGCGTGGGGAGACAGCTATCTATCTCACGGCATGGGGCCCGAGTCGCTGAAGTTCCTCCCCCTAAACCGAGAAAGAAACAACGCGACAGAGGAAGGCGTAGTCCGGGGCGGGCGGCGATGCGGCAGCGGCGGGTTGGTTTGAGAGCAGAGAACTGGATGGTTTTCCAAGAGAGGCTGCCTGTCGTCGGTTATGTTGGGGTTCGGGAACGGGGATGGGGGGGGATTGGGGAGGAGGGGGGAGGGAGGGAAGAGATGCAAGCTGGAAGGCCAGTATGGGGCTGGTGGACTGCCTAGGCTTTGCTTTGGATGAGTCTTGTCGGGGTCCAGTTTGTGGGGTAAGAGGCCCTTTTTCCTATCGGGTCCGTCTCGATGGCAACTGACTTTTGCTGGGTCCAATGTTGGAAGGGAAGAGAGACTAGGATGGTGGAGATGGTGGACAAGGGGGGTGCCTCGTGATCCGGAGAGTAGCCAAGGTAGCGACTGGGGGAGACAGGAAGGAACCGGGCGTGCGTCGAGGGACCGGGGCCGGAGAGAAGCGGGTACTGGAGAAAAGCATGGGGGAGGGGGGTGGGGTGGCAACCTTGAGATGGATCCTTAGGGATGGATGGAAAGGAGGAAAGGATGGAAACAAAACTTCAAGGATGGGTAAGTAAGTATGTACGTGTACAGGTAAGAAGAGAAAGCAGGAAAAGCAGGTGCAATCTGCATAGGCAGTGGACTTCCCAGAGCACTTTCCACGAGTAGAAACGACCTACACGACAAGACATGAACATTGCTTTTGCCCCGTCTGCACTAAGATAAATGCCTACTTTGCGAGTTAATAATAACAAATACATGGACCAGGCTGCACCGGGTGGTATCTACTATGATGCTGCTATCAGGCAGTACTATCAGGGAGTACTCTGTACTATCAAGGAGAACAATGGGCAGTTTTCCCGATTCGGCCTTTCATCTAAATGGTCGACGTGATGCGCCATATCAGAGTAGACCTCCATATCAGGGGGACTTTCGGGGTAAGGGCACAACAGTGACGCTTGTTTGCCCACATCCAGGTAACAGCTTTCCCCTAACGCCGACGAGCACATGCATCTTCCATGCCAGTAGTGTGGAGAGGCAGACCAGTGAATGGCCACTCTTCTCCGACTCGACCCCTGGTGTCGATTTCTTTTGGCCACCTATAAAGTGACGGCCGATGGTAATGACAAGGGAATAGTGGAAACGTGGGAGGGCATGCACGGGCCAATGTCCTCTACATGTGGGGTACCCCAGATGCATTCGAGCACCCTCAGTGGTTCCCTTGTTCGCATAGGCTCCGCCATGGGCGCAAATTGCGAGCACTTATTTTTTTTTTTTGCAAGGGCGAACCAGCTTGCCAGTGAGGCTCGTCCCTTGGTCTTCCCCCCATGTAATGTAAGCTAAGCCGCTACGAAATTTGACAGCCAAGTTGACTGGCAATGCCAGGCTGGGGGTGTCAGTGTCCGTAGCGGGTCTTGTTCCAAACTTGTACCACTAGTGGAGACTATAAATGGCTGAATGGTGGGGTGGAGCTCCCATGTGGAGGTGGTGGAGCCAGCAGGCATTGTTAGCGCGTCGACAGGGAACAGGGGCATCAAGGTTAGATTCCGAGAATCCGCCGGACGAGTCTTTTTGTGTGCTTTTGGAAGTAGTAAGGAATTTGTCATTTCAGTGGTTTGTTTTAGGAAGGGGCTCGCTGGAACGGGGGAGCGACGGGGGGGAAGAGAGACGCGAGATAAAAAGACGGGGGAGGAAGGAGGGGGATACTTTGAATCAGACAGGGCATCTCCGTCGCACCGAGCCGACATATTAGGGGTAATACGGATACCTAAGGTAGCTTGGGGTTGAAGGGGGGTGTTACCTATGGCAATGTCTTAAAAAGACACGGCCTAAGATGCGTTGGTAACGTTAAGTGCCTTTTTTTTGGCGGAGGATTATTGGCATGGGAGGTAGTAAGGGACAGGGCAGGGCAGGGCGTGGCTAATTCCGACGATGCAACAGCGAGATCGGAAGACTATGGCTATTCCGTCCTGTCCGTCCAAGTAGTGTGGGGTTGGGCTTACAATTCCACGTTGTGCTCCGTGACCAGCATCCTCCTTGGCCGGTCCTTGGCCGGAGGCGACTTTATCGACTTTATTACCATTCTTCGACGGCTCGTTGGCCACACCCAAGTCTGGACTGGGGATCGTCAAGAGGGCTTTTTGCCTCTGCATGGTCGTGACCGGCCCCGCGCCCCCTCCACACCCCACATAGGAGAACTAGTCGCGCGCCGCGCAACTGCGCTAGCTCGCATGTCTTCATCATCGCCACCCACACGCGAGCCATCAAGCGATGATGGGGCTGCAGCTCGCGAACCCTCGACTGAAACAAAGGAAGAGCGCCGGGCACGGTGTGCGTCAATTGAACGCCAAGATCGCCAGGACAAGGCTCTCGAACGAGGTCTAGCCTGCCAACCATGCTTAGCAAGAGATGATTCAAACGCTTTCGGCCTGTCGTATCCGATCTGAGCTAAAAGGACTCGAGGCGGACAAATCGAGTCGACAAACCAAGAACTGCAATCGAGTCCGGGCAACGCGAATGCTTGTGATGGCGCTGATCACGGAGATCAGCCAGAGAGGGAAAAAAAAAGATTCAGGAATACACCCACTCAGGAGGCCGCCTCGAGATCAGAACATGGACAGCAGCAGGCCTCACCGTACACAGGCGACCAAAATTTTAAATTAATTCCCCTTTGCCTACAACGCCACAAGATCGCGCCTTAACCCGATGGATTTTCTGGAATATTGCATTTCGATTCCGCCCCTTCATTTACGCTATACACACCCCAGGCCCCCGTTATTCCGCGTGCAAAGCTTCCAGGTTTCCTGATCGAGCTGTCACGGCGACCGGCCCCGCGCTCATCGTCGCTCTTCTCATTTCTTGGTAAATGCCCAACCGGCCACCTCGGAGACTTTTTTTCCTTTCCTTCGGTTCGCAACCGCGAATCCCCACGGCCATCCCGCTTTCTAATTCTTCCCCAGATTCTTCCACCCCCCCCTCTTTCCCTTATGTCGTACAGTACTGTGAGTATTCCTAGATAGCACCCACCCCCCACAAGGTCATCCTACTCTGGCAGTCTATCCGTAACCCATGAGTGTAAGGGGTACGTGCTATCGTCTTGCATTCCTACCCGAGGTACCCCGTAACAAACTTCCAGGTTCAAGCCCTCGACCCGTGGGCCAATGATCTTCGCCGGGCAAAGCTTAAGGGGTGCGCGAATCCTTTCTCTTACCCAGCCAGTCAGTCCCGTGCCATCGAAACGCCAAACCGCGACTCGTCGACACGAAGAGGTTAGGCGGTTGTTTATACAGAGTCGGTCCTTCATGGACTCGGGCCGCCCCCGCAGGGTTCGGTTGGAACGTCTGAGGGCAGGCTGGTTCAATGCCAAAAGTTCAAAGTTCCACGACATCGGCGGCCCGACACCGGTTTTGACGCTGTGAATCGGTTGACATGAGTTGGCCCTCTGAGCACGCACACACACACATGGCCCCTATTCTAGACCAACCATACGGCTGTGTTGGACACGTACGGCATGATGACTGCACGACCGACAGGGATGGAAAGAACACAAAAGGGGGATGATGCGAGGCACAAGGCCTGCGAACTGACAAGCTCTATGGACCAGTCAGTGGTGGTGGCTGATAGATCGTGGGAGGTACGGTGCGGTTCATCACCCATGCCTGCAGACACTCTGCAATGCTACCGTTCGCCCGCCCGTCATCCGTCATCCGCTATCCGCCGCCCGTCAATCCATAGACTAGGTATACAACGTAGTCACCGTCACACACCACCAACCTGTCCAACTGGGGAATTCTCGGGCTAAATCGAACAGGCTGATAACGCATAGAAGCGAAACGGGCGGGCCAGCGGCCAATGTCGACGCGGGGACTCCTCCATCCCAGTAAAGCCCAGCAACCCCTCGCTCCACCACTCTCGTTGGTGCAGCCATTGGTAGCGAATCGGGTATTAACACTACATTGCCCCTTCGGCGCGTCTAACCGCCATCCAGTCGCGACTTGTCCGCATATCAAAGACATATGTCTTTGTAGATGGCCTCCCGTGTTTGATGGGACCCCTACCCTCCCCTTGTACCCGCAGGTGGCTGGATCGCCTGTCCTGCGGGACCGTTCGCTAACTGCACTTTTCTGATCGCCGGTGGCTGTCACCTTCCCTTTCCTGCTATAGGGATATCGTGACGGGTGTGTAATCTATACAGTAACCCCGGATCGCCGATTTGTCCATCTACACTCCCCTCCCTATGTAGACACGCCCACGGAGGGTACTCGTCCCGCCGCGGGATGTTCCGAGAGGGATCAGGGAAAAAGTAGTTGGTTGACGCCAACATGCGGTTACGGAACAAGAGTCCAGCAAGACGACTCAGGGGCATCACCACCACCATAAAGCGTGTTCGCATATATATACGTACATGGTTATATCAATACAGCGTCGAATTGAGAGATCGAGGTAAGTAACCG
>Ga0164242_10004743_pt1 | contig 15225 bp, 15 predicted proteins | sample OricomgcompostMG_FD_108783 | JGI IMG/M metagenome (GOLD analysis project Ga0164242, IMG submission 108783) | Miracle-Growth compost microbial communities from Emeryville, California, USA - Original compost - Miracle growth compost (MG) ... | reverse complement strand
TGCGCTCCAGCAATCGTGAGTCGGTCGGATGCGCGACCGCCTTGGGCATGACGGTAGTGTCCACAATCACTGTCCTCAGACTGCTCCGGCGTACCGCGCCGCTGCGCTGGCCCGCGACGATCGTGGCCGCCAGCAGCTCCTCAATGCCTTCTTCGCCCAGCCGTTTGCGCCAGCGTGTCAGGCTCAACGGATCAATCGGCGGCTCGATTTGCAGATACGTCTCGCCGGTAAACACTTGCCAATAGGGATTCTCCACCCAGCCCCACACCACCTCTTCATCGGACAGATCAAAGGCATGCTGCAAATACAGCAGCCCAGCGATCAAACGTGGCGCCGTTGCCGGTCGACCGCGACCCGAAGGAAAGCGCTTTGCGCAGACCGCGTCAATGCGATCCCATTCAATCAGATCGGCCAGGCGAACCAGCGGATGCTTCAGGTTGATCTGTTCACGCAGTGTCTGGCGGAAAAGCTCGCCGGATTGGGGAAATATCGACTTGGGAACCATCGCAAACCCGGAAAAATTTGCAGCAAAACGTGCCGCCATTATCTCAAACTCTGCAATTCCCAACCACGGAAATTACCCCTCAACCCGCATGAACGCCTGCGTTTCCGATTGTTCAGGTCCGACCAAGTAACATCCGATCAAGCCAGGACCGGCCTCTTTACATTTGGCATGCTTCACACACGGTATATTGCACCGGTAGATTCAGCTTAGCGTTCGCAGACTGACATGCCTATTTGCCTTGGTAAAAGCTTCCATTAAGCCAAACGGAATTGCCAAGGCCCAGGTAAAAGCATAAAACCATGAGGACTTGATGCGGCACACACGAACATCCAGCAATCCCGGCACCGGCGAACCTGCACCAACGCATGGGCCATGGCACTGCTATTTCTTTTCCTGAGTTGGACTGAGGCCGTTGAGCAAAAGTGCTATGCATTGATGGGCGATTTCCTCGGGCTCCAGAGGGCCCGATGGCCTGTACCATCGCGCAATCCAACTCAAGGCGCCGGCAATGGTGAATGCCGCGATTTTCGGATCACATGGCTTGATTGATCCCTCCGCAATACCCTGTTCTATCAACTGCCTGAATTCGGCATCGATAACGGCCTTGATCCGCCGCAACTTACGCTGGCTTTCCGGCGGCAGTGGATCTTCACCGACTCGTATGACACACTTGCCAAAGTCCATGGTGACTATCTCTGCATACTTGCGCATGGCGGCCGTCAATTTGTTCAGCGCCGTGCCGCCTTGGGCGCCCACCTCCTGGATCGACTCCTGCAACATTGTCAAGCCGATCTTGACACACTCAAAGAGAATTTCATCCTTGCTGTGGACGTAATAATAAAGCGTAGGCTTGGTGACATTGAGCCGCTCGGCCACCTCATCAAGATTGGTACTCTGGAACCCCTTCTCGTTGAAGACCTGGGCTGCCGCTCGCAGTACCGCTTCTCGCTTGTCGAGACGAACCTTCTGTCGTTCGTCTATGCTTACCCATGGCGAGACTGCCGTTTTGTTACCCACTGTTTACCCCCCACAAAGCAGTAATGCCATATAGTTTAAAAGACGAATACTCATGTGCCGCAAAATACCGCAGGGCGCTTCTCAATGAATGAACGCACTGCTTCTTTGTGATCCGAAGACTTGTGGGCGATTGCCTGGAATCCCGCCGACATCTCCAACAAGCTATCCAGACTGGCGTTCTGCCCCTCCCGCAACAAGCGCTTGGACATGCGCACGACGCGCGCAGGATTGGCGGCGATCCGTTCGGCCAGCCGCCTGGCCTCGTCCAATAGGCAGGCCGCGGGCACAACCTTGGACACCAGGCCGAAATCCAGCGCTTGGGTGGCATCGAGCGCTTCCCCCGTGAAGGTCATTTCAGCAGCATGCGACATACCCACTACACGGGGGAGGAACCATGCTCCGCCGTCGCCGGCGACCAAACCCATCTTCACGAAGCTTTCGGCAAACCTGGCTTTTTCGGATGCGATGCGAATGTCGCACATGCACGCCAGGTCGCAACCCGCCCCTATGGCTGGTCCATTGACGGCCGCAATCAAAGGCACCTCTAGGTTGAACAAGGCTCGCGTCAGTCGCTGAATTCCTGTCCGGTATTCCTCGCGGATTTTCGCCAGATCCAGGTCCTGCTCGATATATTCCTGCATGAGATGGATGTTTCCTCCCGAGGAGAATACCGACCCATTAGCCGTCACGATCACGACCCGCACCGATGCATCTGCCTGAATGCGGTCACAGGCCTCGACAAAATCATCGACTGCGGCATTTCCTGTAAGCGCGTTGCGTAGCTGGGGCTGGTTCATCGTCAGGGTGACTAGCCCATTCGCCTTTTCATATAACAAGAAATCTTTCATCATTATGCCCTCCTTGATTCCTGAACAAGCCCGGTACCTTTCGCCATTCAGCGATCGGCAATCGATTCCCACAAAGGTAAATGCGTGGCACCGAGTATATGTTTGCCCAAGCGCTCAGCCCACCAGTGCTCACTGCCGGCTTCCGAACGCCATTGCCATAGTCTACGGGTGAAGTAGTGCAGCATGTGTTCGTCGGTTACACCTATGGCGCCGAAAACCTGATGAGCAATCCGTGCGCCGCGTCCCGCGGCGCGACTGGCGCGTACCTTTGCGACCATCGCCCCATGGACGGCATCGCGCGCATCAAGCCGTTGGCAGGCAAAAGCCGAAGCGGCCTGCGCCGCCGCCGCTTCGGCCGCTAGTTCCGCGATCATTTGCTGGATCGCCTGAAGCTTTGCTATAGGTTTGCCAAACTGGATGCGCAGATTGGCGTATTCAGTGCAGGCCTCCAGTACGCCGCTTAAGGCTCCTGCGATCTGCGCAACGCGCAGCGCCGTCAAACGGGGCAACAAGCCCAACTTGCCGACAGTCGATGCGGGGCTATCGGCCAAGACACGAACACCGTCAAGGTCGATCTTGGCGGTAGGGATGCGACCCAAGGTTTCCTGTTCCATACGTATTGCCTCATCCATCCTGAAGAGGCAAATGAAATCTTCGCCATTACGCTGGGCAATGGCAATTCCGTGCTCGGCCTGGAACGCCCATGGGATGCTGCGGCCAACACCAGCCAGGCGCCCATCAGGCCTCAAAGACAGTCGCTCGTCGATTATGGTCATCATTCCCGAAGGAATCTGCAATGCGGACTCGCTCAATGCATGTGCGGCGATCATGGATTCGCCCAGCGGCAGCGGCAAAAGATGTCGGCCCGACACGCGCAGCACTACTTCAACCTGGCTCCAGGACATACCCGAACCGCCGGCTTCTTCGCAAACCAGAGCCGTGATCAGCCCCATGTCGTCCAAATGCCGCCACAGGCCGATATCCAAGTCGCCCGCCTCTAGCTTCAACAGGCTGTCTCTTGATACCTCGTTGGCCAACAGGCGCTCCATCGACTCGGCCAGCATCCGCGTGACGTTCATATCGTCATTCATCTTAGACCGAGCCCTTTCGCAATGATGCCGCGCAGAATTTCACGGGTGCCACCCCGCAGTGAGAACATGGGTGAGATCTCCGTCAGGACGGCTTGCAGCTCGCTCAGCATGTCTTGGCGGTCAATCGTTGACGGCACATCGAGCAGTTCGCGCGCCAAGTCGGGGATTCCCTGCTCATGGGTATTGCCCAGGTCCTTGAGCAGTACAGCTTCCTGGGCGGGCGACTCGCCCGCCGCCAGCCGGCCGGCGATCGACAGCGACATTTGACGCAACAGCACCAGTTCGGCATAGGTTTCTCCGATACGGCGACACGCAAGGCGGTCTGCAGCAGATTCTTTCCTAAGCGTATTGATCAATGCGCTAAACAAAGGAAACGCGCTCATGTACCGATCTGGCTGGCTGCGTTCAAAGGTCAGTTCCGCGGTAGCCTGAGCCCAGCCTTCCCCTTCAACGCCCACCAGCATCTCTCCTGGCACGAACACGTCGTCGAACGTCACCTCATTGAAGTGCGCCTCGCCGGTCAGGTCGCGAATGGGCCGTACATCGATCCCGGGCGCATGCATGTCGATCAGAAATTGCGACAGCCCTTTATGTTTTTCCGCAGATGGGTCGCTACGGAACAAACCTATCATCAAATCGCAATTCTGAGCATTGGTAGTCCATATCTTGCGCCCATTGAGGCGCCAGCCATTCTTCACACGCAAGGCCCTGGATCGCAATGACGCGAGATCTGATCCGGAATCGGGTTCGCTCAAGCCTATGCAGAAAGCAAGCTCGCCTCTTGCGCATCCAGGCAGGAATCGTTCCCGCTGCGCCTGCGTCCCCAATCGCAACAGCAAAGGCCCGCTTTGCCGGTCGGCGATCCAGTGCGCCCCAACGGGCGCCCCAACCGTCAACATCTCCTCCAGCACGACATATCGCTCTATCTCGGATCGCTCCTGGCCCCCATACTGCCTAGGCCATGTCATGCCTATCCAGCCGCGACGACCTACTTCCTTGCTGAACTCCCTATTGAACCCTGTCCATGATTGACCAATTCTCCAGCCAGTCCACTCGCGGGCGGCATCCCGAAGAAAAGCGCGCACTTCCTGGCGAAGCGTGCAGAACTCAGCGGGAATCTCGAAAGGCCTGAAATCAAAGGGGAAGCTCATCGTGTGGACTCCACTGCGTCCATACCAGTCTTGACGGCGTTATTCACTCAGATCACCTTGGCCTTTTTCAGCGCGCTCAACCGCGCATCGTCAACGCCAAGCCAGTCGCGCAACACATTTTCGGAGTGTTCACCGGCCAAGGGCGGCGCGAATCGATACGTTACAGGGGTACGCGAAAACCGCAAGGGATTCGCCGCAGTCTTGATCGTGCCTTTTTCCGGATGGGTCATCTGTACGACAACGTCGCGGGCAAGAACCTGGGGATCATTCTCGAGATCGGCCACGGTATTGATCGGGCCGCTGGATACCTTGTATTCATTGAAGACTCGCACCCATTCTTCCTTGCCTTTGCCCTGCAAAGCCTTGGTCAACAAGTCGGCCAGAACTGCCCGGTTCGCCACGCGTGCGCCATTGGTGGAGAAGCGCTCATCTATCGCCCAGTCTGCATGCCCCACCGCAGTCGCCAATCTGACAAATTCACGATCATTGAAAGTGGCGATCAGGATATGCCCGTCATCGACAGGATAAACGCCATAGGGCGCCGCACTCGGGTGATCGTTTCCCGTCCGCCCCAGCTCGGCGCCGCCATTGAACCACGATGAAAACGCATTGAGCAGGGTTGAGATCTGGGCGTCGAACAATGAGATATCAATTGCCTGGCCCTGGCCTGTCTGGTGCCGGTCGTTGACCGCGGCAAGCACTCCTATCACCGCGTACAGGCCGGCGCAGATATCCACGACAGGAACACCGACACGAAGGGGGCCGGCGCCCGGAGTGCCGTCTGGGTGGCCTGTAACCGACATCATCCCTGCCATCGCCTGTGCCAGATAATCGTATCCGGATCGCCCGGAATACGGGCCCGTCTGCCCAAATCCGGTCAATGACACATAGATCAACCCAGGATTCATTTTCTGCAGGCTTTCGTAGTCCAGGCCGTACTTGGCAAGAGTCCCTGTACGATAATTTTCCAGGAATACGTCGCTCTTGGATGCCAGCTCGGCGATGATGGCGGCCCCCTCCGGTGTGGAAAAATCAATAGTCACGGAGCGCTTGTTGCGATTGACGGCCTGGAAATAGGTAGATTCATCGGTGTCCTTGCCATCCCGATCTTTCATCCACGGGGGCCCGACTCGGCGTACATCGTCCCCCTCTCCTTGGCGCTCGATCTTGACGACTTCCGCCCCTAGGTCGCCAAGTATCTGGCCAGCATAGGGGCCGGCTATGACCCTTGTCATATCCAGCACTCGCAGTCCGGCGATCGGTCCAAAGCTTTTCATGCCCATTCTCGAGTCCATAAAATCGAGCTGCCACGCCACGAAGTCGCATAGCCACTCTTGATTCGTCTGTTATTGCAGCAGTGATGCACTGGCCAAGGCAAGCCGCTCCCGCGCCTGAGTCACCATACGTTGCAGCAGCTCGCTGCACGTGGGGATATCATCGATCAGGCCAACGACCTGCCCACCCCAAACGAGCCCATCGTCAACGTTACCGTTTTCCAGAACCTGGCGACCGCGCGCTCCGGTCACCAAGTGCGCGATATCCTTGAAAGCCACCCCACCTGGCCGGCGCTCCATGCTGACGACTTCGTCGGATATCGCATTCTTCAGGCATCGTCCTGTGTTGTTCAGCGTACGCATGATCAAGTTGGTATCGCACTCCGTCTTTCCCATCATCATTTTTTTGACATTTTCATGAATAGGGGCCTCGCGCGTTGCGCAAAACCGTGTTCCCATGTTCACTCCATCGGCCCCAAGTACCAGTGCCGCCGCCAGGCCGCGTCCATCGCCTATGCCGCCCGAGGCAATCAGCGGAATGCCGACCTTGCGCGCCGCGGCGGGGATCAATACAAGGCCGCCCACGTCCTCATTGCCGGGGTGTCCTGCGCATTCAAATCCATCGATCGAGATCACGTCCACCCCACGCCGTTCAGCCGCCATTGCATGTCGAACGGTAGTGCATTTGTGGATGATGATCACACCCGCCGCCTTGGCCTTGGCGATATAGGCTTGCGGCACGTTCCCGGCCGTTTCCATCACCGGCACCCGGGCTTGGATTATGACATCCAGATAGCGTTCATAAGGAGGCGGATTCACGGTCGGAAGCATCGTGAGATTCACGCCAAAAGGCCTGGTCGTCATGCTGCGGCAACGCTCTATCTCGGCGGCCAGCGCATCGGGGTCAGGCTGCGTCAATGCTGTCAGTATGCCCAACCCTCCCGCGTTGGAAACAGCCGAGGCCAATTCGGCGCGCCCCACCCACATCATGCCGCCTTGGACTATGGGGTAGTCGATACCGAGCAAGCAGGTAATTCTGGTTTTCAACGTTGTCATCCTACAGCGCCTCCACGATTGTGACGTTGGCCGTACCGCCGCCTTCGCACATTGCCTGCAGCCCATAGCGCAAGCCTCGCGAACGCAAGGCATGTATCAATGTCGTCATCAATTTCGCCCCTGTGGCTCCTAGCGGGTGGCCCAGCGCTATCGCTCCACCATGGACGTTCAGCTTTTCAGGATTCGCTCCCAGCGCGGCGAGCCATGCAAGAGGAATCGCGGCAAACGCTTCATTGACTTCAAACAGATCGATGTCATCTAGATGCAGGCCTGCCCGCGACAGCGCTCTGATCGTGGCCCGAATAGGCTCCTCCAGCATTAGAACCGGATCGCCGGCGCTTACGGTCATATTGCAAATGCGCGCAAGGGGGGCAAGATTGAAGCGCTTCAATGAGTCTTCGCTGACGACGAGAATCCCGGATGCGCCATCGGTCATCTGGCTCGAATTGGCGGCGGTCACAGAGCCCCCTTCCAGAATGGGCTTCACATGGGACATCGCCTCCAGCGAAGCATCGGCACGTACCCCTTCGTCCCGATCGAATATGCCGCTTTCGCACAAGACCGGCACGATTTCATCTTTGAAAGCCCCCGCTTGTATGGCTCGTGCGGCACGCTGGTGGCTGCTCAACGCATACTCGTCCATGGACGCGCGGTCGAACCCGTACTTGTCGGCGATCGCCTGCGCGGATACGAACTGGTTGAACTCGTCAACGCCATATTGGTCGAGTATCTTTCTGCTCCAGGGCCCCTCACCGATTCCTGCCTTGGCGTGCAGCCTGAAATTGGACCCCATGGGCACGCGCGTCATGCTTTCCGTCCCAGCCGCAATGACGATGTCCTGAGTACCCGACATGACAGCCTGCAACGCGAAATGCAAGGCTTGTTGGGAAGACCCGCATTGCCTGTCCACAGTTACGGCTGGTACCGACATTGGAAGGGAAGACGCCAGAACCATATTGCGCCCAAAAGCGAAGGACTGTTCGCCTGCCTGAGTGACGCACCCCACGATGACATCATCAATGGCAGCCGGATCAATTCCCGAGCGCTCCACCAACGCGTCCAGCACGGTTGCACCCAAATCTGCAGGATGGACACACGCAAGCGACCCATTGCGTTTTCCACCCGCAGTGCGTACCGCCTGCACGATAAATGCATCAGCCATTCTTGTTCCTCTTCTTGTTATTCGTCTTTTGCCCCTTCACGAACGCGGCCATACCCGATCTGACGCTACCTCTATGACCGAGGCGCGAGATTTCCCGGCTTTCCATTTCCATCTGTGTCTCTATCTGTGTCGAGAAGCTTTCCAGCAGCAGGCGTCGAGTTGCGCCCATCGCCGCGGTAGCCGAGTGTGCCAACTCATGCGCCAACGCATTGGCTTCGTTCTTCAGAACGAGCGGCGGCACAACCACACGAGTGACGAGTCCACGAAAGGCGGCCTCATCAGCGTTCATGCGCCGATTGCACAGCAGGAATTCCTGTGCTTGCCGCAGCCCCATCAGCCTGGGTAGCAACCAGGTTGTCGCGCCGTCCGCAGACAAGCCCAGAGCCGTGTACGCCGACGTGAAATGAGCGCCTGGATCTGCCAGGACAATATCGGCGAAAGCGGCCAATCCGATGCCTGCCCCCGCAGCCGGCCCATTCACCGCGGCCACCACTGGCTTATCCATACGCATGAAGCGGGAAATGGCTAAATGCAGATAGCCCGATATTTGCTTCAGAAAGGCCTGCAATCCTTCTTCCTGCCGGCTGAAGTCGGCGACATCGCCGCCCGCGCAAAACAGGCGCCCCGCTCCCGTCAAGAGGACACAACGAATCGATTCGTCGGCATCGCATTCGATGGCAGCATTCATCAATGCGTGCGCCATGGCAATATTCAAGGCGTTTCCACTTTCAGGCCGATTCAAAGTCAACCGGGCAACACCGCCTTCGCGTTCAAAGAGAAGCTCCTCGCCCATGATCAGCGCGGCGTCATTCTAATGGCGCCATCCAGGCGGATCACCTCGCCATTGAGCATCGGATTCTCAACGATGGCCTTGACCAGCGAGGAGTATTCATCCGGCTTTCCAAGGCGGCTGGGATGTGGGACTTGCTGGCCCAGCGAGTCCTGTGCAGCCTGCGGCAGCCCCGTAAGCATGGGAGTGATAAATATGCCTGGGGCGATCGTCATTACCCGAATCTGGTGCTTGGACAAGTCCCTGGCCGCCGGTAGCGTCAGGGCCACAATTCCCCCTTTTGAAGCCGCATAGGCACACTGCCCAATTTGCCCGTCGTAAGCCGCCACGGACGCCGTATTGACGACAACGCCCCGTTCTTCTCCAAGCAACTCCGCAGAGCCCAACCGTGATGCGAACTCGGACAACACATTGAACGTTCCTATGAGATTGATTTCGATCGCCTTGCGAAAGAGATGCATGTCATGGGGTTTTCCGGATTTATCAACCACTCGTCCGACGGGCGCTACCCCGGCGCAATTCACAAGAATGCGGGCCACGCCATGGCCATGTCCGGCTTGCTCGAACCCCCGCTGGATACTGTCTTGATCCGTGACATCCACAGCGGCATACTGGCCGCCAACCTCACGGGCCAACCCTGTTCCCCGCTTTTCGTCAACATCGAAGATCGTCACTTTCACGCCGTTTTCGGCCAGCATGCGTACCGTCGCCTCTCCCAAACCAGAGGCACCTCCTGTCACGACTGCGGCAAGGCCATCCAATTTCATGCATATCTCCACTGATATCGCTCAATACGTCATCGTCCCAAGCGCACGGCCGATCACCATGCGCTGTATATCCGAAGTGCCTTCATATATCTGGCAAACCCGCACATCCCTGTATATCTTGGCCAGCCCGAATTCCTCCAGATATCCATACCCGCCCAATGTCTGGATTGCACCCGTGCATATGGCTTCAGCCGCCTCCGATGCAAAAAGCTTCGCCATTGACGCCTCGACCAGGCAAGAGACATGGCCATCCTTCAGACTGGCAGCATGCAAGATCAATTGCCGTGCCGCTTCCAGTCGAGTAGCCAGGTCAGCCAGCCGGAAACCTACCGCCTGATGTTCGATGATTGCCTTTCCCATAGAATGGCGCTGCTGGGCATAGTCAATCGCGATCTGCAGTGCGGCCTGCGCCATTCCTACAGATTGCGCGGCGATGCCCAAGCGGCCCGCTTCCAGGTTTGACAGCGCGATTCGATAGCCCTGTCCCTGCTGGCCCAGCATTAATTCATCCTCCAGGAAAATTTCGTCAAAGCGCAGGGCACATGTGTCCGATGCCCCTTGTCCCATTTTCTTTTCAACTTTGTCGACTATGTAGCCAGGCCGATCGGTAGGCAGCAGGAATGCCGAAATCCCCTTTTTGCCTAGACCAGGGTCGGTCACCGCAAACACCATGACCACACCCGCTATCCGGCCGGAAGTAATGAACTGCTTTGTACCCGACAGGCGCCAACCACCTCGGACCTTGCTGGCACGGCTGTGTATGGCAGCCGCATCGGAGCCGGCGTCCGCCTCCGACAGCGCGAACGCGCCAATGACCTCCCCGCTGATGAGGCCAGGCAAGAAGCACAATTTCTGGACATCGCTGCCATGGGCAAGCAAGCCATTGACCAACAGACTATTCTGAATGGACACGATGGTCGCAAGCGCACCATCGGCCGCGGCAAGCTCGGTCAGTGCCAGGACATAGGATACGTAGTCGGCCTGTGCGCCACCAAGATCAGCCGGTGCCGTCATCCCCATCAAGCCCAGTCCACCGAGTTCGGTGAAAAGGGCCTTTGGATAGGCTCCGTCCCGCTCGAATTCGAAGGCTCGAGGCCGTACCTGCATTTGCGAAAAGTCCCGGACTGCGTCTCGGATGGCGCGCTGCGTGTCCGTAAGCATCATGACTATCAAGCTCCGAGGCTCTGCCTGGCCTAAGAATATCGAGGAGGGAAAACAACGCCTGAAAGGACGAACCTTTCGGGCTACTGGGGCTGTATGCCCGCTTCGTTGATGACCGTCTTCCAGCGCGTAAGCTCCGATTTCAGGTACTTGCCATAGCCCTCGCTGCTGCCGCCGTAGATCTCTGCTCCACTATCCTGGAACTGTTTGATCACGGATTTATCTTGCAAGGTCTTGTTCACCGCTGCATTGATGCGCGCCACGGCCGCGGGTGGTGTTCCTGCCGGAGCCACGATGCCGTTCCATGCCGTGATCTCGAAATTGGGCAGGTTCATGCTTTCGGCCACTGTAGGCACGCCAGGCAACAGGGGCGAACGATGCAGCGACGCAATCGCCAGCGGCTTGATTCGCTTGTCATGGAGATACGGCAACAAAGTATTGAGCGTGGTCACCATGATCTGAATACGTCCGCCTGCCACGTCGATCAACGCGGGCCCCGTGCCCTTGTAGGGGACATGAACGATCTGCATTCCTAACTGCTTGGACAGCAATGCGCCTGCCAAATGGTCGATGGTGCCGGTTCCCGATGAGGCATAGTTCAGTAGGCCAGGCTCGCTTTTCGCCAGCTTGGTCAGCTCCTTCAGGCTGTTCACGGGCACAGAAGGATTGACTACGACCACCAGAGGCACGCCGACTGTGCGGGCAACGGGAACAAAATCCTTCAGAGGGTCGAATCTTGCCGATTTATATAGCAGCTTGCCCAATAGCAGCGAGGACGTGTTGTAGAGAATGGTGTAGCCGTCCGGCTTGGCTGCGGCCACATACATTGAGGCAATCGTGCTGCCCGCCCCAGGCTTGCTTTCGACCACCACGGGCTGCCCTAGCTCTTTTGCAATACCTTGCGCCAAGATACGAGCGTTCGCGTCGGTCGGCCCCCCTGCAGGAAATGCCGTGATCATTGTTATCGGCTTTGACGGATAAACATTCGCGGCCAAGGCTGGGGACAGCGTCGCTATCGACAACGCCAGTGCATATATATATTTCATGGAGTCTCCGACTGATAATTACTGTTGACGTGGTCAAAGAGAGCTGAAACCGTGTGGTGTGTCATCTCTGCAATGACAATCATGTCTTCCAATTATTTCTACTTTTAAGTAGAAATAATACTTCACAGTAAATTCTGTTTCTTGTCAATCGAAAAAAGCTGATACTGGGTGTTAACCCTAGCAAGGCCTGGCCGATTTCTGCTATCTCAGGGATTTCGGGCAAGCATATGGCGGAACCACTCGGTTGCGCCAAGCGTCGCCGCAGGTGTCGTTGCGAAGATGACCGGCTATCTCAGGTTTTCTGCGGCCGTTGCCATGACGTGAGCGTCCAATAGCGTTTGGCAGGAAATAAAGGTGTGTCCCTACCGATTTACTTGACGCTTTTTCGGCACGCGGTTTGTGCTCAATCGCTGAAATTAATGGGCGCCCTGCAGGATGACGATGTATCGGCCTGCGCGCGCCAGTGAACAAGTCCGACGTATGGCAGCCATGGCAGCGCGTGAAGCTGCCGCCCAAACTTCTGCATACCGAGATCCGCCACAAACAGGCCGCCACCACTGGTGGTGGCGGCTCTGCGCACAACCGCATCAATGAGGATGGCAGATGGGACTGTCGCTGCAGGCGTCGGAACTGCTCGACACACTGTATGTGCATGGGGCGGGAGGAGGGCGATCTGGCTGTTCGCGGGGTCGCCGCGCTCTGGTCAATGTGCAGCTGTCGTCATGAGTTTGATCAAATCCACGCGCCCGAACGCCATGACCTGTATGCGTATCTGAAGATTCTCAGGCACTTATCGGCTTAGCAGAATCATCGGATAGCCGAATTCCTACCACAGCTCCGGACAACTGGCTACCCACTGACCGGAATTCAAGAGAGCTCACCCTGATTCGAACGTTCCGCAGCGATTGCTTCCGCATTTGGTGGCGCACCCAACACAGAAGATACCCGCAAGGCTACGGCAGTGGCCTGCTTTGCATAGTCAGGTAATCTTGAAATTTCAACCCGAGCCTGTAACGAAAAAAAACCACAGACCCGGCGACAGCACCGGTATGGTCAAAATAAGGCGCAGCAACTCCGACTGCTCCGGTAAAAACTTCGCCTACCGTCAATGCATAGCCGTTCTCGTACCTCTCTAAAGTCTGAGCGCAGACGCGTTTCGTCGACTTCGGGGGAGGCTATTGCCGTTATTTTACGAAATGCCTGATCGCTCACGTAAGCAAGTATCGCCTTGCCGCTCGCACCTTTGGATATGTGCTCAGTCTCGCCGAGAACCCGGGCAAAACCTAGTTTGTGAGGTGTGCGCAAATCCAACACCGAGACACGGCGCCCATCGTCCAGCATGAAGATCACTGCCGTCTCTCCGGTGTTGGCCCATAACCCCTCAAGGATTGGACGGACTTCCCCCTGCATGCCAATGGAGCCTCGACACCGCGACTGTGGTTGAAGCACTCTCCAAAAAGGCCTCATAGGAGGTCAGTGGACTCTGCGGGCCGTAACGTGCGTGAACACTGAGCAGAACCTGGTCATAGTCTAGCTCTCTAAATCCCTGGCTTGGTGCTTGAGCTGACCTGTGTGGCGCGGCATCTACCCGGGGGGCCGGATCAAAACTTGGGCAGCTAAAAAGCCACCAGGAACTCTCCTGGCGGCTTCAAGCATGGCCATAATTTACAAATGAGAATTATTCTCAAATTCACCTGTTGGTGTGTACAGAGTCACTTAATGCTGTGTCCAACAACTCTCAAAGTCACCTGTTGCTGTGACCAGAGTCACTTAATGCTGTGTCTGATAGCCTTGATCACGCCAACGATTTCCAAATGAGAATTACTCTCAAAGTCACCTGTTGGTGTGAACAGAGTCACTTAATGGTGTGTCTGACAGACGCAGCATTAAGCGGTTCAAATCACAGCATCTAGCGGTTTTGACAGAAATTCTCATTTAGAAATCGTCGTCTCGCTCAAGGCCGCCAGGTGATTCTGGCGGCCTTTCAGTTACACACCCGTCGACTCGATGAGGTTCTGTGTCGAATCAAAGAGGTTCGATGGAGCCAGTCCTTTGGCGGGCTGAAAATGGAAATTCCTGGATTTCCAGGCGCGGCTCGGCGGCATCTTGCTCTGCGCGGCTCACGGTCGCTGCCGCGACAGACACGAAAAGAGGACGTGCGGCGCGGTCGAACGCTGCGCTTTCGGGGTATCGACCGACAAGACCGAGGCCATCGAGGACCGGGGTAAAGCTTTCCGTGCACTAGCTTTGGGATTGCACAATCCAAAAAACGGCCTTACAGGGCGAGTGGATCGATGTTATATTCATATATAATAAATGAGGCGCTTATGCACACCACAAATCTGCGCAAGGTCGGCGGCTCCATCATGCTGGCTGTTCCTCCGGCGCTGCTCGATGTCTTGCACCTGTCGGCCGGGGCGAAGGTTGGCCTCGCCGTTGATAACGGGCGGCTCGTTGTCGAGCCGAAGGCTCGGCCACGCTACACGATGGCTGAGCTTCTGGCCGCGTCGGATTATTCGCAGCCCCAGCCGCCCGAGGAACGCGAATGGATTGATATCCCCGCCACAGGCCGAGAGCTTCTATGAGGCGTGGCGAGGTCTACATGGTCGATCTGGAGCCGACGCACGACCGCGAACAGCGCGAACACCGCCCGGTCGTCGTCGTCTCGCCGGATGAGTTCAACCGGGCAACCGGCCTGCCGGTGATCCTGCCTATTACAAATGGCGGCGATTTTGCCCGCCGCCTTGGTTTTGCCGTACCCCTTACTGGGGCCAAGACAACCGGCGTTGTCCGCTGCGATCAGCCCCTCGTGCTCGATCTCAACGCCCGCAATGGGCGTAAGGTGGAAAGCCTGCCTATGGCAATCATGGATGAAGTCTTGGCCAAGGTCGCCACGATCTTTGAGTGAATCGGCTTTGGTATGTGAAACCACGAATGAACGCTGTAGAAATCGAACAAGCCATTACCGACCTCGCGGAGCAGCCTTTTGACCCCGCCGAGTTCCCTTACGCCTTCCTTGAAGCCTTCGGCAACAAGGAGACCACCATCAAGCGCCTGCGCGCTGGAGCGTCGAATAAGTCCGACCTCGGCGGAGTTCTCCAGACCAACAACATCCACATCCTGACCTGCGGCGCGGGGCAGGTGACGAAGACGCTGGCCACCCTCAAGGCCAGCCCAGCGACCGCCAAAGCCAAGGCGAAGTTCATCCTCGCCACCGACGGCGCCGACTTCGAGGCCGAAGACCTGACCAGTGGCGAGACGGTCGCCTGCACCTTCAAGGACTTCCCTGACCATTTCGGCTTCTTCCTGCCGCTGGCGGGCATCAGCACCGTCCGCCAGATCAGCGAGAACGCCTTC
>Ga0164242_10004742_pt1 | contig 15226 bp, 17 predicted proteins | sample OricomgcompostMG_FD_108783 | JGI IMG/M metagenome (GOLD analysis project Ga0164242, IMG submission 108783) | Miracle-Growth compost microbial communities from Emeryville, California, USA - Original compost - Miracle growth compost (MG) ... | reverse complement strand
ATATTGCTTAAGTGGAAACGCCTTTGGATCTTCCTCGGTGTGCTTGCCGCCATTATCGTCGTCGGGGCCGTAGTGGGTGGCTTGATGGGAAGCAAGGCAACGCAGAGACACCAAGAGGCTAAGGATACAGAGGATGGGTCGAAGCCATAAAGCAACAAGGCAACCACCGCGGTGGTGCTACCTCGCGAAGGTGTTCTCTGTGGAGAGCATGTATTATTATGCCAGTTGGTAATTTAGGATATCTCATGGCCTGGCTCGGCGGCGTTTGGAAATAACTTAGATATTTGAATAATGGCCGAAGCGCCTCCTTAGGTGGTACTTGAGTCGCTCTAGATAATTAATCCGTACTACCGACTTCAAATGCAATCGCGTTACATAACTTCGTTATGGCTTTTTTTTCATGGCATTTAATCAACAATTTCAGCTGCTAACAAAATGATAAGCAAGGTGCCTAGCTAGGGACTCATGGCAGACTCGATTGGGACCAAAATATCATAAATACACAAGCCATCACGCCCTATGTCACGGCCCGAACTGGCAACTACCCTCTAAACTGATATCATACGCTGAACAAAAGAGAAGAAAAATTTCGTGAAACTTAGAAGTCATTGGCTAAACCGTCTGTTGGAGTCTGCCCAACATGAATTCATCTAAGAACTGCAGACTCTGATCCATATCCTCCTTGAGAAGTGACTTGCCCGCCGTCATGGGGAGCCTCTCGGGGGCGGGCTGAGTCAAATAAAACTTGGAGCGAGTGCGATGAGCCGAGCGGAACACCTATTCTCTGTTAGCGTCACATTCGTTCGGTCGGAAGTAAAGAGTGTGAGCATACTCTCAACCGCTTCACAATCTCCCCAATTTCGACCTTAATCTGCCCCTCTACTCCCTCCTCCCCGAGAATATGTCTGAAGGCGTGTTTCCCCACCGCCGCACAAAACTCCCTCTGCAACGCTGGCACGTTCATCTCTTGCACCTCCTGCGGCAAATAAGCCTCTAACCCCAAAAACGCGTCGAGCACCTGGAACAACAACACCTGATTTCCGCTCAACCCATCAAACTTCACCCATTCGCCGGTGGTTTTGTTCTGATACCCCGCTCCCCAGGCCTGAAAACCCTGGACACGACTCAGCCAGACGGATCGTGCAATTTTGGCATCGTGGACTCGTTCGTAGTAGCTGCTCAGCAACGGGCGAAGTTGGGACGTAATCCCCTGAACATGCTCAAGACAAGTAACCTTATCCCCACCAGTAAAAGAGATGATTGCCTTGACAATGTTGTGGTAGATCGGCACCGCAAGGCCTTCAATTTCGTGAGGGATGCGGGCGAATTCCTCCTCGGAGATGTTGACGACGGGAGGAAGTCCCGTGTTAATCTTGAAGCTATATTCTCCTGTCGGGGAGAAGTTGAGCACCAAGTTAGACATCATGTTCCCTGAGTCGGAGACAAGGCCGAAGTGCCGCTGGATGGAGGCCCAGGGGGACACGAGTTCAGGGGGTAGGGAGACGATCTTTTCGAGTTGGGCGACGCGGACCACGGGGATGGTTCCCCACCTATTGGTAACGGAGCGTTAGCGGTGTTATCTAAAAATTGAAGTGAGAACCGTCATTTTAGGTGCGTACCGATATGCATGTCTGCACCAAGCAATGCAGCAGTAGAAGGCGTTGTATGCGTCGCGTGGAAACACCTCCCAGCGTCCCGCCTCGGCAGCCTCGAATAGTTCGGTGACCTCCTGGAGGTTGACTCGCTCACTCAGCAACTTCCGGAAGTTGGACCGAAAGAAGTTAATGCGTGCTTCGTTGGCCCCGTCGTCGAGAGAGACCTCGGCAGCAGGTAGAAGGGGGGCCATCTCTTCATAAATCTCTCTATAGGGTCTCAGTGCCGCAGGCCAGGTGGAGTGATCATGATTCGCCCGTGGTGGCCACGATCCAGCCCCGTCCTTTTGGACAAGATCAGCTAGGCGAGCCGCAGTCTCGTGGTCCTTAGCCAGCCGCATGATGTCCTTGACTTTGTCTTCCTTTGTGTCGTCAGAGGAATTGCTACATTGCCGAAAATTGAGTCGGAAGAATTCCCAGGGGTTAAATCGTTTCATGGGCGAAGGTTGCCAAGGAGACCCTTTCATAAAGACTAGCAAGACACTGCCCAAGACGGAGAGAAGAAAGTATTGAGTGATGAGAAGCATGATGTCCAAGATGGAATGTTACCGAAGCTGATGGAGAGAATATCTCAGATTGTCAGACTGGGATAGAGGATATATCTCAACGAGTGTCGTGGGTTCTGGTTAGGTAACCTAGACGATGTGTTCCTCTGATGATATACGGAGGTAGAAAGAAGCCCGTATCAGTCCTGCATGGTCAAGTGCCAGATTATATACGGAAAGCTGCGTTGGCATAGCCATATATAACCTGCTGCCTCAGAGTCAAGATAGCATCTGGCACAGGGAAGATGATTACCTTCGAGACGGGTGGAGCGGACATCACCTCAATAGATTTGCCGAATATACCGTGTTTCCCAATTACACTACTGGCCGCTGTTGCCGCTGAAGAACCTATTCCGCCGAGGGCGTTTCGTCCAGCTGTAGGTGCTCCTTAACCTACGAGCCGATGATGTTTGACGCCAGTTATGCCTACACGTCACCAACCTGTCAAGGACGAGGGTCCGAGATTCGCAGCATCACTTCTCCTGTGACACTTAGGATCGATCCGTGCCGCGCCAATGGCGACAGGGAAATTAGCCTCCCGAACAGAGCGGGTGCCTTAAACTGTCGTCCTTTCTCGTTGGCCTCGTCTACTCCTGTGAGAATTCATACGATATGGATGTGAGATTCAACTGGCTGACGAGACAAACCCCCGTCAGTTTGGGGCTCAGATGACCACCAAGAGGATACGCTATCGGGGAAGGGAGAGGCATTTTGATGCCAAAGCCTCCCATTTGTTTGTCGGTTTGTTTGCTAGTTGGGGCTTGGTTAAAGTTAGGAGCCGCGACGTTGAGCTAATACCCGGCTTCTTGGGTCTCCTTTGGCGGTGGCTGTTGAGTTCCCCCAGATTTTACTGGCCCCTGTTCAGAGCAATCGCCCTCGACATGCGCATGCCAATTATCACGACAGCTCTATGAATCGCGAAGCGTGTGATGCGGTCTTACAAGGGGGTCTCTTGAGCATAATTGGATGGCATGTTCACATTTTTGGTCCAATCGACGTCTGTGCTCCGCCTTCAGCCGCTCATCGTGGCCGCACGATGCTGCGGGAGAAATTTACCGAAAGGGAAGGCGGGAATTCGAGATCTGTCTCGTTCCAGTAACTTAATGGCAGAAATAACGTACAGTAGTGGCTTAGATATATCGAGATGTTTACATCCCTCTCCAGAGGAGAAGGTATTCTTAGAGTCTTCTCCCCGTTCACGTCGCAACGTCGCAACTGCTACAACACTCACGAAAATAATGATTTCCTTTTCACACGTAGGGGAATTGAACATCTTGCGGCGAATTTAAAATCTCAGCAACGCAAGGCCAAAACCGTCAGCTAGGAGTGCCTCTTCTTGGCCTCGCGACTGTGGAGACCCGTTGGTCGGTCGGTCGGTACGGCAGTAGCCGATGCCTTCCATGGCGGGTGCGACTTCGGAATACCCCAGGATCGGCGGCGTGGAGAAACCCTGAAAGTGACTTCCCAGCTACTCACGCCAAGTACCTAGATTTGACAGGCTGAATGACTTGAAGATCTCCGATTTCCTTTCTAGTATGTCTTGCCGAATAGAAAACGTCGCTGCGGACTTACGCGCACCCCCTGTGAATGAGGCTTGCAGGGGAGAGGAGCTGATCATTATGCGGCCAAAGACCAAAACGCCACTACCGCGAGAAAATAATGCAGCGATCGGCTGGCGTCGTTTAGGACACATGGTGTCTCGGCGGAGCGTGAGGAATACGAATAAGCGGCTGGCGGGGGAGCTAGTGGGAAGGGCGGACGGTGAGGAGACGGCAGGATTTAGGGGCCGTCACAATTTGGCCACTGATACGCCGTCCAGTAAAAAGCTCGACCAGCGCCCTGCCAATTCACAGTGATAGGCAACGCCACGCCATTGGAGTCCCAAAGTGTGCTGTCACACACACCCCGCGCTTCCGCACGCCGACTCGCTCAGGAGGCAGCTGAACACTCTCGAGTTTCGTGGCACTAGAGCCACTAACCTGTGCACGATGATTGTTGAAGATAGCGACAATTGGTGTTGCTTTTTTCCCGGATGATTGAAAACGCTTCGACTCCTTCCTGTTCACATGGCGCCTGAAACAAGAGCCGTCACGCGGCACTCGAGTGTCCAATACCGTGCAGGGTCGGTCGTTCTCAACACCAAGCTCGCTCTTGTTTTGCGGCGCTACTCTTCAGCGAATTTCTTGTTTGTCCCGACTTTAGCCTCGTGATACCATGTCGAATTCCGGCGCGTGGGGTGACGCTCCGCCTGGCGTTGACCTCTCTGAGAACCAGAACGGGGATATCATCGGCTCAGTTGTTGCCATCATGGTCATCGGACTTGCATCCGTCATCCTACGCTTGATTACGCGCCTGATGAAGACGGGGCCAGGGTTGGCAATGGATGACTATGTGATCCTATTCGCAGCTGTAAGGGGAAACGCAATATCCCACGATCACAGATTTGTGTGCTTTTACCGGGAGAGCTGACACGCCGACAAGGTCATTGGAGTTGGGACGGCCGTGTGCTGCCTCATCAGCATCCCCTGGGGTGGTGGAAAGCATCTCTGGGTTGTGACTCACGAGCAGTTCACCAAGCTCTACCAGACGACGTTCGCATTTGTGATCGTTTACATCACCTGCATCTCCGCAACCAAGATTTCCATCCTCCTGTTTTACCGCCGCATATTTGGTACGGGTGTGATATGGTATGTCGTCCTTGGCTTCACATGTGCCCATTGGGCAGAGGTCACCTTCACATGGCTCGGAGGATGCCGGCCGATGAACTATTACTGGAAACAGTACACCGACCCGACCGCGAAAGGGAAGTGTATCGACGCCCCGTTGTTCTACTTCTGCAACGGGGTGATCGGTTTGGTCATTGATGTGGCCATCCTGTTGGTTCCAACGCCCACAAGTAAGTTTTGTGACACGCAAACAAACCCCCCGAGATACCGCCTTCCCAGCCCTCGAAATACCTCACACCGCATAGCGCGCTAACCGAGTCACAGTTTGGAAGCTGAACTTGCCAATTGCCAAGAAAGTGTTTATCGGCGGGATTCTTCTGCTGGGCGGCTTGTGAGTTACCCTCCCTTCGCTGGCCTCGCATCCCCCCTCCCTCTGTTCCTCCCGTCTCCGGTTCCTATTCTAATTGCTTCCGTGTCTGCAAAGTGTCTGCGTTGCCTCCGCTATCCGTATTGTCATGATGGACAAGCTCGTTCACTCTCCTGACTTCACATGGGCTATGTCGAAAGTTTTCATCTGGTCCTGCTGCGAGCCTTTCATTGGCATTGTGTGCGCGTGCCTACCGACCTACGCGCCCCTTGTCCGCCGCTTTTGGCGCCGCGACCCTGCCTACGGCTCCGATACCCCTGGGATCTACGCTTCCGACAAGTCTAAGGGTAGCAGACTTGGGGACTGGGGTAGCCGGAAACCTGGGCTTGGTCGTGCGACGTGGCGCGGCGATGATGAGATCGAGCTGACCGTGGATATTTCAGCGCATGATCATAAGCGGGCAAACTCATCCAAGGGGAAGAAGAGTCCGGACGATCAGTTGGAATACTATGACAATGAAATCATGGTGACGAAGGACTTTTCTTGGAGCAGCAGCACTTGATCCTCGTACGAGGGACTTTAGGATAAAAATAAGGAAGATGAAAGGAGGTTAGATGTACGATATTGAGATCGGAGGTTTCAAACTTCTTGCTTGTCATAGACCTTTTCTCGAGGATATCTGTTTTTCATTACACAACTTACATACCTAATGTATAATAATAATGCGTGTGTCTGGCTACGACCAACGAGGCTCACAACCACCTCCCCAGGTGACTACGCCTTCATCAGTGCCCATCACCCTGATTACTCGCTGACTGGACAGGAGTGAAGCTCTAACCGCTAAGATAAGACTTGAAGATCATGTGCCGTCGTCAGCCGAGTAATGGTCTACAGAGATCCAGACTTGAGTGAAATATTATTAAGACAACCACTATGCCGCACACGCAACTATAAAATTATGATCTGTTCCACCTTGACCATCGCAACGATTAAAATCTCGACCCATCAATCCACCAAATTACTATAACTTTTGCAAACACGGATCACCGCTCCAAATACAAATTCAGATTTCCACCTCGAAACTTGGTTCTTGCCTGGCACTTTCAAACCACTCCCATGTCTTCTTCGCAATATTGGTGGGATTTCTCAACTCATGGTCCGGTGAAACGGGCCCAGCGACATTGATCACACCGACGTGTACACCCTCTGGGGTGTATATGAGGCTCAGGCTCTGCACTAAATTCCGCTGCGCCGCCTTGACCAGCGACAGGGCAAAGAACTGCGGGATAGGATTGTGCGGGAGGGCTGAGCTTGTAACAATGAGCGCTGGCTGAGAGGTCGTGTCTGCCTTGGCCAGCTCAGCGAGGTACGGTAGGTACCGCTGCGAGAGGATGTACAGAGCACTGACGTTGACCTGAACGCAGCCTGGTTAGGGATGAACAGATAAGGGAGTAGGGTGATGAACTCACTCTCAAGTCATACTCGATGTCCTCGACGGGGTGGTCAAAGAAGTCCGATGGAAGGACGCGAGCGGCGTTGTAGAAGACCACCTCGGGCTTACCAAACGCTGCATCGGCATCGTCTAGCGCCGCGAGGAAGTCCTCTGTATCGGAGGTGTCGACGGCGTACGTCTTGACATTGACCCGACGACCGACAGCCGCCTCGATGGCCTTCTTCTCAACCTCGAGGTGTTCGGCACGTCGCGCAATCAATACGACATTGGTGTACAGCTTGGAGGCAAAGAGACTCGTCACATGGCGGCCGATTCCAGGCCCGGCGCCAAGGACGAGAATTGTCTTGTCAGTCATTGTGAGCGGGAAGGCAGTGTGATGGGAATAGCTGGTGTGATGAGAATGCATGCGGCGGGTCAGAGCACGAGGAAAATGGATGTCTTGGGCGAGGTTAAGTACAAGAAAAGGGGACGGGGATCCCTATCTTGGACCGCGACCCGCCGAGTCCGCCTCTCCATGAAATTACGGCGGTAAGGTCGACGCAAATGAGGCGCTCAGGGGCTCAATGACGCGGCCGACGCCATTCCATTTGAGGTCTTCCATGCAGACGCCTTCATTGATGCAGCCCTTGGTATCGCATCATTTCGCATCTGCACCTCAGATGATGGATCAAATATGGAGCAAGATTTTTTTCCTTTTTTGGCTGCCATGCGATTTTCAGCTGCGAGATCCCGACACCGGCGTTGCGAATCTACCAATAGCGCCCGAGATGGACCTGCGGAAGGAATATGACGGGACAGAGGCGCCACCTCCAAGTTCTGATACATTCACGCCGATCCGTCTATCTCAGGGCCCAGACGGGCCAGACCATGCTCTCCCAATCGAAAAAACCCCCAACTCTTCAGCTGATTGGTACACATCGGGATTATTCAGGAATATCAATCCTGAGTTATCATAACTCACCTAGGATCAAGGCGTGGCATAACGCTAGAATACGAGGAGAAGCTAATGGAAAAGGCACCAGTTTAACCGGTCAGCAATCGGTACAGAATTGGTAAAGTCAGACATTAGGGTTACTGGAAGTGGCTACATCCCCTTCCTTCGATTGTCTGAGGAAGCAGATTAACAAGGCTACAGGACGAGTCCCGAGCGCCGCATCTCGAGTATGACCCGGTTTCTGCCGGTTCGGTAACCCTGCGAGGTAATAATATTCACGGCATGCGTATAGCGTGACCTGATTGGAACTGACAGTCTGACACCATAATTCAGTCGCATGAGACACAGGACAAACATTGGCTCCCCCGACTCCTGATCCCCGCAACTCTCCGCCAGGATTTCAACGCAGGAATCAAACGCGAGAGAGAGGAAATCGGCCTCAAACGGCACACTCCCGTGATGCTCTTAGTTATTATCTTGCGGATATGCTTTGCAGGGGTCGCTGGGCAGGTAGTGCTTACCAAGGGTAAGAAGGTGAGAATCCCAACACTACAGTTCAAATAGGCAATTTAGAGACGTTCGACTTGGGGGTGACTAGAACATACAATAAGACATTCGCCTTTTCTGACCACTTCGAACTCTGCGACATTGGTGACTTTGGTGGGCGAGAGGATATACCTGTAAGTCGTAAGGTGAGGAGGGGGCTCGCCGACGTGACAAATCTACATATATCATGGCAGCCGCAGTAATGAATTCATACATGAACTCGACCTTGAGCTGCTCCAAGGCAAGTTAATATACGAGAGCATTCTTGTCAATGGCCATGCCAGTCCGTTGTGGCAATTGTACAATTCTTCCATCCCTCAGGATAATGCAATGCTTTATATTTTCCTCAACACTTGGACGAAGGTTGGCATGTAAGAACAACCACCCTAGGTAAGGGTTTATATGATAATAATATAATTGAGTTCTCCCCGTCCACTCGAGGCATTGCAGTAACCAATGCATTGTGGGGTGGTCCTTCTCTCAACGCACTCCGTATTGCTAGAGGACACCTGGATATAGGATGCAAGCGATACGACAAGGCATTTTCTATCGAGGGCCAGCTAGTGTTATCCGGGGCATACGATGTTGTTCAGCCCCAAGGGGCATTGTTTTGCATCATCGCCTCCCCAGGTGCTCTTCTGCCAAGCCCACTCTCTAGCACCTTGTTAGAACAGCTGTCTCCCAAGGAATCCGAGGGCCCATATTTAGGACATGGCTTCAGTTTTATCCTTGTTTGGAAAGCAGAGGAAACTAGAACTGGGAGGATAGTGCGCTAGTCCTTAGAGCTTCTAGGAAACCTTGCCCATAGCCGGATACATAGGAGGATTGCCGGCTGACACTATCAACGAGTGACAAAAGCCATTATGCTTGGGAAGGGGGTTGGTAGGTTGGTGCCGGGGGGGGATCATATGTGATATACTTGCAAATATGTGCCGGCGTTTCGAGGAAGAAGATGTAGGTACCAACACAAACCCTACTTAGACAGAGATTGTGCCGTTTTTATAGAGCCGCCGGGGTTACTGCCCACCAATAGACCAAGTGGCGTTGATGGGGCGTGGGCATTTTCACAGCAAATCTTCGCCGATAGATATTGGCCGCTTCCAGGCTGCATGTGGTTCGACTTATATCCGCGCCTTTGGTTTGTTAACGAAACATATTTTCTCGTCGGCGACTCTCCACCCGTGGTAGACATACCTCTCAAAAGCTTCCGAACTAACCCCTCACTTGATCTTGTTGACAACTTGGGGCCAGAACTATGTCAAAGATGTAAATGCAATCGGAAACGTAGGGAAATAGTTCGCATCAGAAGTTCGATGTAGAGCAGCAGAAGGTTACGCAAACGCCAGGACCCCAAAGAGGCAACAGTATGTCGAGTAAAGATGTCTCTGCATATCGGGTTTGAACGTTTTAACCAACCCGACCACTGCTCATTTGTAACACGAGCAGCTATACGAGAGCACAGGAGTGCTCCTCTTTTTTCCAATACGACCTGTTCATCAGTTACGGCTCCACTCTGAACCTTATCTAGGTAAACCTTAATATGTATTTGAGCCTTGCCTTCTATTCCTCTACCTCTACCACGGGTCAAACCACAGAACACATTTCATCTCCTCCGTTGGGGCTCTTTAGAATTTTGCGGATCCTCGCCCTTGACCTTGCCCTGACCTTTGCTCGTTCGCCGCGGGCGAACTTCTTTAAACGACATGGAGGAGATGTACGAGGTGGACTCGGACGGTGACCTCATGGTTATCCTTCCACTTCCACCAGCCCCAGTTCCCTTTACTCTATGGAGGGGCTGGGATGGAGAGTTACCAGCACACACCAACAACGGAGAGGCTATGGATGGCGAGGAACTTGCCAGCAACGAGGTTGCGCCCTTCACGAAGCCAACAATCGCCGGTCCTGAGCTAAAGATCAAAGTCTCGTCTAAACACCTGTGTCTTGCTTCACGATACTTCAGGAAAATGCTGAGGGGGCAGTGGATGGAAGCTACGACAATCTACCCTAATGGCTGCCGGCAGGTAATCCTAGAGCGCTTCGACGCAGGGGCTTTCAAGCTGTTGATGGAAGTTCTTCATCTGCGCGGAGCGAAGATTTCAAGGTCGGTAGACCTTGACATGATGGCCAAGATCGCCGTTCTAGTCGACTACTTCGAATGTGTAGAGGCGATGGGCCTTATATCCGACATGTGGATTACGGCCTTAAGCAAACATAAGGACGATAGAGAGCTGATACTCTTGATCGTCATCGCATCCGTCTTCCACCAACCCGGCCTATTCAAAACAGCCACACGTAGTGTGATATTTAAATCCACGGGCCCAATCCCGACTTTGGGATTGCCAATTCATGACCGGGACGTGATGTGCATGATTAGAGTTCGAATTGGCAAATTTAATGGCGCTGCAGATGAAATAGATGCCAGGAGAGAAAACCTTCTAGCTGAGTTTTTCCTCTCATTTGACAAGTTAATCGATGACCTCTGTCTCGGAAAGAAGGGGTGCAGCTTCGATTGCCAGTCCATGATAGTCGGCGCCATAACAAAGCAGATGCGGATGAGAAAGTGGCATCCTCGGCCGTTGAGTCCATATCTTGAGATTAGCGTAAGAGACGCGTATGAAGCTCTCTGGGATCTTCGAATCCGCAACGAACTGCACTATTCAGGCAGCATACAGGATAGGCCTGTGGTATGCGGACTTCAGGAATTGTTCCACCCGATACTTGACAATTTTGAGGCGTGGCATATTAGATCTCGACTTGAAGGTGACTCGGGTGTGAGTCGCAGCCGTGACAGCTGCCGTAAGGATGTATGAGCATGTCTGCCTTGGTACTGTATGTACAACTTTCACGCTACCTGATAGAACCTCATGTTCCTAGACAATATATTGTCACGTTTACTAATGAAAATCGTTAAGGGGATCTTTCCGTTGCCGAGGTATCTGCGTGGGCGCGCGGCTAGGAGGATGCCACTGTTCGGTATCTCGAGGGGTGGGAGGAGTGGGAAACGGAATAGGATGCCTTCTCTTTTCGGGGCCTTGGACGTACAAAAACGAGGAGGTCCTTCCAGTTTGCGACAGCCTCGGCAGAAGTAGGAACATTGTGGTAACCATTTAGCCATTTCAAAGAAGGCTTGTTTTGTCGGGGCTAGAATACGCCCCTTGCCTAATAATTTGGAACGGAAAGCCTCAACGGTGGGGCGGCCTTTCGCGAGCCAGTTAGCGGCGAGAACCCCTGACTTTAGCGCTGGTGCCGAAAGCACGTACCCTCTCACCCACCTCATCGGCGCAAGACCCTGCAGATCGACATCTGTTGATGAATCGAAAGGACCGCATCTGAACCGCGCCATCTGTGTGTTGCAGTCTCCCCACCGCCGTTCACGATGCTGCGCTTCCGTTCAAGGTAGCCCCTGTGGCGCGGCCGACGGCGATATGGAGGTCCTTCGCCGGCTAGGACCTCTCCTTGTCCTTGTCGCCGCAATGCTCCTCAGCCTCTTATTCCTGCTGCTCCCCGACGAGCGGGCGCAGGTCAAATTCCGAGCCAGCAGCTTCGACTGGTCTACAGTGCCACAAGCCAACCCGGTCGCCTCGATCAAGCCTCTTCCGACCGGCGCCCCGCTGCCCCTGCCCCGCGTGCAGCACGACTTCCCCCGCGTCCGACGAGATCCGACCGCAAAAGCCCGCCAGCGCGCCGTCCGTGACGTTTTCCTGCGATGTTGGAACAGCTACAAGCGCCACGCATGGGGAGACGACGAACTTCTCCCAGTTAGCGGAGGCTCGAAAAGCTCATACGGCGGGTGGGGGGTGACCATGGTGGACGCACTCGACACCCTGTGGATCATGGGCCTGCACAACGAGTTCTACGCCACCGCGGCGGCCGTCGTACGACTAGACTGGGCAAACACAACGTACACAAGCGTCAAGGTGTTCGAAACCACTATCCGGTACCTCGGTGGCCTCATCAGCGCGTACGACCTCAGCGGCCGGCCTGCCCTTCTCCAGAAGGCAACTGAGCTAGGCGACATGCTATACATGGCCTTCGACACGCCCAATCGGATACCGCCGTTCATGCTCGACTTTGCGGATGCCCGTGACGGCACCCAAATTGCCGGAGACTCTGAATCGGCCGCCGCGCCGACGTCTCTGACGCTTGAGTTCACGCGCCTGGCCCAGCTGACGGGCGACGCGCGGTACTTCGACGCCGCCGACCGCGTAGTACAGTTCCTCGTGCGCACCCAGAACGAGACGCTGCTGCCGGGCTTGTGGCCGAGCATGATCGACTTCCAGAGTGGTGATGCCGGAATAGACGGCCACTTCAGCCTGGGGGCCGACTGCGACTCGTTATACGAATACCTCCCCAAGATGTATGCCCTGCTTGGCGGCCTCGATGGTGTGTACGAGACGCTTTACCGCCGGGCCATGGACGTCGCTGTGCAGAACCTACTCTTCCGGCCGATGCTTCCCGATGGCGAGGACGTGCTGTTTGCCGGCGAGGCATCAGTGTACGCCGGCGATCTGGATCAACTGCCCCAGGGCCAGCACCTCGCATGTTTCGCGGGGGGTATGTTCGGCCTGGGTGGGAAGTTATTTGGTATCGATGACCACGTTTCCATCGGGAACCGCCTAGCACGGGGTTGTGCGTGGGCCTACCGCGCGTTTCCGACCGGCGTGATGCCCGAGAAGTTTGCCATGATTGCCTGCGACTCGCTAAATGGGCTATGTCCATGGGACGAGTCGAGGTGGGAGAGTGAAGGTGATGAAATATTACCGAAGGGTTTCTCTGGTGCTGAGGACCCGCGGTATCTGCTGAGGCCCGAAGCTATTGAGAGCGTGTTCCTGCTATACCGCATGACCGGCGATGAGGACCTGCAGGACATTGCCTGGCAGATGTTCGAATCCGTCGTGAAAGCCACGGAGACCGAATACGCCAATTCGGAGATTGAGGATGTTACTGCTACGGGCGAGACGGAGAAATGGGATTCAATGGAGGTGAGTAAACAACCAAAAGCAATTATCCTCTTTCGCCACGTGCTTGCAAACCCGCAGTGCTGACTTTTTTTTGCGCGTAGAGTTTTTGGTTGTCTGAGACATTGAAGTATTTCTACCTGATGTTCTCACCCCCTTGGCTCATCAGCCTTGACGAATTCGTCTTTAACACTGAGGCCCATCCCTTCAGGCGCCCGAAGTAGGGAATGTGTAGACCATAGCTACAGCGCCAATAAATGTGTACGGTACCTTTGGTTCGTTCCCGGCCACCAGGTAGAAAGCTCCTATGTGTCGAGCTGAGATATTTCGGTTCTCAAACACCACTTCAGATAGATGTGCGTCATGTGAACAAACCCTCGTCGCAGATTTCTCTTCTTGATCGCAACGTCGTATTATTTGTCTAAGCCAGCCCTCAATGTCGACTTGGTACAAGGCGAGGTAATTCGCATGGAATTGGGGATCCATTTCACCGAAGGCTTCAGACATTCGGCAGGGCAAGGCCCTGCAAGCCTGACGCTAAACCTCGTCATGGCTGGTTAGGTACCTAAGGGTGTTTCTTAAGGTGTATGACAGACTCTTCCATAGTTTTTAAGTCTAATTAATTGCTAATTACTATTACATGGTTGATGCCTAGATTCCTGTACCCAATTCTCATCTCAACGAATGGACGGCGTTTTGTGCCATGGCCATCTCAGCCCTCGGCCCTACCGGGACGATCCCCCTGACCGGGACGACTCTCTTGAGCCGGTTGTTGGGACCACTTGACTATAAGTCTCCAGCTTATCGCCTGGGACTTGGGCCAATTGCATGGATAAAGCAAGAAGAAAGAAGCTGAGCTTTGCCATTTCCCGTGGGAATCTCGTCCTGAACGTTCCGTAAACGTGAAGGGTGAGGAACCCTGCATCGCGATCGGTTGGTGGAGAGGGTTCAACTCCGAGCCGAGATCGACTCGAGTCGGAGTGGTAACCGCGCTGTGGCGGTGGCAGGGGCTGCTTGCCCTTTCCCTTGTCACCCTTGCCCTTTTCCTTGTCACTGTTGTCCTTCCCCTGGTTGTTCTTACCCCTGAACACTACCTTCATTTTCCCAGTCAGACCCTTAGCCGGTGTCGATGGCGGCTCGGTTTGTGTAGGCTCTGACGGCGGTTGTTGAGGGCTTGGCTGACGGGGAGGCTGCCTCCGCGGCGGAAGTATACCCTCGATAGCGTAATACTCATACACAGCATCCCATTCTGCAATTACCAAGGAAATTTCGTCCCGGTCTTGGGCCACCAGTAAACAACTGAAGGAAGGTAAATATCAAACATTAGCAGCTAGTTCTGTTGATATGGCGGTTGCCTAGGTAGAGAAGCAGGGTAAAGGGTACCCAGATAGGTGGCTTCTAGGTTGGTGTGACGTACCGGTATTTGCCTTGCGGTGCTCGCAATAGGCCCCTCCTGTCGTATCGATCACCCCTACGGCTCCGGGCCGCTGGATCCGCCCTTTCGGCTCGAAGCCTAGCGTTCAACCACGCAAGGATCTCGGCGGCCTCTTGCCACTCGATGCGGGCTGAGTCTTTCTCGCGCACTCGCGACTTTGCCTCGACAATGGCCAAGACCTCTCGGGCGTCCGTGTCGTACAAGTGGCCGTCCGTCTGAGTCTCGAGGAGTTGGACATATTTGGGGCGGTCCTGCTTCTTACGCTTCTTGTAGGAATCGACAACGGCGGCCTGAATACGGTCCTCGGGCCTGACACGCTCCATGATGTGGAACTTATTCCGCTCTATCGTCCACCGCGCGAGGGTACGACGTGTCCCCGGTCTCTCCTTCGCACCCCTCGACGGGCTCCCGGTGCCAGGGCGACCATCCACCACCTCTCCCACCATCCACCGACGAGTGAGGGCATTCGAGAACTCGATGATTGCTTGGTTAACAATCATCTCATCCGATGCGCTGGCCTTGGACGGGGGGTTATAATAGAACTCTGGGCGTATCCTGGGCCTAGGTCTCTTTATAGGAGTCTCCATAGGGTCTTGATCATCATCATAATCGAACATCATTGAGATCATCTCTGCGTTGTCTGTTGGGCCGTATGCCTCAATAAGGGTGT
>Ga0164242_10004741_pt1 | contig 15226 bp, 9 predicted proteins | sample OricomgcompostMG_FD_108783 | JGI IMG/M metagenome (GOLD analysis project Ga0164242, IMG submission 108783) | Miracle-Growth compost microbial communities from Emeryville, California, USA - Original compost - Miracle growth compost (MG) ... | reverse complement strand
GTTCGCCACTGGCCATCAGCCCCGCCGCGACGTCGGGATCTATCGCTATTTGGGCGGTAAGCAATGGAACACCGTGCGGCCATCCGAGCGCCGCGAATTCTTTCACATCAGTCTGTTCTAGAGGAGTGAACCATGACCGCGCAGATTTCGCCGGACTCCCTTCATCGCCTGGTCAAGCACGCCATTGACAGCGGAGCGGCTAAAAGCGTCGCCGAGGCGGAAGCGCTTTTTCGAGGTTACCGATTGTCGGTGGAGATCGATGGCGCGGTCGCTGACGATCCCGTTCAGCAGGCTACGCTGTTGACAACGGTCGCCCTCGCCCGGCGGGTATTCCTTGGTGGTGTAACAATCACCGGAGCCCTTGAGAAGCCGCTCAAGCTGGCTATGCCCCTCGGGCGCACCTTGGCCGACGCGGTACAGGCGCTAGGCGGGTCGGTTGACGAGGCGAGTTCCGATGCAGCGACGATCGTGATCGGTGGAGGTGTGCGCGATCGGCGCGATGGCTTCTGTGTCCGTACCTTCGCGGCAGGTTGGCGCGGCGGCATCCTGCCGATCCATTCGGAACTGGAGGCGGAAGGCGGGAACGCCATGCCGCTCAGCGGAATGCTGGCGGCCGGGCTGGCCGTCAATGAAGCATTCCTGTTTGTGAGCGGAGGCATGCCTGCGGCGGGGCGGCGTACTGTGGGACTTTCGTTATGGCGTCCGGGCCCAGAGGTCGATTGGTTGCTGCCGGACGAAACCGAGCCGCCTTTGACCTTTCTGCCATCTCGGCTTTGGTTGATCGGTCTTGGTCATTTGGGTCAGGCCTATCTGTGGGGCCTCGGGCTGCTGCCCTACCAGGATCCGTCCAAGGTGGCTCTTGTCCTGCAGGACATCGATGTTATCACCGACTCTACGGAGAGCACGTCGATCCTGAGCGACTCCACCATTGTGGGCAAGAAGAAGACACGGGCGATGGCGGCTTGGGCCGAGCGGCGCGGCTTTGCGACTTCTATTCACGAGCGCCTGTTCGCCGCGGACTTCAAGCGGCAGGGGGATGAGCCGGCGGTCGCACTTTGCGGGCTCGACAATGGTGCCGGCCGGAGAGCGTTGGACCAGGTCGGATTCGACTTTATTGTCGAAGCGGGGCTTGGACGCGGGCATCGCGACTTCCGGACTATGAGACTTCACGTCCTGCCTGGACGTCGTCCGGCCGCCGACATGTGGAAGGAGGCACGGCAAGGCGAAAAGGTCGAGGATCGTCCAGCCTATGCGAAGCTTCTTGCAGACGGCGTACTTGATCGCTGCGGCATGACGTTGCTTGCCGGCAAGGCTGTCGGCGCCCCGTTCGTGGGCTCGGTCGCGGCGGCGTTGGCCTTAGCGGAGGTACTGCGGTTGCTGCACGGGGGCGCAATACACAAGTTGATCGATATCGATCTTCTTAGTCTCGATCAGCGGTTGGTCTCTCGGCACTCCGACAGTTTCGCGAATCTCAATCCCGGTTTCACAATGGCGGATAATCTCGTTGGGGCAACGCCCCTGAGCAGAGAGGCGATATTGACGTTGCCCCCCCCCTAGCCAGAGACCGTGTCCGCAGCCATGATCAACGTTGCGCGTAATGCGCGAAAGTCCCATTGAGTGACAAGACAATGCCTTCTATGGCAATGGTCACCCGTGGGTATGGACTACAAATGATAGCTATTGGTGGCCCGCCGCTTCGGCTCGCAAGATCTCAATGGCCTGCGCGTAATCATCGGATTTGAGCCAGTCAGGTGTCCGCTCTTCAATCCTGCGCCAGATTTCGACATCGTCAGACGTTCGGATGCCGTGACGTACATTCTCAAGAAAGTAGCGCTCAAGACCGTCATTCTGACCTAACCACGCATCGGCGACCGACTTTGCTCCAGGCGGCACAGTGGCCGGCTTGGTAGCGGTAGCTAGTATGATGTCGATATCTGCGGACACCTTGCTCGCAGCCTCCGGCCATTTGATATCGAGATTGCCATCAGCGCTCACTACTGAGAGGCCTTCCGTTCGACACGTCCGGAAGTGGGTGCTCCAAGCCTGTGCTAGCGCTCTCGCTTCATCACTCCCAAGCAGCGCCCCGACGCAGCCCCAACCGCTGCCGATCGCGCCTGGTTGGGAGTTGGGAGCTTCCGCCTTCCACAGGGCCGCGACCTCGTCTTTCAAGTCATCGATTGTCTCAATCTCACGCTGACATCGCACAAGAGCCGCCATGCCTGACGGATCGTTCCGTCGAAACGTCATCGTGTAGGTGTTACCGCGCGAGGCCGACATGCGCCCGTAATGGATAGATGCGCGCACTGGGATGGTGGCATTCATGTCCAGCCGCCTCTTGCGCCAGTCGTCCCGCCCGTTTTCTTTGTCCCAGTATAGGGAGCCAATGATCAGGATTCCGCATTTCATCAAGAACAGCCTAGCAGATGGATGCTGATTGGAATTGCGCTAACGATCGATTGCTGGCGATTGTCTGTCATTAAACCGTCGTTCGTACTGTGCGACGAGCCGCAGCTTGCGCTTGCACCTATTTTGGCCTGATCTGCTGAATTAGTCTGTTTGCGTCGGAACTGAGCTGGCTGCTCTCCAGCGTTTCGATCAGGCGCCCTGGGAAATTGATCTCGTACCAATCCTTCTTTTGATCACGATGTGCCGAATACCCCTCGTCTGACAACATCCCCCAGTGTTCCCAGAAGTATTTTTCGCCACCTACTCGAAGTGTGAAATCCGGCAGAAAGAAGCTGCCGTCATCAGCATAAAGCGGCTCTTCATATGAAAATGGAATGGCTGCTTGGTGGAGCAAGTTTGCGATGATCACCTCGGATTTCGACCGCACCATGTCCCCGCTAAGCGCTTCATGAATCTTGCCGCTTTCATACCAGTTGCTTCTATCCAACAGGCGCTCGTCAACAGTCCTGAAATGACCGAAAAGCGATGACGAAACGAGTACGCTCTGTGCGTTCTCTTTCCGCCTCGCATCCAGCAATGGTGAGAGATTACCCTGAACGTACAGCCTGCAATGGCCTTGGGCGCGCGTTAGTGCGGTGTAGAGAAGCTCCGCACTGAGCGGTCGTCGAGACGCAGGGAGGACAACGAATGTCTGCTCGAATTCGCTTCCCTGTGACTTGTGAATAGAGATTGCGTAAGCAAGTTCGAGATTATTCTCGACGCTCTCGGATGTGAATTTACCTCTTGTCGCTGTTGGGATTTCGCGACCGTAGTTTACGCAAATCTTCTCTTTTCGCGCGAATTTAACCTGAAATCGTTTCAGGCGCTTTTTGCTGTAGCCCGCGAAGACCTTCTTAAGATCTGCCCGGTCGAAATTATGGGGTTCGACATAACCAATTTCTCCGTTAAATAACTCAACTTGGCGGGCTTTTCCGACAGAGAAATCAAAGGCCCATAGCCCCCTCCGAGATGTCCTGTTCTGGATCTGGATGACCTTGTCGTTCAACGTGATGCCATCAACTGCACCTACCCGATCGATCAGGTCATTTGTCAGAACAGATTGAAGCTCAATATTCAGCGCCTCGACGCCATGAAGCTCTCCGCGGTGAGGAGTTAAAACTTGCAAGCGTTCCGGGCTGTTCTGAATTATCTCATTGCGCCACAATTTATAGATTGGCGGGTCCGCCTCTTCTCGAGGCAAGACCGCGACCAGGTCTGATACCAAGCTAGCCACGAGGTCATCGGCCGAGTTCCAATAGACAACATCCAGATCTTCGTCGATCTTCCCGCCTTGGTGCACCTTCTGAAGGAGGTGCTCTGCCTCAGGCGTCGTTTGTTGGCTTTGCACAGCGGAATCTACCAGAAATAGCTCTGCCAGATCGAGGATGCCTTGACCTTTCCCGTCGAGCCTATTTTCCATCTGACGCATATTGGTCTCAAGAACCGCGAGATTATGCGCTTCGGACTCGCGCAACCATTCGATGATATCCGAGAAGACGCGCCCCCTGCCGATCGGAGGAAGTTGATTGTGATCGCCAACGAGGATCAGACGCTTCACGTTTTGCCATTCGATTGACCGGAAAAATGTGGCGGCGAGCGCAAGATCAAGCATCGATGTTTCGTCGATGACGATCGTGCCTTCCAGGTCAGAGCGTTTCCCACCCCATCTCTTGAAAGTCAGGTTGTCATTGAGCCAACCGTTTGAAGTCAAGAAGGAGTGGATCGTCGATACGTCAACACCAGCGATCTTGTGACGCTCGAACACGGCGCGGACACGGTCCGTTGCCTTGCCGGTAGGCGTCATCACATGGATCGGCGCACCAACTCCCTCGACCTGCCGGATGCCTTTAACGATGGCACGGATGATGGTTGTCTTTCCGGTGCCCGCACGACCGGACACAACCGAAAGAGGCAACCTAAATATTTGAGCGCATTGCTCTGCTTGGGCTGCCACCGCCCTCTGGTATTCGTCGCCACCCTTCTTTGATAGGGTCGATTCATCGTCGGAAACAGCTCGCAACCAAAACCCATCCGGGAGTGGACGGGAGAGAGCGATCGCGGGCCGGTCGAAAAGCTCTGTGAGCGCCTTTTCGACCCTACGCTCATCCTGAAACACCTGCTTCAGATAGAGGTAGAGGCGCTCATTTTCCTTTTTGAGCACCAAGGCTTTTTCGAGCGGATCTCGGTCAACTTCAAAGTATCGCAGGCTGAAATTATGCCGTTTCCATTCCGGCATCCGATCCATTCGGGCATTGATTTCCTTCAGTATGATATCCGCCGGGCGGAAGGTCTGGTTAGGCTCGCGCCGCAATTGCTCGACGCACAGCGAACGAAGCCTGCGAGGATCATCAATGAGCATGTCGCATAGTATATCACCGCCGAGCTCTGGCGACGGGAAGACCCCGCGATCAATCGTACTCCATGGGATAATGTCTTCCGGCGCATCTCCGACAAAGAGCTCGCTTAGCAGATAAGGGTCTTCCACAATTTCCTTGAGTTCTTCCGGAAGTCCGTGCGCGGTACGCTTCTGGCTCACGATACTTTCCAGTTGATCGAGATAGAGGTCGACGCGCACGGCAATCGACTTGAGGAATGCACGCACATCGTCTTCCAGCAACTGCCAAGAACGTGAGACACGTTTTGCCACGAGCCCAGTCAGTTCGAGTTCGGGGCAATCCTTGCCGCCGTCGAGAGCATCGAAGAAAAGCTCGTAGGCCTTCTTCTCTTCCCTCCTGTCGCAATACCATTTGGCATTCTTGATGCTGGCTTCGGCGTCGAGAATATCCATCACTGTAAGCAAGCCAGGATATAAGCCTCGCCGCTGCCAAAGCTTGCCGATTTGCGCCTGTACCCATTTTTGGCGAAGGTCCCAATCTTCCTGGGCGTCCCCGATCTCTTTGAGCCGGCCTATGGCATCGAGCAACTGCTCCAGCATCCCGATGGCAGTGTCATCGGTGAGGTGACGCGCACCGTATTTGCACGTGGCGGGGTTCTCAGGTGTGACGAGGATCTTCTCGAGAATTTCAGGTTGATCGCGATAAGCGTGGTAGGGAATGCGGAAGCCTTCATCAGGGTAGTAGGACGTCACATTGCGCGCCCACACCATGCCCTGGGCGAAGCGCTTTTTGATGTCGTCCGTGGCGTTCGGATAGAAAAGCGGTTTGCCGACCTGTTTTACTCGCGAGACACCGATAATCACATATTTTGGGTCGTTCTCGTCGGTGAACGGATTGGAATGGTTGGCGTAGTAGAAGATCAGGCTCTCGCCATCGTCCAGTTCAGCGAAAAATTCGTCGGCGCCCCTGCGTCGCTTGTCATTGTCGAGGCGACCGTCAGTGTAAACCTCATCGCCATACATGGCCTCATATGGCCAGACACAGACGGTCGACGGCGGGATATCCCATTGCTCGCGGTCGGCACCACCGTTGAAGAAATCCGGCGGATTGGAATAGCCGCGGATAGCTTCGGGTCCAAAGGCATTGATGCTGTATATGCAGGGTGGCACGTCGTCACCCTTGAGCTTGCAGACCGCCTGGCCGGCGCAAGCCGTTTCCCTCTCCAAGTTCCGCTCCCGGTGGATAACGTCGCCGGGATAGGACTTCAAGCCGACGCAGTAGGTGTTGAGCTCTGGCTTCGAACAGATCCGCCCATTCCATCCGTCGTCATGCCAAGCGATCCGCGCGGTGAGGTGTGTGGTCATGTGGCCGGCGCCTCTTCTTCGGGTTCAGCCACGACCTCTGTAAGGCGGAACTTCTTGAGCTCTTCGGAGTACGAGTTTCGGTCGAAAATGAACAGCAGTTCTGAGGGTCTTACTTCTTTGCCGTTGATATAGATGCGGCCCTCTTCCTGATCGTAGGTGATCGAGGTTGAAACATCCAAGACTTCGTTGAAGGACGCGAGTTCGAGACGTTGCTCGATGAGATCGAAGCGGAGTTTCGTCAGGGCCAGGTCGATGTTGAACTTGTTGAAGGCATGCCACAGCAGACTGATGACGCTTTCAAAAATCGATACGAAGATCCGGATATCCGTTTGCGATGGCAGGTCCTGGCTGTCGTGCTGTCCATGTCCGGCAATGCCGGTACGATTGCGAATTTCCGCAAGCGCACCGACGATCCCCGAAAGGTTGCCAGCGATCCCCTCATTGTCGAAGCCGCAAGATGACAACGCCTGCTTGACCAGCTTCGGCAGCTTCAGATCATCATAGGGAATGCCGCGTTCAGATAGGATGTGTTTGCAGATGATCTCGATGACGCATTTGCAGTAGTCGATCGTCTCCGGTTCGAGAGTCCCCAGCGCCGCTTCCGCCTTGTCGATCGTGGTCGCCAGCCGCGTCAGCCCGAAGACTTTCTGAAAATCGTGCGCATGTTCCAGAGGTGATATGATCACACCGAGACATCCCCCCCATCCGCGCTGAACAGCGCCCGCACTTCAAGCATGGCGGTCCCAGCTGACATTTCGGTCAGCCCCAACTTTTCGATCTTTGGACGCCATTCGGGGTCGCTGGCGATGTATTGTAGGATCTGCGCGGCGTCGGGCTCAATGCCGAGCGTATTCAGGTGCTCGATGGCATAATCGACCGTCGCCAGCGTTTCCCATTCCTCGTTCTTTTTGTAGCGGAAATGCTCGGCCACCCAACGCGCCGGCCCAGCATAGCGGTACGTGTCGATCCATTCGCCCGCATCGCCAATTTCTGCCCCCGGCACATGGCCGAAACCGAAGCGGCCGCGCGCGTCGCGTAGCCAATTCTTCTGCTTGGCGATCGCGATGCCGCCGGAATATTTCATGGAGGGATTGTAGGGGCCTGCTGCCTTCTTGAGATAGGCCATTTGGCCCACATGCTCGCCCATCTTGCGGCGAGCGAAATATACCGACTTCTGCAGACGGAAATTGCCAATAGGCTCACCACCCGCCTCGAAAAACGTTTTTACAATAGCCGCGACCAGCACGGCCTCTTGGAACTTGGTGTCGACGCTCAGTCCCATGTCCGGGGCAGACTGGGTTCTAATCACCGAGGTTGAATGGGTCAGGACGCTTTTGATCTCGGGCGCTTCTGGCTTATCCCTGTCGAACTGCACTGGCTTGGTTATGGCGGGCGCGTCCTTGGCAAATCTAGCGGGTTTCACTGCACCGCCACCGTCGGGGTCACTCTCGGTGACGGCATGGACCAGAGAGGCCATCAGCTCGGCATTCAATCGCTCGCCCTCGCGTACCTGTGCCTCCAACCGGTCGCACAACGACATCAGCTCATCGACCTTGGCAACGATACGCTTCTGTTCTGCGAGCGGTGGGAATGGCGCTACAATATTGGCAAGCTTTGAGCCGTTGTAATTGGCCTGGTTTGTCTGCTGCGTGATCTCTGGCTCGATTTGTGTCTGGCGACACAAAGGCGAGTTTAGATAGAGCGAAAAGAATCGTGCATCGATAAACTCGTGGTGAGGCTTAATCCGTATCAAATATGATGCGAACGTACGGCAATCGTCGTTGCCTTCATAAAGCGCAGCCTTTCCCACGAGAGCGTAGCTGTTGGTTCGATTGAAGAGGATGTCGCCTCTTTTCAGAAAGAGGGTAGGCAGAGAATCCGAGTTTCGGTCGAGGAACTTTGCGCCCGCTTCAGTTAGCTTTCCGTCCTTTATTTGACCCATTCCATAGACCAACACACCCGCGGTTGAGTCGGCAGCGGCCTTTTCGGAAGTGCCGTAGTCCAAAGATAACGCTATCTCTCCAATTCGCACCTGATCCCAATTCGATGTCTTGACGTGAAGCTTTTCCTCGGGTGTTGGCGGCGCCACGGATGCCAGTTTTCGGGAGATTACTTTCTTTTCACCCAGATGCGCGCGGCCATTTCTAAGTGTCTCGGTTTCGGCCAAAGCGTTTTCGCTCGGATCGCTTGTGCCCAGTGAACCGGTCACAGCGAAGTCGGAAATTGCTCCTCGAAGCCCTTTGATTGCTTCCAAGTCGTTGAACAGTTCACCGAACCGGGGGGCGAGGAGGGACCATCTGTCGGCGGTCTCCTGGGGTGTCTTGGCATCACTGAGGTTTTGCAAAATGGCGGCGGCCGCCGCACGCTTCAATCTGATCTCCTGCGCCTGCTGCGTTTCCAACTTATCGCACAGCGCCATCAGTTCATCGACTTTGGCGACGATCCGCTTCTGCTCGGCGAGGGGTGGGAGGGGGAACGGAACGCCTGAAACGACCTTTCCTGACACTTCCATAAATGTTGTGCCTGATGCCCTTGCCTCAAATTCTACGATGGATGCGCGCAAGTAAATAAGTATGAACTCAGACATTCCATCCAAATATGGAACGCAAGATTTGAAACCTTGGTTTGTTGCCAAAGGGTTCGCAGCTATGGCTGAATAGCCAATCGGCGCACGGCTTGAGAAAAGAACCGATCCCGTTGGCAGCAACTGCGCCGAACTTTCTGCAAGGCCAAGCTTGGATATAGAACGCCTACCATGGGCAATGTATTTTGCACTGAAACCATAGAGATCAGCTGGCGTGAGCCATGGAATGCCCGGCTCTGAAAAATAAGCAGCAACACTGCTTTTGGGCGTGCCACCACCTACAATTCGGCCAATGCCAGCCATCGTAGTCCATCGCCATGAGGCGGGAATGTTGAAAAGTGGACTGGATTGCGGATACTCGGACGTCTTGTTCTGTTGCTGAAACCGCTTCTTCAGCTTGGACAGCAGTTCTCCCGCATCGCCTTCTGCCGGCATCTGTGGCACGAGTTTCCCGCGCACTGCCAACTGCAGCACGAGTTCGCGCAGCTTCTGGATGCCACTAGGACCGCCGGCGAGCGGCGCAAACTCTCTGAGAAACATCTCTGCTTGCATCAGGCTGCCGTCGACCTGGTGAGTGCGTCGGCCAGAACTGATTTTAGCTGCTCCTGTGTGGCTACGAGTTGCTTGTGGTTCTCCTGCCAGGCGGCGAGCAGCTCCGCCGGGTCCTTGTGACCCTCTTCTTTGCGGTGGGGATTGGAGATGTCGAGATTGTAGCCACTTTCCTTGATCGCTTCCGCACTCACTTTCCAGGCGCGATCATTCTCCTCGCGCTCGGCACGCGTCTTGACGTCGCCCCACCAAGCCTGCTCGCTGCCTTCGCCCCTGAATTCTTCGATGCGCATTGGCTTCGTTTTGGAATAGCTTTTGTAGCCTTCCGGGTAGGGGTGCTCATAGAACCAGACCTCTGAGGTCGGGTTCAGGGCTTTGCCTTTTCCGTCCCTATGGCATTTTTCGAAGAACAGAAGGTTCGTCTTGATGCCGGTATACGGATTGAAGACGCCGTTCGGCAGGCGGACGATGGTGTGCAGATTGCACTCCGTCATCAGCTTCTCCTTAATGCGCGTCTTGATGCCTTCACCAAAAAGTGTGCCGTCCGGCAGGACGACAGCGGCGCGGCCGCCATCCTTCAGAAGCTCGATAATCAGCACCAGGAAGAGGTCCGCTGTCTCACGTGTCTGGAACGCCTGCGGCACATTCTTTTCGATGCCGTCTTCCTCCATGCCGCCGAAGGGTGGGTTGGTGACGATGACATCGATCTTGCCCCGCCATTTGTGGTCCTTCAGCGGTGTGGCGAGTGTGTTGTCGTGCAGGATGTTGGTTGGCGCTTCGATGCCGTGCAGCATCATGTTGGTGACACAGAGGAGATGCGGCAGCGCCTTCTTTTCAACGCCAATAATGCTGTTCTGCACGATCTCTGCATCTTCGACAGACTGCACGTACCGGTCTGACTTGTGGTCCATGACATGGGCCAGGAAGCCGCCCGTGCCGCACGCGGGGTCGAGCACCAGTTCATTCAACTGCGGGTCGAGCATGTCGACCATAAATTGAGTGACGGCACGCGGCGTGTAGAACTCGCCAGCATTGCCTGCGCTTTGCAGGTCCTTCAGGACTTGCTCGTAGACGTCACCAAAGGCGTGCTTATCGCCGGTGTTGTTAAAGTCGATCTCGTTGATCTTGTTGACCACCTGCCGGATCAACGTGCCATTCTTCATGTAGTTGTAGGCATCTTCGAACGCGGCGCGCACGACGCGCGCGCGATCACGTTCCGGTCCTTCAAGCGACAGATTCTTCAGCTTGGGGAAGAGCTGATTGTTTATGAAGTCGAGCAGCGCATCGCCGGTTATGCCTTCGGCGTCCGTGGCCCAGGCAGACCAGCGCAGATGAGCTGGGATCGGGGACTTGTAGTCATCGCTGAGGAGCATCAACGACTCTTCCTGGTCATCCAAAATCTTCAGGAAGAACATCCAGACGAGCTGCCCGATGCGCTGAGCATCGCCATCGACGCCCGCGTCCTTGCGCATGATATCCTGAATGGATTTGATCACTCCCGATACATTCGGCACGTCTTACGCTCCCTCGCGGTATAGTTCGGTCTGCAGCCCTCGTACGGCAGCCTCATAAGCTGATCTGCCGCCAAAGACGCCCCGCACGATCTCAACCGGGGTACCGATTTCATCGAATGGCTTGAGCTGTAGAACCTTGGCATTTTCCAGCGGTCCGAAATCTTCGTCCGCATATTTGTCGAGGAGCGCCTCCAGCACGACCCGCGCTTTGCCCTCGAACTTTGCAAAATAATTACGTTTCTTGACCTGTTCTGCCCGCTCTTTGCGGGTCAGTGGTGGCTGGCCGTAGGCAACATGGCAGAGCAAGTCGAAAGCGCTGAAGGCGTCGCCATTCTTGACCTCGTCGCGCAGTCCATCCAGCGAGACGCCCAGCGCTTCCAGCTCTTCGATGATCGCTTGCTTCTTCTCCGCCTCACCCCAGCGCCGGAGAAATTCGTCCAGCGTTTTGTAGTCTTTCTGCAGCGTCTTTTTCGCGTAGGAACGCAGCGATTCCGTGATCAGCTTTCCGTCCGGCCCGAGATATTGAACGCGCTTTGAGAGAACGCGGACTTCGACGCCATCCACGTAGAACTTTCGCGGGCGGTCTTCGCTATCGAACGGATCTCCTAGTACGCCACTATCAACTTCGGACTGTTCTTCCTCGGCGAATTCACCGACCGTCGTGGTCGTCGCATCATCAATTTCGTCCGGCGGCACAGGTGGGTCGTCTGCACCCGGTTCATAGATCTGGACCGGGTCGCCGTCGAAGTCAGGATCTGCGAACAACTCTGTGGCCCGCTTGAAGTCCATGATGGTAAAATACTGCTTGCCGTGCTCCTCATCGATGCGCGTGCCGCGCCCGATGATCTGCTTGAACTCGGTCATGGACTGAATTCGCTGGTCGAGTACGATCAGCTTACACGTTTTTGCATCAACACCAGTTGATAGAAGCTTCGATGTGGTAGCGATGACTGGATAGCGCGCTTTCGGGTCGATGAAGTTGTCGAGCTCCGCCTTGCCGAGTGCATCGTCGCCTGTGATCCGCATAACGTAGCGGTGGTTTTCAGCGACAAGATCGGCGTTCGCGTTGGCAAGCGCCTGGCGCATCCGTTCGGCGTGCTCAGTATCCTCGCAGAAAACGATGGTTTTATCGAAGCGGTCGGTGGCTTTCAGAAATTCCGTGATCTTCGAGCCCACCAATTTGGTGCGCTCATCAAGGACCAGCGTCCGGTCGAAATCCCTCTGGTTGTAAATGCGGTCATCGACTTCGTTGCCATAACGATCACGTGTTCCCGCCTCCGGTCGATAGCCGGTCAGGTCCTTATCGAGGTCGTAACGGATGACCTTGTAGGGCGCCAAAAAGCCGTCTTCGATGCCTTGGCGCAGCGAATAAGTGTAAACCGGCGCGCCGAAGTAGTCGATGTTGGACACATCCTTCGTTTCTTTCGGCGTGGCCGTCATGCCGATTTGCGTTGCGTTCGAGAAATACTCGAGGATTTCGCGCCAAGCGGAATCGGCCGCCGCACTCCCGCGATGGCACTCGTCGATGATCACTAGATCAAAGAAATCAGCCGAAAACTGCTTGTAGATGTTCGCTGCTTCATCCGTTCCGGTGACAGCCTGATAGAGCGAGAGATAGACTTCGTAGGACTTATCTGCCTGGCGGTTGGTAATCTTCGTCATCGCGCCGCCAAACGGCTTGAAGTCGTTCGTCTTCGTCTGGTCAACGAGGATGTTGCGGTCCGCGAGGAACAGAATCCGCTTCTTTGCATCCGCCTTCCATAGCCGCCATATTATCTGAAAAGCTGTGTAGGTCTTGCCCGTCCCCGTCGCCATGACAAGCAACAACCGATCGCGACCTTTTGCGATTTCCTCAATCACACGGTTGACGGCCAACGTCTGATAGTATCGCGGAGCCTTGCCGGTGCCGTCATCAAAATAGTCTTGGTTGACGACAGGGTCTTGAGCGGTCGCGATACCCTTCCAGGCCGCATAACGCTGCCAAAGTAGCTCGGGTGACGGCATTCCCTGGAGCGAGATTTCATGCTCGACTGAGCCGTCCGCTGCCGATCTGTCGTGCAAAAGGATGCCTTTTCCATTCGTCGAAAAGGCAAACGGCACGTCAATCATCTCGGCATACTCGAGCGCTTGCTGCATGCCTGCGCCGATTGAATGTGAAGCATCTTTGGCTTCAATAACAGCAATCGGGATGTTGGGTTTGTGATAGAGGATGTAATCCGCGCGCTTCTGCTTTCCTCGGGACGTCAGTTTTCCGCGAACAACGATGCGCCCAGCCGTCAGGTTCACTTCCTCGCGGATCTGAGTATGCAGGTTCCAGCCTGCAGCAGTAAGGGCGGGCGTGATAAACTTGCTGCAGATGTCGCGCTCACTAAGCCCGTGCATTCTCGTCGCCCCCGACACCTGCTGCGGTTTCGTCTGTGCGCTCCTTCTGCGCACAAAGCCGCTCATACTCCTCCACGGAAACGACCACCACCACGCCGCGTCCGTGCTTCTCGATGCGCACTGGTTCCGCACGAGCAGTGTCAATCATCAAGCCGAAAGCGTTTTTCGCCTCCCGCGCGGACATGGTCTTCATAACTGAATCCGTAACGCCCCGTTTGGGCTATTTAGCCTGAAATAGCTCTTTTTGCCAACATCAAAGCGGCGCCCTGAAGCAGGCCGCTGTGTCCTCGGAACTCCGCACTGAAGGTCGTCTTGCACAATGGGCGCGGCAAGCAGCGGCCTCAAATTCCAGCAGTATGCTATTTAAGGGCATCGACGATCAGCTGATTGATCACACTCTGTCGGGATTGTCGATCAAGCGTGTAGGTGTTCCGCCTGAACTCGGCGCCTTCGAGCAGGGCCTTCACGTAGCCAGAGACGGTGTCAGCAGCCATGACCAATGTGGAGTCGAGGATGTGCACATATTTGCTTGTCACCGATCCCTTCGCATGGCCAATCAATGCGGCAATGGTGATTTCGGTGAAGCCAAGGTCGTTAGCGATACTCGCATAACTGTGCCGCAGGACGTGAGGCGTCACGTCCCATAACGGCGTGTCCTTAAGCAGTTTCTTCCAGCTCTGCGGGAAGTTGCCGACCGCGTTGTCGATGCCCTGGCCGGGAAAAACATAGGTGCCGGTTCGCCCCGGTCGCTCCTTCTCCAGATATTCCACGACTGGCAGGCCGACCGGGCGAACCGAGGAGCCTTCCTTGCTGTCAACCAGCCGCAGACAGCTCCCCTCAAGATCGACTTCGCTCCATTTGAGGTTGACGATTTCTCCGCGCCGGCAGCCAGTCAGCGCAATCAACCTGAGGATGTCAGCGTGTATGCGGTAGTGGTCGCTTTCCTGCGCCTCGCGAAGAATGCCGCCTAGAACCCGGTACTCGACCTCGCTGAGCCGGCGGTCGCGGATCTCATATTTCGGTTTGCGGAGACCATGCGTCGGGTTGTGCTCAATCACGCCAGCCTCGACGGCATAAGAGAAGATGCCACCAAGCAGGCCCATGGTCCGGATCGCGGTGCCACGGCCGCCGCGCACGATGGCCTTCCCGCGAAGCTTCTCGGTTTTTATGGTCACACGTGTCTTTCCGGCGATGATGTCCTTCATCAGATTGTTCATGTCCGGCTTGGTGATGTCCCGCACACGTCGCGTTCCCAGAAGGGGAATGATGTGCCTCCGGATACGGCCGACATCGGTGGCAATGGTGGTGTCCTTCTTCGGCCGGCCGCCTTTGCCCAGGATGAGGCCAGCTTCCATGTCGGCGATGTACTGCTCGCAAAGCTGCTTGATGGTAAGTGCCTTCCGGTCTTCTTCCCGCTCTTCGGCAGGGTCGTCACCATGAGCGACTCGGCCAAGTTGCGCTTTCGCCTCGCGACGCGCGGTCTCTGGGCTCCACACGCCATGGAGTCCGATCGTGTAACGACGTGACCGTCCACGTGAACGGTACTGGATTACATAGCTCCGCTTCCCGGACGCGAAAACGCGCAGGCCAAACCCTGGGAGTTCATCGTCCCAGATGACGTAATCCTTGGTGCCCGTCTCGGCCGCATCGACGACCCGTTTGGTGATCTTTGCCATCGTCCCAGTCCCTGCCGGACCCGACTTTCGCGTAAGCACCACGTAAGCACTTTGGGGCAAATTCGGGCGTATTCTCGGATAGAGACTTCGGAGAGCAATCTCTGAAAATCAATGCATTTCAGGTGGTTATCGTGCTCTGGCGTACCCTATCGCGCAATTCGGATAAGGCAATGAAGCAGCTCCGAAGGCAGAGGTCACAGGTTCGAATCCTGTCGGGTGCGCCACTTCTTCGTCCGCTTTGCGGACGAAGAAGTGGCGCAGGCAAGCGCCCATAGGCGGCGCTAGCGTCAGCGTCGCGCGCCGCCGTCATCGGGCGCGCAGCCCGGGAAGTCCCGCACCGCAGCGATTCGCGGGCAAGTGAGCGCCAGACAACGTC
>Ga0164242_10004740_pt1 | contig 15231 bp, 35 predicted proteins | sample OricomgcompostMG_FD_108783 | JGI IMG/M metagenome (GOLD analysis project Ga0164242, IMG submission 108783) | Miracle-Growth compost microbial communities from Emeryville, California, USA - Original compost - Miracle growth compost (MG) ... | reverse complement strand
GCGTCATCAAGCATGGTGTTACCACTTCCTGCTCACCGGGTATTGTCCGCGTGTGGTGTTGCCGCGGCTGGTGTTGCATGTCGAGTGCGCTGGTCGCCAACGGTCGACCCGCATTGGATCAGACCCGAGTGAGGTTGGGTCCATGTGGTCGACGGTGAACAGCAGCGGGTTTGGGTGTTTCGGGTCGTACGGTGACGTGTAGTCGATCGGGCCTTTGCTGTTCTGGCACAGCCAGCACTTCTCGTTCCGGGCTGCGCATTCAGCTTTGAATGCTGCCCTTGCCCTGTTCCATGGGCGTCCTGATGCTGGCATCAGTCTTCGCCGCGTGTCCATTGGGTGGAGCAGCATGCGTTGGCTGCGTTGGGTGACGACCACAGGTGACCACAGCTGCTGCACTCATACAGGTCGGGCCATGAGACATCAGCGTTGCCGCACATGAACGGGTAGAACGGATCACGGGCAGGCATGGTCACCTCGCGTCGTGTGGGGGGATGGTGAGAGCGGGCGCAGGCAGGATTCGGACGGGTCCTTAGTTACGCCGTCTCAGACCCTCTCCAAGCCTTCGGGTGGAAGCTGTTGGCGAACCGTTGACGCCCGCTCTCTTATGCCCGGCCAGTGGGCGGTCCAAGCGGTGCTACTCGTCAGCTCCGAACGCTGCGTCCCGTGCACGCTTCAACGTGCGGATGCAGTGGTTCAGCTCAGTTCGTGTCATCGGTGCTGTGATGGCGAACACGCCTTGCAGTTCCGGGTCTTTGTGGGACCCTTCACCGATCGCTGACTCTGCCAGCGACAGAAGGTGGCGGGTGTCGATCTCTACCTGCAGTTCGACGGAGCCGTTGCACAGTTCGTGGTCGTCGCCGCGCGCCCATGACACGGACGCGATTGGTGCACGGCACGTGACCGCTTCGGACGGGTTGGCGAGTTCGACAATGTCGGGGACGATCCAGCCGTCTTTGACTAGAACGTCCTCGGTTCGGGTGACTTGTTCTCTGGGCATGTTCTGCCTCTTTCGCTCAGCCGCATCACGCGGCCTCACCCCGCCTCGCGCAGGGGAGCTTGATAGTAGCGTCAGGCCGATATGTGGCCGCGCTTGTACAGCATGCGGACGATCTCCGATGTGATGTCACCGACCGCGTAGCACAGCGCCTCGTTGTCGCCCAAGTAGATGCCGCGTGCTCGGGCTTCCCAACCCGGCAGGTGGTCCATGAAGAAGATCGCGGCTGCTGCATGGGTCGCCTCGTGAGCGATCGTCCGGGTCGTGAGTTGCTCGGTCCAGAGGCGGATGACGAGCACTGCTCAACCGTGGGGTGTGGCAATGCGGCCACACATGGAGAAAGCCCCGAACCGTTTACCGGCCGGGGCTTTCGTTCTGCCATTACTGGCATCCTTGCACACAGCATTCCATGGTTGGTTCTGAATCACAAGCGTGGAAGTCGGCGTGTCCTGCCTGGCTTCTTGCGGTCGACGGCTTCCATGAGGTCGCCAACTGTGGTGTGTTGGATGTGGTCGCGGATGATGACACGGATGTCACCGTTCGCGGCCCATGCGTACACGGTGGATGGTTGCATGCCTGTGATGATGTGCGCGTCTCGGAGTGGTACGAGTGCTGACCTGTTCAGCTTGTCGCCGCTCATAGCTCTTTCCCGAGGTTCCATACCTCGGTGGGGAATTCGATCCAATGTGTGACGCCGAACAGTGGTCCGCCGAAGCAGTCCTCACTGGGCTCCCACAACTGTTCTCCGGCGACAACGCCACCGAATTCGGCGTCGATCGGCCACCCTGAGACGATTGCCCCGTTCCAGATGAAGGCCACACGTCCGGTGAGTTTGTAGTCCGTGCCAGGTAGCCCGTCTGTGGCGATCTTGTGGACTACGACCGTGATTGTCTGGCTCATGATGCTCTCTCGTCGGGTTCGTTGATGATGTAGTCGCGTTCTTCGCGGGTGAGTTCGATGCGTACGTCGGCGTGGAGTGTGGGTCCTGCGCTGCCGACCTGGATTGTGGTTTCGGTGATGGTGATGGTGTCTGGGTTCATGAACTTGATCACACCGGTTGCGGCTTCGAGAAGCTTCGCCTGCACCTGCTCGGGTAGTTCGTCGTAGTCGTATTCGGTGGTGGATTCAACGAATGCTGCGGCGAGGTTGCGTGCGTCGTTCGGGAAGCTGGTCGATTCGTTCATGGTTGCGACGCCCGCAGGTTCGGTGTAGTCGTGGGCCATGTGCTTAGTCTCCTGCCTGTCGGATGCGGAGCGCCCAATAGCCGTCGTCGCGTTGGATCCATTCGCCAGCGTTGATGCTGCGCCCTTGCTCGTCCTCGACCTCGATGAACCGGCCGGACTCCGGTGCTGGTGGGCCGTCGAAGACGATGTCAATGAACTTGCCGCTCATAGCTCCATCTTGCTCACCTGAATTGCCCGATTCACGACACCCGCAGCCCTCGCATTCGCAGTGCCGTTCATAGCCGTTCGGGAGGCCGGTTACGCAATACCCGGTCTCACACCCGATGCATCGTGGCGTCATTGCTCGCTCCCGTCGTTCGGTGGTGTGGGCGACAGTGCAGCATCAAGAGCCATACGTGCCTGCCGCATGAGCGCGGACTGTTGCATCTCGACAGTCACTCCGAGCGGGATGCTTCCACTGCGGAGGATGTTGAGTGCATCGGTCACGGCTTCACGCAGCCGGGTCGCCTCGTCCTGTGCGTCCTGCCAGTCGGCGAAGTTCATCGCGTTCACCTGCGCGAACGATTGCGCGTCTTGCAGTTCGGTGCGCAGGCGCTCGATCTCGTCAGCCGCCTGCTGTGACAGGTCGGTGCTGAAGTGCGGGATCGCCCTCAGCCGGGTCACAATGTCGTCGGTCATGCGGTTTTCTCTTTCCATGGCATTGCTTCGATAGCAGCGATCTCGTCGATCTTTGAAGGATCGTTCTGCGTCCATCCGCAGTGGGTGCATTTCACGGTCACGTCATCCAGGAACGCGGCCGGCGGTATCCGCACCAGCAACAGGCGGGCACATGCGGGACAGTGCATGCGGTGCAGACGCGTGTTCTGTTCCTGGATCTGGTGGGCTCGGGCGGCGCGTTGCACAGCGAAACTGAACTGCACCGCTTTCGCTGCCCCGTCCAGGGTTGAAACCCATGCCCGCGCATCATCCGGTGCACCGGTCAGCCAGCTTCGTACCTCATCCGCTGCGAGCGTGGTCTGTGGCAGGGGAACATACCCGGTTGGTGTGGTTCTGCCACCCACGGTTTCCCGAGGGCTTAGACGGTCGAATCGGTCTAGGTAGGGTTCGAGGAGCGCCCATGTTGACCATGCCTGCTCATACCGCAACCAGCACACCTGACACAGGCAACCGATACGAGCCTCCCTCGGCATGCACCCACCGCAGCTATCGGACTCGCAACCGTCCCGATGCTCACCCCTCACCGTGCACGGTCGCACACCCGGCACACCCGGATCACACGTCACACACAACAACGTCATCGGGTTTTCTCCTCATCGGTTTTCGGGGCATGACACTGGCAGGCCGCCCAGCCGCACCCAAAGGGCGACCAACAACGTCTGCAGCAACGCGGCCGCGGGTCACGGCGTGTCGACTCCGGTGGGGCGTACACGTACCGCATCAGAACGGCGTACTCTCGCCGGCAGCCCACGACTGATGCGGTTCCGGTGCCGCATCCTCCGCAACGGTCACGGTGGGCTTGTTCACGGACGCTTTCACCGAATGCCGCGTATCACCGTCACGGCCCTTCCACTCCTCCACCGACAAGGACAGCAACCCCTCCACAGTCACCGTCGCCCCCTCAGCCACCGGCTCATCCGTCCACACTGTGAACCGTTGCTTGAACTCGCGCCCGTCCTGCGCTTTCCGGGACTCGGTAACGTCGAACCCCTTCGCGAACGTGCGAGTCACCAACCCCTGAAACTTGACCCTGCTCACCTGTACGTTCCTTTCGTTGCCCGCCAACCAGCGGCCTGCGCTTTCCTGATCTCCCGCATCACGTCGCCCAACGGGTCCGACGTGTCCACGGGTGGTGGTTTCGGTGACGGCATCTCGAGCTCCCGCATAATGGACGCTGCGATCAATGCCGAAACGGTGGTGTCGTCGTCATCCGCACGAGATGCCAGACGTGCCCACACGTGCTGCGGAAGCCGAATCGGGACAGTCAGATCAGTCATCAGGACCCCCACTCCACAGCCCTCGAGAACTCGCCTTGCCAGGCAAGATCAACCTCACCGGTTTGCCCGTGACGGTTCTTCGCCACGTCAATCACGAGATGCTCCGCCAAGTCGTCACCCTCACGGCGGAGCAGCATCACCACGTCGGCGTCCTGCTCAATCGCACCCGACTCACGCAGATCCGACAGCTTCGGTTGCGCCAACGCGGTCGACTCCGAATTGCGGTTCAACTGCGACAGCGCAATCACCGGAACCTGGAAGTCCTTCGCGAGGATCTTCAACTGCCGCGAGAACTCGGCCACCTGCAGATGCCGGTCCATGCGCCCACCCGACGTCATCAACTGCAGGTAGTCGACCACCACACCAACCAGCCGCCCCTTGCGGGACACCTGACGTGCGAACGTGCGCACCTCACCCGCCGATATCCCGGAACGGTCATCGATGGCGATGTTCAACGCCTCGAGCTCGGCCTTCCGGGTCATCAACAGTTCCCAGTCCCGGTCCGTCATGCGGGCGTCTTTGATCTTGCCCACCATGATGAGCAACCGTTCCGCGATGAGACGCTGCACCAGTTCGTGCTCCGTCATCTCGAGCGAGGAGAACGCGACCAGACCGGTTTGGGCGAGCTGCGCCGCCAACTGTGCGGCAATGACTGTCTTCCCCACACCGGGGCGTGCACCGATCACGTACAGGGCGCCAGGCCGCAGCCCACCGATCTGGGTATTCAGTTCGCCCCACGGTGTCGGCGTGAACGTTTCCTTGCCCCGCAACCGGTCGATGACTTCGGGCAGAATGTCGCGCACGAAGCGGAGCTTCTGCTGCTGCGACCCCACCGCCGTGTCCACCAGTTCCACAGCACGGTCCGCCATCTGCGACCTTGACAGTGCCGGGTCCAACCCGGCCAGAGCAGCACCGGCCTCCGCTAGCCGGCGACGCAGCGCATGCGTGGCAACAATGTCGGCATACGACACCACGGCGTGAGCGAACGGGGCATGCTCGGTCAGCGTCCAAATGAACGCCGCATGCTTCGGGTACAAGTCCGACAACGTCAACTGGTCGACGTGTTTCCCCGACTGCCGCATGGACCGCATCTGGTCGAACAGGTCACCCCTGAACGGTTCCCGGAAGTCCTCACCCGTCAACGCGATATCGTCGACACACTTCCCGCCGGTTGCGATCACCGCGCCCAGCACGGCCAGCTCAGCTTCTTCCAGAACCTCGCTCATGACACCACCCGGCCACGAGTCAAGATCTCCTCAGCGCGACGCTCCTGCTCCGCCCACACCTCATCCGCCGTCAGGCCGTTCGGCCCACCGATGCGCCGCTTCGGCTTCGGCATCTGAGTCACCGAAGCCATCGGCTTTGCCTTCGACAACCATGTGGTGAACGCTGCGTTCCAATTCGCGGCGTGACGGTCGTGGGTCTCTGCATGCAGCCGGAACGCCTCGGCCTCAGCGACTACGTCAACGCCTGCAGCCTTTGCCCGCTCAATGTGAGATGCGCTCGGAGCCCATGCCTTCGGCAATCTGATCTCAGGCTTCTTCGCTTCGCCTCGCCCAGAATGCGAAGCATTCGTAGATGTAGAAGTAGATGTAGAAGTAGAGGGACCCCTAACTGATGCCTTCGGCTTAGGGTCAACCGATGGGTCAACCCTTGGGTCAGCCGATGGGTTAGAGCGAACGTCGATACCCTGCGTACCCATCAGCGTTTCGATTCGCTCGAGCCGCCATGCCGGCATGTCAGGTCTCGCCGCTTTGACCTTCTGAACCTCGAAAGCGACCACCGCTCGCAGCCTCGAGGATGCCACCCCGGCCCAATCGTTGACCATCGTGACCGTCATGTTCGGTTGCTTCAGCACGCCGTCGTACTTCACGTACGAGCGGACCAGGATCTCCTCAGTGTCCTCATCGATGACGACGAAGAAACGTTGCTCGAGCTCCGCAGCGATACGGCGAATGTCGTCGGCCGTCGTGCCCGCCGCCATTTTCGCCAGACGGCCGGGACGCCAATCACTGACCCCGGCACGGTTCGTATCCGGGTGAGTCAGCAGCAGCTCATATAGCCACTGTGCGTCCCGTGAGAGTGCCCGCCAGTCGGCGTCGCCCCACATGTCGAGACGGATGTTCGCGTGTTCCCGTGCCACTACAGGTCACCGTCCGCGATGATCTGCCGGACGCGGCCCTCAGTGAGTCCGAGCGTGTCTGCGATCTGCTGATTCGTCAGCCCGTAGCTGCGTGCAAGCGACGCGTAGATGACGCGGTTGCGGCGGAAAGCTTCGCCCTGCTCACGAGTCTTCTCGAGGAATACGATCGCCCATTTGCGAAGTCTGTCTTCTGGGCTGTCGGTCGATTCGTCTACTATCGTGGGCATTAGCCCCACCTCCAGTACAGGTGTCGGGTTAGGCCCTGCACTCGTTGGCGCGAGTGTGGGGCCGTTCTTTTTGCCCCTTGAGCCTGCCCCCATTCTACCGAAATCCTCTACGGATATGGAGGATTGAGCAGGCGTGGATGTGTCGCGTGTTTCTTCGACGCCCATTAGGCCGATGCCTCCATTCCGTACAGCGCACGCAGTTCGACCGCTTCGTCATCACGGAGCGGCTGTCGGATGTCGCCGACGAGGAGGTACCAGACACCACAGATCAGAACCGGCACCTGTGCGGGGTCGGCGAAAGAGCTGATCTTCCATCCCCAGTGGCGTGCACCATCAGCGGCTGAAGGATCGGACTCGATCTCCCCATTCAGCGATGAGCACAACCAGACCAGGTTCTCCGTCGACATCGCCGACGGCCGTCCACCCATGCCCCGATTCCCGCGATGCTGAGGAACGAGCTTCTCTGCACTGCAGAACGTGCCATGCGCGGCGCAGAGGTGCCCGTCGCGGGCGTCGAGTGCGCGCAGCAGCCGCTTCGGTGTCGCAGTCATGCTTGTCGCCCCCATTCGCATGTGAGGCATGCACACTCAACCTGCCGGTCGGCAGTGAAACACCACGCCAGACCGTCACAGATGCGGTGCTTGCCTTCGAGACAAGAGGGGCAGACGTGATCGCAGACACGGTCCGTCGCGCTCATGCGGCCACCGCCAGATGCTCGATCAGTTGCGCCCCGATAAACTCTGTGTATGCAGGCGGGATCGCCTGAGACAGCCCGTGCTGAGTCGCCCAGTCCATTCCCATGAGTTCGGCACGCACGCTGCTCTTCGGGGTATAGCCGCCACGACGGTCCGACTTGTCGCGCTGCATCGGGCCACCGCCGTACACACCGGCTACTTGTGTGCCGTCGTGGGAGCACCCACCCGCCGACATCAGGAACACGTTCGACTCGAACAAGCGGTGCCGTCGCAGGGCCAACGGTTGGCCGTCGAGGTCGATGGCTTGGAGGCCGAACATCGTCCCGCATAGAAGCATCGGATCGCGCAGTTCATCACGGGCACCTTCGACGTTTTCCATCACGTACGGCATCCCCGTCTCAACGAGGAGATCACGTGTAGGAACGATCAGCGCTGGGTGTTCCTTCGAGTGCGAATGCCTCGTTACGCTGTACGCCTGACAGGGTGGAGACGCATGCTTGGCCTGGAACTCGTCGAGCGTGAGCCATTCGATCTCACCTGTCTGGTGTGTGAAGTCGATGGACTCGCCATCTAGGAGCCGGCGGAACACGTCGAGCGCATCACCAACATGGATCGGGAACGGGTAGCGGCGCTGCGGCACGATGTCGACCCCGTACACGTCGAACCCTGCACGGTGGTAACCCATGGCTGCCCCGCCTTCGCAGCAGAACAGGTCAAGTAGTTTCGGCCGGCCCATCAGAACGTCACCTCGTCAGGTCCGCCCTCAAGCAACCGGGCGAAGGTTTCGAGGTCCATGAACACGACCATCTCTGCCGGGTCAGTGGTGCCGCGTTTCTTCGCGATCACCACACCGATCGGAGCGTCGTCGTTGCCTGCTTCACGTTCCGCTTCGTCCAGCCAGGGAGCGATCTTGTACTCGCCGGCGTAGTCCTTCAACTCGGCCACGACACGGCCACCGCGGATGGTGCGTAGGCCCGCGATGTCGCCGCGATCGTTGACGCCACGCTTCACACGGCGGTCGATGCGGTCATCGTTGAGACGTTGCGCGAGCCAATCCGTGATGGCCCGTTCGAACCGTGCACCCGCGTTCTTCGCTGACCGTCTGGTGCGGCGTGGCTTCTTCACGGTGGGTGCGTCGGTTTGCACGATCTCTGCCCACGCGTCGGCTTCCGGGATCTGCGTCATTAGCGGGCCTCCCCGAACCAGTCGGTGTACCGCTGCATCAAAGCGGTCCACAGCGCGTCCTCACCTTTGGTCAGGAAGATCTCGAGGAAGTCGTCGCCAGCGATGCCCGACCCGTCGTAATAGCACTGACCGGATGGGCGATAGGCGCACTCGAAAACGTCCTGGCCTTCGTACTGCGGCTCGTCGGCGTGGTATCCAACGTCGAACCCCATAGGGGCGCTGTGCTCCCATTCCCATTCCTGCCGCGTGCCGTAGTCGGTGAGTAGCTTCCTTTGCTCGGGCACCACACCCGCAGACCAAAGGAACTGCGCTGAACCCTTCGGACCGTGCAGAAGCATCCGAATCTTGAGCGCTCCACGCCCGTAGTTCTTCGACGGCGGCTGCCCCTTCGTGTTCCACGGGTGACCGGCCTCGAAAGCGATCTCCCGGCGGAATCCGTCCGCGTCCGGAGCGGACACTGTGCCGTGTTCGGCGTTCAGCGGCCAACCCTGTTCGCGACGAAGCTTGTTGATATCGGTGCTCATCGCCCTGTCTCCTCAGCGTCGAGTGCTGCCAGCTCGGTCTTGCGTGCGTCTTTCGCGGCGACGAGGGCAGGCTGTTTCGCGAGTCCGTCGTCTTTGATCTGCTCCCACAACTCCTTCAGGTCTTCGATTGACCCGGTGTCGCGGACGAGCTCGAGGTATTCGGTGACGGCGGCTGTGTCTGCTTCGGGTTCGGCTGCTGGCTGCCTGGTGATGGGTTGCAGTACGTATTCCTGCCGTTTGCCTCGCGACACCATCAACATGACGGTCGTCGGCTTGTCGATGTGGGACACGTGCGAGATCCGGGTGCCGCCAACAGCGATCCCGCCGAACTTCACGGTCGGGTCGCCGTACAACGTCACCTGACGGCCGACATATTCGGACGCGTCCGCACCCCAGACCGCGACTAAGAGACGCCGCATCGTCTTACCCGGGCGCCATGGGCGATCGAACTCGATGAAGTCGATCTGCACGGGCTGTTCGGCGGACGGACCGCGGCGCACAGCCTTGATCGTGAAGGTACGCTCACCACCAAGGAGGTCTTCATAGTCCAGTTGCTGGCTGTCCGGCGCGATCGTACTGCTCATGTCCAAGACGCTCACGCTCCCCTCTTCAATTCGGCACGGCGCTGCCGGCGACGTGCGTTCTTCTGGTTGGCACGCGCGAGTTCCTGATCGTGTGCACAGGTGCGGCAGTGCCGATGAACGGTCCCCGGTCGTACGTAGGTGTTCTCGGGCGTGTATTCGTGGCCGTGTGGACAGTGCGTCTTCACGGCCGCTGCGCGCCGGATGTTCTCCTCGCGCGTGACGGGTTCGAGGTGCACCGGGTTCACGCACGCACGGTTGCGGCACAGGTGATCGATGTCCAGCCCGGCAGGTATGGCACCCACTGCGTGCTCGTAAGCCCAGCGATGGGCCATGACTTTCGCCGGTTCGCCATCCGTCAGTGGGGCGAACATGCCGTAGCCGCCGGCCGTTTTACCGCCCGTCCAGACGATGCATCCGTTCGGTAGCGGCGAGGTCTTCTGGGCGAAGCGTTCGGATGCCGACCTCGCCACTGGGCCAGGACGATCGAGAATTGGGCGCAGCTGGCCCTCGTTGCGCATGATGATCCCATGTGGGCTGCATAGTCCATGCGCGTTGTGCGGTCTGCTGCACCCGGGATACGTACAGATTGGCCCGTACTTCCGCGCGGTCATGACGCCACCTGCATCTCTCTGCCGCCGAAGCGGTCTTCGTGGGCGTAGATGAGCCACATGGGCGGGTGCAGGGTGTGTGTGTCGGTTCCGTAGCCGGGCCAGACCCCAGCGTCAACGCATTCGCGGTAGGTGCGGCGTGCGACCTTTGCCCACTCGTCGCCGATCTCTTGCCATTGCTCGTCGAGTTCGTGCACGGCGACGAGGTATGGGCGTGTGTTCTCGATGGCGATGAATCGGAAGCGGGGACGGTGGCCGGTGATGAGTTCACGGATGGTGAGGTAGTGCTCTTGTTGCACGTCGTACCTGTGATCTGCGACGGCACGCATGAACCCGTTCGGTGACGCGTCGACTGCGGTTTTCAGGTCGGCGCATTCGTTGTCGCCGTACACGTCGAACCGTGCTTTCAGGTCGACACCGGTTGCGGGGTCGGTTGTGAATGCGGACACTTCACGGCCGGGTGCGGCCTCGAGGATGCTGCGGGCACCGGAGTGTGCGAGCACGGCTTCTGCCATGGCGTCGATCGCTGCGACCTTGTCGGAGCCTTCGAGGAACGGTGTCATCCCGTCTGCGATTGCCTGGTCCCGTTCGGCTTGTGCTTTCGCGGTGCGGTAGTTCTCGTACTTGAGGACAACGACGGGTGACGGAGTGCCGAGAACTTTCGCGTGCACTGCCGTTCCCAACCGCATGGCCTCGGTGGGTGTGAACGGTTCCTTCCGGTACTCGGCGAACTTGGCCGGCGATTCGAGGACCTTGCGAATGTCTGTTGAGCCGAGTGCCGGGTGTGCGTGGTACGCGAGCTCGGGCATCGCGTACTCGATGCCGGTCATGCTGCGTCCCCGTCCTTGAGGCATTCGGGGCAGAAGTCGAACCCGGAACCAGATGTGATATGCCAGCCCTCTGTACGCAACTGGTCGGGTGTGGGCAGTTCGTCCGAATGGGCGGTGAAGTGGTGCTCAGTGCCGCAGTGATCACAACGCACAGCCCACTTGGTTGTCAGTACGCGGCTCATGCGTCGGCCCTCGATGACTTACCGAGCCTGGCGTCGATCGCGGCGATGATCTTGAATGCGACGGCCGCGACCTGCACCATCTCTTCGCGGACTCGAGTAGGTGTGTCCTCGGCGAAACTCTCCGCGACCTCTTCGAGCAAGATGTCTGCCCAGGTGACCGTTCCGTCGCCTTCGGAGAACGAATGTGCGTCAGTCGTGTTCCGAGCGATGTAGGCAAGCGTGCCCATCGTCACTGGCACATGCTCATGAGGCTTCGGAAGCGTCTCGCCGTGTAGGAACGGGACCTGGTCACCCGTGCCAAGGGGGACGTTCCGTTGATAGCCATGTTTCGCGATGGAGCGTCGAACCTCTGCGACTACTTCTTCTGAGATTCCTTCGTAGTTGCTCATTCGTCGGTCCACCTGTCTGCCCGGTCGGTGATGTCGTCGAAGTACGAAGCCGACTTCGGGTTGTCGGTGTCGTATGCGAGGGATACGTGGTCGGTTGATGGGATCGGGTCGAACATCACTTGTGGGCCCTTTCGTTGACGATGTTGCGGAGTTCGCGGTCCAGTTCGATGTGCCGGATCCAGCGCGCGAACTTGAGTTCTGCCCACCGCCCGAACATGAGTGCGACGAGGACGAGGAGCGTCGCGGATACCCACCAGGCGTGTGCACCGGCGCAGATGCCGGCCGTGACGGTAAGCAGGATCAGCAGGTACAGCAGGATCGGGTTCATGAGCGGCCTCCGGTCAACGCGATGACTAAGAACAGGCCGACGAGGATGATCCCGATCGAGATGACCCCACCCAGGTCGCCAAGTAGGCCGACGAGAACTGTGGTCATCAGTGCGATCACTAATACGACAGCCACGGTGACGCCGATCACGACGCCAGCGAATGCCCACCTGTTCATGCGGCATCACCTGGTTCGTCTGAGGTTCGTATCCATGCCTCGAGGTCGCCGCGCAGCCGGGCCTCTGGCACCACGTAGGGGCGACGCCACCCAGCGATGCTGTAGCCGATCACCATTCCCGTCGACAAGTGCGGGTTGCCTTGGGATACGCCGGTTGGGTCGTACCCGTCGACGTCTCCCTCGTGCCGGCCGCTGGTATTCCGGTCGAGGTCGTTGAGCATGCGAGCGAACCCTTGGAGCCTCACCACTTCTTGGTGTTCGCGCTCATAGAGTTGCTTCCACGTCTGATGAACTCCGTCGATGGAGACGTTGCTGAGGTCGCTCATGCGGTCCTCCATTCGGTTGTGAGGACGAGGCGCACAACAAGGTGGCCGGTGTATTCGGCCCCGTCGAGCACTACCTGCGCGTCTTCACGTGTCAGGTATGGGCGGGTGATGTCGGTGTACCCGTCGAGGTGTTCGTCCCAGAGGACCCCGTACTCGAGGTGGGCGCCGTGGGTGAGGGCGCGGATGGTGCCGGCGGCTTCCTGCAGGTTGTCGTGTGCCCGACCCAACGTGGACCGCACAGCATCGCTCTTGTACTCAGGCAGGTAGTCGGCCACAGACCGCAGCTCGGCCTGCACGTCCGCATAGGCGGCGAGGTCTGCCGTGATCTGTTCCGGCGTCAACTGGTGCAGATCCACCGTGGCCAGGTGCTCGTCGGGAATGTCGGTAGGTTTCGGAACCTCAGCCAACGGGTACGGGGCACCAGTAGCAGCCCACGCGGTTTCTGCAGCGTTCATCGTGCAGCCCTCCAAGTCTTCGAGCAGATGCAGATGTGCTGGTGGTCGTGATGCCGGTACCCTTTGCATCTGTGTGTGAGTCCGGGCTTCTCCACGAACTCGGCCGTGCACCGCTCCTCCTTCGGAGCGATCGGGATTGTGGCGGTCATGACGCCACCTGCTTCGAGATGATGCGGAACCCCTTGGGGTCTTGATCGACCTCCGCCTGAACCCAGTCATCGCTGTACACACACTGCGTCTTGATGCCGAGTCGGTTGATGCGCCTTGCAACGTCCTGCGGTTGGGGAAGCAGCTCCCATGCGGCCGGGACGTCTTCTGCCCACGGCTGTAGCCGGATGAGCCACCAGTCGCCTATAGCGATCACTGTTCCCGGCTCTGTCGGCAGCGGTTCTTTCGCCCTCTCGATGAGGGTCACGACAGCGCCATCCTCAGGGATGACGTTCAAGTGAAAGCCCTCACCCCCGGCGCGGACCTTGATGAGGCCCACCTCCGTGATCAGGTACCGGCCCTGCACGACGTTGGTGCCGTTCTCGACACGGATCACGTCACCCGGCTTGTAGTCGCTCATCAGGCCACCGCCTGACGGTTGACGCGGCCACGGGTCGCGGTGCTCGCACAGTAGGCACACATCGCCGCGGGGGTGCCGCGGCGGATCTTCCCGCACATGGTGCACCGGTACGTCGGGCGTGGCTTCACTGGTTCAGCGACGAGGCCCAGCATGCGGGCGATCTCAGAGTCAGGACCGAACCGGAGTTCGACACGAACAGCGACAACGCGTTGCGCTTTCTCGTCGTCCCACGCCTTCACCGGTCGCGGGTCCACGGTGCGGAGATCCTGCGGTGCCGCCACGGGGACGTGATACGTCACATGCCCGTCCATCACGCCACCTCACGCATCGCGTAGATGTGCGGTGTGCCGCGCGGGTCGTCCGGGTTCAGCACGACGATGAAGTCGTCACGCGCCAACTCGCCGGCACGTTTCCGCGGTGAGTCGTACGCTGCGACCGGCCACCCGTACACGAGCTGTGCGATCGCGTACTCCTTGTTCAGGTCAGCACCCGACATGGGACCGTTGTCCATGAGCATGCGAACGACAGCGTCCGCAACCGCTTCACGGGTCTCCCCCGACCTGTCGCCAGCAACATGGGATGAGATCGGGTCGGTGAGTCTGGTTCTCGGCCCACCCGTTTCTCTTACCGTGCTCACGAGATCACCTCGTAGCCCGCGCCTTGCAGCGCCTCCTCGTGGTCGAGGCCGCCCCGGTAGCTACCGTCGAGCTCCCCCCACGACAGCACCTTCCCGTCGCTGTCGGTCGGGAAGATGTAGGTCTCGGCCCCGGTGTACGGAGCGACCGTGGCCGACGTGACTACGAAGTCGTTCCCATCGAGCGGGTCGCTCAGCTTCCACAGCTTCGCGGTCCCGGTGAACCCTGTGAGCGGTTTGATGAGGGTGGCCGTCTTCGGCTTCGCCCCGGTAGACTGTTCCTGCATTGGAATCCATTTCCTTTCCTGTGTTCGCCCCGGCTGTTGCAGCAGACCGGGGCTCTTTGTTGCCCAACCTCCTGGGATTGGTCAGCTTCGGGTGAAGACCAAGCCCAGGAGCCCTCTAGCGGCGTCCGAAGACGCACAAGTTCGGTGTGATGTTCCGGTAGACCAGCGCCGGGACGATGCGTGTCCCCGCAGGCGGCGGAGGGACCATCAGTCGCGCCGTTCCGTAGGCAGGTTCTCCATCCATGCCTCAAGATCGGCAACGCGGATCACGGGCCGTGAGGTTGGGTACCGCTTGATCAGGTCGCCGCGGTCGCAGGCTTCTTTGATGACGGTGATGCCGACGCCGGCCACCACCGCGGCTTCCGGAAGTGTGTAAGCGATGCGCTCGATGGGTGCTTGAACCTTCTTGACGCTCACGCTGCCCGACCCCTCGACTCGATGAGGAGGGATTCGGGGGTGATGTGCAGGGAGTCAGCCTCCGACTCAACCTGCTGCAAGGTCAGTGTCTCAGGGGTGGTGCTGATGGGATCATGGTCGGCGACTCTGCGGGCATCGTTGATCCGTTGGATGAGGCGTTGCGCCTTCGCTCTTGTAGCCATACGGCTAAGTTACATTGCCATACGGCTCAATGCAACCCCGCACGGCTAGTTTTTTTGGCCGTTCGGATGTAGTGTTTCTGCCCGTGGATAACCGGGAGACCTACGAGTCGTTCAGCGCCGCCGTGATCGCGCAGCTGAACGCTGAGATCGGCGCTGAGGGTCTGAAGATGTCAGAACTCGCGAGGAGTCTCGACATCGACTACGGCACCCTCCGCCGCTACCTCAAGAACGAACGCGAGATCCCCGTCGTCGTGCTGTACGCCATCATCGACAAGCTGCCGATCAGCGAAGCGCAACTGTTCACGCGGGCACGAGCTCG
>Ga0164242_10004739_pt1 | contig 15232 bp, 11 predicted proteins | sample OricomgcompostMG_FD_108783 | JGI IMG/M metagenome (GOLD analysis project Ga0164242, IMG submission 108783) | Miracle-Growth compost microbial communities from Emeryville, California, USA - Original compost - Miracle growth compost (MG) ... | reverse complement strand
CTTCGCTCCCGAGATTGCTGAACTGCAAAAAAGCAGACCTGACATAATAAACCAGATTAAAGACTGGTATAATGGATATACCTGGAATATGAAGGAATGGGTGTATAATCCTTTTGCCTTATTAAATTTCATGGCAGATTCAAAGTTTAGAAATTATTGGTTCGCTACCGGAACACCCACTTTTTTAATGAAAGCACTGAGTCGCAGAAAAGTCTATGATGTGGAAAACATCCAGATGGGAGAACTGGGCCTCTCAACCTTTGAACCGGGCAGTGCGGATTCAAGTTCCCTGCTTTTTCAGACGGGGTATTTAACGATTAAGGATATTTCTCCCAGCGGTCAGGTTTTTACACTTGGCTTCCCGAACCGGGAAGTGAAAAACAGTTTTTTGGACGGCCTGCTCAGCGCTTATAGACAAACCTATCCGGCAGGTTCTACACCCCTGCTTGAAGCTGTTCAAAACGCCTTAAGTAATGGCGATATTCCGGGAGTGGTCAGTCGTTTAAATGCGCTGATCTCCTCTATTCCTTATGATTACTGGAATGCTGATACAGAGTCTATTTTTACCATTATTACCTTTTTAACCTTCCGCTTTGTGGTGGACGGGGTCTATCCTGAACAGCACAGCTCCAAAGGCAGGTGTGATTTACTGGTACTTACGGATAAATATATCTATGCAATAGAACTCAAGCTGGACGGGACAGCTGCGGAAGCCCTTTCACAAATTAAGCAGAAAGGTTATCTTGAGCCTTATCTTTCCGATACCCGCAAGAAACTTGCGGTCGCCGTCAGCTTTTCATCTAAACAAAGAGCGGTGTCGGAGTATCTGGTGGAGGAGTTGTAAAAAAATATCATTTCAGGGGGTGATTAAAGCCTTCGTTCTTGTGGGGTACTTTGATCACCTCGCCGGTTATGCCCCTTACTACAAACAACTGGCTGGGGCAATTCAGCGCTTCTCAAAAATGGTTATTTTGTTAGCAAGCCTCCTTTTCTTTTACCTTACCGGTTTTGATTTCCTCTTTAAACTTTACCTTTGCTTCCCGGATTGAACTACATTCAATTATTTTTTGATTTAATATTATTATGTTACAAGTAGCAGTACTCAGACAGGACCCAGAAGCGGTCAAACAAAAATTAGCCGTAAAGAACTTTCAGCCCCTCGAACTGGTGGATGAAATCATCCAGCTCGATGACCAGAGAAAGGCGTCGCAGGCCAAGTTTGACGAAGTCCAGTCAAAAATAAATGCTGCATCCAAAAACATCGGTGCTTTCATGGCCCAAGGGAAAAAAGACGAGGCAGAAGCGCTTAAAAAAGAAATTGCTGAGCTGAAGCCCAGTCTGGAACCCATTAAGGCTCAATATACAGCAGTAGAGCAGGAGCTGCAAAATAAACTGGTATTACTGCCCAACTTACCTCAGGATGAGGTTCCGCAGGGTAAATCCGCCGAGGATAATGAAGTGGTACGACAGCTGGGTGATATCCAGCCGCCGGCAGGCGGTGGAAAGCCCCACTGGGAGTTGATTGTAGATTATGATCTGGTAGATTTTGAGACCGGTGCCAAGATTACCGGACGAGGCTTTCCGCTTTATACCGGACAGGGCGCTAAATACCAAAGAGCACTGATTCAGTATTTTCTGGATTTTAATACCGAGGCCGGTTATAAAGAGTTTATACCCCCATTTATGGTCAATGAAGCCTCAGCCTTCGCTACCGGCCAGCTGCCGGATAAAGAAGGGCAGATGTATCACGTAACAGAAGATGGTTTCTATCTGATACCTACAGCAGAAGTGCCCGTGACCAATATTTACAGAGACAGTATTGTCCAGGAGGCAGAACTGCCTTTAAAACTTACCGCCTATTCACCTTGTTTCAGAAGAGAGGCGGGCAGTTTTGGTAAAGACGTCAGGGGGCTGAACCGCGTTCACCAGTTTGAAAAAGTGGAAATTATTCAGCTGACCCATCCGGAAAAATCAAACGAAGCTTTCCAGCAGATGGTGTCTCATGTAGAAAAGCTGTTGCAGTCTTTAGAGCTGCCCTATAGAATCCTTCGGTTATGCGGGGGAGATATGAGCTTTACCAGTGCCATAACCTATGATTTTGAGGTCTTTAGTGCTGCCCAGCAGCGCTGGCTGGAAGTAAGCAGTGTCAGCAACTTTGAAACCTATCAGGCCAACCGGTTAAAATGCCGCTTTAAAAACGAGAGTGGTAAAACGCAGCTTGTACATACCCTGAACGGCAGCTCCCTGGCCTTACCTAGGATTCTGGCCGCATTATTAGAAAATAACCAGACCCCCGAAGGCATCAAGGTGCCGGCAGCCGTCCAACGTTATTTTGGTAAAGCGTTGATTACTAAATAGAACAGTAAACAATATCTTCTTTAAGGATAGAGCAGGTATTTGCTGCGAATTTTCTTAAAGGCATTGAGTCCGGGCTCCCAGGAGGCCCGGATTTTTTCTATCGGGGTATGACGGATGATTTGTTGTTTAAGGTCGTAATTGCCGGCCAGGTAATCAAAATTACCCATCTGGCTGCTTTGACTGCGGTCAAAAAAACGGGCCTTATCCGGATAGGCCTCGTACAGATCTATCAGCCACTGCAGGTGCAGCTGCCCGGAGGCCTCCAGGCTGTCCACCGGATAATCCCTTAAATCCAGTCCGTAACAGGTGTTGTTCTCATGCAAAGGATGTTCACTCATGCCTTGGATGCCTTTGGGGGTAAAAGAAAAATCATATTCCCCTTTTAGCAGGGGGGCGCCTAAAACCGTAAAAGGAAAATGGGTGCCGCGCCCCTGACTGATGATGGTACCTTCAAATAAACAGAGCGTCGGGTATAGCAGGATGCTCTGCTGTGTATTCAGGTTAGGAGAAGGCGCCACTGGCAGCGTATAGCGCGTCTGATGCGTATAATTTTTAAGGGTAATCACCTTTAAGTCACAGTGCAGGCCCTTGCCCATCCAGCCCTCACCGTTAATCATCCGGGCAAATTCACCGATGGTCATGCCATAGCTGATCGGAACCGGGAACTGGCCAATACCGGATTTTAAGCGCATATCTAATATAGGGCCGTCCACCAGGTAGCCGTTTGGATTGGGGCGGTCCAGTACAATAAAAGGTTTATGATTGGTAGCGCAGGACTGCATGGCGTTTCTGAGCACATTTATATAGGTATAAAACCTGCAGCCTACATCCTGGATATCAAATATAAACACATCTACATCCGCCAGATCCTGGGCGGAAGGACTTTTTTTCTTACCATATAAAGAGATAATGGGAATACCCGTTTTAGCGTCCACTTCATTACCCACCTGGGCGCCGTTGCTGGCATTCCCCCTGAAGCCATGCTCAGGGCCAAAGACTTTTACTACCTGTACCCCTAAAGCAAGCAGACTGTCCACCAGCGACTCCTGACCAATGATGGAAGAGGGGTTGGCCAGGATAGCCACCCGCTTTCCCTGTAAAAGCGGCAGATACTCGCTGGTCTGATCAGCCCCGGTAATAATAGAATCCGTATCACTTACTAAGGAGGCGTTCAGGGTACCGGTGCCGGCCCTGCTAGTCTGAACCGAGCATAACAGCAATACCGGTAGTAGTAATAAAAGCCGTTTAGGCATTTGCATTAAAAGAGACTTAGGATAGGTTAGTTGTTTCATCGTCTTTGTTTCTTTGTTAAGATTATTACAGGTCCGCTTTCTAGGGTTCACCACCCGTGAACCTCTAAAAACTCCTTAAAAATAAGCAATTACCTGGATACTAACTTGCCGGAAAGCGCCTTTTAGGGCTTAGGCCACCAGAAAGCTATCTCAAAAGCTGTTAAAAAACCTACATTTGCTTCTATGAATGCACAAGATGACTTAATACAAAGATGGTGGCAGCTCGAGCAAACGCTCATGGACAAGTTTGGCAAGAAACCTGATTTAGAATCAATACTTTTTTTAATAGGATTACAGGAAACCGGATTTATACAGGACAATATCTCAAAGGAACAAAAACAGGATCTGATGCATGTGGCACTATGTACGGTGCTGATGCCCAGCGGTTATTATGAGCTGGACCATGTGGATGAAGACGGCTGGCCGCATTTTAACCAGCTGAAAGAACATAAGGCCCAGAGTCTTTTTGAACAGGAGAACCTGCTCAAGGACCATGTACTGTTTTATTTTCAAAACCAGGGCGTTATTTAAAGAGCGTTCAGCGTCTTTACCACCCCGTAAAAATCAAGAAAGTCAGCCTGGTTTTATAGCCGGCAAGGCCGGGCTCGCAGGGTCGTAAGCGCCATTTAAATAACTGTTTGTCCTTTCTTCTAAAAAATAAGGTCAAATACTTCCCGGCGCTTATCTTTATCCTATGGTGCTTACGGATTCTATAAGACTGGCCTTTCAGACGGTAAAAAGCAATAAGCTCAGAACCGGTATCACAGTAACCATTATCGCCCTGGGAATCATGGCTTTAATCGGTATTGTAACGGCGACGACTGCCATCAAGGATAAAATGCGTTCCAGCTTTTCTTCCATGGGGGCCAACGGGTTTACCATTACCTATAAAGACCGGGCCCGTTTTGGCAATCAGGTCAAAGAAAAATCAGATGACGGCAAGCTGCATAAAAAATCCAACCTGGATAAACCGATCAGCCTGCAGGAAGCCGAGCTGTTTAAATCCATTTATAAGTTCCCCGCGACCGTCAGTATTGCACTGGACGCCCAGGGAAGTGCGGAACTCCATTACTTGAATGTCAAGACCAATCCTAATGTAGGGGTCAGTGGCGGAGATGAAAACTACCTGACGGTCAATGGCTTCACCATGGCCTATGGCAGAAATCTAAATGCAGCCGATGTGCAGTCCGGCAGAAATGTCTGCGTGCTGGGAAACGATGTGGCAGGTAAGCTTTTTGGGGGCCGGCCCCAGTCCGCCCTGGACAAAACCATCCTGGTAGGGGCACTGCCTTACCGGGTTATCGGCGTACTGGCAGCCAAGGGCTCCGGTGCCGGCGGCAGCCAGGATAATTTCATACTCACCTCTTATAATAATATCAGACGCGCTAAATTAAGCTCAGCCAGCTCCTTTTCCATGGGGATCGCCTCCACAAACGTGGCCCTGGTCAACCAGGCAGCCGAGGCTGCTGTGGCTGATTTCAGAAGGGTCAGAAAGCTGCAGCCCACGGAAGCGGATAATTTTGTCATTAACAAAAGCGATGAGCTGGCAGAAAAGCTCATCGGTTCTTTGGGCTCTATTGAAGGGGGCGCCGTAGCCATTGGCTTTATTACCCTGATCGGCGCCGCCATCGGCCTGACCAATATCATGCTGGTGGCTGTCAGTGAAAGAACCAAGGAGATAGGCCTGGTCAAAGCCATCGGAGGTAAAAGAAAAGATATCCGCAGACAGTTTCTTTTTGAATCTACGATGATCAGCCTCCTGGGGGCACTTATCGGGATACTGCTGGGTATCTTGGTGGGCAATCTTTTTGCCATTGTAATGGGTACCGGCTTTATCATACCCTGGGGCTGGGTGATTGCCGGTGTGCTGGTCTGTTCAGCCGTAGGGCTGCTGGCCGGACTCTATCCGGCTATTAAAGCCGCCCGCCTGAACCCGATTCAGGCCCTGCGCTATGAATAAAACACCCCGGAAATATTAAAAAAATCGCATCTTATTTTTTGATTCAGAGGATATAATGGAAATTTCCTCTTATTTTCATGCATATTTTCTAATTTCCTTTCGTTACATTTGTGGGTTATTAGCCTAAGCTAATGAGCATTAGGCAACCATTTACATAACGAAAAACTTAATCAAAATAAAATGACGTCGGAATTGATATTTGAAGCTATCGTGGCCATTGTTGGCGTGGTAGCGGGTATTATAGCGGGCAAGTTCATCTTCGCAAAAGATAACCGCAAGCAACTAGAGGAGGCCGAGCTAAAGGCGAAAGGCATTGTAAAAGAAGCACATCTGCGCGCTGAAACCATCAAAAAAGAGAAACAGTTAGAAGCAAAAGAAAAATTTGTACAATTAAAGGCAGAACACGACAAAGAGATCCTGGAGAGAAATAAAAAGATCGGAGACATTGAAAATAAAATCAAGCAAAAGGAGAATACCATCAACCAAAAGGAAAATTCCCTGGATAAGCAGATTAAGGAAAACAATGTTATTAAAGACAATCTGAATAAACAGATTGAAGTCGTGAACTTAAAACGTACAGAACTGGAAAAGCACCAGGAAGAGCATATCCGCCGCCTGGAAAAAATCTCCAATCTATCTTCTGAAGAAGCCAAGGCGCAACTCATTGAAAATCTGAAAAGTGAAGCCCGTACACAGGCCCTCAGCCTGCAACAGGAAATCATTGAAGATGCCAAGCAGAAAGCCAATAAAGAGGCCAGAAAAATCATTATCCAGTCCATTCAGCGTACGGCAGCGGAGCAGACCATTGAAAATACCGTAACGGTATTCAACCTGGAAACCGATGAAGTCAAAGGACAGATTATCGGTAGGGAAGGACGTAATATCCGGGCCATTGAAGCAGCCACCGGTGTGGATCTGATTGTAGATGATACCCCGGAAGCGGTCATCTTATCCAGTTTTGATCCCCTGCGTCGTGAGATCGCCCGCCTGTCCTTACAGCGCCTGGTCTCTGACGGACGTATCCACCCGGCAAGAATCGAGGAAGTGGTGGAAAAAACCCGCCGTCAGCTCGAAGAGCAGGTCATGGAGATCGGGGAGCGTACGATTATTGAGCTCGGTATTCACGGGCTGCATAAAGAACTGGTGCGCATCGTCGGAAAAATGCGCTTCAGGTCCTCTTACGGACAGAACCTGCTGATGCACAGCCGGGAAACCGCCAATCTTTGTGGTATTATGGCCTCTGAGTTAGGGCTGAACCCTAAACTGGCCAAAAGAGCTGGCTTACTGCATGACATCGGTAAAGTGCCGGATGAAGAAACAGAATTAAGCCATGCGTTATATGGCGCCAAACTGGCTGAAAAATACGGGGAAAATCCGGCGGTCGTGAACGCCATCGGTGCCCACCACGATGAAATGGAAATGCTCTATGTCATTTCTCCTATCGTACAGGCCTGTGACGCCATCAGCGGTGCCCGCCCGGGCGCCCGTCGAGAGATCATGCAGCAGTATATCCAGCGTATCAAAGACCTGGAATCGCTGGCACAGGCGTACAGCGGTGTGGAAAAGGCCTATGCCATCCAGGCGGGTCGTGAGCTGCGCGTGATTGTGGAGGCAGACAAGGTAACCGATGAGGATTCCAATAAACTCAGTTTTGAGATCGCACAGAAAATCCAGACAGAAATGACCTATCCCGGTCAGATCAAGGTGACCGTTATCCGCGAGAAAAGAGCCGTCAATGTAGCCAGGTAAAAGACATCCGGCTTAAAAATAACAAGACAGAAGCCCCTTTTTTATAAGTAACTGCTTATAAAAAAGGGGCTTGTTGGTGCTGGAAGGTGGCTTAATCATCTAAACGAACCAGGGGGATATTTTCCGGTAAATGCAGGTTATCTGCCTCCCTTTTCAGGTTATTTTATGATTAAACATTATAAAACCCGGCTGATTGCCACGAATTGCGTTGAATATTTAGTACCTTTGCGCCCTTAATATAAAATTATTTTAATGGACATCAGAAACATTGCCATAATTGCGCACGTTGACCACGGTAAAACCACACTGGTAGACAAGATCTTACACACAACCAAGGTCTTCCGTGAAAACCAGGACTCCGGTGAACTGATCATGGATAATAATGATCTGGAAAGAGAAAGAGGGATTACCATTTTCAGTAAAAATGCGGCGGTTAATTATAAAGGCATAAAAATTAACGTTATCGATACGCCCGGTCACTCCGACTTTGGCGGAGAGGTAGAGCGCGTCCTGAAAATGGCCGATGGCGTTATATTATTGGTGGATGCTTTTGAAGGTCCGATGCCACAGACAAGATTTGTACTGCAAAAAGCTTTACAACTGAATTTAAAGCCGATTGTCGTTATCAATAAAGTAGATAAACCGAACTGCCGTCCCGACGAGGTACATGACGCAGTATTCGAACTGTTCTTTAACCTGGATGCTACCGAAGAGCAGCTGGATTTCCCTACCTTCTATGGTAGTGGTAAAAACGGCTGGTTCAATGACTCCTTAACCGAGATTGAAGGCATTGAGCCACTAATGGATGGTATCCTGAAATATGTTCCGGAACCTGTCGTCAATGAAGGTCCTTTGCAGATGCAGATTACTTCTTTGGATTACTCTTCCTTCCTGGGCCGTATCGCCGTAGGTAAGGTAACCCGCGGATCCATCAAGGAAGCACAGCAGATCGCCCTGGTACAGGCAGACGGTTCCATCAAAAAATCTAAAGTAAAAGAACTCTATGTTTTTGAAGGCATGGGTAAACGCCGGGCTACGGAAGTGATGGCCGGGGACCTTTGTGCTGTAGTAGGACTGGAGGATTTTAATATCGGAGACACCATCTGCGACTCAGAAGTTCCCGAAGCATTGCCCGTCATTGCGGTAGATGAACCGACCATGAGCATGATGTTTTCCATCAACACCTCTCCGTTCTTTGGTAAGGAAGGTAAATTTGTTACTTCCAGACACTTAAGAGATCGTCTGTTTAAAGAGACAGAGAAAAATCTGGCTTTAAAAGTAGAAGATACAGACAGCGCTGACAGCTTCCTGGTTTATGGCCGTGGTATCCTGCACTTAGGAGTACTGATTGAAACCATGCGCAGGGAAGGATATGAGCTGACTGTCGGACAGCCACAGGTACTGGTGAAGCAAATCGATGGTAAAAAGAATGAACCTTATGAAAACCTGGTTGTAGATGTACCGGCTGATTTCTCCGGCAAAGTCATTGACCTGGTTACACAACGTAAAGGTGAGATGCTGATCATGGAAAGCAAGGGTGAAATGCAGCACCTGGAATTTGAGATTCCTTCCAGAGGACTGATCGGTCTGCGTTCTCAGATGCTGACCAATACTGCCGGTGAGGCGGTAATGGCTCATCGTTTCATTGATTACAAACCCTGGAAAGGTGTGATCCCCGGCAGAAACAACGGTGTGTTGATTTCTAAGAACCAGGCGAGCACCACCGCTTACTCTATTGATAAATTACAGGACAGAGGCTCCTTCTTTGTAGATCCGGGAGAAGACGTTTATATCGGCCAGATTATTGCTGAGCATATCAAACCAGGTGATCTGGTCGTGAATGCAACGGAAGGTAAAAAACTGACCAACATGCGTGCGAGCGGTAGTGATGATTCTGTGAGAATCGTTCCTAAAATTCAGATGACGCTGGAAGAGTGCATGGAATATATTCAGGATGATGAGTGTATTGAAGTGACACCCAAAAGCATTCGTCTGCGTAAGACGCTGTTAAATGAAGAAGACAGAAGAAAACAATCCAAAAGCATGAAAGCCTAAAGCGGATAGCGCAGGCCTTGAATAGTGTGGACAGGCTAAAAACAGCCTACAGGTTTTTTAGCAGATAGATGAAGATTCGAGAAGAATAGAAGTTTAGTTTAAGAAGAAAGAAAGAGAAAGAAGAAAAGAACACCCTGTCAGGTAAACCGGCAGGGTGTTTTTTTGCTATTAATACGGTAAAAAAGCCGGTTCTAAGTGGGGAGGTACACCAGGCTAATTGCCATTGAGGATATCTGATTTTTGAGCCTCTATTTTTCCATAAAAGCCCATCTGATCCCGGTTTATGCTCTGCACCTGTAGGGTGGTATAGCCATTGGAAGAGATATTTAAAATCAGCTTATCGGCTGATTTTTGATTGTTCACCTTGATGGTGGCAATATAATAACCTCTTTTGGAGGTCTCATAGCTGTATTTAAAATCCGTACTCTCGAAGTCAATGCCGCCTTTGGTGGGATCCATTTCTGCCTGATAAGACCTGCCGTAAAAGGGCAGGTGCACTTTTAAGGAATCCCTCGTCACGGACAGATAATAACCCGCTCCTAATTGCCGCAGCTGCTGACCGCCGCCATTTGGCAGGATGCTCAGCACATTGGTCCTTAAAGGGTTGGCGCTGGTCGCATTATAAACAAAGCTACCGGACTGTACCAGGGTGCCGACTTTCTCCTGTTCGGCGGTTTTATCTATATTACTCTTAGTGGCACTGCAGGCGGCAAGGCTGAGTATAGCCATGGAGAACAGGGCGATAAATGCTGTTTTCATGGGGATGGATTTAATATGCTACTAAAGTTACCACAATTTAAAAGAACCCGCAAAGTAAATCGGCGAGTAAACGGATGGAGGCGGTAAGGAGCCCAAAAAAAACGGGGCAGCAGAGCTACCCCGTTTGAAAATCATAAAATTATACTGGTAAAATCAGCAGGCTATTTAAGGTTAATAGTCACCGATTGAAGTTTCCGGTAATTGTTTTAAGGCGCTGGCCAGTTGCTCATCATTAGGAGCGATGCCATGCCATTCGTGGTGACCTTCCATGAAGTCAACCCCTTTACCCATAACGGTCTTCATCAGGATAACTACGGGGCTGCCTGGTTTAGCCTGCTCTTTGGCCTGTTTTAAGGCGGCAGAGATAGCAGCAATGTCATTACCCTGTTCCAGGACAATCACCTGCCATTTAAAGGCCTTGAATTTAGCCGGTAAGTCGCCAAGATCCATTACTTCTTTAGTGGGTCCGTCGATTTGCTGGCCATTCCAGTCAACGGTTACAATCAGTCTTTCCACATCCAGGTTCGGGATGGCCATGATAGCTTCCCAGTTCTGACCTTCTTCCAGTTCACCGTCTCCGCATAATGCATAAACGTAGTTATCGTCTCCGTTTTGTTTTTTAGCCAGTGCTGCTCCAAGTGCAACACTTAAGCCCTGACCCAGCGAACCGCTGGCAATCCGGATACCTGGTAAATGTTCATGAGTGGTCGGATGACCCTGCAGACGAGAGTTGATCTGACGGAAAGTCGCTAATTCTTTAGGATCAAAATAGCCTGCACGCGCAAGTGTTGCGTAAAATACAGGAGAAATATGGCCATTTGACAGGAAGAACAGGTCTTCTCCGATCCCATCCATATCAAAACCTTCTTTACGTTTCATTACATCAAAGTAAAGGGCGGTAAAGTAGTCAGCACAACCCAGAGAGCCTCCGGGGTGACCACTTTGACAACCATGTACCATTCTGACGATATCGCGGCGGATCTGCGTTGCAGTCTGCTCCAGTTGTTTACTATCTGCCATGTAGTGTAGTCTTTTTTGTTTAAATGCTTTTTTGTTCAATGATTTTTTCAGCTTCGAAGATAAAGCATTTTAGTCTAATGTGTTCAAGTCGGCTCCAATGATTTTGGGGAATTTGCCTGCAGCAGACAAGGCGCTTCGAAAACAGGGGGGCCGTAGCCGGTTCACCTGTTTTAAGCGAACGATTGTTTTTGTAAAACAGGCTTTTAGTAAGGGTTTACAAGGAGCGCTGCGGGCATGTACAGGTTATAGAATAACTAAATATTTGGGAAAAAATCATGGCACAAACGATCTTTTAAGTTAATTTCGCCACACTTAAATTGGAATTTTTATGTCAGATACAATAGAGTCGATATTAAGTGAAGCCCAGTCGGGAATGAAAAAGCGCATGGCGCACCTGGATGTTGAACTATCCAGGATCCGGGCGGGTAAGGCCTCTGTCTCCATCTTAGACGGGGTAGTGGCCGAATATTATGGCAATCCGACCCCGATCAGCCAGGTGGCTAATATAAGCGTGATGGATGCCAGAACCATAACTATCCAGCCCTGGGAAAAAAACATGCTCAGCGTTATAGAAAGAGCCATTATGGCCGCTAATATCGGGCTGACACCGCAAAATGACGGGGTACAGATCCGCCTGTTTTTACCACCGCTCACAGAAGAGCGCAGAAGAGAGCTCTTTAAAAGAGCTACTGCGGAAGGAGAAAACGGCAAAGTCGGCATCCGGACCATCCGCAGAGACAGCATCGAACAGATTAAAAAGCTGCAAAAAGACGGGCTGAGTGAGGATTTAGCCAAAGGGGGCGAGAAAAGCGTACAGGAACTCACCGATAAGTTTATCCTGGAAGTGGATAATGTGCTGGCCGCCAAAGAAAAAGAAATCATGGAGATCTAAGGAATAAAGGGGGTGTTTACCTTCACCCCAACAGATTATGGACGAATTACTTAAACAGATTCAGCAATATACAGCGGCCATAGAGGCCGCTTCTCCTTCCGGTAGGGAGCAGGTCGAAGCCTTCCGTATCCAGTACCTGGGCACCAAGGGGATTGTAAAAAGCCTCATGGGTTCCATGAAGGATATTCAGCCCGACCAGCGCAAGGCAGCCGGCCAGGCGCTTAATGAATTTAAAAAACTGGCAGAAGCCAAACTGGAAAGCCTCCAGGATGCCAACGAGTCGGCTGGTGAAGATGATCAGAAATTTGATCTGTCTCTGCCGGGCGATTTTGTCGGGGTCGGCACCAGGCATCCGTTAAGCATCGTGCGTGGCAGAATTGTCTCCATCTTTAAAAAGCTCGGTTTTGCAATCGCAGAAGGGCCGGATATTGAGGACGACTGGCACAATTTCGGGGCCATGAACCTGCCCGAAGACCATCCTGCCAGAGATATGCAGGATACCTTTTATATTTCCCAGAACCCATCCTGGCTGCTCAGAACCCACACGAGCAGTGTACAGGCCAGGGTGATGGAATCCCAAAAACCGCCTATCCGGGTCATCTGCCCCGGCAGGGTTTACCGCAATGAAACCATCAGTGCCCGTGCGCACTGTTTTTTCCATCAGGTAGAAGGGTTATATATCGCTGAGAATGTAAGCTTTGCAGATCTCAAACAGACTTTATACTTCTTCGTACAGGAAATGTTCGGCAAAGAGGTGAAGGTAAGATTCAGACCCAGTTATTTCCCCTTTACAGAGCCCAGTGCAGAAATGGATATCAGCTGCCTTATCTGTGAAGGAAAAGGCTGTAACGTATGTAAACATACCGGTTGGGTAGAGATACTCGGTAGTGGTATGGTCCACCCCAACGTGCTGGAGAATTTTGGCATAGATTCCAATAAATATACCGGCTTTGCCTTTGGTATGGGCGTAGAGCGTATCACACAGCTGAAGTACCGGGTCAACGACCTCCGGTTATACTCTCAAAATGATATTCGTTTCCTACAGCAATTTACCGGCGCTGTGTAGCAGCTAGTAAGCAAGACCTCCTCCACTCACATCAAACAAAAACAAAAAAGCATGAGCAAGTTTAACGATTACGATTTTAAAGGGCAAAAAGCGCTGATCCGCGTGGATTTTAATGTGCCTTTAGATAAACAGACACTGGCCGTTACCGATGATACCCGCATCCGGGCAGCGGTACCTACCATTAAAAAAATTCTGGCGGATGGCGGCAGTGTGATACTGATGAGCCATTTAGGCCGACCTAAAAGCGGTCCGGAAGATAAATTCTCTTTAAAACATATCATGGGCCGCGTCAGTGAGCTCTTAGGTGTGGATGTTCAGTTTGCAGATGACTGTATTGGTGCAGAGGCCACTGAGAAAGCGGCAGCCTTGCTTCCGGGTCAGGTGTTACTGCTGGAAAACCTGCGTTTTTATCCTGAGGAAGAAAAAGGAGACAAAGCCTTCGCTGAAAAACTCAGCAAATTAGGCGATGTGTACGTTAATGATGCCTTTGGAACAGCACACAGAGCCCACGCTTCTACCGCCGTCATTGCACAATTCTTTGCAGCAGATAAAAAAATGTTCGGTCTTTTAATGCAGGCAGAAGTTGCCAGTGCTGAAAAAGTACTGCACAAAGCAGAGAATCCATTTTGCGCCATTATCGGAGGTGCCAAAGTATCCGATAAAATCTTAATTATTGAAAACCTGCTGGAAAGAGCCACCGATATCATTATCGGAGGCGGTATGGCCTATACCTTCTTCAAGGCGCAGGGCGGTCAGATCGGGAGCTCACTTTGCGAAGAAGACAGGCTCGATACGGCCCTGGAGCTGCTGAAAAAAGCAGCAGACAAAGGGGTTAATATCCACCTGCCAAGTGACTCTATCATTGCAGATAAATTTGCTGCCGATGCGGAAGTCTCTGCAGCGCCCAGCACGAATATCCCTGCCGGCTGGCTGGGACTGGATATTGCGGAAGAAGCGCGTAAGAGTTTCTCCAATGTCATCAAAAATTCCAAAACCATTTTATGGAACGGACCAATGGGTGTTTTTGAAATGGAAAACTTCCAGGGCGGTACCAAATGCATTGCGGAAGCGGTGGCAGAGGCAACAGCTAACGGAGCCTTTTCTTTAGTGGGTGGCGGCGATAGCGTTGCTGCTGTCAATAAATTTAATCTGGGAGATAAAATCAGTTATGTCTCCACCGGTGGTGGTGCTTTACTGGAATATTTTGAAGGTAAAATTTTACCAGGTATTGCAGCGATCAGTGAATAGTAAATAGCAACTGGAAATAATCTTTGTATGCAAAATGGTTATTCCCGGCTTAAATGATAACAGATACGGGGATGCTTAATTCAATTAGGCATCCCCGTATTATTTGTGGCAAGCAACCGTTTAAAAGACGGGTACTAAATTTTTAAATAGCTGTCTGCTGTCTGCCGTGTCCTCTCCAGCAGCAAGTTGACTTTATGGATAATGATATCCAGATCTGCTGCCGCTATTTTATAAGCATCGCAATAGCGCGCGTGTGTATAGGCCAGGTCGAACTCTTCCAAAAGAAACCGCTCCTCCAGCGTTTCTTCCGGAAAAATATCAGAGAGCGGTGGTGCGTACCTGTGGACCTGTTTTTGGATGCGTCTGATTTCATGGGTTTTAGTTTCCTGACCGCTCAGACTAAGTAGCAATGCGCGCAGACTAAGCTCCGCTGCCTGGTGCAATAAGAAAATGGCAACCGTTGTCGTATCGTTTTCTAACAGGGAAGTAGCGGCCGATCTGAAAGCCAGTGCTTTTGCATAATTCTTTTCAAAATCGATCATCGCATCTTCTTTCGTTGTTTTTATAAGTTCAGGCGCGGGGACCGGATAATCCAAGGCCTGATCGTCATATACCAAATTTTCGGGAGTGCAATGTAAAGCGTAGAATATCTGGCCTTCTTGTAACCGTTTCAACAGTTCCTCTTCATTCTGAATGGAGCATGCCACTTTATTGTCTTTTATATAAGACAATTCTAAACCGGACTGCAGTTCAAAAAAAGATGGATTGCTTTTAGAGGGCAACACCACCATAAGATCAATATATGGATCCGGATCCATATGACTTTGTTCGGG
>Ga0164242_10004737_pt1 | contig 15234 bp, 8 predicted proteins | sample OricomgcompostMG_FD_108783 | JGI IMG/M metagenome (GOLD analysis project Ga0164242, IMG submission 108783) | Miracle-Growth compost microbial communities from Emeryville, California, USA - Original compost - Miracle growth compost (MG) ... | reverse complement strand
GCGATACTCCCGTCGTGGTTACCGGAGGAGACCGGACCGGGATCGACCGGGTCGTGGAGCTGTGTCACCTCGGGAAGAGGATCCTCGCGCACCTCCCCGACGTCGGCGAACCGCGCCGGGGTGTCTTCGAGGAGGCCGTCGTCGCCGCCCGCTCTGTCAGGATGAGCGTGACCAACGCCTGAGGCGCCGGTCGAGTGGGTGACGAGTGGTCGCCGCTATTCGCGGTGGTAGGTGCCCCTGAGCAAAGATCCCGTGACGGTCATCGTGTCGCCCTTGACGGTGAGGTCCGTCTCGAAGTAGCCGTCCATCAACGAGCACTTGATGTAGCCAGACCGGACAGATCCGACATCTCCGTCGATCGACCCAACGGTGTAGCTTCCCGAGCACTCGCCGCCATTGAGCTCCACGCGGCCGCCGTCGCTGAACTTGACTGATTGAACGGTGCTGTTGCCCCCGGTCCATGACCCGTGCAGGGAGTCCGGCAGGCCATGGCTGCCGCAACCGGCCATGGCGAACAAGAGGAGTCCTGCCACGGTGATATGTCGTGGGCGCAAGCGGTCGAGATGGGTCGTCACGTGATCGGAGACCTTTCGTTCGGTGTCGCGTGCTGGGTAGTGGCTTCCGCGGAGGCCCATGGTCACGGCAGAGGTAGATAGACACCACGGCCGTCAACGGGTGTGTACGTCACGGAAAGCGTTCCCTTGGACCCGTTGTCGCTGGTCCTGTGCATCGTCTCGCCAAGACTCAATGAGGCATCGCGCAGCCACTGGACGACCTGCTCTCGCAGGCTTGCGTCTGCCTCGTCGCCACTGCCCGAGCGCAGGTCGATGTCCAGAACCCGGGAATCGTCGCCGAAGCCCACAGTGGTGGAATGGCTCGTCCGAGCCGGCGTGCCGGCACCGAAGAGCGCCTTCTTCGCCGGATATGCGTAGTCTTCACAGTAGAGTTGCCGGACCCACTCGACACGTATGTGCATGGCCCACCAGTCAGGGTCTGCGTCGTCGATTTCCTGCGTGACCTGTTCGCTGGCAATTCGCGCGGCTCGCTGGCGACGTCTCGCCTTGACTGCGGCCCACACCACGTCGAGATTCGGCGCGATGAGTCCAAGCGCCGAGAGATCCTCGCGCGCGATACCGAATGACGGGTCCACCGCCGGCTTCGTCGGCTCGCAGACCACGATCAGACGACGATCTGTCAGCGTCCATATGCTGACGCCGTCCTCGCCCGAGAATATGCGTCGCATTCGCGCGGTGGCCGATGGCCTGAGCGGATCCTCGTTCTTCGGTGCATAGCCGCCACGAGGGGCATCCGACCGCCACTGGTGGACGATCCTCTCGTCGGCTTCCAGGAGTGGGGAACCATCACGGTCGAGCCCGGGCCAGAGGTAGGACGCCATGACGCCGGTGCTCTGCGGTTCTGCGGCTGGCATGCGGGTCGCCAGCGATGCGAGGGGCACCGGGCAACCGACGAGGCCTCGTCCGTTCCCAGGCGAGCCGAGCCCTGCCTGGCCACCGATGACCCGCTCGAATTCCTTCGACAGGGCCCCTTCGGGCAACCATGTCGCCTGCTGGAGCTGGTCGAGGCGCACGCGACGGGACGCGGTGGGATCGGTGATGCTCGCTCCGCCGGTTCGGTCGCCGCCGAGATGCTCCAGATAGCACCCCGCCTCGGCATCGAAGATCCACCGCCCGGTGACAGCACTGTTTGGGTCTTCGGTGCGAACCTCAATGTCTGCTGCGGCGGCCCGGTGGGACAGAGCCTTCGCCGCCGCCTTCTGCTGGCTGGTCGCATACTTTCCGGTGTTGCGGAAGTGCAGGAGCGCGAACGGACTGCTGATCGAGAAGTCGCGGTGCCTGATGTGGAGGGTGTCGCCGTCGACGTCCACGGTGAGCTGGTCAGAGCCGGCCGGCAGACTGAACCAGATCGCGGGCTCAAGTTGGTCGTCGGGATGAAACACGCACACCGCTCTGTCGCCGGCGATGGTCACCCCGCACGATCCGCTCACGGTGACCGTGTTGCTGGCGGTCAGCACGTGATCGACCCCCGCGCGATCACGGACGACCGGATGCACCGTTCCCGTGAAGCTCGCCGAGACAAGCTCGTAGTACTCGTCGGCTGCCTTGGGGTCGCGCCCCTCGGGCTCGGGGAACTCGTCGGCGTTGCACCACATGTCGAGAGGGCGGATCGTTCGGGGCGCGTGCCGGCTGTCCACGGCCAGAGCAAGGCTCATGTCTTCTCCTTCGAGCGAAGTCGAGCGACGCAAACGGCTGCCATAGCCGCCACATGCGACCCTCGCCTCAGCGTCAGTTGGCGGCAGGCCGGAGTATGTCGGTCTCAGATCGCCCGCGCCAGCCAAACTGGTCTGTTCGGCAACTCAGGACAAGGTCGGACACGGCGCTTCATCGGTCCCCCCGGTTCGGATGGCGCGACACCGTCAGTCCGGCTGCGGGTTGCCCGCGTACATCGCAAGGGCGTGGCGCTCGCGTCCTCCTGCGGCGTCATCGGCGTAGTAGTCGAAGAGCACAGCACACAGATCCGGTCGGCTGCATGAGATGCCGATCACGCCAAGATAATCGCCAGGTGAGTAGCCAGGGAGACTCGGTTGAGCGACAGGAGCCCAAGAACCACCGCGCCGATCCCAGAGGCCGCCAGACGAGTTCGAATCACCGGCCATGCAGAAGTCGTCAGCACCGCACGACATGGTAAGCCCGAGAACATCTGGATCGTCGGGGCTGTTGACCTTCCAGGACGCTCCATCCCATGTCCACATGGCGAAGCCGATGGCGGTGGAGCGCTCGCGAGAATAGGGCCCGAATGCGACGCACGACGTGACGGCACCGCATGACACAGTCCAGACCTGTGTTCGCACCGTACCCCATGGGTCGTAGTCGGGCGGTGACGGTGCTTCGCTCATCAGCCATGAGCCTTCGTCCAGAGTCCACAAGAACGGCATCTCTGTCCCCCTGCCGTCCAATCGGTCACCCGTAATGACACAGTTTTCGCTTGAGCCGCACGAAATGCGCAAGGAGTCCTCCGCTAAACCCGGCGTAGGGCTCGGGTTCGTGATGAGCGTCTTCGTCCAGGTGCCGTGAGACCACGTCCAAAGCGGGAGGATTGTCTGATCGTCAGAATTTGAGCCAGCCGCGGCTGGCACTGCCATGCAGGTGTTCAACTCGGTGCAGGAGACGTCTCCTGCACCGTTGGGACCAATCAGCTCGGCATCAGACGCCAGGCCCCAGGACCCGTTGGATTTGGTCCACAGCACCTGAGCACTTCCATCGGGTGCTTGATAGGTACCGACGGCCGCGCAGGCGTCGTCTCCGCCGCAGGAGAGGCGGCCGATCGTTGGGGCCTGCGATGCGACGGTATTGCTGGGCAGCGGAAGGCGAGAAGCTCGCCACCCGTCAGCGGTCAGTGCCCACGCCACCCCGACCGACGCTTGGGCGGTGCCGGAGTAGTAGTGGCCAACAGCGGCACAGTTCGTGGCCGCCCCACAAGCAACTTGGTCTATGCCCCAGTCATCGCCGTGGCCCGATTCGGCGTCAGGCGGTAGCGGGAGATCCGCGACGCTCCACCGCCCGTTCTGTCGGACCCAGAGGACTTCGCGTCTGTCTCCTGTGTCGCCCTGGTACCAGCCACTGGCTAGGCAGCTATCGGCGCCGCAGCCCACTACCCACGGATATGCGCTTCCCGCCGGCGTGGCATCGTCCGGTCTAGGCAGGTCTGAGATGTCCCAAACGGAGCTTCCATCGGTAGCTGGGGCCACGTCGATCCCGGCGACTGCCTCATCGACGCTGCCGTTGTCGTCGGTGAACCGGAGAGTGAACTGGTGGGAGGCGAGTTCGGTGGGGGTTCCGGAGATGGTGTAGCCGTCGAGGGTCAGTCCCGCCGGTAGGCTGCCCGACCCAGCAACGATCGACCAGGTGCCGTGACGATGGTCCGCGGTGGTCAGCTCGGTGGAGTAGGGCTGGCCGTACGTCGCCATTGGGAGCCGCGTGGTGGTGATCCTGGGGCAGTCGCCGATCGCTTGCGCAACGGGGGTCCAGGTCGCGATGGTGTGGTCCCACTTCTTGAAGAAGAGGTCTACGGTCGCCTTCAGCGCGCCTTGAAGGGTGAGCATGCCGCAAGGGGCGGAGACCTTGTCGAAGTGCAGTTCGGGGCCGAAGGAGCCGGTGATCCCCACAATGTGTGCCGCCCGCAGGCTGGCGTCGAGCTCCGCGGTTGCGGTCAACGAGGCACTCCCGGAGAGGCTGAAGGTCGGGGTGCCGACATCGAGACCACTGGGCCTGTCCCAATCGGAGGTACTGCTGGGATCGCCCCCCTGCGAGTTGACCCTGATAGTGGGCTGCCAGGTGGCGGTGCCGCTGATTCCCCCCGAGAAGCTGATGGACGCGGTCGGCTCCAGCTCGAAAGTGAAGACCGTGCCGGGTATGGGGATGAACAGATGGAACTTGTCCAGGTTCGCGGTGCACGATCCGCTTCCGCTCACGCTTGCCGAGGCGGTGAACTTCGGCTTGGAGACCAGCGCGAAGCTCACCGAGGCGTCCTTGAGGTGGGCGGAGAAGCGCACCTTGGTGTCGGAGAAGTCGGCGTTGAGGGAGAAGTCGTAACCGCTGGTCGTCGAGCAGCCGAAAGGAAGCTTTGTCGAATTCGAGAAGGCGTGGTCGTTGGTGAAGCGGGGCGCGAGCGTCTGGATGACGTTGTTGACGTCGAAAGCGGAGTACGCCTGGTCGATGGTGGCAGGCCGCCCATGGATGACGCACTGTGAGCCCGCCGGCCGGGAGGTCGCGGTCGAGGCGACAGCCATGACTCCGTACGGCGCGTGCGGTCCCGGAGCGCTCAGGACAGCGCCCGGCGCAGGGGCGCCGGCGGCATGGGTGATCCCGTAGATCGTGCACGGGTCGCCCCCCAGAGGTGGCGCGGTCGTGGCCGGAGCAGCAGAGCCGGCAGCCGACCGGCGCCCGGCCAGGATCCGTGGCGCCACCGGTGTCGAGGAGGGCCCCAAGACGATGTCCTGGGTCCCGTCGGGATTGTCGACGACGTCCTGGATCAGCGCCGGGTCCAGCTGCACCGTACTTGACTGCGGCACGATGCCACCGTCGTCGGGAGAGTCGGTGCTCGGCAGGGTGACGGTGACAACGGCTGCGGGTGCGGTGCGGCCAGCGGTGTCGTGTGCCCAGAGCGCGTAGGAGTAGATCTGGCCGGCATTCAACCCTGAGTCGGTGGCCGCATGGACGGTCCCCGTGGTGTCGGCAACCAGCGTGCCCGCGATCGGCGTGGCCGGGGGAGTGGCCCCGTTAGCTCGCCGCACGGTGACTCCGGCAAAGGACGACTCCGTCGGATTCGTCCACGCCAGTGTCACGGAGGTGCTCGTCACCGAGGTGCTCAGGCCGTTGACCGCAGACAGTGATAGGCCCGAAGTCTCGGGACGAGCGGCTGTGAAGGACGCTCCTCGTGCTGCCTTCGACCGACCGCCAGGGGTGACGACTCGCACCGAGGCGGTGCCCGCAGGCAAGGCCGGCGCCACGACTGTCACCACGTGACTCGAGGCCACATGCACCTTGGAGCCGCGTCGGCTTCCGAACCACACGACCGACGCGCCACTCAGATGTCTCCCGTTGACGACGACGAGGGTTCCGCCCCGGGTCGACCCGCTGGAAGGGCGTAAGCCTGTCACCACCGGAGCGCTGACGAAGCGGTATCGCGCGGCGGCCCGCCGTGCGCTGGTGCCCTTGCTGGTGCGCACGCGCACCGCCACGGCGTGTGCGTGCCGAGCCCGCGGGACTCGCACCTTGAGCTTGTGCGAGGAGATCACCCGGACGCGGCGCACCTTCGTCGCGCCGAAGGACACCCAGCGTACGTGCGTGAAGTGACGGCCGTGCACCACCAGCCGCCGACTTGCTCGCAGCGGCCCGGACGAGGCGGATAGCCTGGTGACCACCGGTGCCCCGCGATGGGAGGAGCCCTGCCCGGCCGGTGCGGCCCCGGCGGCCCGAGGGGACGCGAAAGACGGGGCGACGATCAGCATCCCGAGCACCACAGCCGCGGTCGCGACGAGCGACGGCCAGGAGAGCCGGCGTCGTTCGAACCTGTCGACTGTCATGGCTGACGTCCTTATCGTGGATCCTCGTGATGCGCGCCCGAGACATCAGGCGGCAGCCCGGAGTATGTCGGTCTCAGATCGTCCGCGCCAGCCAAACCGGCATGTTCGACAACTCAGGACAAGGTCGGACACGGCGCCCGGTAGGCAGCACCCGCGACGTACTGGCTCCACTCCTGTCGACTGATCGGCGTCCCGGTGCCCGAGCAGAGCGTTCGGGCGGTGGCGTCGATGTCCGTCGGCCAGTAGTCGGCCTGCCCCAGGGCGCCCACGGCCGCGAAACCATCGGCAGCGGGATCGGCGTGAACCGAGTACAAGGGGGTGCCGACCGAATCCAGCTTGGCGTAGAGAGTGGGCGTCGTGCTCGGGTCGCTTCGCTTCCACACCCAGACGGCGCCGTCCTGGCTCGCACCGGCGAGGAAGCGGCCATCGCGGCTGAAAGCAATGCTGAAGACGGTGTTCGCCGGTCCGCGTAGCGGGCTGCCGATCAGCCGCGGGTGGTCAGGGTCTGAAACCTTCCAGAGGCGGACGGTACGGTCGGTGCTTCCCCCGGCGAGAGTTTGGCCATCGGGGCTGAACTGCACCGAGTATGCGTAATTGGTGAAGCCCGATATCGGTCGGAGAGCCGTTGCGGTCCGCGGGGAGAGCCGCCACCAGTGGACCTTGTAGTCCGCAGCACCGACGGCGATGAAAGAGTCGTCAGGGCTGATGTCGACCCCCAGAGCGAGGGCCTTCGCGTCGAGCCTGTGCACGAGACGAGGAAGACCGACACCAGTGGTGTCGTAGACCGCGACGGTTCCGTCGTCAGAGGTCGCCGCGAGCAGGGTGCCATCGCGGCTGTAGGTGACGTTCTCGACGAGTTGCCCGGCGGCGTGCAGGGTCCCGACGGGTCGACTCGCGTGGCCGGGGCCAAGCTTCCAGATGACGATGTTGCCGGTCGTGGTTCCGGCGGCCAGTTCGGATCCGTCCGGCTTCACCGCGGCCACCGCTGCGATCGATCCGGCCGACGACGGCCCCCGGAAGACGCGGCCGGTACGTCGTGGATGCAGCGGATCCGAGGCGTCGAGTTCGACGACGCTGGGATCCTCGGTCCCGACGGCGACGTACATCCGGGCGCCGTCACCGGTGTAGCTGACAGCCCACGACGAGTCCTTGAAGGCGGGCAGCCGGGGGCTGACCAGTGACCAGATGCGGGTGACCCCGTCTACCGCTCCCGACAACAGCTGCTCGTCATGGGCGAGGAACTGCACCGAGGTGAAGTTCGCCGTTCCGGGGAAGGAGTCCTTCAGCGACCAGTCGCGGGTGCTCCACACTTGGATGCTCGCGCCCGATGCGGCCGCGGCAAGGGCGGTGCCCGAGGGATTGAAGGCAAGCGCATTCACCCACGAGGCGGGGCCGGTCAGGGGTGCTGTGGCGGGCTTCGGGTCTCCGGACACGTCCCACAGCCGCACCAATCTGTCCTTGCCACCCGCGGCAAGCAGTCGTCCGTCGGGCGAGAAGGCCACCGCGTACACGACGTTGTTCGACTGACCAGCGGGCAGCCGCCTGAGCAGACGAAACCGCCCTCGCTCCGCGCGCCACAACTCAACGGAGCCGTCGGCAGCGCCCGTGGCGATGAGCCCACCACGATCGATCGCCACCGACTGTGCAGCTGCCGCGAGCTTCGTGCGCTTCGCGGTGAGCGCAGCGCGTCCATGACGCAGAGCCCATCGGAACAGACCGGGGTCGCTCGTTGCCGCGAGGAGCTCACGGCCGTCGGGACTGAAGGACAACCCCTGAACAGTCGAGCGTGGCCCGGTCAAGGCCCGGGGCCATGCAACGGGATGACTCGGATCGGCCATGTCGAAGACCGTGATCGTCGCGTCGGTCCCGCCCACGGCGAAGAGCCGTCCGTCTGGGCTGAACGCCGCGGCGAAGAGTGGCCCGCCCTTTCCGGCAGTCACAGTCGAGTCGAGCTCGGGTACGGCCGCGTCGGATCGACGCCGGTAGAACCGCACTTTGCCATCGGCGCCCGCGACGGCGATGGTGTGTCCATCGGGGCTCGCAGCCGCCCGTTCCAGCCCGTCGGGGCCGACGAGTCGCGTCGACTGTGCCGATCCCGCCGCGTCGAGCACGCTTGAGCGCGCTTCAACCGTGGGAGAGATGTCGTAAGCCGCGAGCGACAGCTGAGTGGCCAGGGCAGGATCGGAATCGCGGAGCCGGTTCGCCTGAATTGCCACCTGCCGTGAGAGCGCGTCGTCGCGCGCGGAGTTGGCTGCATGACGCGCCAGGTTGGCACGATGGACAGTGACCACGAGGACAAGGGAGAGGACCATGCTCATCGCGGCCAGGGCGGCGATGCTGGCGAAGAGTCTGTTGAGCCGGCGTCGTCGTCGCCGCTCGGCCAGAGTCCTGGCTTGGTCGCGAGCGACGCTCGCCTCGAGGAAATCCTGCTCGACGGTTGGAAGCGCACGCGTCACGGTCTCGGGAAGCTCCTGGACCAAGGCGAGAAGGTTTCCTCTCAGGAGCCCGTCTGGATCTCGTCCCTGCTCCTGCCAGCCGAGCGCGCCCTGTGTCAGCCTCCGGCGGAGTCGAAGCTGGTCGCGGTCCGCGTCGATCCAGGTCCGCAGTCGCGGCCATGCGTCCAGAAGCGCCTCGTGGCTTATCTCGACGGTGTCCGTGGAGGTGGTCAGGATCCGCTGCGTGACGAAGGCGCTGACGGCTTCCTCGACTCCGGCCACCTTGGGCAACCGTCCATGCTCGACTCGGCGTCGCGTGGCCACGCCCTCGTCGTCGACACTCACGAGCAGGGAGAACACCGCGCGAGCAGCCGCCTGTCCTTCGGGAGACAGGTTCGCATAGACCGCCTCTGCGGATCGCTGGACGGCGCCTGCTATCCGCCCGACGCCGACATAGTCGGCCACTGTGAGCGCGGTCCCGCTTGCTCGCTTCCAGGTCTCCAGCAGGGCGTGCGAGAGCAAGGGGAGCGCGCTGGCTGTGAGAGCGCCCTCGCGCGGTGCCAGGTCCTGGAGGACGAGCTCGACCAGTTCGGGCTCAACCGGGATTCCTGCGCGCGCGGCCGGTTCGGTGACCACCGTTCGAAGTTCGGCGTCTGTCATCGGGCCCACCAAGGTCTGACTGCGCTCCAGCCAGGGCAGCACGAGTGGCTCGTTCACGGCATCCACGTAGAAGTCAGCGCGTAGCGCAAGGAAAACCACGGCGCCCGGTCCTTTCACCGGGTCGGCCAGACGCGTGATCTCCTCCAGGAACGACCGGCGTGTCGAGCCCTCCACATCGATGGCGAAGAGCTCCTCGAACTGGTCGACCACAAGCACGTCCGGCGCCCCGCCAGGAATAGTGCCGAGGCACTTGCGCAGCGCCTGATCGGGGTCGCTGCCGGGTACGAGCGCGGCAACCGAAGATCCACGCCCCCGAAGCCGTGCCAACGCCCCGGCATGAAGAACCGATGACTTCCCACTCCCCGAAGCGCCGACGACCACGTGTACACGCGGTCGTCCTCGAGACATGCTGAGCTCGTCGTGGACGGCGAGCAGTTCATCGACGAGGGTTTCACGACCGACGAACCATTCGGCGTCCTCGATCCCGTAACTTTCGAGACCCCGGTAGGGCCCTGTGTCCGAGCTCGTCCGACGACGACCGTCGAGCTGTCGGAGTCGGGCAAGCATCGACTGCCACGCCGAGACATCCTCCGCAGGCACCCCGAGCACGGACAGCAGGGTCGCGACGGCCTCAGGCTGACTCACGGGAGGAAGGTGGCGGCCGCTGAAATAGCCCCCGAGTGTCGACAGCGGAATATTGGTCATCCGGCTCACGTCCCGGATCGTCAGACCACATTGGCTGCGCCGAAGGGTGAGCGCTTGGGCGAACTGATCCTGGGTCAGGATCTCCGCTGGTTCAGCATGGTGCGCGCCCCGATTCGCGCCACTGTCAGGAGTGGCCATGGCCCGGAATGTAGCGATCAGGTCGCGCGCTGTGGGGAGATTCCGGCAGCTCTATGGCGCGGTGCACGGCTGTTCGGCTGTCGGAGGGTTGAGCTCAGGCCTGGCACGGGGGCACCTCGGCAGGCGTCCGAGTTTGTCCGATTTTGTGCACATGCGTGTCTTGTCTCGCGGACGCCGATTCACCCGAATGCGCGGATGGACGCGCCGACTCTGGCACGATGCACGGTGGGCAGACCCTCGAATCGACGCGGAGGCAGCTGTGTGGCAGCCCGAACCCGGCTGGACGCCGGTCCCGGGTGGTCGAGGCGCGCTCACCGTCGGCCTGTGGAGCGCCGAGATCGACGGCCGGTCCTGGGTGGTCAAGCGGGTACGTCGGCCCGGGCCGGACGAGCCCGAACATCTCGATCCCCGCGGACCGGCGTACTGGCGTCGTGAGGCCGAGGCGGCGGCCGATCACGCCTGGCTGGTCGGCGTGCGCCATCCCGAGGTGCTGCAGGTCGACGAGGACGACGACGGCTACTGCCTCTGGACCGAGGAGGTGACCGGCCCCGAGCCGACTGCGCTCCTGACCGCTACCGCGCTGGCGCGCCTCGCGACCGTCGAGCCTCCCGACCGTCCGTGGCTGGCCGGAACCCTGCTGGGTGATCGCGTGCGCCTCATGGCCGCTCACGACGGTTGGCCGACGCTGCAGCGCACCAATGTCGCCGACCTGGCCGACGAGCTCTGGCGCCGCCGCGGCAGCATCCTCGAGAGGTACGACGCCCTCCCGCGACGAGTCGCACACGGCGATGTCGTACCGGCCAATCTGGTGGCAGCCGTCGGCGAGGAGGTGGTCGCGATCGACTGGTCGAGCCTCGGCATCGCGCCGGCCGGCGCCGACCTCGGCTATTTCGCGCTGTCGTGCCGCGAGGACTTCGAGGTCCTGCTGGGCACCTATCTCGACTCGCCCGCGGCCAAGGCACTGGACACCGCGGAGGTCCGTTTTGCCGCCGAGGCGATGGCCGTCTACACCGTCGTCGCCCGAGCCGAGTGGGCACTGGCACGAGTGGCGAAGGGCGAGGGGGCGCTCGCGGCAAAGTTCCGGCACCCCGCGGTGGCCCCGCACCTGCGCGCCCTCCAACGACACTTCCCTCAGATCGAGTCATTGCTCGCCATGTGACTGTCGGGCGCCGTAGTGTCCGAGGCCATGACGACACCGGTGGTCAGCGTCAAGGGCCTCGTGAAGACCTTCGGCAGGTTCCGTGCGCTCGACGGGCTCGACCTCGAGGTGGGCACGGGGGAGGTGCACGGCTTCCTGGGGCCGAACGGCGCCGGGAAGTCCACGACGATCCGCTGCCTTCTTGGTCTGCTGCGCAGCGATGGGGGCGCGGCGAGCGTCTTCGGGCTCGACCCGTGGCGTGACATCGCCGCGATCCACGGCCGCCTCGCGTACGTGCCCGGGGATGTGACGCTGTGGCCCAATCTGACCGGCGGCGAGATCATCGACCTGCTGCTCCGGTTGCGTGGGGTCGACCCGCAGGCGAGTGACCGCGACGCACTGGTCGAGCGCTTCCAGCTCGATCCGACCAAGCGCGGCCGCGCCTATTCCAAGGGCAACCGGCAGAAGGTCGCGCTGATCGCAGCCTTCGCCGGCCCGGCCGAGCTGCTGATCCTGGACGAGCCGACGTCGGGGCTGGACCCGTTGATGGAGGAGATCTTCGGTGACTGCGTGGCCGAACGCGCCGGCAACGGCACGACCGTGCTGTTGTCCAGTCACATCCTCTCCGAGGTCGAACACCTGGCCGAGCGGGTGACGATCATTCGCGACGGCAAGGCCGTGGAGACCGGAAGCCTCGCCGAGTTGCGACACCTACGGCGTACGACGATCGCGGCCGAGCTGCCGCACGTGCCACCAGACCTGTCCGCCCTTGCCGACGTGCACGATGTTCAGGTCGACGGCTCGCACGTGAGGTGCAGCGTCGGCCCCGACGGCGTCGCCGCCGTGCTGCGTGCTCTGGGGGAGGCGGGCGCGACGGCGATCACGAGCGCGCCGCCGAGCCTGGAGGAACTCTTCCTCGACGCCTACCGGACGGGTGGTTTCGAGACGGTCGCTGGCGCTCCCTCCTCAGCCAACGACTCATGAGCGGAACGCTCCTGCTCACTCGCCTGGCGCTACGCCAGGATCGGGTACTCGTGGCGGTCTGGACGCTGGCGCTGACCGCCTTCTGCTACGCCTCTGCCGCGGCCACTCCGTCGCTGTACGCGAATGCGGCGGAGCGCGCGAGTGCGGCCCGGGCGATCAACGACAACCCGGCCGTGGTCGCGCTCTACGGGCCGATCCTCGACGTGCACAGCGCCGGCGAGCTCGCGATGACCAAGGCGACCGTGCTCTACGCCGTCTTCGTGGCGCTGCTGGGGATGATCCTGGTCCGTCGCCATACCAGGACCGACGAGGAGTCCGGTCGAACCGAGCTCGTCTCCGCGGGCGTGGTCGGGCGCCACGCTCCACTGACGGCGGCGATGCTGGCCGTGAGCGTGGTCTTCCTCGTCATCGGCCTCCTCGCCGCCCTTGCCGACATCGCCGGTGGCCTGGCGGTGGGCGGCTCGCTGCTCTTCGGCCTGTCCTGGCTGCTGCTCGGTCTGACCGGATCGGCGGCCGCGCTGGTCGCCGCTCAGCTAGTGCCGAGTGCCCGCACCTGCGCGGCGATCGCGGGCGGCATCATCGGGCTGCTCTACCTGCTCCGCGCCGTCGGCGACACCTCGGCGGCGCCGCTGAGCTGGCTCACCCCCTTCGGTTGGGCGACCCGACTGCGGGCCTGGAGCGATCCGCGTTGGTGGGTGCTGTCCCTGTACGTCGTCCTCCTCGTGGCGATGGTCGCGCTCGCCTTCACCCTCCGCGCGCGACGCGACCTCGGTGCCGGCCTGGTGGCGGCACGTCCAGGCCCGGCAGTCGGTGCACCCCGGTTGCGCAACTCGCTCGCGCTGGAGCTGCGATTGCACCGCGGCATGCTGATCGGCTGGTCCGTCTCCGTGCTGGCCATGGGAGCGCTCATGGGCGCGATCGCTCCCGGGGTCTCCGGGATGCTCACCGGGCAGGCGGCCCAGGAGATGATCCGCCGGCTCGGTGGCCCCGGCAACCTCGAACGCACCCTGATCGCGGCCGAGGCCTCGATCGCGGCCCTTGTCGTCACCGCCTTCGCCATCAGCGTCGTCGCGCATGCGGCACACGACGAGCAGAACGGGATCGCCGAGCGCACCCTCTCCACGGGTGCCACCCGGCGCTCGCTCCTGGGCAGCACGGTGGCGGTCGCCGCGTGCGGCGCCCTGTGGCTGTCGTTGGCCAGCGGACTCGGTGTCGCGGTCGGCTATCACCGCGACATCGCGCCGGTCCTGCTCAGTGTGCTCGCGGCCGCACCAGCCGTTCTCGTGGTGATCGCGGTGTGCGTGCTCGGCTGGGCGCTGCACCCGGCCTGGTACGTCGCGGGCTGGGTCGCCCTGGGTCTCTCGATCGTGGCGGGTCAGATCGCCGAGCTGCTCGGCCTGCCGACCTGGGTCGGCGGGATCTCGCCGTACTCCCATCTGGCGCTGGTGCCCTCCGAGGCATTCCGGGTGCTTCCGGCAGTCGTCCTACTCCTGATCGCGGTGGCCGTCGGTGCCGTTGCCTGGTTGAGCTACCGGCGCCGCGACATCGGCTAGGGCTCAACCCCACCAGAACGAGGTGGCGATGACGGCGTAGAGGGCGATCAGGGTGGCGCCCTCGAGCCAGTTCGACTCACCGTCGATCGAGATGAAAGCCGCCAGCAGGACCGCGAGGATCAGGGCGATCACCAGCATCGGGCTGAAGACCAGCGTCAGCGTGGCCAGCCCGAAGACCTGGCTGACGATGACGAGGACAGGAGCCAGCACCAGGCCGATCTGGATCGGGCTGTTCAGGACCACGGAGAAGGCGTACTCGGACTGTCCGCGGACGGCGAGCTGGACACCGACGACATTCTCGATGGCATTGCCGGCGATGGCCACGATGACGAGGCCGGCGAAGGCCTCCGAGACGTTCAGGGCGTCCATCGCCGGGGTCAGGGCGTCGACGAACCAGTCGGAGACGAAGGCAGCCGCGGCGCCGGCGACGGCGAGCATCGCCACGGCAACGGTGATGGGCCACCGGGGCGCCTCCTGGGCGACCGGCGTGGCGTTCTCGTCTCGTCTCAGGGACGCGGGCAGTGACAGCGCGAAGAGCAGCAGGAGGACCACCGAGACGATCATCGAGAAGGTCTTCTCGTGCGGCTCGACCGGGCTGTGCACCCAGTGCGCGACCGACGGGATCACCAGGGCGGTGACGGAGAGCAGCATCAGCATCGAGATCGACTTGGCCCGCTCGGAGCCGAGCTTCTGGGTGCCGTGGCGCAGTCCGCCGACGAGGAAGCAGGCGCCCAGGACCAGCAGCAGATTCGCCAGGATGGAGCCGATCAGGGCCGCCTGGACGACGCCGACGAGGCCCGACTTGAGCGCAAAGATGCAGATGAAGAGCTCCGGCAGGTTGCCCAGGGCCGACTGGAGCACGCCGGTCGCTCCGGCGCCGAGGCGGTCGCCGAGCTGTTCGACGCTGCGGCCGACCAGGGCGGCGAGTGCGGTGACGGCGCCGCCGGAGAGAACGAAGCGGAGGACGGACTGCCAGGCGGCATAGTGGCTGAGCCCGGCGAGGACGCAGAGCACGGCGGCGGCACCGAGGAGGACCACGTCCGAGCGGTTCAGGACGGGCTCACGGGCTTCGGCATCCATGGAGCTCATCCTGTCAGAGGCGGGGCCGCTCAGTCGTCGACGCCGCGGGCCGCGAGCGCCTCGCCGAGGGCGTCAGCGTGCCGCAGGGATCGGACCAGCAGGGGTACGGCGAAGGTCCGCCCCCCGGGCCGGATGCCGCGCGCCCATTGGGCCTCGCGGATCTCCTCGGCCAGCGAGAGGATCACCGCGACCGACCTGATCCCGAGCGCGAGGACGAGGCCGATCCGCTCCGGGTCGACACCGACGCGTCGCAGCGGGCCGGTGGCCCGTACGACGGTGTCCAGCATGGCGGAGGTCCGCGTGGTGAGTGTGACAAGAGTCGCGAGCAGCATCAGCAGGACGAGGACACCGCCGACCACGACCGCCGCACGCCAACCGGCGACGAGCCCCTGGCAGGTGCCGCGGACGACGGCGAACACCAGCATCGGCCGGGCCTGG
>Ga0164242_10004736_pt1 | contig 15235 bp, 9 predicted proteins | sample OricomgcompostMG_FD_108783 | JGI IMG/M metagenome (GOLD analysis project Ga0164242, IMG submission 108783) | Miracle-Growth compost microbial communities from Emeryville, California, USA - Original compost - Miracle growth compost (MG) ... | reverse complement strand
TTTTGCTGCTCACCGCAACGGAACGGCACCGCGACAGCTGTGCCGGCAAGGGCTTAATCCGTCTCGCAAAAGGGTTTGTGGAGGAAATCCTATATGTCGGTCGCGACAAATGAGAACCAGACATAAACTCAAGCCGTGACCACCTAAACGCCCCACGCTTTTTCCTACCCTTGTAAAGGTATGAAACTATCACACGGACAGGCTCGCCCAAGCATTTTGCACTTTCCCCCAATTCTCGGCTAATATGACTTCCACCGTCCTGGCAATAGAATGTTCAGATCGGTCAATGGGGGTCCATTTATCGGAAAAAAGGAAAACCGTTGCGATGGCCACCTCGCAGCCGGATCTCGCGGAGCGTACAATGCCCTTGCTGACCTGGTGCGATTGCCGCTCTTGACCCTGCGCGCGTATTATGGGTGCTTTCGCGAGCTCAAAAACGACCTTTCCCATTGCAACAAAACCGAAGGTAGCCGCACCAAGAGCCTTGCAACCCATCCATGTCTGCTCCTTGGCTATGATGTAGTCCAGATTTTTGGCGCAGTCCCTACAACTGCAGGAATATCGATAGGGAACATCAACATTTCTATAATTTCCCTCCGCGCACGCCTTGAGATCGCACAGAGCAGTATATTTGTCCGCGGTGAGGGCTATTGCTCCCGCGGTGAGCGCGGGACCTACCGCCGCCCCGACTCCGCCCACGGAGACCACCGATGTCCCGCCGACAGCACCAACATGGAGCGCGGTCGGCACGTGACCGGCAATCGATGCGGCATGTGACACGCCTGACTGCACTGCGGTGCTGACGGGAGCCATGGCTTTCTTGGCGAGGGGGGTGACGGAATTTATTGTCTGAGCGATTGCGTATCCTCCACCGGAATCGCTACTGTTTCCCGTGTTAATCCGGGTTTTTATTTCCCGGATTTCTTCCCCCGTTGGCAGCTTTGGCATAATTGATCCCTTCGCAATCTGGGAGCGAGCATAGAACTCAACGTACCCGTCTATGACTGCGCGGCATGTTAGGTTCCGTGGACGATTTGTTCAAGACAACTTGGGGCGGCAAGAGCGAAGGAGAGAAGCATTTATTTTGCTCTCGCCCAACAAGCCCGCTTAGAACGTAACGCGCAGCAGCGAGAAATCGTCGGGGAGCGGGCCGGCGCCATTGAAGGAACGCACCCAATCGAGGATGGCCCGGGGCCCGTCACATCCTTCGCGCGTACTGAACGCCATCAGATCGTCAAAGGAAAGCATGTCGCCGTCCGGCCCTTCGAGTTCGAAAGTGCCGTCGCTCAGCAGGAGAATGCGATCGCCCGCTTCGACGGTGATCTCGGCCGTTTCATAGACAGCGTCTTCCATGGCTCCGATCGCCATCCCCCCCTTCGTCACCAGCGGTCGAGCAGTATCGTTTCCACGCAAGTGGATCGCCGGAGGATGACCGCCGGTTGCAAAGCGCAGCCGCCGCGTCGACCTGTCATATACGCCGTACCAGATCGTGAAGAACATGTTGTTCTGGCGTTCCATCGGAAATGCCCTGTTGAGGGCTTGCAGCACCGCGGCGGGATCGCGAAAATCGATCTCGCCGAGCGCGGAGGTGCGCAAAACGCCGATGACCGTCGCCGAAAGAAGCGCGGCGCCGACGCCATGTCCACAGACGTCGAGCAGATAGAAGGCGAAAGACTTCCCTTCGATCTCATGGTAGCCGAGCGAATCGCCGCCGAGTTCCGTGGAAGGGATCAGCAGCCAATCCGTAGCGGGAAGCTGGCTGCGTGGCGGCGGCAGCGCCGACAGCAGATATCTCGACGCGTCCTGCAACTCGGCCTCGAGACGTTTCTGCGTGCGCTCCAGGAGCACGTTCTTTTCCGCCAACTGGTCCTCGACCGCCTCGCCATGGTCGATCGTAGCTTCGTAGAGAAGCTGGAGGTCGTTGAATTCCTCGGTCAAGTGGGCGAGTTCTGCGCGTGCCTCGTCGAGCTGTCGTTCCAGCTCCTGCACCTTGAAAAAGGAAGGCCCGCATTCCTGCGCGGATCGATGCGCTTCATCTCTCATTGCCCCTCCATAGCCGCTCACTGGAAAGCAAGGCAAGCGATTAGAGCCTTTCATGGTTAGATGGAATCGCTCTGCCGGAATGAATTCGGTCAAGGCCTGTCCTCGTGCCGGCCAAAGCCCGGACCGGGGGGCAAGACCTCCAGCGCCGGACGAGGCAGAAGCCGTCAAGGTTTGACGGCAGTGTCTCCCCTGATGAACTCGGCAAGTGCGGCCGCTATTTCGCGCGCCGTGGGCCGGTCTGCGGGAGGCGCGAGGCCGGCCTGAAGAAGATCGACGATCGCAGCGCTTCCAACCGACGAAAAATCCACGGTCCATTCGAGCCCGCTGCGCCGCGCTTCCAGAACGGCTTCCGCGGTGCCGGCGTAAAGCGGCCGGCTGGTGACGACCCAGTGTGCGACCGCGCTAAAGGACCAGATGTCGGCCGTTGAAGCCGGAGATGCGCCGAACAACTGCTCAGGCGCCATCCAGGCCGGAGATCCGACCACCTCCCTGCATTCGAGCGGATCCTCATTGCCGGCAAGTCCGGCGACGCCGAGATCGATGAGGACGGGAGCGCCGGCCCGGAACATGATATGTTCTGGCTTCAGATCGCGATGCACGACGCCGCGCGCGTGAAGATGCGCCAGCGTGTCGGCAATCCCTTTCAGGGCAGCGAGGCCGTCGGAACGTGGTCTGCCGTGGCTGAGCGGTCCGTCAAGTCGCTCGAAGGCGATCCACTCGTCGGCATGATCGAGAACAGATGCCAGGCCATCGTGATTGAGAAGGCATCCAAGCCTCGCTTCGCGTCTGAAGCGCAGCTTTCCGAGCTCGTCAAGATGGTGCGCACGCTTGATGATCAATCGGCGACCTGCGATGTCGGTTGCTTCGAGGATGTCGAAGGATCGCCCCCTGCGAAGCAGAACCTCGTTCGCAAATCGCGCCTCTTCCATGACGGTTCAGATCGCACCGACCCGTCGCCAGATCGGCAATGAGAGCGTCAGCGCATCGAGAGCACTTCTGCGCAGGAGATCGATGTTTTCAGCCTCGCTTTCGATCACCTTGCCGTTATCGGCCAATCGGTCGCCGCGCCTCTGTAGACGCTTCCAGCAATCGGCAATCACCGGTTCCGCCTCGGCGGGAATTCCGTCAGCGAGAGCTTCATAGACAAGCATCTCCACAAGGCCAGCGAGGACTGCCGAGCCTATGGCGGCGCCGGCGAGCGACGTATGCGCCTTGCCTCCATCGGCGCAAAGGCGGATTTGGGCCGCATTATAGGCACGAACGCGGGCCCGCGCGGATTCCGCAAGCTCTGGAGTCACGACCGCCATGGCCTGCTTCGATCCGATAAGCATTCCGACCGCTTCGCGTGCCGTCGCATTGCCTCCGCCGGCATGGTCGAAGATTTCCTCGATGGTCGGCATGTCGCGACTGATCATCTCCAGCGCCGGAGCGTAAAAGTCCTCACCCAGCGTGGCCTCACCGATGGGCACATTGATGTTCCGGGTCAACGATTTGGGCGGCACGATCGCCGTCAGGCGAATCTGCCTCAATCGCTGTTCGAGGCGCCGTGCGGGAACAGGCCGGCTGCCGCGGATAAAGATATCGCGCCGGAACGAGCGCGTCATGAAATAGTCGCGGACGGTCTCCCGAAGGGCGGATGGCGTATCGTCGATGAACGCGCGTTGTTCCTTGTTGACGCAGATGTCCGGATAATTGTCCAGGATGTTGGCCGAAGCGGCATATGTCAGCTTCGCGGGGGCAAGCGCGGCAGCGACGTCCATATGGTAGAAGGGCTGCCAATGATCGTTCAGATATTCGTGGGCGAGATAGCTCAGATTGTCCTTCCGGCATTCGTCCTCCAGACGCTCGATCTGCTGGATCGGCAATGCGATGGCGCCGGTTTCCGACATCTGCCGGACCAGCCTGATAGCCGTCCCGACCCGTTGGTCGCTACGGCCCTTCTCCAGATTGGCCGATGCCCAGAGCAACCGCTGAACCGGCGCGACACTGTTCCAGCCGGGAAGGGCGTTGTATGTGACGTAGACGAGGCCGCCGGGCTCGAGATGCTCGCCGATGAACTCGACGATGTGCCTGCGATTTTCCGGGCTGATCCATGACCAAACGCCATGCATCGCAATGTAGTGGAACCGTGGAAGCGCCGCGCCCTTGGGTCCCGCCAAATCTGCGAAGGAACAATCCTCTAGATGCAGGTTGGCGAGATGGCCCAGTTGGGCAAGCTGATTGCCGCGCGCGATATGCGCCGGATTGAAATCGAATCCCCAGACCTCCGCGTCAGGGCAGGCGGCCGCGATCGTGGCTGCCGATTTTCCGAGACCGCATCCAAGCTCGCAGTAGCGATATGGCTCACCCGCCGCAACCGGTGGCTCGACACCGCGCAGGAGGCAGGCCGTATTCAGGTGCGCGGGCGTCTGTTCGATATAGCAGGCTTCCAGATATTCGATGTCGGAGACATATCCGTCGGTCCAGTTGCTCATTGGTCTCCCCTGCGTTTCAGACCGGCTCAGTGCAGATGCGAGGCTGGCTCGAGATCGACACGGGCCGGTTCCGAGCGCGGCTTTTCGGTATAGAGCCACGTGTTCCATCCGAGCCGGCTCCCGCGCTCCGGATCGTCGTTCCTTTCGAGTTTGAGAGCGGGCATCTCGTCCGCTTTCAACGCGATTGACAGCCGCATGGAAATCTCTGGTCCGAGCGCTATGGCCGCGAGATCGCCAAACCCGCGCGCTCCGGCGCCATCGGGCAGAAGCGAGCGAAAATCCGAATAGCCGAGCGGCCCGATGGCGAGGCGGACGGTGGACTGTACGTCGTAAATGCGTTCACCGGCCACCAGGTCTTCACCGAGGCGGCAGAATAATCCGCGTGGTCCGCTTCCCGCAGGCAGGCGGCTGCGATCCGATTCCGCGATCGATAGCCAGCGTCCCTGAAATTGCTCTACCCGGATGGGAAAGCCCGTCGCGCCTATAAGAATCTGCTCAACCGCCTTCGCCGAGCGTCCGGTGCGGGAAAGCAAGCCGCCATAATGCACTAGCGTGTCGTCGTCGGCTGCCGTTCGTTGGGCCATCGAGGGAAGCGCGATACCGACGATCGCTCTGAGAGCCGCATCGATCGGGCTCGGCAGTTCGAGCCGGGCGCTCCGCTCGAGTTCGACGACAAGCCTGTGTTTGGCCCAGGCTTCGAAGAAAAGACCGCCAAGGCGGTTATTGAAGATATCGAGGAAGTCCCTGAGACCGGGATTGCGCTGGCGTACGCTGACATGGACCAGTCCGCTGAACGCATGCGGCAACGCGCCCGACGGTCCGGTCAGCCCGAAAACCGTTTGGGTGAGTTCGATCGGGCCCGAACCCTTGGGTCGCCTGACGGATGTCACTTCCGTCGCCGCATAGCCGAGCGGAACGGCGCAGCGTATCCGCATGGCGGCCCTGCGCCCGTCCACGCCACGCCCGGCCGATTCCGGTACGGGTTCCCCCGTTTCGACGTTCCCCTCAGCCGCGATCAGTTCGATAATCCGCATGGCCTGAAACAGTTCGTAAGCCTGCGGGCGATCGAAGAGATCCGACTTCAAAGAAGAATGCGCTCGCCTCCTCGTGCGGGCCATGTTCTCAACACTCCACTTTGGCCCTTTATCCGGGCAGTGAGACGGGCGAACGAATTGACGCTGGCATATGCGGCAAAGAAACGTTCCAGAATGCTGGCCGCGAGATAGACGCCGTTGCCGGAGAAATAGGCTTCGTCGAACGTCACCGATATATCGATCCCGCGGCAGAGAACGGTATTGCCCATGCTTCGGAGACGGGCTGTCCCGGCATGCGACGAGACGGCGACAATTCCGTCGATAAGCGATCGTATCTCGTCGGAACTGCGAATATCGTATAGCAGCAGCATTTCCTTGAGGACGTCGAGCCCGCCATCGCTGACGATCGAGAGATGATTGAGGGAGAGATGGGAGATCAACCTCCAGCGCCCGCCTGCGCCGTAGCCCGTCCGGGCGACGGCTGTCGGGGCTGTGAGCAACCGTAAAGCCTCGACATTGGGCATGGGCTCGGCAATCTCCAGGTAAGGTCTGCCGCCGCCGAAGGGGAGGCGTTCGGGAAAATTGCCGTTGAAGCAAAGCGTATCGATCGAAAGAACCGTGGCGGTTGGCATGGAAGGTCTGAAATCCTGATCGAGGATCGACAACATCATCCCGCCCGCCTGATCGGCCTCTCCCGCAGAGCGTCGATGCGCCATCCACCATGAAGGTCTTTCCCGCCGTGGGGCGTCGCTTGGCCGGCCATGGCCGGTTCCGTAAATCGGAAGCACGGCACGGGAATTGCCATCATCGTCGGTGGCCGTAACCCTCTCCAGTGAATAGATTTCCAAAGCCCCCGGACGACGGCTGTCGGGCTCGACGCGGTACTCCGTCGTGGTATGGTCGACGGAAATCGGCTCGGCAGCCTGTGGGAAGAGGTTCACCACCGGCGTGCAATTGAGTGCAAAGGCGTCAGCGGTCACCGAACGTTCAATATTTACGCGAGAACGCCGGAGATAGATGAAAACATCGATCGCGCTGCCTTTCCCCTTTAATCGGGCACGATCGGGGAATGCCAGATCGACGAAAAGAAATTTCTCCGGAAACGCGAAATATTCGGTGAGAAGCCGATAGCCGACATGCGAGGTGTTCGGATAGGGCAGCAAACCTTCGTCATCCGCGAAGCCGACTGGTGTGAAAGGCGAGCCCTCGACGACGACAGGACTCGGATCGTTCGCTCCCGCCGCGAAGGCAACGGCCGTGACATCGTTCAACAGAAGTTCGTAAAGCGCGTAGACCAGTTGCGGCTGGCCGCGCAGGAAGAAGCGCAGTGCGCGAGGGCCGACTTCGGCAAATGTCGCTCCCGGCAAAGTCGTTTCGAGTGTCAGCCTCAGGCAACCGGCCGCATCGGCCGCGCATTCGACTTCGGGCGCCTTGATCGGTCGCCCGGACAGGTTTGCTGCAGCGACGCGCAAAGGGTGCATCGTGACGTCGAAAGCGGTGGAAAAGCGGCAGCTTTCCCCACCGACCGGCTCCGTGTCGATCAAGGTTCCTCGCGGCATTGTCGACGCCGCAGCCAGATCCGCGTCTGGCTGGATCTGGAGGATCGCCATGGATGGGAACGGGCGAGTGTAATGAGGATAGAGGATGGACAGGATGGCGTCGGCCAATTCGGAGAAATCGTCGTCGAGCTTCTGGCGAATCCGTGCCGTCAGGAATGCGAAGGATTCGATGAGGCGCCCGACATGCGGATCTTCGACCGCGTCTTCGGATAATCTGAGACGACTGGCGATCCGCGGATTCTCGGCGGCGAACTGAGCAGCAGCACGGCGTATGCTCAATAATTCACGGTTGTAGTGATTGAGAATGTCGTCTGTCATAAATCGTCACTACGACCTGGCGATCGCCCTATGGACCGGTTGCCGACACTGTCTCGGCTCTGCGCGGACACGCTGCTATTATCCCGGTTCCAAGGACCGAAATCAGCGGAGCGCTCAGCCGATCGCGTCGTGGCCAACGTCTTTTGAAACGAATGCGGCATCATTACTTTTTCGCAATTTCGTTCTTGCTCAGTTCAGGGCATTGGAAACCCCGCACCAGATCGCCGTCAACAAGCATGCGGGCTGCGGGGGCGGAAAATCTAAGCTTGACCCAGCGGCGGCCGACGAGGAAGCGAAGGTTCACATTGTCGGCATCGTTCTTGTCGGGGCCGATTTCGTGCCCGGTGTCGAGCAGATGGAAAAGCGCCCATGGTCCCTGCCAAAGGATGATGTTCTTCTGGCCGGCAATCTCGGGCGTGACCGACAGTGCGACCTCGCTATTCTCGGGCGGCGCCGGCCAGGATACGGAAAACGGTGTGGTGGGGCCGTGGTCGTAGCCGTCCGTCTGTCCGTTATGCTCGAATTGCGATGCCGTGGCTGCGCCGTCGAGGTCGATCGGCGTGACCGTGAAGCCGATATTCGGCTTGTCCTTGCCGCCGAAATAGACATTGGAAATGTCTGCCGCATGCTCGAAGGCCGAAAGGACGGAATCGTCCAACCCCAGGCCAATTCTGTTGCCGCGCCACTTCCACGGCCTGGTCGAGGTATCGATGAAAGGCTTCAGATAACCTTCACGGAAGGTGGCGATTGTACCCTTCGGTCCGAAGACATCGGAAAAATCCTGGGGCGATGCGTCGAACTGGCTCCGCGGGTCGAACGGATAGTGGCCTGAAACGACAGAACGGCATTCCGGCAGTACGGTCGAGTTCCAGATATCCGCCAGACGCGCACGCGTGCTGGCGCCGGTGACTGCCGCCATCCGGATTGCGATGCGCTGGAACAAGGGCCTGATCTGGTCCGGCAGCTTGTCGATCATCGCATCCAGCGCGTCGAGCGTGTCTTGCGGCTTTCTGCCTAGTTCAAGTACATCGCCGCCGGTGGCGACAAGATTGAGATCGGCGTAAAGCGGCCTGAAGGCCGAAAGAATGGCGTCGACCTGTGTTGTCTTCGGCTTGTCCCTGTCGCCTTTTCCGCCGGTGCCGACCGCTGATGCAAACTGCGCGAAATGCTCGCTCACGCGCGCTTCCACATTTGCGACCCGGTGGGGGATGGCCGAATATATCGAGGCTCCTTTTGTCAGCGCAGCGCTGGCGAGCAGGGAACTGGGCGCGAGAGGACCGCTTTCCAGATCGGTCTGTCCGGCGACGGCCTTCAGCAATTGATCGACGGGGGAGGGCGCGCCGGTCAGGAGCGAAATCATCTTCGCGGCCTGACCCGCATCCGCCGTAGGTCCGATCGTGAGGTCTCCAAGCAGGCCATCCCAATAACGGATATAGTCGACGGCGTAGAGTTCCAGCATGCCCTGGCGGATTCGGGTTGCTTGCTCCGGGGAAGCGCCCCCTGGCCGATCCTGGCCCATGACCCACAGATCGGCGGCGACCTGGCGGGAGACGACTTTCGAATTCGGCGCGATCCAGGATTCATACCCCTCGCGCGTGTAAATTCCGGGGACCCCATCCCAGAGGCTTGATCCGCTGACCCGCGCGAGAACCTGCGGCCCTTCCGTTCCCATGTGATCTACGGGACGCCATTGCTGGAGCGATGCCGCGCCGGGCTGACGCGCAAGCAGAGTGTAAGCCAGTTGCGCCATTCCGACCGCACCGATACGCCCTCTGGCCTGATCAACGAGCGTTTGGTCGATCGGCTGCTTGCCGAGATCGATATCGGAAAGTGCGACGAGATGGGACCGCAGGCCGGCGTCTTCTCCGGCACTCATCATCGCATTGGCGAATCCAGGCGCGACGAGCGAAGCGACCGCAGGATCGACGGGCCGAATCCCGCCCAGCATCAGATAATATTTCAGCAGTTCGAACCGGCTCACGGCATCGAGCGAGGGCGAATCGAGCGTTGTTCGGGCATAGGCGAGTACATAGGGCAGGAGCAGATTTTTAAGGCCGCGGCCATAAGCGATCCGCGCCGCGGCTTCCGCGGGGGCGCTCGAATACAGTCCGAGCGTTCCCCATCCCGGCCTGTCGTGCTTCAATGTTGCCAGACCGTTCAGCGCGGCTGCCGCCTGCTCGAATGGGGGTGTTTTCGGGTTGTCGTCCTTAAGCGCCGCCAGTTCGGCGCGCGCCGTTTTGATTTCGTCGAAAAGGCGCGCCGTATAGGCGCGTCCGTTGCTGAAGCTCATCCACCAAAGGGCGGCGCCGCCGATCAGGGCAAATGCGATCAGCAGATTGACGGAAAGGGCACGGAGCCGCCTCGCGGCCGCGGTGGTGCGGGGATAGCCGGCCATCGCCGCTTCGGAAAGGACGGTCTGCTGGAGTCCGTGCAGAAAAAAAGGGCGGGAATGAAGTGCGCCGCGGCCGGGTAGTGCGACAGCGTTCGCCTTCAGGGCAAAAGACGAAGCCAGAACGCCGGGGAGGGAGTCGCGCACGAGTCCGGTCTGGAGCGCACTGGTGAAGAAAACGCCACGCAGGAGCGGAGCATTGCTCAGGCGGTTCGAGGCCGCGATCTGCTCGACCAGCGGTATCAACCGCGATTTGAGGAGCGCGAACTGGTTCGGAAATTCGAATGCCCTCAGACGCAACCGCTCGTCGGTTTCCTCCTGAAGCCGACGGAGATGCTGTTCGGTAAAACAGGCCAGGACTTCGTCAAATCCGGATGAGAACCGCGTCAAGGCATCGTCGGCGCCCTTGGGCGAGCAGACCTGAAAGCCCAGACGCGAATTCCTCTGGTCCATGTTGAGAGAATCAAAGAACTCCTCGAAGCCGACGAGAAGATCGAGCTTGGTTAGAACCAGATAAACGGGAGGGCGCGCCCGCAGCCGCCGGTCGATTTCGTCGAGGCACTCTCGTATCAGCGTTCCCATGGCCTCCGCCTGGTCGTGCCGCATGAGCGCCAGATTGCCGGCGTCCAGCAGCAGCAGGATGCCGTTCAAAGGCTGCGTCGGCCGCCAACGGCGGATATAGCCAAGAATACGTTGCCAGACGGCTTTTTCCGAAGCGCTCGGAGGGCGCAGGAAAGGACTGTCCGTTTCGATGAATAGGCCCTCTTCCGATACCAGGAATCCGGCCGGTGCGCTGCCGCCATCGAAAATCGACAAGCCGGCATTCCTCAGCAACGTCGTCTTGCCGCTGCCTTCGCTCCCGAGCACGAGATAACGCGGCAATGACCGGCGTGCGCCGATGAGCGTACGGTGAAGCCCCGTGCCTTCGAGCCGGCGTCGCGCCTGGCGTGCGCCCTGGACGAACAGAGCATATCGTTCTTCGGCGGCCGACTGGTCGCGTCGGTATGCGACCTTTTGCTCCCTCTGGCGCTCGGCTTCGGCACTATCCCGATCCTCAATGTTCCGGTCGCCGCGCGTCATCAGCAGGCCGCAAAATCCCCAGATCAGTGCAAGGAAGAGGAGGAGCGCAAGTCGGATCGTCGCGGGAGCCAGCGGCCGAACGCTCCCGATCGAAACGGCGGGTCCGAGGAAGATAACAAGGATCGCAAGAATGACGAGCGCGATCGTCAGGATACCGAACGGCCGGGCAAGCGCGTGCAGCACCCTGCCGCCTATGCCGCCGATCTTCACGAAAGGCTTTCCTTATACGCGATGATGCGCCGCGCGGCCGCGATATAGGGCGCTTCGGCAACGATGCCGCCGGAGGATTTGATGGCGGCAAGCCCGTCATTGACAAAGGCCTCGCGAAGCTCCGCGGGAACGGCAAGGGCCGACTTTTCCAGCCAGTTGTGAACGGCGGCATCGTCGGTCGGGGCCGAGCGATCCGCCAGCTTGATCAGCCCCTTCAGCGTGTCGACGTCCGCATTCATGTCGACGAGCTGACCTTCGAGCACCGCATCGAGATGCGGGGCGAGCGCGTCATGCAGAATCGTCTGCCGGGCGCGGGCGAGCGGCTGTTCCAGGCGGCTGCGTACCGACAGACCGAAAGCATAGCGGGGACCTTCTTTTCCCGCGCGGAGGTCGTCTTCCAGGGCCGTGATCCTCTTCAGATCCCGCAGGATCAACGGTATCCTATCGGCGCCCGACGAGCCCGTAATAGGCGTCAGCGCAGCGACGGCGTCCGACACTTTCTTCGGCCAGACGATTTCCTGATTGTAGAAATTACTGCCGATGGCGATAAGGGCGATCGAACCCGCCACGATAAAAGCGGCGGCGAGCCATTGCCATACCACACGCATGCGATCGGGCGAGTCCTTCAGGGCGAGGCCGAGTTCCGGAAAAATTCCCTTCCGCAAGGCTCCGTTGATGAAGAATCCGTGATTCCCTTCGTCCATCGAGAGATCCGGCGGCACGGTTCCCGATCGAGGCATGGCGAAACGCTGCGACATTTCCGGCAGCACGGGATCGATCGTGAGCGCTTCCTGCCGCGCGCTGGTGAGAAAGACGCCACGCAGAGGCGCACCCTCCCATTCGCGTCTGCTTTCGGGAAGCAGGGCGTCGAGCATCGGCTGTATCGTAGACCGTATGGCGGCGATCTGGGTTCCGAAGCTCAGGATGCGGCCGCACCGGATCGGATCGCCCTCGCGCGACAGCCATTCAACGAGACGCAGCCGCATCGCGGCGAGAATGTCGCGAAAGCCCCCGGTGAAGGCTTTCGCTCCGGCTTCCCGCGTCAGGGGATTCGCCAGGCCGTTGAAAGGCAGGCCGAAGCCCCAGATCTGTTGGCGCTCCTGTGGCTCATGGTGATCGAAGAATTCCTGAAAGCCAGGGACCAGGTCGGTTTTCGAAAGCATCAGATAGACCGGGTATCTGCGTTTCGTGCGTCTTTCCAATTCGCGGACGGCCTCGGCGGTTGCCCCGGCCAGGGCCTGATATTCAATGCTGTCCGTCAGGGCGAGATCGGCCGGCGCAAGGACGAGAAGGATGCTGTTCAGCGGCAGGTCCGGCCGCAGCGCCGAAAGAAGGGCGGCGAGCCGTATTACCGTTTCATGACCTTCTCCGGTCGAGGATTCGATAAAGACGGCATTGTCGCCGATCCACCAGACGGAATCGCCGACGCGAACGCCGCTTCCAAGATCGAGGCCGGATTGTTGAAGGATGCTCGACTTGCCGCATCCCTCGGGACCAATCACCAAAAAGAACGGGACCTTGTACCGGGCGCGGCGGCCGGCAAGCTTTCGACTCTTGAGCAAGGCGAGAACGGCCCGCTTCTGGTCGCGGACGACCATCCCCCCCGAAAAGTCACGCCGCCGCCCGATCCATGCGAGGAGAACCGGCAAGAAGCCCCAGATAACGAGCGGGAGCAAACCGGCCGCAAAACGGAGGTCCGGCGGTGTCAGCCGTGCGTCGCGCCATATCAACCAACTGGCGCCGAGCGCGATCAGCAGCGCGAGCACGGTGACGATGTTTGATCGCGCCGACATCTCAGTGCGGCGCCTCCGCGTCGATCAGGAACTCCACGCGCCGGTTTTTCATGCGCCCTTCGGCGGTTGCATTCGAAGCGATCGGATCTGTCGAGCCCCGGCCTATGGACGTCACGCGCGAGGGGTCGTCGAGGTGCTGGCGCAGTACGTTCGCGGCGGAGTCCGCCCTCGCTTTTGAAATCGCCATATTGTCGCCGAGCTTGCTCCCCGCCGGCACCAGGACGTTATCGGTGTTGCCGACGACCTCGATGGGGCCTTTCTCCGGATTGAGCGCCGCGGCAATCCGGGCGACGAGCGGTTTGCTGGCATCCGCGAGATCGACGCCGCCTGACGGGAAGGAGGCGTTCAGCATCCGGATCGCGATCTTGCTGCCTTCCCCGGCAAGTTCGACGCGCCCCGCCTTGATATCGTCGGCCAGAAACCCCTGGAGCCGTTCCATCCGCGTCAGGACCTTCGGTTTTTCGGGCTCCGGTATATTCGGAATGGACGGCTTGGAAACGGTGGCCGGTATGGCCGATGTCAGGGCGTCGATCTGCTTGGTCGCCGCGGCGACCCGCGTGCGAAGATCGAAACTCGAAAAAACCCAAAGCGCCGCGACCGCAAGCAGTGCGAGAGCCGCGATGATCCAGGCGCTCCGGGCGGATTTCGGCACGGCATGCGGCCCTGCGATCGGCTCCCAGGGAGGCGACAGTTCCCGATCATAAGGGCCGCGGACTCGGCGAATGATCCTGTAGAGTTCATGGCGAAGCCGGCTCAGCCGGCCCTGTCCGCCTTCCATGACGCGGTATTTTCCTGCGAATCCGACCGCGAGACAGATCGCCATGAATTCGAGGCCGTCGATATTCTCGTCAGGCTGGCGGCGCATCTGCGACAGGATTTCATAGAAGCGTTCGCCACCCCAGGTCTCATTGTAGAGCACGCTGACAAGGCTACGGCCCGCCCACGCCGCCTGACCGCCCCACGCGGTATTCAGGATGATGTCGTCGAGCGTCGCGGCGATTGCATAGCGCGTCATCCGCACGAGGCGCGAGGGGATATCACGCGCCATCGCCGCTGTCTCGAACTGCTTGATCTCCGCAAGAACGCGCTGCCGAAAACGCTCCACATCCTCCGGCGGAGAGCTCTCGTTCAGCCGTCCGGCAAGCCAGAGAAGGGGAGCGGCGGCGCCGACAAGAAGATTGACGGAGGCGAGGTCAAAGGCCTTTTCGAGCGCTGCCTCCTTGTCGGATTTCAGATATGCGTCATGCGCGAATTCGTCCGGGGTCCCATCTTCGCCAACGAAGAAATCGTCGAAGGCGTCGTCGGTCGGCTTCGCTCGCGAGGAAGAGGGCGCTGCGGTGAATTCACTTGTGAAGGGCGCATCGAACGTGTCGCTCGAAAAAGCTGCGCCGCGCGATACCGGCGGGCGTGCTGTCGGTGGCAGCGTCTCCCTTATGGTGTCGTCTGCATCGGGTGGCTCAAAGATCGGATCACTCATGGCGGATCTCTTCCTCAATCCTTGACGGCCCACAGCTCAAGTTCGAGGCCCGGGAAATCTCCGGCGACATGGATCGCCAGCGCGCTGGACGAGGCGAGTTGCTTCCAGGCGGCACTTGTCTTGTCCAGTTCGAAATACGCCTTTCCCGTATGGTAGGGGACCTGACGCGGCGCGGCGGAAAGCCCGCGCAACCGGATCCCCGGAAGGGCGGCGTTGACCAGTTCGCGGATCTGCTCGACCGGTCCGACTTTCGCCTGGCCAACCAGTCGCTTCATCAACGTCTCGGTCGGCATGTCGGCGCGTGTGACGAGGACGAACGTATATTTCGTATAGATCGACCGGTCGGGAACCTCGGCGACTCGAATGCCGTAGCGATGCTGGACCAGCGGTATGGCGAGTGCGCCCCGTTCAAGCACTGCGCTCAGGCCTTGCCTGAGCGACATCATTACGGCCGCGAACGTCGCTTGCAGATTGTCGTGGTCGTAGACGGGAAACGCCGGTGGGCGGTGATTGGCGCGGGCGAAGGTCGCCAGTTCGCCGGCAAGCGAGATCATGTTGACGTAAACGGTTTCGGGATGGACCACAGAGGCGGTCGACAGATGCGCGAAAGCGGGCTGCCAGCGGTTCACCGCCTGCAGCATCAGCGTATCCGACAGCTCCCCGGAAGTTCCTTCGCTCCCGGCGGCAAGGCGCGAGGCGATCGCCTCGCCGCGATGGTTCAGCAATCCCACGATTTCGGTCACGAAACCGCTGACGACGGAGGATACCCGCATATCGAGCATCGGCGGGATGAACGCTTCGTCGAGAAGGATCGTATTGTCCGAACGGACCTCGTTGATCCGCGCAATCCCGAGGCTG
>Ga0164242_10004735_pt1 | contig 15235 bp, 12 predicted proteins | sample OricomgcompostMG_FD_108783 | JGI IMG/M metagenome (GOLD analysis project Ga0164242, IMG submission 108783) | Miracle-Growth compost microbial communities from Emeryville, California, USA - Original compost - Miracle growth compost (MG) ... | reverse complement strand
TTTGGACAAAAAAAGTTTAAAATGGCTCAACGGAAACACCCAAGCCAAATCCTTCAGAATAAATAATTTTTCCGTAATCATACTTTACTCCTTTGGCTACATCCTCTGCAAGAAGCATTGGCCCATCCATATCTACGTAATCAAGCATGGGCAAAAGTTGAGCAATTGCGCCGGTTCCGATTGAACTTTCATTCATGCATCCAACCATCACTTTCATTCCTAATTCCCTTGCATTTTTTATCATTCTTAACGCCGGAGTAATGCCGCTGCATTTCGTCAATTTAATATTAATCCCATGAAAATGTCCTTTACATTTTATCACATCATGTTCTGTAACACAGCTCTCATCAGCAATCAACGGCAGGGGGGAATTTTCATATAAAAATTTCATTCCTTCCCAATCATCTTTTGCCAGGGGCTGTTCAATAAATTCAACATTTAAGTCTTTAAAAACATTTATTTTTTCAAGTGCTTCTTCCGCCTTCCACGCTGCATTTGCGTCAATTCTAAAAACGGCATCTGTGTGTTTTCTTAATTCCTGTATGATGCGGATATCATCAGGTGTGCCTAATTTTATTTTATAAATGGGCCATGGAGTTTCTTCCATTTTTGAAACCATATTTTCAATGCTGTCAATACCTATGGTGATATCAGTTAAGGGATTACCGGAAATGTCAAGGTTCCATAATTGATACAATTGTTTGCGCTTCATTTTTCCATAAATATCCCAGGCCGCCATGTCAAGGGCACAAACTAAAAAAGGATCATCGGGAATCAGGTGATGAAGATAATGCCAATATCTGTCTGGTTCTGTAAAAGAAAATTTTTCAATCAATTTCTTTTTTGCTTCAATGTCCGCAATCATTTTTTCTACCGGAATATTGTAATATGCTATTGCAGGCGCTTCGCCGTAACCTTTGATACCAAAAAATTCCAGCTCCACTAACAGTGCCGGCTGGTGTGTTTTCGTTCCTTTTGAAATCGTGAAAGGATGTTTAAAAGGAAGATCAGATTTTTTATATTTTAAATTCATTTACATAACACTTAATGAAAATTTTGAAACTCTTCTTCTTCTGAATTATGAAAAGCTTAAGCGATCTTTAAGGAAATTGGTTTTCATTGTAATTAAATAAGAAATTGGTAGTATGAGCAATTATTGATTCAATTCTGTCACACGTTAACTCTCCCACTCTCTTTTATCATTTTTTTTAATTCCTCATTAAATTGGTTTTCTTTTAATAAAGTTTCCAAATTCATATGCATTCTGTAATGCCAATAGTGATTTGGATCGGACGGAATATTAATTCGCTCTTCATCAGCATTTTTCCAACGAAGATTTTCATCCATTCCCATCAGATCTGCTAATTGAAAAATGCTCCACATAGCAGGAGAATATAAATGTTGCAAAATAATTTTTTTGACGATCCATGCTTCACAATCAGCCGGAGCATTTCCATATTGACCTAACATAAAATTGTAGAATCTTTGGGTTTGCTCACGGTTCTCTTTCCACCAACCTCTGACTGTACTCATGTCATGGGTAGATGGAGTTACAACAGATAAATATGGAGCATCATTCGGATGAAAAAATTCCGTTCCCGGATTCTTTGGCATCCGTTCGATCTCAAGGCCAAGTATTGCTAATTGGTTCATCACCTCGGGTACACATGGAGGCACCATTCCAAGATCTTCGCCACAAACAAGCATATTTGTATTTCGTTTCAAAGAAGGCAATTTTTTCATCGCTTCCTTTTTCCAGAAATCGTTTTGCCGATGATAGAAATAGTCAATATAAAGAGGCCACAAAACACTTTTGGTGTAGTTATCCAATTGTAAAAATGAAGATGTTTTATCAATGGAAATTCTGAAATGGAACTTTTGCCCCTCAGAATTTTCTTCTTCAAAAAGAATAACATTACTAATTAAAATAAAAAGCCCTTTCTTAAGAAATTCATCAGATTGATTATCGAAATAAGCAACCACTTTTCTCTGGGTACTGACAAAATCTTTTAACCTATAACCAGTTGAAATCTGATCAAGAAATTTCTCCTTTACTTCTTCAGCCCTTTCTTTAAAAATATCTTCAACTATTTTTTCAGTAATGTATGGATTACAATAACGGTCATAGTCAAATGAAATATTTCTTTGATAAAATTCAGAAATATCAACCGGGATAGCAGGAACAAAACGTCCCATAATTCCTTCTACAGAATCCATCGGAATGCTCCACATCCTGAAAAATCCAAGAATATGATCGATCCTGAAAGCGTCAAAATAATTCCTCATTTGGTCAAAGCGCCGTGGACACCAATTGTAATTATCCTTTCTCATTTCTTCCCAGTTATAGGTTGGAAAGCCCCAGTTCTGGCCCTTTACAGCAAAATCATCGGGCGGTGCTCCGGCTTGTTCATCCATATTATATAAATCCGGATTTACCCAGGCATCACATCCATAGCGATAAACGCCAATTGGAATATCACCTTTCAAAACTATTTTTTCATTATGTGCATAATCAGCCACTTCCTTCATTTGCAAGTGCAAATGATATTGTAGAAAATAGAAAAATAAAATCTGGTCATAATGTTTCTGGGAAGGAGTTACGAGTTTTTGAACCGCTTGCTCATTGTACACTTTATTACTTTTCCATTTTGAAAAATCTGGCGTTTTGTATTTATCTCTTAAAAAACAAAAAGCTGCATATGGAACCAGCCAATAACGATTTAATTCAAAAAACTCAAAATAATCCAGATCATTTTTAAAGTCATTTTTCTTTGCTTCAAACAGTTCTTTTAACGCTGACAATTTGAATTTCATTACTTGTTCGTAATCAAATTCCTGCAAGTCATTCAATTGCTTTTGTTTCCTTTTCAAAGGTTTAATAATTGAAGAAAACTCTTTACCAGCAACCTTTTCAAGGTTTATGTAAATAGGGTGTAAAGCAAAAGCTGAAATCGCAGCATAGGGATAAGAGTCGTGCCAATTATGATGAGCTGTTGTATCATTGATTGGTAAAAGCTGAATCATTTTTAATTCCGTTTTCTGTGCCCAATCAATTAATAGTTTAATGTCTGAAAATTCTCCAACTCCGAAACTTTTTTCAGAACGCAAACTAAAAACCGGAATTGAAACACCGGCTCCTTTCCAAAGTCCGCGGTGATAATTTACAAAACCGTCGTGAAAAATTGTGAGGCCCTTTTCCGATTCTTCAAATTTCCGGATAATGCGATTTTCACCTTCTTCAAAACTTATCAATTTATTATCAGCAAGACTATAAACTCCGTATTTATAACTTGCCGGCCATTCATTTTCCTCAAGGATAATACTAGCCGAGTACCAGTTATTTTCAGGCGTTAGAAGGATGGGATCATCGATGTTCCAACTTCCTAAATTTTTGGTAGAGCCGCACAGGCAAATAGTTTCACCCGGATTTAATAAGGGCGCTTTCACCCGGAAAATATGATTCGCTTTCTGGGGTTTGGGTATTTTTAATTTTGTAAGCGGCGGTAATAATATTTTGCTGAAGGCTCTTGTAAAAAAAACATTCCACACATTTCCTGCAGAATTCCAGGTGTCAAAAACAGAAAATGATTTTATTTTTTTTAAAGAAAGATCAATAAAACGATTCTCTTCACCGTCAAATACTGTTACGCCTTTGTTATCCTTCAGGATATATTTATAATGAATATTGTCATCAAAATCTTCAGGAAAATCTATGGTTGCAACCCAGAAGTCTTCATTAAACCAATGAAGCGGAACCGCTTTCAAAGGATCATTGTCTCCAAGAAATTTGTTGTTTCCTGATATAAAAAATTCTTCACCAAAAGCTGTATGATACCTGATGTAAAAACTAATCTTCATCTTCTAAAATGGATTAAAAAAACACAATTTAATCTCTTTGAATTTAAAATGTAAAAAAGACACAATAAGCAACAAATATCCAGTATTCTTTTTTAATAAATGAGGTGTTACTTTGGAATATTTTAGATTTCTAAACTTCATTTTCTTAATAATTCTCAAATCTAATAGTTCTAATACTCTAAATTTTTTGAATTAGAAATAATACAATAAAAAAGCCATCCTTTGAGATGGCCTTTTCATTTTACTTGGTTGAATAATTATTTTACTTCTTCAAATTCGGCATCAGTAACATTGTCACCACCTGCATTTGATTCTGCATTTTGCTGTTGTTCTCCTTGTCCTTCATTTGCTTGTCCATCTCCACCGGGAGCTCCCTGGGAAGCTTTGTACATTTCTTCGCTCGCTGCTGTCCATGCAGAATTTAATTCTGCTAATGAAGAATCAATGGCACCAACATCCTGGGTTTTATGAGCGTCTTTCAGTTTTTGCAATGCTGTTTCTATTGGTGTTTTTTTGTCTGCTGAAATTTTGTCGCCATATTCTTTCAGTTGTTTTTCTGTTTGGAAGATCAAACTGTCTGCCTGGTTCAACTTGTCAATTTTTTCTCTTTCTGCTTTATCAGCTGCTTCATTTGCCTTCGCTTCATTCTTCATCTTTTCAATTTCTTCTTTGCTTAAACCACTACCAGCTTCGATTCTGATGTTATGAGATTTTCCTGTGCCTTTATCTTTTGCAGAAACATTCAAAATACCGTTTGCATCAATATCAAAAGTTACTTCTACCTGCGGAACACCACGAGGAGCGGGTGGAATTCCATCGAGGTTAAATGTTCCCAGGCTCTTATTCTGTGAAGCCATAGGACGTTCACCCTGTAATACGTGAATTTGTACGCCAGGTTGATTATCACTAGCTGTAGAGAAAACTTCTGTTTTCTTTGTTGGAATGGTCGTGTTGCTATCAATCAATCTTGTCATCACACCTCCCATTGTTTCAATTCCTAATGAAAGAGGAGTAACATCAAGTAATAAAACATCTTTTACTTCCCCGGTTAAAACACCACCCTGGATGGCTGCACCAATTGCAACAACTTCATCAGGATTTACACCTTTGTGAGGTTTTTTGCCAAAGAAATTTTCTACTATTTCCTGCACTTTTGGAATACGTGTAGAACCTCCAACCAGGATCACTTCATTAATATCATTTTTTGATAAACCTGCATCTTTCAAAGCTGCTTCACAAGGTTTCAAACAACGTGAGAAAAGATCATCTGCTAATTTTTCAAAATGAGCGCGGGTTAATTTTTTTACGAGGTGTTTTGGAACACCATCAACTGCGGTAATATAAGGAAGGTTAATTTCTGTTTCAGTAGAAGAAGACAATTCAATCTTTGCCTTTTCTGCAGCTTCTTTTAAACGCTGCCAGCTCATTGGATCCTTATGAAGATCAATTCCTTCATCTTTTTTAAATTCTGAAGCCAGCCAATCCATGATTACTTTATCAAAATCATCACCACCCAAATGAGTATCACCGTTGGTTGATTTTACTTCAAATACACCTTCCCCTAATTCCAGAATGGAAATATCAAAAGTACCACCACCGAGATCGAAAACGGCTACTTTTTGATCTATACTTTTTTTGTCCAATCCATAAGCCAAAGCCGCTGCAGTAGGCTCATTAATGATTCTGCGAACTTTTAAACCAGCAATTTCTCCTGCTTCTTTTGTAGCTTGTCTTTGACTGTCATTAAAATAAGCAGGAACGGTAATAACGGCTTCAGTTACCTCTTGACCAAGATAATCTTCCGCAATTTTTTTCATTTTTTGAAGAATCATTGCAGAGATTTCCTGTGGGGTATATTGTCTGCCTTCTATATCAATACGAATTGTATCATTATCACCTTTTACTAATTTATAACTTTGGTGAGTCGCTTCTGTAGTCACTTCATCCCATTTGTGACCCATAAAGCGTTTTACACTCATTATAGTATTTTTAGGATTGGTAATTGCCTGCCTTTTTGCAGGATCACCAACCTTGCGCTCACCGTTTTTAAGAAACGCAACAACAGACGGCGTCGTGCGGCGACCTTCATCATTTGGAATTACTACCGGTTCATTTCCTTCCATTACTGCCACGCAACTATTTGTTGTTCCGAGGTCAATACCTATAATCTTTGCCATAACTTATAATTTATTTTTAATAATTTATATTTTTACGACAAGGTTTGTGCCAAGGGGAAAAATGTGCAAAATTGGCAGAAACAAAAATTAATGATTTTCAGAAATATAAAAATGAGGGTGTTTTTAACTATGACAGTTATGCCACAATTAAGAAAAAAAATCAGCACTCCTCAATGAACTTTTCATGTAAGGAAAGCACCTGTGGAATCAGCATTTGTTTCTCATCATTTTCGATTATATAATCACAAAGTTGTAACTTCGCTTCTTCATCCATTTGTAATTTTATCCGTGCTTCTACTTCTAAAGCCGTAACATTATTTCTTTTCATGGTTCTCTCAATCCTTAAATAAAGTGGTGATTTTACACCGATCACTTTATCAAGATACTGATTGGATCCACTTTCAAAAATCAGCGCCGCTTCTTTTATAATATAAGGAGCTTTTTGTCTATGCATCCAGGAGGTAGCATCTTTTATCGTGACCGGATGAACAAGTGAATTTAATAATTGAATTTTGCTACGATCACTGAAAGCGTGTGTTGCCAGGTATTTCCGGTTTAGAAGACCATTCGAATAAGATTCTTTACCAAATGCTTGCATGATCTTTTCTTTCAGTTCTTTATCTTCATTCATCAATCTTTTTGAGGCATCATCGGAACTATACACTGGAATTCCAAGAACATTAAAAATGCCTGCAACTGTGCTTTTGCCGCTGCCAATTCCACCTGTAAGTCCTATTCGAAGCATAATTGGTAAATATAAGGGAGTGCTTAATGTAGAATCTTTAGAATCCGCTAAAAATTAAATGTACGAAGCCGACATAAACTTACATCGTACTTCGTACATCACTTTTTATTTTATCAATTATTTTATTGGTGCCGGTGTTGCTACCTTATTCAGATTTGCAGTCATTTCCATACTCACTGCGCTTTTTTCCATTTTAATATAAGAGCCGGGATTGACCTCAAGCATGAAAGTGCCATCGTCATTAATTTTGTTAACGGTACCATGAATTCCGGCAATTGTTACTATTTTATCGCCTTTTTGCAACCCTGACATAAATGTCTTTTGTTGTTTTGCTTTTTTTGCCTGCGGCCTGATCATGAAAAAATAAAATACCAGGATCATCAGGGCTAAAAATACAAATTGAAATCCGCCTCCACCTTTGCCACCTTCACCTAACATTAAAAATACTGTAGCTAAATTCATACTGATTGTTGTTTGTTTTTGCTGTTTTTACAGCGGTTAAAAAATTTATTTGTTTTGAAAAATTATTTTTTTGAAACTACCTGTCCGATTAATAGTAATCTCGGAAATGCAGGATATGCATTCGATATAACTGTCACTGTTTTGTGAGTAGGTCCCACCCTGCCTTCACTATTAAATACTACCTTTAAAGATCCGATTTGTCCGGGTTTTACAGGTTCTTCCGGTTTTTCGGGAACTGTACAACCACAACTCGCTGTTGCAGATGAAATGATCAAAGGTTTTGTGCCAGTATTTTTAAAACGATAATTATAAGTTACTTTTTCTCCTTCTGTAACATTACCAAAATCATAGGTGGAATCAATCATTTGAACTGAGGTGGAATCACCAAAATGAGTTCCTGTTGGCATACTTTGATTAATTTTATTTCGCCTTATGTCGCATGAAAACAAAGTAGTGGCAATACAAACCAAAAGCAATAATTTCTTCAACTCAATTTTTTTCATCGTGCAAAGGTATTATAAAGTGCTGTTTTTATAATTTGTCTTATGTATTTTATTTTGAGAAAGCAACTCCTTGTGAATATTATCAAGGATCCCGTTTACAAAATGACCGCTTTGCTCTGTGCTGTAATCTTTTGCCAGATCAATATATTCGTTGATGGTAACTTTTGGGGGAATCGTTTCAAAATATAATAATTCGCAAACGCCCATTTTGATCAAGATCATATCGAGAAGGGCAATTCTCTCTGAATCCCAGTTTTTTAATTTTGGTTTGATCAGTTCAAGACAATATTCATCTTTGTCAATCACTGCATTCAAAAGATCAATTGCAAATTTCATTTTCTCTTCTCCAACCATTTCTTCGAAATTAAAAGAAGAAGGTTTTTGCAAAAATTTATTCATTAAAAGAATCATCATTTCTGCATCGTCATCCCAATGAATAAATTTTTCTTCCACATCACTCAGGAAGTGTTCTTCAGGGATCATAAGATCAGAAAAGATAAATTCAAAAATTTTTTTCTCAGATTTCTTATCACGGGAAGGGACAGAAACATACTCTTTATACTCTTCTGAATTCACCAAAGCCAAATAACTTTTCTTAATCAATTCATCATCGATAAGATATTTTGTTTTAAATTTTTCTATTGATTTTTGAAAAGATTTATTCTCAACAATTTCCCACAACAACTCATTTCCTGCTATCTTGGTATTTACTTTTAAATCACTTTCTGAGGGTAAATATTTTTGAGATTTTTTTAACGCATCTTTTTCTGAATACCGGGCCACTTCGAGGATATAATAAACAAGAAAAGTAAATAGTTGCTGGGAATTTTCAAGATTTTTTCTAAGGATTTGTAACGGTTCTCCTGGCCGGGTTTCCTTGTTCATAGATTCAATACTGTAAAGCGTTTGCATCACTTTTACCCGGATATTTCTTCTGCTTAACATTTCTTAAGAACTTCTTTTTTTGGTTTGCGAAGATAAGAAAAATCAGACCTCAAGGTTTAACCAGAAGTTTTATAGCCAGAATAGCTATTTCTCTGCCTGAACAGTTCCACTTCCTGCAATATGAATTTCAGGGGATGACGGATTACCGGCATAAAATACATCGCCACTACCGCTCACATTTACTTTTAAACTTACGCTTGCAAAAACATGAGCATTGGAGCTTCCGGAAACACGGATAACAACATTTTCTGATTTAAGATTCTGGCATTTTATATCGCCGCTGCCACTTATTTTACAACTAAAATCTTTTGTTCTGCCAGATAATGAAATGTCACCTGAACCAGAACCGCTAACTTTTATTGAAGGCGCGTCAACATTTGCATTTATGTCGCCCGATCCGGATGTACTTATTTCAATTTCATTAGTACTTTTTATAACTCCATCAGACATAACATCACCGGAACCTGACGTAACAATCTTATCCAGTGACGGTGCTGTTACAATCACTTTTGCATGATCATTCATTACAGAATAACCATGTTTGTAATGAATATTTAAAGTGCCGTTATCAATATCTGTAATAACATAAGGAATTAAATTTTCATCATTTTCAACTACAAGCGAATAATCTCCACTTTTAATTTCAACATCAATCGAACCGGATGTTTTTACTGAATGTATATCAGTAAGTTCTCTTTTTTCATCCCGAACATTTCCATTCCCCGAGACCGAAGCGCATGAAACAAATACCGTTGAAGCAATTAAAATAATGATAAGATTTTTCATCTGGCTGTTTTTTTGTTTTTTATTTATGAGATTCGCTAACAAGATAAATAATTTTTAAAATAAATTTGAGACTTCTTTCAACTGCCGGTTACAATATACCCATTAACCAACATTAAACTATTTACCTTCGCACGCATGACTGAAAAAATCCTCATTCTTGACTTCGGCTCACAATACACTCAACTCATTGCAAGAAGTGTGAGAGAAGCAAATGTTTATTGCGAAATTATTCCCTACAATAAAGAAATCGAATATTCCAATCAGTTAAAAGGTATTATTCTTTCCGGTTCACCTTTCTCTGTAAATGAGGAAAATGCTTTATTAATTGATGTAAAAAGTATGAATGAAAAAGTACCAGTTCTTGGTATTTGTTATGGTGCACAATTGATTGCCAAACTTTATGGAGGAATAGTTGAAAAAAGTGATAAGCGTGAATATGGAAGGTCAAAATTGCAAATAAAAAATCCTGAAGATGCTTTATTGAAAGACGTAAAAAACGATTCCGACGTTTGGATGAGTCATAGCGATACAATTAAAAATCTTCCTGATCATTTTTCAATTTCTGCATCTACTCATAATATTCCGGTCGCTGCTTTTGCAGTAGAAAAAACAAAACATCCGATGTTTGGATTGCAGTTTCATCCTGAAGTATATCATTCTGCTGAAGGAAAAAAAATAATTAAAAACTTTTTAGTAAATATCTGCAACTGCAGCCAGGACTGGACTCCTGCTCATTTCATCAATGACACAATTGCTTCAATTAAAAATATTATTGGTGATAAAAAAGTTATTATGGCTTTGAGTGGCGGAGTTGATTCTACAGTTGCTGCCACATTAATTCATCGTGCAATAGGCAAAAATCTGTATGGAATTTTTGTTGATAATGGCGTGTTGCGGAAGGATGAATTTGAACAGGTGATTGAATCATGCAAAAGCATTGGATTAAATATCAAAGGCGTTGATGCGAAAAATTATTTTTATCAACAACTAGCCGGTAAAACGGATCCTGAAGAAAAAAGAAAGGCGATAGGGAAAAGCTTTATAGAAATTTTTGACGAAGAAGCACATAAGATTAAAGGAATAGAATTCCTTGGTCAAGGTACAATATATCCGGATGTGATCGAATCCGTTTCGGTACATGGACCTTCCGTTACCATCAAGTCGCATCATAATGTTGGTGGGCTTCCTGATAGAATGAAACTACAATTGATAGAGCCACTTCGTTCTTTATTTAAAGATGAGGTTAGAAGAGTTGGCGCGGAACTCGGTTTGCCTTCATTATTACTCAATCGTCATCCATTTCCCGGACCAGGATTGGCAATCAGAATTCTTGGAGATGTGACAGAAGAGAAAGTCCAACTTCTGCAAAACGCTGATGCCATATATGTAAATGCTTTGAAAAAATTCGATTTGTATGCAACCGTATGGCAGGCAGGAGCTATCTTATTGCCTGTAAAAAGTGTGGGGGTAATGGGTGATGAAAGAACATACGAATTTACTGTAGCGCTTCGGGCTGTAACTTCAGTAGATGGTATGACGGCCGACTGGGCGCATCTTCCATATGATTTCCTTGCTTATGTTTCTAATGAAATTATCAATAACATCAAAGGAATTAACCGTGTTGTATATGACATCAGCAGTAAGCCGCCAGCTACTATTGAATGGGAATGACAATTTAATGTCTCATGTGAATCTTAATCAATAATTATTAACCATCAAGGTTGTTTAAAATAATGAAGTACCTCTTTTCGTTTCTTGTTTTATTTGTTTTTATAGGACAAGAAAACTCTTCTGCGCAAACTACTCATAATGCTATAAATAAAACCTATCGTGTAGCTGTTTTTGCACCGCTTTATCTTGATTCAACTTTTGATGGAAGTAAATTAAAATCTGAAACTTCAATTCCTAATTTTACTGTTGCAGGACTTGATTTTATTCAAGGTGCACAGATTGCATTTGACACTTTAAATCTAAAGGACAAACATGTTGAAGGATTTATTTATGATTCAAAATCTGCTGTTGAACCTATTTCATCATTAATAAAAAATGGAAGATTAAATGATATTGATCTAATTATTGGTTCTGTGAAAGAGCCGGAATACAGCGCACTTGCACGGTTTGCATTTCAAAGAAAAATTCCTTTTGTTTCCGCAACTTATCCTAACGATGGCTACGTTAGACAAAACCCCTATTTAGTAATTGTGAATTCAACATTGAAAGCTCATTGTGAAGCTATTTACAGTTATCTTCTTCAAAAGCATGGTTCAGATAACATTTATCTGGTGAAAAAGAAAAATGACAACCGCATTGATAATTATTTCAGGGAGATCAATTATGAAGATGGAAAGCCGCTTTTGAAAATACAATCCATTATGCTTGATAGTTCTATTACTTCCACACAATTGGAATACTTAGTAGATACAACAAAACCGGTTGTTATTATTGGTGCCAGCCTTGATCCTGTCTTTTCCCGCAAGTTAGCAGATGCCTGTTATCCTGTTCAGAAAACAAATCCTTTTGTTTTTATTGGAATGCCTAACTGGGATGGCTTTTCAGCATGGTATCAAAAAGGAGCTTATACTGATTTTCCTATTCATTACACTTCGCCACATTTTGATGTAAAAAGCAGCGCTTTCGGAAATTTCCTTGGTGACAAATATTTCGATTTATATCGTACACAACCCAGTGATATGGCCGAAAAGGGATTTGAAACTACTTATTATTTTACAACAGCATTATTAAATCATCCGGCTGATTTTATGCAGCATATCCAGGATACTACCGATGCTGTTTTTCATAACTTTAATTTCCGACCTGTATATCATAATAAACTAAGTGCTATGCCGGATTATTACGAAAATAAGCACCTGTTTTTTATGCAGATATTAAACGGAAATATTTCCCGGGAATGGTGATGTTTTCAAACAAAATTTTTGGAAAAAGTATGAAGAAGTTTATTCCTTCATTCTCACATATTTTTCAATATTTAACCTGTTGATGCCGGCGCTATCAACTTTCTCTACGCCACTGGAAATAAGCGTATCATTTTTAATACTAATAGTAAACGTAAAATCATTTCCCTCCCACTCTCTTGCGCTACAATATTCTAAATGTTCTGTATAAGAATTGCCATTCAATGAATACCGGCCACCGCCGGCAACAAACACTGCTGGCGTATCTTTTCCTTTTGTCAAATCGTGTTGTAAAAATGCAAAATGATCGGCGTTTAAAATTTTAATGAAGGAAGTATTTTTTGTATAATCAGTAACTGTTGTATCACCTTTTTCAATTAGTGTTCCATTGATCAATTTCCATGTACCGGCAAGCGGCAATTCTTTTGGAGTATCATTTACTTTTTTTGCCATGCAGGATGCAAGGGTAAAGATGATAAAAACTACACTGATTTTACTTTTCATAAATAATTTTTTAATTCAAATATAAGTGAATGTTCTTATGCAAGGAGGTTTCCTTTAAAAAATAAGAATTGTACGAATATTAGAAAACAATCCCTTTCTATTTCCGCTTTCGACAAAGAATTTATCTTTCAGATTATTTCAGTAATGCTTTGATGCATTTCAGGAATGCAAATATTTTTGAAGCCTTTGTTTTCAAGTTTGCTTTTAAAACCTGATTGTCTTTCGTATTCGCCATGAACTACAAATATTCCTTTCACTTTTGAGGGATTCTGTGATTCTAAAAATTGAAGTAAATCATCGGAATCTGCATGAGCACTCAAACCTGTGAATGCTCCAATTTCTGATTTCACTTCAAGCGTATCATTGAATATTTCTACTTCTTTTGCACCTGATAAAAGCTGACCACCTAAAGAATGAGTGCTGCAATATCCGGACATCAAAATTGTATTCTTATGACTTGAAAGACATTCATGAATATGATGCCTCACTCTTCCTGCATCAGCAGTTCCACTTGCGGAAATAATGATACAAGGTGTATCACTTTCTTTCAATCGCTTGCTATCTTCAACGTTTTCTATATATTTCAATCCTTTAAAAGAAAATGGATCATCGTCAATCTTCAGAACTTCCTGTAAATGGTCATTAAATAGTTCCGGATATTTTTTAATCGCTTCTGTAGCTTTTTGACTCAAAGGGCTATCAACAAAAACGTTTAATTCAGGCAAACGGTTTTCCAGTTCCAACTGGTTGAGGATATATAAAATCTCCTGTGTACGTCCGACACTGAATGCAGGAATGATTAGCTTCCCTTGCTTTTTTATACATGTTCTTGTAATCCATTCCTGCATCATTTCAATATTATTAAATGATACATCATGATGCTGATCTCCATAAGTACTTTCAATAATAATATAATCTGCTTGCGGCGCTGGTGAAGGTGGTGGCAAAAGATTACTTCTTGTTCTTCCAATATCCCCGCTAAAAAGTATTTTAGTTTCTTTTCCATCTTCATTAATAGTAAGATTGATAGCCGCACTTCCTGGCAAATGACCATTATTCGTATATAAAACCTCCACATCTTTCACTGGTGAAAATGGCTTGTCGTATTGAATTACTTCAAATGATTTTATGGCATTCATGACATCTTCATGATTGTATAAAGGTTCATATGGTTCAAGATGATGAGCAGCTCTTTTGTGATTAATATAATCCGTTTCGTATGTTTGAATTTCTGCACTGTCATGCAATAATATTTCCGTTAATTCTGCTGTTGCCTGCGTGCAATAAATTTTCCCTTTAAAACCTTCCTTTAATAATTTCGGGATCAATCCTGAATGGTCAATATGAGCATGGGAAAGTAATACACAATTCAGTGATGCCGGATCAAAACCAAAATCATCATTTAAGGAATCGGTTTCAGGGCCCATTCCCTGGAACAAGCCGCAATCCAGTAAAATATTCCTGCCATTTTTTAAAGATAAAAGATGTTTGGAGCCGGTGACAGTTCTTGCTGCACCGTGAAATGTAAGAGTCATCTGTAGAGTTAAGGGTTTTAAAGAAATGGGAAAAGCAATTTAGATGCCGGGAAGTATGCCATCTGTAAAAATAAATTTCGCCAAAGCCTCTGAAGTTTATTTTTTATTTTCGTTTGATGAAGACAATCCTATTATTCGGTGCAGGAAAATCTGCAACCTGCCTTATTGATTACCTGGGAAAATGTTGTGATGAAAAAAACTGGAAACTGCAGGTTTGTGATTCAAACCTTTCTTTGGTAGAATCGAAAACAAAGAATTATGATACAGCAGAAGCAATTTCTTTTGATGTAAGTAATGAAGAAAAGCGGCATGGATTTATTTCAAAAGCAGACATTGTAATTTCAATGCTTCCGGCTGCATTACATTTTTTGGTTGCACAGGATTGTCTCCTCTTTTCAAAAAATCTTTTGACCGCTTCTTATATTGATGAAAGAATAAAATCACTAAAAAATGAAGTGGAAGAAAAGGGTTTGCTTTTTTTAGGAGAAATGGGCCTTGATCCGGGAATTGATCATATGAGTGCGATGAGAATGATTAATGAAATTAAAAAAGAAGGCGGACAAATTAATTCTTTTAAATCCCATTGCGGAGGATTGATATCACCGGAAAGTGATGATAATCCATGGCATTATAAAATTACATGGAATCCTGCGAATGTAGTGTCAGCTGGAAGTGCGGGAGCAATTTACCTTGATAACGGAATAAAGATTGAAATTCCTTATTCTGAAATTTTTGATGACATAAATAATGTCGTAGATATTCCCGGTCTTTGTCCGTTGGCATGGTATGCTAATCGTGATTCACTTTC